>ENA-UEQE01003346-UEQE01003346.1-human-gut-metagenome-genome-assembly--contig:-NODE-3346-length-10398-cov-4.080515_pt1 | contig 10398 bp, 9 predicted proteins | sample MGYA00242934_ERZ507935 | MGnify/ENA primary metagenome ERZ507935 (study PRJEB26167, sample SAMN06115423) | human gut metagenome | host: Homo sapiens | place: China:Anhui | collected 2015-03-30 | study... | reverse complement strand
CTTAGTCTATTCTGAAAATAAGGTCGTGTAGATATCGGAGACCTTCACAGCCTGTCATTCTACGCCCTTACGGAAGATGACAAATCATTCTCAGCCGAACGATTTTTCAATCTCAGCCGAATGATTTTTCGTTCGCCTGAGAAAAATTTTCCAATCTGCGGCAAGAGATTTACAAGACATAAGCTGCTGAAAACAAGACTTCTACAAACAAAACCATCCACAAACCTCACCCAAAGGGCAAGCTGCGGATGGCGAATCATAAATCATGACACAAGGGTAAGTCCGTTCCCTTCCTGGGAACATCACCGCCCCTCATGCGAATCTTTCTTCAATCTTCAGTTTCTTCCGTTACCTGAGGCTTTTTCTTGGCCGAACGGCTTACGCTCAGGATGACTCCCATATACACACAATTAATCAAAGTGGACGTACCTCCTTTACTGATTAACGGCAAGGGTTGTCCCGTCACCGGAAAGACTCCGACTGCCACGGCCATATTAATCATGGCTTGCGTGACGAGCATCAGCGATAGCCCCATCACAAGGAAAGCCGGGAAGTTTCGCTCGCACCGGCTGGCTATCCTGGCCGACCGGAAAAGCAACACGATATACAGGAACATGACGAAGGCACCACCGCCCAATCCGAGTTCCTCTATGACGATGGCATAAATGAAGTCGGAAAACGACTGTGGCAGGAAATCGCGTTCCACGGAATTCCCCGGCCCCCGGCCTATCACATTACACGTGGCAATGGCTATCTTGGCATGCGTCACCTGCGGATTCTTGGTCAGATCGTAGTCCGCCGCATTCTCCGGTATATTCCCATGCCCACGCACACGACTGGCCCACGTCGGCAAACGGTGCAGGCCGGGCCAGTCGCTCATGGATTCTATCGTAGAATCCGGTGCAAAACGCAAAAATGAAAACAAACTGGCTCCGGCAATAACGATAATCCCCAATAAGGTGCCTAACTGTTTCCAAGGTATCCCGCCTATGAACATCATCACCAGAATGACCAGAAAAGTCATGGCGGCTGTAGAGAAGTTTTCGGGCACAATCAACAAACAGATTACGACCGACACGCCCATAATCCACTTGAACGCACGACGTTGCGCCCCGGCCTCGTCGCGCATGCTCGAAAGAATCATGGCCGTCGTGGCAATCAACACGCCTTTGGCTATCTCGGAAGGCTGGAAACCGATACCGCCCACCTCAAGCCAACGGCTTGCATTGTTCACTTTCGTGGTAAACATGGCTATTCCAAGCAAGAATACGGACAACGGTATGCCGGCCAAAGGTATCAACTTAAAATAACGGCACGGTATCTTATGCACCAAGATCGTGGCCAACACGCCCACAACGAAATATGAGGCATGTTGCAGAATCGGCTTCCAATAATACCCCGCCTTGTAACTCATATTACTGGAAGCGCTCTACACTTCTATGATGGATATCATGCCGAGGAAGAACAAAATCATCCAGATGACCTTGTCGCCTTCGAACAGGCTCCACTTCTTTAAAACTTTTGTTGGTGTGACCATCCTTTCGCTCCCTTACTTTACAACGCCCTTACCAATGACTTGAACTGTTCGCCACGGTCTTCCATGTTCTTGAACAAGTCGAAACTGGCACAACAGGGACTCAACAATACGGTATCGCCGGGACGGGCCATCCTGTAGCACGCCTCCACGCAGTCTTTCATGCTGTGGGTGTCGGCAATAGGAATACCGAACGAATCGAAAAAATCATGAAGTTTCCGGTTGTCCGCCCCGAGGAACACCAGCCCCACACATTTCTTCCGGACCAGTTCGGCTATGGCCTCGTAATCATTCCCTTTGTCTTTCCCTCCCAAAATCAATACCGTGGGCGTTTTCATGCTCTCCAACGCATACCAGCAGGCATCCACGTTGGTGGCCTTGGAATCGTTGATATAATCCACGCCACGCACACGCACCACTTTCTCCAAGCGGTGTTCCACGCCCTCGAAATCACCCAGGCTCTGCCGTATCACTTCATTCTTCACCCCGGCGATGTCGGCCGTGATGCCTGCCGCCAAAGAATTGTACATATTGTGCTTCCCGGTCAGAGCCAATGATTCCTGCTCCATGTTGAACGGCGTGGGGTATTCTATCACATATTGCCCGTCGGCCAGATAACCTATCATCCCTTCTTTCTTCAAGATGGAGAACGGACATTTCTTGGCCTTGATCTGGTATTTCTCCAATTCTTTCCGGATAATCGGGTCGTCATTCCAATAGACGAAGGCATCCGTCTCTTCCTGGTTCTGCAAAATGCGCATTTTGGCATCCACATAATTCTGCATGCAATGGTCGTAACGGTCCAGATGGTCGGGCGTGATGTTGAGCAACACGGCAATGTTAGCCCGGAAACGGTACATGTTGTCCAACTGGAAACTGCTCAGTTCTATCACATAGTAGTCATAATCTTTCTCGGCCACCTGCAAGGCCAGGCTTTGGCCGATATTTCCGGCCAACCCGACGTTGTAACCCGCTTTCTTGAAGATATGATAAATCAAGGACGTTGTAGTGGTCTTGCCGTTGCTGCCCGTAATACAAATCATCTTGGCGTGCGTATAGCGTCCGGCAAATTCTATTTCCGAGATAATGGGAATACCGGCGGCTTTCACCTTCAACACCATCGGGGCATCTTCCGGTATGCCCGGGCTTTTTATCACCTCGTCCGCATTCAGGACCAGTTCTTCCGTATGGCCGCCGTCTTCCCACGCAATTCCGTAACGGTCCAGCATGTCCACGTAATGAGGCTTGATTTTTCCAATATCGGAAACAAAGACATCAAAGCCTTTTTTCTGAGCCAGCACCGCAGCGCCCACGCCGCTTTCGGCCGCTCCCAATATTACCATTCTTTTCCCCATAGCTTCTTCCTTATCTGATTTTTAACGTTATAATCGTCATGGCCGCCAAGATGATCGTGACAATCCAAAAACGGACCGTGACTTTCGATTCTAACCAACATCCTTTAGGCCAGTTGCACAGCACCTTCACGTCCGGAGCCAACTGTCCGGGACGCACCCGGAAAGTATCATGAATCGGGGCTCGCTTGAACACTCTTAACTTCAGTCCTTTCCGGTTCCCCCATTTCGCATAGTTCACTTGCAGAATCACGCTCAAGCTCTCCATCAGGAACACGAAACACATCAAGGGGATAAGCAATTCCTTATGTATGATGATGGCCGTCACGGCAATGATGCCTCCGATGGACAAGCTGCCCGTATCCCCCATGAAAATCTGGGCAGGATAGGCGTTATACCACAAGAAACCGACCAACGCGCCTACAAAAGCACAGATGAAGATGACCAGTTCCTCCGAACCGGGTATGTACATGATGTTCAGGTAACTGGCAAAGGCTATATGACTGGACACGTAGGCCAATACGCCCAATGCCACACCGATAATCGCCGAATTGCCCGCTGCCATGCCGTCCATGCCGTCGTTCAGATTCGACCCGTTGGACACGGCTACCACGACCAACGTAGTCATGACCACAAACAAGAACCACCCGGCAGCCGTCTTGTATTTTCCGCAAAAACTCATAATCTCGGCATAATCCAAGTTGTTGTCCTTCACAAACGGTATCGTGGTAATGGTCGATTTCACTTTCTCGCTTTTGTGTACGACGACTTCGGTGTTGCCCAAACGCTGTGTCGATACATTCTCCCGAATCACCGCGTCGGGACTGAGCCACAATGTCAGGCCGACAAAAAGTCCCAAAAGGGTCTGTCCCGCTAGCTTATACACAGGCCGCAAACCGTCTTTGCTTACTTTCATCTTGATGTAATCGTCCGCGAACCCTAAAACACCCAACCACACGGTCGTAATCAGCATCAGTATCATATAGATGTTACGCAAACGCCCGAAGAGCAGACAAGGAACGATGATGGACACGATGATGATGATACCGCCCATGGTAGGCACTCCCTTTTTCTCTACCCCGTAAGGGTCTATCGACTTGTCGCGCTGCGCCTCGCTCACGTTATGGCGTTTCATCCACTTGATGAAGTATTCCCCGAACCATACGGAAATGACCAACGACAGAATCAGGGTCAGCAAAGCCCGGAAAGAGATGTAGGTCCATATATGCGAACCGGGAATCCCGTACTCTCCTAAAAATCGAAACAAATAATACAACATGTGCGCAACGGTTAAATGCCAAATACTTCTTTTATCACCTCATGGTCGTCGAAATGATGCTTCACGCCTTTCACCTCCTGGTAATCTTCATGCCCCTTCCCGGCCACCAGCACCACATCTCCGGGCCGTGCCATCACGCAGGCTGTACGGATAGCCTCCTTGCGGTCGACAATGGAAATCACCTTGCGCATTTGCTCCTTGTCCAGTCCGGCCAACATATCGTTGATAATTTCCTGCGGCTCCTCGAAACGCGGATTGTCACTGGTTATGATTACCCTATCGCTGTTTTTCACTGCTTCCTGCGCCATAATCGGACGCTTGCCCTTGTCACGATTGCCTCCGGCTCCGCAGACCGTAATGACTTCGCCGCGCCGTTTCAGTATTTCGTTCACGGTCGACAACACATTGACCAACGCATCCGGCGTATGGGCGTAATCGACAATGGCAGTCACTCCTTCCTTCGAACGAATCGTCTCGAAACGTCCATTCACCGGGCGCAATGTACTAAGGGCTACCAGAACGTCTTCAGCCCCGCGCCCCATACAAACGGCAGCAGCGTACACAGCCAACAAGTTGGATACATTGAAACGGCCTATGAAAGGAACGCTCACCTCTTTGCCATTGACATCCAGGCACATGCCTTCAAACGACTCTTCCAACACCTTTGCCTTGAAATCGGCAGCCGCGCGCAAAGAATAAGTCTTCACGACGGCCTTTGTGTTCTGCACCATGATCATTCCGTTGCGGTCGTCCACATTCGTCACGGCAAAAGCCCCCTTGGGCAAACCGTCGAAAAATGCCTTCTTGGCGTCGCGGTAGTTCTCGAATGTCTTATGGTAATCCAGATGGTCGCGCGTAAGGTTCGTAAAAATACCTCCTGCAAACTTCAGGCCTGCAATACGATGCTGGGCCACTGCATGCGAACTGACTTCCATGAAAGCGTATTTGCATCCTTCGTCCGCCATACGCCCCAACAAACGGTTCAACGTAATCGGGTCGGGCGTGGTATGCTCTGTCGGGACAGCCTCATCATCTATATAATTGCAAACCGTAGAACAAAGTCCGCACTTATAACCGAACACCCGGAACATATTATATAATAAGGTGGCAATCGTAGTTTTGCCGTTCGTACCGGTCACTCCGATAAGTTGCAACTTGGAGGTCGGGTCGCCATAAAACACCGTAGCCAACCGTCCCACCGCACTTTCGGAATCTTTCACTTGTACGTACGTCACCCCCTCGGCCTGCACCTCCGGCCATGCCTCGCACACTACGGCTACGGCTCCTTTCTCTACTGCCTTGCCGATATAAGCGTGACCGTCGGCCTGCGTCCCTTTGACGGCGACAAACAAATCGCCCGGCTGCACAAGCCGGGAATCCATATTGATTCCCGTAATATTCCGTACGGTATCGCCTGTGACCCGTACGACACTCACGCTTTTCAGCAAAATATCCAACTCCATCATCATGCTTCCCTCTTATCTTTTTAATTTAATCTGTATGGTTTGCCCTTTCTTATATTTGACGTACGGCGGGATGCTTTGCGAAACCACACGCCCCACGCCTTCCAATCTCACTTTCAATCCCCGGCTCTCCAGCATATACACAGCGTCTTTCGCCCCCATGCCTTTCACGTCCGGTACGATTTCCATCGGCGTATTGTCACCGCGCAACGTCACGACATTCCCGCTGTTCACCGCTTTCCCCCAAACGCTCTTTCCACCTTTGTCCGTACTCCAGTCTTGCCGGAAAGGGATATCCAGTTCTTTCAGCACCGCCCGCGTGGCATTCATATCACCGTCCAACACATCCGGAACGAAGACGGAAGCCGAGTCTGACGCTTCCGAGACATCGCGATATACCCCTTTCGCCATGACGCTTTGGGCGATCTCGCTGAATACCGGACCGCAATGCCCGCCTCCCGAAGCCGGCAGACCGGACTTTTGTATCGCGACGATGCAACTGTACTTCGGCCGGTCTGAGGGATAATAACCGCAAAAACTGATAAGATATTTCATCCGGCCTCCATGATAGCCGCCGCGCCCTTGGGCCACCTGGGCAGTACCCGTCTTGCCGGACACCTTGAAATCCTTGCATCCGGCTTTCTTGCCCAATCCTTTACTTACTACCATTTCGAGTATTTCCTGAATGTCGTTCAGTGTCTTCGGAGAGCATATCCGCTCTTTGATGACCTCCACCGGGAACTCGCGCACGATTTCACCATTCTTCCGGACAGCTTTTACAAAACGCGGACGTACCATCTTTCCGCCGTTGGCAATGGCATTATAGAAAGTCAGTGTGGCTATCGGCGGCATCTGGGTCTCATACCCGATGCTCATCCACGGCAAGGCAGTCTTCGACCAATTGCTACCGTCTTTCTTCGGGCGGCGTACCCGCGGCTCTCCGCTTCCCATCAAAGGTATATTCAGGGGAATGCCCACTCCTTCACGATACAGCCCATCCACGAATTTTTCCGGATGGTCTTTATAGTTGTCGTCTATCAAGCGGCTGACTCCGATGTTGGAAGAATACATCAGCACTTCGGGCACGCTGATTCTTCCGTAACCGCCACGCCGCCAGTTGTGATCCTTCATCACTCGTCCGTGCATCTCCCACTGCCCGTTGCCGGTGTCTACGAAATCATTCTTCGAAATCTTTCCGTCCTCCAGCGCCACCATGATGGAAGCGGTCTTAAAAGTAGAACCGGGTTCCATTAAATCGGACACGGCATTGTTCTTCACCTCGCGATACTCGCCGTCTGCACATTTCGTCATGTTCACAATGGCCTTCACATCTCCCGTGGCCACCTCCATCAGCACCACCACGCCCACGTCGCCATTGATGTTTTTCAACTGTTTCAACAGGGCCTTTTCCGCCGCATCCTGCATGGACACGTCGATGGTCGTCTCAATATCATTGCCGTCCACCGGAGGGGCGTCCACCAAACTCAACCACTTATTACGCACTTTGGCACGATGGGATACGCCTTCCTTACCCCTCAAAATGGAGTCGTAGGAAAGCTCCAGTCCGTAACGCGCCGAATCCTTACTGGCATACAGAGCCCCCAACGTACGCGTGGCCAACGATCCGTATGGTTTCTTTCGTTGATTGAATTCCTCAGCATAGAATCCGCCCTTAAAAGGAGACTCTCGGAACAACGGTAATTTCTTGCATTCCTTATACTGGATGTAAGAAATTCGCCGACCGTATATCTGCCAGTTCCTCCGCCTCAACTTTTTCCCCTTTTTCAGCCGTTTCTTGAAATATCCGGCGGTTTTATCGGGAAAGATCTTACTCAACCCCTGGGAAATGGAATCCAGGTCGGCTATCAACACACTGTCTCTCCAAGCCTGCAGTTCCTTGGCCGTTTCCGGATTCTTATCCGACGCGACATAATCCATATAAATCTTATATTCCGGCAAGGAACTGGCCATAATCTGCCCGTCTGCCGAAAGGATGTTTCCACGCTTGGCGGGAATGGGCACATTCTCTTTCACCAGCTTACGGCTCACCTGTGTCCAATATTCGCTCTCCACGAACATCAGGTAGGCCGCATTGCCCAATATATATAAACCGCCCAAGCTCATCAGTACGATGACCACGAAGAAACGGGGCATTATCTTTTTATTGTCGAAGTTCATTCTTCTTCCTCGTTTTGGGATTTAATCAAAAAAGGAGGTTCTTTCGGACTTTGCAGCACACTGTCCGGAGTCTGTCTCAAACTTTTTTCTATCTGGCTTTGCCGTGTCTTTACGGTCAACTCGCTGGAACGGGTCAGCGCCCGATATCTCACCTCCGTCAGTTCCGTCTTCAACTTTTCAATCTCAATCATCTCCTGCTCCGCAGAATAACGGTTCGTGATATAAATGATGGCAAAAAACGTACAGAGTAAAATCAATCCCATCTGACGACGCAACCACCCGGCCGTAAGGATGTCCCCACCCAATATCTCGCGTAAAGACACGTTAGGACGCTGGTCCACCCCCTCACTCTCCGTGAAAGCCTTGATAGGAGACAGTTCGCCCGACTCGGCCTTTTCCTCATCGCCCGGCATCACACCGTCCCCGTCGGACATGTCCCCGCCCGACACGGCCTCCTCCGCCCCGGGACTTCCGGCTGCCTCTTCCGTAGGCACACCCACGGGCTCCACGTCCGTTTTTTCTTCCAAATCCAGTTTTTCCTTCATCCTTTATTTCTTTTCCGCGATTCTCAACTTGGCACTGCGGCTACGGGGGTTCGCACGCTGCTCCTCTTCTCCCGGCACTATCACTTTATTGTGGACAGCCCTGAGCGGACAATCCACATTGCCATAGAAATCCTGTATCCGCTTGCCCTCCACATTTCCGGTTTTGACTAAATTCTTCACCATCCGATCCTCCAAAGAATGATAGGTCAACACCACTAAGCGACCTCCCGGCCGGAGCAATTCGACCGCGGCCGTCAGCATCTCCTTCAAGGCATCCATCTCCTGGTTCACTTCTATACGCAAAGCCTGGAACACCTTAGCCAATTCTTTCTTCTCCCGGTCACGCTCAAACAAAGGCTTTACCACCTCCATGAACTCTTCCGTCGTCTCGATCCTCCGGTGCATACGGGCTTTCACCACCCATGAGGCCAACTTACGGGCATTCTTCAATTCACCGTACAGATAGAAAATGTCGGCCAGCCGCTCTTCCGCGTAATCATTCAACACATCCGCCGCAGTCAGCCGCGCCCGCTGGTTCATCCGCATGTCCAGTTTCCCGTCGAAACGAAACGAGAACCCCCGTTCCGCATCATCGAAATGGTGGCTCGACACGCCCAAATCAGCCAGCAAACCGTCCAACTGTTCTACGCCGTAATAACGCATCCAGTTCTTCAGATACCGGAAATTGCTCCGGACAAATGTGAAACGTCCGTCAGCAACGATATTCGCCTCGGCATCCGCATCCTGGTCAAAACCATACAAATGCCCGGCCGCATCCAGTCGGGACACAATCGCCCGGCTATGTCCTCCGCCCCCAAAGGTGACATCGGCATATATCCCGGCAGGATTGACCACCAGACCGTCTACACATTCTTTCAACAAGACAGGGACGTGATAAACTGCTTCTTCCATCAATATTTTACATTACGCGAGGTCAAAGGTACGAATTTTCAGAGATACATACACCTTATTATAATAAAATATTTATCGACATGATGTTAATAAGTCTACGAAGGGAGAACGCGAGGCATCTGCAAGAAAAAGAGCGATTTATTTCCCGGCAGAAACAGTTTTTACTATCTTTGCCCTCATTTAGACGGAAACCTCATGAAAAAACTCCTGTTATTGGCGATTCTGATAGGAATGACCGCATTTCATGCCCAAGGGAAAATCCGCGAAAAACGTTCGATTGTGCGATTGGAAACCACAATGGGTAACATCCGCATCGCGCTGAACGACGAGACACCGGTCCACCGGGATAATTTCCTCAAATTAGTTTCAGAAGGATTCTACGACGGAATGCTCTTCCACCGCGTCGTGAAAGACTTCGTCATTCAGGCAGGCGACCCGGATTCCAAACAGGCTCCGAGCGGAAAGATATTGGGGGAAGGAGGGCCGGGATATATGTTGGCCCCCGAAATAGACCTCCCTTTCCAATACCATAAGAGAGGAGCGGTGGCCATGGCGCGCGAAGATGACGCAAACAACCCGGACCGTCTGAGCAACGGGTCGCAATTCTACATCGTGTGGGGAAAGAAGTACCGCCCCCGGGAACTGGCCTTTGCCTGGGCGGGATTACGAGGTGGCCTATATGGTGATTTTGAAACCAACAGGGAAATGGAGCAAGAATACCTCACCACCGGGGGCACACCCGGGTTAGACGGAGGATACACCGTATTCGGCGAGGTCATCGAAGGGCTCAATGTGGTGGAAAACATCCAATCCACCGCAACAGATTCCCACGACCGACCGCAAACCGACATCGTAATCCTGCATGCCGTGGTAGAACAAAAATCGAAGAAGGCCGGAGCAACGGGCAAAAGGCGGTATTCGCCCGGATTATATTAAAAACATCCGATTTCATCGGTGTTTTCTTTTCTCTCCACCCGCTGTGCAACTCCTTACGCTCTTTTGTTTGAGCCTACGGCGGCTTATTTCCCGCCGTACAGTTTGAGATATTCTTCCATGCGCCCGCGCATCGCATCGTCGATGAGCACGCGGCCGTCGAACTCCTTGTGCAGGTGCTCGGCGACGAGGACCTTGGAGC
>ENA-UEQE01003337-UEQE01003337.1-human-gut-metagenome-genome-assembly--contig:-NODE-3337-length-10425-cov-3.815617_pt1 | contig 10425 bp, 9 predicted proteins | sample MGYA00242934_ERZ507935 | MGnify/ENA primary metagenome ERZ507935 (study PRJEB26167, sample SAMN06115423) | human gut metagenome | host: Homo sapiens | place: China:Anhui | collected 2015-03-30 | study... | reverse complement strand
GTGAATCCTTTATCCGGCAAGGTTTCTCCTGCCGGAGCATCGAGCTTGACCTGCTCACCTCTTTCATTTGTCAATGTTGAATCAGTCCTGCTCCAGCTTTACCTGCTCACCTGTGTCTGCCTCAAATTCCTCTAGCTGCTTAAGCCAATATTCCTTATCTTTATTTGTTATCATTCTTATGACTTTACATGGATTTCCTGCCGCTATCACACTATCCGGAATATCCTTTGTGACAACCGACCCTGAGCCTATGACAACATTTGAACCTATGGTCACACCCGGATTGATGACCGTATTGCCACCGATCCATACATTATCGCCTATTGTAACCGGCTTGCCAAGCTCCACACCGGTATTTCTGATCATCACATCTATCGGATGACATGCACAGTATATATTGACCCTTGGTCCCAGAAATGCATGATCTCCAATGATGACATCACACTGATCCAGAACTATCAGCCCTGTATTTGCATAGAAATAATCTCCCACGTGTATATTGGTTCCATAGTCACAATAAAAAGGTGGCTCTATATAACACTCCTTTCCCATGTGTGCAAATAATTTTCCAAGATATTCTCCGGTTCTTGTCATAGTCTCAGACCTCGAAGCACTGTTGAACTTATCTACCAGATCCTTCGCCTTACCCTCCGGATCCCAATCCACACATCTGTATAATTTACTTGCTTTCATTCTTCCAAGCATTTTCTCTACTCTATCCATAGCATTTTCTCCTCGCATTTATAATATTTACTCATCATGTTTATAACTGACTAAAGGATACCATTGTTTATGTCTGTAATCAACTACTGGCAACAGAAAAATGGACTGTGAAAATAGGCCCATTTTTATCTATCTTTTATTAATACACATAAAGGTACATTCCAAACCAATGCAGCGCAGCCCCCAGCATCACAAAGATATGCCAGATAAAGTGCATCCCCTTGGTGTCCTTCACAAATGGAATCATGCCGAGCGTATAGACAATACCACCGCCCACGATCCATCCCAAAAGCGGCTTGTCATTTCTGAACCAGTCTGGAATGAACATGATGGCGCTCCATCCGATGACGAAGTACAGCGTATAGTGTATCGGTCGGAACCTGCCTGGTCCGAACACACATATGATGGTGATCCCCGCTATGATGAGCGCCCACTGCACACAGAACAACACTATTCCAAGCACATTTTCCCAGTACACAAGGTACATCGGAGCAAATGTTCCGCCTATCAGCAGATATATCGAGGAATAGTCAAATCTTCTCCAGATACGCTTGACTGCTAGCCCGGATTTGTATGAGTGATACAGGCAGCTCATAAGAAACATCAATATCAGTGATATTCCATAAAAACACGATGCCATCACTTTGAGCCCTGTGTCTGACTTCAGGAGAAGAAGGACAAAGCCGGCTATGGCAAGTCCTGCTCCTATTCCATGGGTGACTGCATTTCCCACTTCCTCAAGCACGGTGAGTTTTGGTGGCTCATTCAGTTCCCTGTAGTGCTGCCTTTTTGCTCTTTTTGCCTCTTTCTTCTCTTCTTTTCTTTTCTCTTTGTCCAGCTCAGCTTTCTGCTGAGTGCTCATATCTGATTCCGAGTTCTTTATTTCTGCCATATTTAATCCTGAAACTCCTTTCTATCTATAATTTATTCTGCTATCTATAATCTACACTGTCTTACAACCGCAGTTTCCTGCACCGTACAGATTACAGCCCTGGGTTCATCATCGCAGATTGCTAAAGTGCCTCAAACACCTGCACGCTACGTATCCCACTACAATTACTATAATATACACAAAATTTGATAAAAGAGCAACAAGTACTCCCATGCTCTGCTTCAGATTCGAGATGCTTATCCGAAAATGATTATTGCCAGAACCAAACATCCCCAATATAGCTATGAAGGAATCGAAATTCCTTCCAGCTGCATAAAAGAAAAACGAGGCGACCAAAATATTGACTCTTCTTTTTCTGGATGTTTCTGTGATATACTTATATGGGGTCGTATCAGACCGGAAAGGAAATATTATGCTACAAAAATTATATGTTTTTTTCAGGAAAGAAACCGTTTTGTCAATTGCAGTGATCCTGGCGATTCTTTCTATGTTCTGGGTCAGACCGGATAAGGCTTATTTTACTTATATCGATTTCAGGACTCTCGGGCTCCTCTTCTGTTTGATGGCAATTGTAGCTGGTTTGAAGGCTGTTGGTGTTTTTGATATACTTGCCCAAAAATTGCTGATGGGAACATCGGGAACTGTGGGTGTGATCAGGCTGTTGGTACTCTTATGTTTCTTCCTGTCAATGGTGATCACCAATGATGTGGCATTGATTACTTTTGTTCCTTTTGCACTGATCATTGTGCATAAACTGCCAAAGGAACTGGGCAATTACTGGCTTCTTAAAATAGTAGCCATGCAGACAATCGCTGCTAATCTCGGAAGCATGCTCACACCAATCGGAAATCCGCAGAACCTTTATCTATATGCCAGAGCAGGGATGTCCGCGGCAGGATTAATAGCCCTGATGCTTCCCTATTCCGCCACAGCACTTATCCTTCTTCTGATATGGATACAGGTAGCCGCTGCCAAAGCACCTCACGTATGCGGTTCCGAAAAAGATAAAACTCTTTTGGGATTCTCTGACAGAAAAAAACTTAACATGGAATACCTGGTCGCTTACCTGATCTTATTTACAATCTGCCTGCTCACTGTTGCACGTATCATTCCATACCAGATTCCTCTTGTATTGGTTCTTATATATATGCTGCTAAGAAACAGGGAAAATATAAGCAGGGTGGATTACTCCCTGCTTGCCACCTTTATCGCATTATTTATTTTTATCGGCAACCTTGGAAGGATTCCGCAATTCAGCAGTTTTCTGGAAAAAATCATGGCAGGAAGGGAAACACTTACTGCTGTTCTTGCCAGTCAGATTATGAGCAATGTTCCCGCTGCGCTTCTTTTATCCGGCTTTACAGATAATTACCGGGCTTTAATTGTCGGAACCAATATTGGAGGTCTCGGCACTCTGATTGCATCCATGGCAAGCCTGATAAGTTTCAAATATATTGCAAAAGAAAACAGGAATCTGAGAGGGAAGTATTTGGGAATATTCACAGCCTCCAATATTATATTCATGATATTCATGTTAATATTGTATTTTTTTCTTAGATAAAAGAATAGATAAAATGTTAAAAAAGCATCTGATACATAACATTTGAGATATATGAATGGGATCGTACTTTTTCATTGGAACATATCCGACAGGAATATCCTGTTTACGGTACGACAGACTACAGACACCCGGCAATTGAATTGTTGCAGGAAAATGGCAGCAGGGTCAGTGAGTTCCAATATGACAGCTATGAGATTATTGCCGGAAAACCGAAGCTCTCCGGATTGCCGGCAACTTACACAGAGTCCGAGGAGGAAGCGCAGACATTGCGCATCTTCCTGAAAGACGCTTTGACTGGTGCAAAACTGGCGCTTTTATATACGATTTTTGATGAATATAGTGCAATTGCAAGAAGTGCTTATATTGAAAATGCAGGTGTGAAAAATCTGCATGTATTAAATATGATGAGCTTAAGCCTGGATCTTCCGGATAAGGATTATGGATGGTGACAAATGAAGACCGCACGCTTACAATCGTAGGCTACTATCGTATTTTAAATGGAGTGAATCAGCCGTATAGCCGTGTCAGATTACAGGGATTGAACCCTGATATGATTTATGAAAATGTATGGAACCATACAGAAAATTACGGAGATGAATTAATGAATTATGGATTGATCACATCCGATGCGACAGCCGGTGAAGTGCCTGGGAATGTGACTCCTTGTACCGATTTTGAATCTAGAATATATATGCTGAAAGGCAAAAAAGTTCAGGAGGTAATGTAGTTGTATTCTTTCAGGCAAGATCCTGCATTGGTGCGGGTACCATTATCAATATGATATTTGTCGGATACATTGCAGACTTTATTTGTTATGTAGCGAATGATGTAGTGCAGATTCAGATGAATCTGCCATTGCATCCGGGGCAGGTATCTAGTCGGTAGTAGGAATTGGTACAATTATAAATGCCTGCTTCAACGGTCCATTAATTCAATTTTTTAAAACAAAACTGGAAATATTTTTATTAAAAAATCTAAGGATTACAATTCTCCAATTCTTCAAGGCTCATATCTATAACGGATACGGGCCTTTCATTTCCACGACCACATTTCCACACCGGCTATCAACGCAGCGATAATTCCGAAAGTGTATGTGAAAACGGTTGCGGGGAGTTTGGCTTTCTTGTCCAGCTTGCGAAGAGCCACCACCTTAGAGTTGTCCTTGAGAGCATATTCATTGGCGAGTTGTTCTGCGTAAATCTTATCTGTGTTCATGGCTTGTTGCCTCCTTCATTTGATGGTTCTATGATACCAGCAAAGAACAAGCAACAGAACAACACTGATGGCAGTTTGTGTTGAGTTCAAGAATTGTGCAAACTAGAATTGAGATTTCATATATTCCAAAGGATTTAATAACTGTTATATTTTATTATCAAATATCTCTCAATCCCTTGAAAACACAAAGTTTATCGCAGGTGAGCTTTCCCTTATTGTTTCCCTTGCGTTATATCGTCCCACCAGTGTTTACGAACTCTGATAAGGGCAAAAACAAGGGCAAGAAAATTATATAAAACAGTATAACACAAAATAAAAGTGACATTGTGAACTGATTGAAATGCTTCTATATTTTTTGATTTTAAGGAGACACAACATGAATACCATTTACGCAGAATACAATATGTATCACAACAGCATTGATATCTACACATCTGCCGGATATATGTTACGCATTGACTGTAATAAGGCAGAGGATGGACTAAAAACTACTCCCTGCTCACAATGTTCGTTAAATGCTCTTGCGATTGATGAGCCACTAGAGTATGTTAAGCTATATCTTGATGGAACTATGCAGATGTGGGTAGATGCAGAAGACGCATAAGAATAACACTCTGCATATACCACCATATATACAGAGGGGATAGCCAGCATTTCTTTCGTGCTAACTATCCCCTTTACTGAATATATATGCCGTAAGTCTTAACGCTGCATATTATTCATCATCTTTTTTCATGCGTACACTTAACAATGCAAGCAGACCTGCAAGTGAAGCAGCCAATAATGTCACCCAGAGCATTAGATGGCTGTTATCGCCAGTCTGAGGTGCTGTTATCTGCTGGCTGTCGTCTGTATTATTTCCACTGTTACTGTCATTAGTTTTCTTGTCATCAGGTACAGCTGCCGGATTACTATTTGGATTATCATTGCTGTTGTCCTTATTACCGTTGTTGTCTTTACTACCTTCATTATCTGATGTATTCTTGCTTACCTTAAAGCTTGTAACTGCTGAGCCATCTGCCCATACGATTTCAAATGAATGTGTTCCGACAGAAAGTGTTTTCAGGTAATCTGCCTTTAAGATAATAATCGTTGAACCTTCTTTTGCGGTGTAGTTCTTTGCATCAATTATGCTTCCATCAACTTTTACGCTTTCAAATTTAGAAAATTCTCCATTTCCTCCGATAGTGATGGTTCTGTCTGTATTCTGCTTCCACTCACTGTCTGCACCAGATATAATTTTATAAGATGCCAGAGCTGCATTTACCTTTATTGTAATATCCTTTGTCTTTGTTACGCCATCCTTAGTATATGATACTGTCAGTATCTTATCTCCATCCGCTGACATATCTATTGCGAATACATTGGTTGTATAATCCTGCACAGGTTCACTGTATCCGTCTGCATAGTACACAGTGACTGCAAGGTCATCCACATTCAGGGTATCGCCTGCTGTATACGTGGTCTTTGTCTTTGATGCTTCAATCCGCTCAGGAGCAAGGGCTGTATTGTGGGTAATCTTCAAATTACCATTAGCCATTGTGATATCATAGTTGGCTGTCACATCCACACCTGCAGCATTTTCAATCTTCACACCACTTACGGAGATTGTTCCATTCTCTGTACGATCTGTTGTGCTTGGTGTAAGGGTTATTTCTTTAATGCTGTCACCTGTAATGAGTCCATCCTCTGATACGGTATACAGATTTTGGTTCATATCTTTACCCCAGACAATATCCTGTTCCTGTGCTGTTATGGTAACAGGCTTTTTATTTATGGTTACTGTCTTTGAACCCTCAACGGTAGTATAGTTATCCTTCGTAATCCGATAGTATACGGTATACGTACCTTCATTGCTAAAAGAAGGATTATCACTGCCGTAGGTTATGCCATCGGTGCTGTAGGTTACGGCTGCTCCTTCAGGATTGGTCACGCTCACGCTGATGCTGTGTGGCTGTCCGTCATAGGTTGTGCTGTAATCCGTTGCCGTATACAGGATGGTTCCGTTATCTACCGTAAGAGTAACTGTTTTCTCTCCTGCCGCAAAGATTCCGTTTGCTACAGTACTTACCTTAATCTTAAAGGTTCCTGTCTGGGTTACGGTAAGTGTTGTACCCGAAAGCGTGCCTTTTCCGGTTCCGCCATTCGTTCCAGTAACAAGTGTATACGTTGCAGCTCCTGCATTATTGTCGATGCTAAAATACTGTGATACATCAACGGTTTCACCTGTATATGTTATACTGCTGTCTGTTCCGGTGATGGCGACAGGGGTTGCGGCTTTATTCTTAACCGTAATCGTGCCTGTGATATTGCCTGTACTTGTATCATAGCCCTGACAGTTAGCAGCGTTATAATTCGTCAATGCAGATTCAGGGATTGTCCACCTAAAGATGTTCTCTGCTTCCGGCGTTTTGTCATAAACTCCTCCGTCACTCTCAATGGTCCATGTCACAGCCATATCTTCTGTAGTTGGTGACGTTGTTCCTTCAAATGTTACTGTTGCCGTCTTTCCAAGCTCCGTGTTCGTTCCGCTTATAGGCGTTGTATCATATCCATCATAGCCATAGTAAGCTGTAAATGCATTATTTTCCGGTACTGTCGGCGCAGCTACACTTTCTATCTTTCTCTTGTCTGTTGTAAATTCTTTGGTTACTGTCAATGTATCATCTGCAGCATTCTTTGTAACACTCGTTGCGGTATTGCCTGATACGGTAGCTGTCACATTATCTGCAAATTCGTAGCCTGTAGCTGCTGTAAGTGTAATGCTTGCCGTGTATCTCGTATTATATCCCGCTGTGGTATCACTTGGTGTCCATGTAATCTGTGGTGTGGTGCTTTTTACACCTTCTGTTGTACATGATGCTTCGGTATCCAAAGCAGTATTAGACACCGGAATATCAATATCTGTAATTGCTACTGATGTGATACTTATTATGTCAGTTGCATTTACCGCATAAGTCAGATTACTGGTACTGTCTGTAGTTTCCAGCCAGATTTTGCAGGCTGATAAATCTATATCTGATGTCAAACTGAGTGCTGACTTAATATCTGAAGCATTTATCGTCTCTGTTCCTGTAATCTGTTTACTGTAATACCAGTCATTTGTTCCGTCATTGCCCTGTACGACAAGTGCCACGGTTTGTGATGTGGTACCCTTCACCACCTTAATATCACCTGTTGTGGTGTTATATGTTACTGTACCAATATCCTTACCTGTTCCGTCCAGTCTTAAAGTCATCGTCGCACTGTCTGTTATCTTTTCCGATTTTGTATCAGATGATGCTGCTATCGCAGCAGATGCGAAGAGAACAGATGACAGATCCAGATTGGAAGCGGGCTGAACAGTGGATCCTTCGTCGACAAAGGCGTAGTCGACAAAATCGCCCGGATAAGCGAGCAACGCAAAGTCACCACTACCACCGTAAGGCGAGCGCAGCCAGAACCACTCTCCGTTCCTCAAGTAACTTCTCATGGCAAGTACTGTACTGTCATCGGTTCCTGCCCACAAGTATTGGTCATTATCATGATCTCCCTGTAACGCATACAGTTTGTCTGTGGTGGTATAGGTTACACTACTATTCTTCGTATCCTTCGTTGTCACTGTGGTGGCATTCATCAAGCCCTGCTCGGCTGAGGTGAAGTAGGATGTATTCGTAGCCATACCCTGCAGTGTATCACGAAGTTCACTTGCTCCGTAGTGATTTGCGTATACTTCTGTTATAGTCGCTTCACTATAAACACAATCTGACCATAGATTTTCATCATTCTTATTGCTTATGTCTGAATTAAACTTCTGCCCTCTTGCAATCGGGCTTGCGGCAACGATGATGGTATTATCTCCTGATACACCCTCATCCTTTCCTAAGATGTACCATTCCTGTGCTGTTGTTCCATCTGATTTCTTACCAAATACCAGCTTTCCTTTGGTCGTAGCAGTACCATTAGCATCCGGGGTAAATGCGGTCATTAACTGGTACTTCGTAGCATATGCGGTAACGCTTGGTTCTGTTCCGGAACCGGTTGCAGCCTGCACCGTATTTGCTCCGCCTGACATAGCAGGAACCAGTCCTGCTATCATGGCAAAGGTAAGAACAAACGCCATTCCTTTCTTAAAATTATGCTTTAATCTTCTCATCTGAATCCTCCTTTGTTTTTGTAAATATAGTATTAAAATAGATACGTTTTCTTAATTTCCATGTATGACCATGCTTTAAATTCAAATCAAATGATCCCCCCTTATCAGACAGAAAAAGCACCACTAAATACATACATCTTATCCATGTACATATTTATTGATGCTTTTATCCGTTTCCTTTTATGAATATGAACAGTCGAAAAAAGGCGCAGTCAGAGTGCTGTTCTGTTCTGTTCTGTTCTGTTCTGTTCTGTTAAGATTATCTCTCTGACCGCCATGCCTGTCTACCTCCGTTGCAATATTTCTATAATATTCAGAATAGCAGAAATGTCAGGATTTATCAATCATTTTAATCTGATATTATAGTAATATTGGCTGGACATCATTTCTAAAGAAGCGGAGTATTACCTCATGTCTGCTGTTTGCAATGTACATTTATAAACTCATTTCCCAGAGGTACACAATACCAAAAAGGGAAAAAATAATCTAATAAAAGGCTTTGCACAATGAAGTGTAAAGCCTTTATTTATTCGTTTATGCTTGATTCTCTTTTCATAAAAAAGAATAATGTTGAGTACCTTTTTGAGTACCTTTAAAAAAATGAGTGGCTCAAATTCAGTATTTAAGCCACTTTTTTAGTGGACTAGACGGGAGTCGAACCCGTGTCCGAAATACAATTCCCTGTCCTTCTACGAGTGTAGTTTATTATTTAACATTCCCTCTGCCACACGATAACAAACAACCTTGTGGTTTCAGTAGCTTCATGATACGCCCGATGGCTCAAAGCTTTGCCAACGTCGTTTCTCACATAGTCGAAGCCTGGGTCCTAAAGTGTGAGTGCTCTAGGTCAGACTGCTGCCATTAGGCAGCGTATGCTAAATTATCTTCAGCGTTTAATTTTAATTTGGCCATTTAACGCATCGCCATACGACTCGCTTCTCCAGCTGCATGTACCCCGTCGAAACCTTTACTAGCCCATATTCAATTTTTTTGCGGGGTACATGCAGCTACGCTTCATGTTCTCCGCTCCGCTTCGGTCCGCCCAAAGCCAAGGTCCACCGGACCTTGTGGGCCCCGTCGAAACCTTTACTAGCCCATATTCATTTTTTTGCTAACCAAGATTTCTGATTTTGAAATCTCTCTGTGCCTCTCGCTTTTGATCCTTCTTGGCTATGTCTGCTCTCTTATCATAAAGCTTCTTACCTTTGGCAAGTGCTATCTCTACTTTGACCAGACTCCCCTTAAAGTATACCTCCACAGGCACAATTGTGAAACCCTTTTCCTTCATCTTTGATGAAAGCTTTTCGATTTCCTTCTTGTGGAGCAAAAGCTTTTTAGGTCTGAGTGGATCCTTGTTGAAGATATTTCCCTTCTCATATGGTGTGATATGCATGCCATACAGGATAATCTCACCGTTCTCAATACGGATGAACGACTCCTTTATGCTGCCCTTTCCCATTCGAAGTGACTTCACCTCAGTTCCTGCAAGTGAAATACCGGCTTCGTATTTCTCAAGCAAAAAGTAATCGTGATAGACCTTTTTGTTGTTGGCTATTAATTTCTTTGGTTCCTTAGCCATGTCGGTATCTCCTTTCCTCAAACTGCTTTACAATACTAACACATTTTTTTATAATTGCCAATATCTAAAACGTAAATTATTGTAAACCGCTGGTTCACATTTCTTTTTATTTACACTATATAATATATTATGACATCTTTTTCAATAAATCTATCGCACAACGACCGACAAATAACAGATAATCAAATAAGTATTTTTAAATCATAAAAAAATTTCGTCATTATTGTCATATTATTCCGCCGGTTTAAAATCAATTGTACGCATAATTTTGTCAGCACTGTCCACAACAACCTTGATTTTTTGTCCAAGCTTGTATCTCT
>ENA-UEQE01003334-UEQE01003334.1-human-gut-metagenome-genome-assembly--contig:-NODE-3334-length-10429-cov-7.171368_pt1 | contig 10429 bp, 9 predicted proteins | sample MGYA00242934_ERZ507935 | MGnify/ENA primary metagenome ERZ507935 (study PRJEB26167, sample SAMN06115423) | human gut metagenome | host: Homo sapiens | place: China:Anhui | collected 2015-03-30 | study... | reverse complement strand
AATATTTATATTGTTAAAATAATATGGTATTCCATACATTCCTCTTTGTTGTCGCCGTTCTTCTATCTTATGTCCGGAACGGTTTCTGCATCATTCCGGTTATGCTCGATTGCTGTGCCGTTTTCAAAATACGGTTTGCGATAGTTTTTTGTCCGAACCGGCTGAAGGTTGTCTCGGTTGCCGTACGGAATTCGCTTTCCCGGCTCTCGGGCGTGAGGCCGTTCTTCGTTTCGGATACCGGTCGTTCCGGATATGCGATGCCTCCGGGTTTCGCGCCGCTTTCGCCGGCTTTCCCGGAGATGCCCGAGTACGAGGGTCGCGATTGACCGTCATGCTGCCTCGTTTCCCGATTCTTTGTTGCGGTCGCTTCCATCCGTGTGGAAGATGTCGTGCCGGCCTTATCCCCAAAGGTCTTTTCCCCAGATGAACAATAAGGCCCAGCATACGAAGCGGGCGCCTTTCCCGACCAGCATCAAGACGGTCGATTTTCTGAAATTCACTCGATAGAATCCGAGCGCGACGGCGAACACGTCGCCGAAAAAGGGCAACCATGTCAGCAGGGCGAGCCATGCGCCGAAGCGATCGACTTTGCTTTTATGGCGTTCCAGCGTCTCGTGTTTGACGCGCAGGTATTTCTCGATCCATTCCCATCGGCCGATCCAGCCGATCCAGTACGAAGTCAGTCCGCCCGCCCAGTTGCCGACCGTGGCGACCAGCACGCTGAGCCAGACGTTTCCTCCGGCGGCCAGCATGCCTACGAGCAGCACGTCGGAGCTGAACGGAACGACCGTCGCCGCGACGAACGAGCCGACGAAAAGACCGATGTATCCCCAGTCGAGCAATGCTTCCATGATGTTCTTACGTTTGTCAGCCGTCGCTTATACGCGCGGGAGCGCTTCGTTTCCGGGAACCGTACGAATCCGTGTTCGCGCCGTTTTTTTGCGACGAACGATTCGACCGAACCCGGGGCGCGGTTTTCGCTCCCGGCCGAAGATTCGGCATGCGCCTGCGACTCTTTTCGTCTCGATTGCCCGTCGGGACCCGGGTTTCCCGTTTGTCCGGCGCTCGTGGATAGGGTTTCCGTTCTCCTTACGTCCCGGGTGTTCGGACCGGTTCCGTGGAGTTTCTCGCGCAGACTCGGGGCTCGTTCGTGCCGAAGGCCGTTTTCTGCCGATCGCTGCGGGCGACCGGTTGCGTGGCGTGAGGCTCGTAAATTTTGTCTGAGGCGTTCCGATGCTTTGGCAGCAGTGCCGGAGTCCTTGTCCGTCCGGTGTCAGGGATATCGTTCCGTAATTTTCCGGGGAACGGCGAGCCGTGCGGATCGCAGCGTCAGAACAGATAGCCGCCTGCTTCGACCCGGCGGATCAGTCGGTCGATTTCGGTCCATGTCTCGTCCGCGAGCGTCGTGCCGGTCACTTCGATTACGCGGCCTGCCGCGATCGCGCCGATCGTGCCGCACTGGACCATCGACAAGCCTCGGGTCAGTCCGACGAGAAAACCTGCCGCGTAAAAATCGCCGGCTCCGGTCGTATCGACCCGCTTGGCCTCGGCCATGATGCCCACATGGTCGACCTTGCCGCGGTGCTTGATATAGGCGCCTTGCATGCCGACCTTAACGACGGCGAGCGGACATTTGCGGGAAATCTTGTCGAGCGCCTCGAGCGGATTCCGCTCGCCGGTGAACGAGAATGCCTCCTGCTCGTTGGCGAACAGCACGTCGACGTAGCCGTCGGTCAGCTCGTTCAGAAAACCGAGGTTCTCGTCTACGATGTTGAAGCTGGCCAGATCGAGGGCCACCGTCAGGCCGCAGGCCTTGGCGAGCCGGACGGCCCGCCCGATCAGTTCGTGGTCCTGGACCAGGTAGCCTTCGATGTAGAGGCAGTCGTAGCCGTCGAACAGCGATTCGTTCAGTTCGTCGCCCCGCATCTCGAGCGCGGCGCCGAGAAAAGTGCACATCGTCCGCTCGCCGTCGGCCGAGACGAGCGAGACGCAGCGGCCCGACCGCTCGTTTCCGCGCAGGATATGGGGTTCGATGCCGAGGTTGACGAGGGCCTGCTCGAAGAAGTCTCCCGTCGTGTCCCGTCCCACCTTGCCGACATAGCCGGTACGGACGCCCATGCGGGCCATGGCCCGGATCGTATTCGATGCCGATCCGCCGAGCGACAGCGTGCGCGGCATGCCGGCCACGTATTCGCCGATTCGGCGTTGCCGGTCGCTGTCGACCAGATTCATGCTGCCTCGGGGCAGCGAGAACCGCTCGAGGACTTCGTCGGTTTTCAGGTTGATCAGAATATCCGTCAGGGCATTGCCCATTCCGATGACGCTTTTCATCTTCCGTCGGTTTAGGTCGTGTTTTCGGTTCGTCTCGCGGGTATAAGCTGTGGCGCGAGTAGTGCAAAGGTGCCTTTTTTTCGTCGGAATCGCAAATTCCCGGCGATCTGTGAAGCCGTTTCCCGATCGCTCGTGCGTATAATGCGTACCTGTCCGGAGACGGATTATCCGTCTGTGCCCGTTCGGTATCCGGACCGTTCTTTGTTCGGCTCTGCATAGCGGCATGTTTCATGGGTCGTGTCTGTTAGTCCGGCGGAAACCGTCGAGCCTAAATCGCCGAACGGAGCCGTATCGGTGCGGTTTACCCCCGTTGTTTTGGCGCGAAGCCGTCGCCTTCCGCATCGAACAGTGCCGATCCGCCGGGAATGTCGTCCTTTCCGGCTGTCGTGAGAGGGATAGTGTGGCCGTTGGACGGAGCGCTTCCGTCATGTCTCAGCGACGATCCGTCCGTCCCTTGGGGAGCGGAAAGCTCTCCGGCTTTGCGGTAATACCGGATCACCTCGGCTGCGCGCTGCCGCCCGATCAGTCCGGACAGCTCCTCCTCGCTCGCGCGACGGATGTTGGAAACGGTCCGATAATGGCGCAGCAGCTTGTCGACCGAGCGCGGACCGAGCGTCGGGATGCTCTCCAACTCGCTGCGAATAAAGGCCAGCGAGCGTTTTTTGCGGTGAAACGTGATGCCGAAACGGTGCGCCTCGTCGCGGATGTGCATCAGCACTTTGAGCGCCTCGCTGTTGCGGTCGATGTAGTAGGGCAGCGGGTCGTGCGGGAAATAGACCTCCTCGATGCGCTTGGCCAGACCGACGATCGCTATTTTGTGTTCCAGTCCGAGCCGTTGCAGCGTCTCGTAGGCGAATCGGAGCTGTCCCTTGCCGCCGTCGACGACGATCAGCTCGGGAAGCTCGGCGCCCTCGGCGAGCAGCCGGCTGTAGCGGCGGCCGATCACCTCTTCCATCGAGGCGAAGTCGTTCGCTCCGACGACCGTCTTGATGTTGAAATGCCGGTATTCCTTTCGCGACGGTTTGCCGTCGCGAAACACGACGCAGGAGGCCACCGGGTTGGTTCCTTGCAGGTTCGAGTTGTCGAAACATTCGATATGGCGGGGCGGCACGCTCAGGCGGAGCTCCCGTTGCAGCGTCGAGAGAATACGGTTCGTGTGGCGGGCGGGGTCTTTGATCTCGATCTGCTTGAGCTTCTCGAGCCGGTACAGCCGGGCGTTGCGCTCCGACAGTTCCAGAAGACGCAGCTTGTCGCCCCGTTGAGGCACGGTGAACGCGACGTTTTCCCACAGGCTTCCCGATGGGGGGAACGGGACGATTACCTCGCGCGAGAGCTTGCCCGACAGCCGCTCGGCGATCGTCCCGATCGCATAGGTCAGCACGTCGCGCGGCGTGTCTTCGAGTCCCGGTTTCAGCTCGACCGTGAACGAGTTGACGACCGCCCCGTCGGCTATGCGCATGAAGTTGCAGAAGGCGGCGTCCTCGTCCGTGACCAGCGAGAACACGTCCATGTTCGTCAGCGTGTTGCTCACTACGACCGACTTGCTTTGGTAGGAGGTCAGGATCTCGATCCGTTTCTTGTACTGCGCGGCCTCCTCGAAGCGCATCGCCTCGGAGGCCTCGCTCATTTTCTCTTTCAGGTAGCGCATCGTGTCGCGGGTATCGCCGCGCAGCAGCGAAGCGACCATGCCGACGCTATGGCGGTAATCCTCTTCGCTCTGCAATCCGACGCACGGGCCCTTGCAGTTGCCGATATGGTACTGGAGGCAGACGCTGTAACGGTTCTTGGCGATCGCCTCGGGGGTCAGGTTCAGCGAGCAGGTGCGCAGGCTGTGGATACTGTGTGCCATGTCCAGAACGGCCTTTTGGACGTAGACCGACGCGTAAGGCCCGAAATACTGCGATCCGTCGCGCACGAGCCGCCGGGTCGACTGTACGCGCGGGAACGGCTCGTTGCGGATCACGATCCACGGGTAGGTCTTGTCGTCCTTGAGCAGGATGTTGTAGCGCGGCTGGAGGCTCTTGATCATGTTGTTCTCGAGCAGGAACGCCTCGCTCTCGCTGGAGACGACCGTGTGGCGCAGGTCGGCGATCCGGGAGACCATGACCCGCACTTTCGGGCTCTCGTTCGCTTTCGACGTGAAGTAGGAGTAGACCCGCCGGTGCAGGTTTTTCGCCTTGCCCACGTAGATCACCTGTCCGTCGGAGCCCAGAAACTGGTAGACGCCGGGCGACTGGGGCAGCAGGGCGACCTTCTCCTTGAGCTCCTCGATGCGCTTGGATGGTTTCATGGAGTTTAAATGGATGTTAACCGGCTTAAAAGTATCAAAAATTATTCTACATTTGTGTCGGAGCCTCCGGCAATCTTTTTGCAAAGGTAAGGTCCGAACGCAGAAAAGCGGCCTTGCATGCGGAAAGCCGTCACTCCGAAAACTATGGAACTGATCAAGTCGAGCGACTTATATTTCGGCCGGAAGGGCTTGTGGGCCCGGTGGCGGGCCCGGGCCATCATGAAGCTGGCCGCTCTGGACCGAATCAACAGGCTGTACAGCGACGCGCTCGCTTATGAGGGTCCTTATCCGGAAGGGCTGTTGCACGCTATGGACGTGCGCACCGAAGTCGATCCGCGGGAGGCGGACCGGATTCCGCCCGAAGGACCGGCCATCGTGATCGCGAATCATCCCACCGGCGCTCTCGACGGCATCGTGCTGATCGACTGGCTGTCGAAACGGCGTCCCGACGCGCGTTTCATGGGCAATTACCTGCTTTCGAGGATCGGTCCGCTGAAGCGCTATTTCATCAGCGTGGACCCGTTCGACGCGAAAGCCGCAGGGAACGTCTCCGGCATGCGCGAGGCGATGCGGCATCTGTCGCGGGGCGGACTGCTCGTGATCTTCCCTGCGGGCGAAGTAGCGACCTGGCGCAAAGGATTCCGCGACATAGGCGACCGCGAGTGGCCCCGGGGGGTGATGCGGTTTATCCGTCGGGCGGAGGTTCCGGTGATTCCCCTTTACATCGACGCGCGCAACAGCCCTCTGTTCCGTCTGGCCGGCAAGCTGCATCCGATGCTTCGGACGGCCCTGCTGCCGCGCGAGCTGCTCAACAAGAAGGGAGTCGGAGTGGAGCTGAGAATCGGATCGGCCGTTCTGCCGCGAAAGACCGCTTCGCTGACGGAAACCGACTATAACGGCTATCTGAGGGCTTCCGTCGAGTATTTCAAGCCGTTGGACGGCCGCCGTCGGCCGCCCCGAGCGGCCCGGCGGGCCGCTCGGAAGGTGCCCGACGAGGTGCTGGGCGCCGTGGACGTGCCGCTGCTCGAAGCCGAGTTGGACTCGCTGCGCGGCGGTCACCGGCTTTTCGAGTATGGAAGTTACGAGGTGTACCTGGCTCCTCCCGATAGAATTCCGCATATGATGATCGAAATCGGCAGTCTCCGCGAGCGGACGTTCCGGGAGATCGGGGAGGGAACCAAGAACGCGATCGATACGGATCGTTTCGACTCGTACTACTATCAGCTGTTCGTCTGGGACCGGGAGGCCCGGCGTTTGGTGGGCGCTTACCGGCTCGGCATGGGCGACCGGATCATGGAACGCTACGGTCTGAAGGGCTTTTATACGAATACGTTGTTCCGGATGAAGCCTGCGATGGGAGAGGTGATGGGCAAGACGATCGAGCTGGGGCGCTCGTTCATCGTCAGGGACTATCAGCGCAAGCCCGTTTCGCTGATGCTGTTGTGGAAAGGCATTCTGTACGTGCTGCTGCGCAACGGGCAGTTCCGCTATCTGCTCGGGCCGGTAACGATATCGGGCGGGTTCCAAAGCGCCTCGAAGCTGATCATCGCCTCCCATATCCGCGATTTCTATCTCGACCGCGAGAAGGCGGGGTGGATTCGTCCGCGCACCGGAATCGATATTCGGGTCCGGATCGACGAGAACCTGATCGCGGGTATCCGTTCGATCGATCTGATCAACAGGCTTGTCTGCGACATCGAGAAAAACGCCTACTCGATCCCGGTGCTCATTCGCAAGTATCTGCAACTCAACAGCAGCGTGCTGGGATTCAATACCGATCACGAATTTTGCGACTCGCTCGACGCGCTGATGCTGCTCGACCTGAAGAAGGTTCCCGAGGAGACGATTCTGATGCTGTCCAAGGAACTGGCCGACATCGACGTACTGGGTCGATTCAAGCATATCGTCGACTGAACCTTCCGCTCAAGCGAAGGCGATCGTGCCTCGGTATGCCGAACGTTCGGGGCCGAAACTTTTGCATCCGTTTGTTGCGATTCGTGTTCGCAGGCCGCGCTCCCGTTTTGATTTTATTCCGAATCTCTCCATCGGAGAAAATTTCGAGACGGAAATCCGAAGGCATTGAAAATGCGATGACTGCTATATGGTAAAATTGGTGGGGTTGGTCGTACTGCACCTGATCGCCTCCAGCGGCGGAACGGTCACGGCCAACAACCTTCGCGAAAAACTCCGGATCGAGGCGATCGGCATGGTCGGGCACATGGCGGGAGAAGCGGACGGTAGGAAAAGCGGACGGTAGGAAAAGCGGTGTACCGTCGTACTGCGGGCGTACCGGGAATCCGGGCGATTCGTTCCGATATGCCGGCGGGAGGCTTTTCGCATGCGGTCGGGGTTTTCGTCGGGGCGACCGGGGAATGCGGTTTTACTTGACGGTTCGGCGCGGAAATCGGACTTGGCGCTTTTCAGGCGGGCTCGCTTCTCAGACTGTCTCGCTGAGAAAGGCGTCGGCGTCGGTGACCTCGATTTCGAGCCCGTCGCGCAGAATGCGTTCCGATCCGGTCTCCGTTACGATCGTTCCCTTACGCAGGCCCGTCGCGCGCAGTGCGAACAGCAAACCGTCGATCTTGTCCTGCATCCGGTCGGAATCGTCTTCCCGACAGGCTTGGACGCAACGGATCGCACCCTCGGAGTCCGTTGCGACGAAATCGCATCCTCCCTGTTCGGTCGTATAGCGAATCGACGAACAGCTTCTTCGCAAATGATTGAAGATCATCGTTTCGAACAATCGGTCGCGGTCGGGCTGCGGCTCCGGCGAGAGCGCCGCGATCATGGCCGTATCGGCCGCATAGACTTTTCTCGGATTGATGGCTTGCCGGGCCGGGTTGTCGGTGAGGATCGGGACGAAAGCGACGAGTCCCGCCCGTTCGGCCAACGCCATGTGCTCGGCGGCCGTGCTGACCGCCTTGATCCGGAGTTTTTCGCGAAGGTTGTTGGCCGTGACCGTTCCGCCGCTGGAGGCGATCAGGTGCAGTACGACCCGCTGGAGCGTTTGCCTGTCGCGGATACCCCCGGCGACGATCAGGTCGCGGCAGACGATCCGGTCGTACAGCCGCAGCATCGTCCCGGGCCGGCTTGCCTGAACGGCTTCGGGCAGCGCGCCGCGCGCCATGTAGTCGGCGACGGCCTGAGAACTTCCTTTTTTGTGCGTGAATCCGAGAAACTCGTTGTAGGAGAGAGGTTCGAGCCGTCGCGTGACGAAGAGGCCGGATATCCTGTTCGACCGCATGTCTTGCTCGACGCCGAGCAGGGAGGGCAGCGAGACGGTGGCGATGACCTTGATGCCCTGCGCGGGCTTTTCGCTCAGGAAAGGCAGCCAGCCGGCCGCGCAGTCCACTTTGTTCAATAGCAGGATGCCTTTGCCCGAGTCGCGGATCAGGCGGTCGAGCTTGGCGAAATCCGATTCGTCGAATCCGGCCAGTCTCGGATCGTCGAAATCGGTGTACCATGCTTCCGGGTACTCGTCTTTCAGCATTCGGCCGAGGAGCATCGCTCGACCGCTTCCCCGCATGCCGCCGATCAGCAGGGGACGGTCGGAAAGATAGGGGAGCGAGCCGGATATTTCCCGGGGGTGGCCCGTCGGCATGTCGTAGAGCGCCTTGCGCTGTTTCGCCACGATGTGTTCGATGGAGACTTTCGGAAGCATCGGCTTTTCTTTTCGGCGAAGGTACGAATTTATATTTTAAAAACAAATATTGATATTTTTTACTAAAATATATGACTAAAAACGTATTTGAGGAGTGCGGGTTAAGCGATATTTTTGTCCCGAAAAACGGCGGAACGGAGCGTTTCGCCCGGTCGTAAACGAGCGAAAAACTTAGAAATATGAAGAAGACAATCGGATGTTTGTTGCTGCTGCTGGCGGCGGGAGCGGCGTCGGCCCAGCCGGAAGAGGAGCGGTCCCGAACGGCGCAGGCGGAGACGCCGGTCTCGTACGTGCCGAAGATCGACGGGGCGATCAAGGCGAAGATGGAAATCGACCTGAACAGGGGCGAGTATCGGTTCAACGTGCGCAATTCGCGTTTCGGAGTGAAAGGAAACGTGAGCCGGAACATGTCCTATCGTCTGCAGGTCGATTTCAGTAACGAGGGGAAAGTGTCGATCCTCGATTCTTACGTGGCTTATAAAACTCACGGATTCGAGGCGATCATCGGTCAGCAGCAGTACCATTTCAGTACCGATCTGGACCGGGGACCTTCGACCAACATGTTCGCGAACCGCTCCTTTCTGGCCAAATATCTGACCGGCTACTACGGCAGCGAGGTGTCGGACGGGAAGACGGTCGATTTCGTCCGGACGCTCGGGTCCCGCGATTTGGGCGCGATGTTTACCTACTCGTTCCGGGCGGGCGTTCCGATGAAGGTTTATGCCGGGTTGTTCAACGGCGCCGGATCGAACAATCCGGAGTGGGGCAAGAAGGTGAATGTTATCGGGCGTTTGGAGGCCGGCGGCGAGGAGGGCTTGCGCGCGGCCGTCGCTTACTACGACGGTTTTGCCCCCCTGCACACGAAAGTCAAGGAAGAGAACGGCGAGCTGAAAAGCGAAGAGTTCGAGCAGAAAATGCGCATGGTGGGGGCCGAGCTGCGCTATGTCAAAGGCGGTTTTTTCGTCGAAGGCGAGTATGCGCGCCGGTATCTCGGCGTGGGCGCGGCCCGCGAGGTGATGACGGCCGCGCTGATCCACGGCTATTATAAGATCGATCTACCGGAGAACTCGTTTGCCGATCATCTGGCGCCGATCGTCCGTTGGGACGTGGGTAACGATGTCGATTATCTGAATACGGACGCCCGACGGCGCGAGGTTTTCGATGCGAACCGCGTCACGGTCGGGCTCAACGTCGGCTTCGGCGAGAAGCTGATTCGATCCGAGATACGCTTCAACTACGAGAAATACCTACCGAGCCGGAAGCCGTCGGACTTTGCCCGCAACAAGCTACTGCACGACAAGTTTACGATCGAGGTCGTCGCAGCGTTTTAGCTGTGGCGAACAAATTCGGGACGACCGATTCCCGTGCAATTCCCGTCGTATGCGCGGCCTGTTCCGGAAATCGGTCGGACGGGATGCGTTCGGCCGGAGGATTTCCGTGCGGCTGCGGTCCGGTGCGGGCGAAAGGTGGGACCGAAAAGCTGGCCGGCGTCCGTGTTTCTGTCTTGGCGGAGCCGTCCCGGGGCGGCTCCGCGCATCTGCTTCATGCGTGGGTGTCGTCGTAGGGCTCGAGTCTTCGGGAAACGGCGGCGGGCAGTCTACTCGTATCTCAGTCCGATCATTTGCGTGCCGCCCCACCGGTTTACGCGGAAAGTGCGACGGTCGATCAGCGTGTCGTTTTTCCAGACCGAAAGTTCGAGCTTGAAGGCCGGCCACTCCGATACGAGGTCCGAAGCCGGGCCGTCGGCAGGAACGGCATAGAACGAGACGGAGGCAGCGGCGGCCGGTTTGGTCGCCGCTGCTTTGTATACCGTGCCGGCGACCGCGGGGACGGCGTCGGAGTGCGCCATTGCGGTTTGCCTGCCTTCCGCGTCGAAGGTAGCGACGCTCAGATGCAGGTTCATTTTTTCGACGGCCGCGTCGCGGCAGGTCAGCTCTGCTCGGAAAATATCGGTTTCTTTCACGCCCGCTCGTGTTTCTTGCGACAAAAATACGACAAAATAGCGGATCGCAAAAAGTCTGCCGGGCGCTTTGATATGCTTGTTGTTTTAGATGTTAATGATTTGATAATCATCAGTATATATTTATGTAAAATAAATGTGTTTATATTATTTCTATAATTATAAAAATTACTGATTATTCGTATGT
>ENA-UEQE01003328-UEQE01003328.1-human-gut-metagenome-genome-assembly--contig:-NODE-3328-length-10447-cov-2.728447_pt1 | contig 10447 bp, 5 predicted proteins | sample MGYA00242934_ERZ507935 | MGnify/ENA primary metagenome ERZ507935 (study PRJEB26167, sample SAMN06115423) | human gut metagenome | host: Homo sapiens | place: China:Anhui | collected 2015-03-30 | study... | reverse complement strand
GCTGAGGATCGTCAGTTCGACAATATCACCCAGGTATGGCTGGGCGGTGACCACTACAAGTGGCGTTTCATGCGTTCCTGCGGTGTTGACGAGAAGTACATCACCGGTGATGCATCCGATTACGAGAAGTTCTGCAAATGGGCAGAGTGCCTGGGCAAGGCTATCGGCAACCCCTTATTCCACTGGAGCCATCTGGAGCTGCAGAGATATTTCGGTTACAATGGCGTTCTGAACAAAAACAGCGCTGACGAAGTATGGAACCTGTGCAATGAAAAGCTCCATCAGCCTTCCATGAGCGTTCGTAACCTGATCAAGCAGAGTAACGTTACCCTGATCTGCACCACCGATGATCCTATCGATTCTCTGGAGTGGCACAAGAAGCTGGCTGCAGATGATACTTTCGATGTAAAGGTTCTGCCCGCATGGAGACCCGACAAGGCTATGAATATCGAGAAGCCCGATTATCTGGATTATCTGGAGAAGCTGGCTGCTGCTGCCGGCATGACCGAGATCAACTCTTTTGCAAGCTTAAAGGAAGCTCTGAAGAACCGTATGACATTTTTCGCATCCATGGGATGTAACGTATCTGACCATGCTTTAGAATATGTAATGTACTATCCCGCTTCCGATGATGAGCTGGAAGAGATCTTCTTAAAGAGACTGAACAAGATGGTTCTGACCAAGGAAGAGGAACTGAAATTCAAGACCGCCTTCATGCTGTTCGTAGGCCGCGAATATCATAAGCTCGACTGGGCTATGCAGCTGCACTACGGTTGTAAGCGTGACAACAACACCCTGATGTTCGAGAAGCTGGGTCCCGATACCGGTTACGACTGCATCAACAACTACGCTCCTTCCGCTCAGATGGCCGACTTCCTGAACGCTCTGATCGTAAGTGACGAGCTTCCCAGAACTGTCATTTACAGCCTGAATCCTAACGACAATCAGGCTATCGGTACCATCCTCGGATGTTTCCAGGATTCCACCGCTGTTGCCAAGATCCAGCAGGGTTCCGCCTGGTGGTTCAATGATCACAAGACCGGCATGCAGGATCAGATGATCTCCCTGGCTAACCTGGGTAATCTGTCCGGATTCGTAGGAATGCTGACCGACTCCAGAAGCTTCCTGTCCTACACCAGACATGAGTATTTCCGCCGTATCCTGTGCAACCTGATCGGTAACTGGGTAGAGAGCGGCGAGTTCCCTGCAGATTACGATACTCTGTCCGAGATCGTAACCGATATTTCTTACAATAACGCAAAGAGATACTTCAAGTTCCCTCTGGCATAAGAGATAAAACAATAAACCCCCGGTGATGAGCCGGGGGCTTTCTTTATTTATTGAATCACGAGGTTGGAGTATCCCATCAGGCTCTCATCCACAGCATGTGCAGCTTCTCTGCCTTCGCGGATGGCCCATACGACGAGGGACTGTCCTCTGTGCATATCGCCGGTGACGAATACATTTTCCACACTGGTCTGGTATTTTCCGGGAGCTGTTTTTACATTGGTGCGTTCATTTAATTCCACGCCGAAAGCATCAGCAATGTATTTCTGGGTTCCTAAAAATCCTGCGGCGATCAGCACGATCTCTGCATCCAGGGTCTGCTCGCTTCCCGCGATCTCCTGCATCTTCATGCGTCCGGTAGCCGGATCCTTTTCCCAGGACAGCTTCACGATCTTCACAGCTTTCAGATTGCCGTTCTTATCCTTGATAAATTCCTTGACTGTAGACTCATAGATTCTCGGGTCATGTCCGTAGACCGCAATGGCTTCTTCCTGACCGTAATCGGTCTTGCAGACCTTCGGCCATTCGGGCCAGGGATTATTCTCTGCTCTTTTGTCCGGTGCCTTGGGCATCATCTCGATCTGGGTCACAGATTTTGCTCCGTGACGGATGGAGGTTCCAACGCAGTCATTACCGGTATCACCGCCGCCGATGATAACCACATTTTTCCCCTTGGTCTCCACATATTTTTTATCTTCAAAATTCGAATCCAGAAGGCTTCTGGTATTGGCTTTCAGAAAATCCACCGCAAAATAGATTCCCTCGGCATCTCTGCCAGGAGCATTGATGTCTCTGGGATTAGAGGCACCGCATGCCAGTACGACGCGGTCAAAATCATGCAAAAGCTTGGAGGCTTTGATGTCCTTGCCGATGTCGGTTCCTGTGACAAAGGTGACACCCTCTTCCTTCATAATATTGATCTTGCGGTCAATGATCTGCTTTTCCAGTTTCATGTTGGGGATGCCGTACATCAACAGTCCTCCCACACGATCGGAACGCTCGAATACTGTTACCTGATGTCCTCTCTGGTTCAGCAGATCCGCTGCTGCCAGTCCGGAAGGACCGCTGCCGATGACTGCTACCTTTTTACCGGTGCGTACCACAGGGGGCTTGGCTGCCGCATAGCCCTCGCTGTAGGCGTTTTCAATGATGGCATATTCGTTCTCCTTGGTGGAGACCGGATCCCCGTTCAGTCCGCAGGTACATGCTGCCTCACACAGGGCAGGACACACTCTGGAAGTGAACTCGGGGAAATTGTTGGTCTTCTTCAGACGGTTGTAAGCCTGCTGCCAGTTGCCTGTATATACCAGATCGTTCCACTCCGGCACCAGATTGTGCAGGGGGCATCCGCTGGCCATACCGCAGATCATCATGCCCGACTGACAGAACGGCACACCGCATTCCATACATCTGGCACCCTGTAAACGCTGCTTTTCCTTCGGCAGATGCTCATGGAATTCATTAAAATGCTGTATTCTCTTCTTCGGATCCTCAGCCACGCTGACTTCCCTTTTATATTCCATAAATCCCGTTGGTTTTCCCATGACTCTCTCCATTCTGCAGACGCATCGGCGTCGGAAGAATCGCGAACTAAATTTCAGATTTAGTTCTGCGATAAACTAATTTGTGGCGCCCGCGACACAAATTAGTCGTGTGAAAAGTAATCTTCAGGATTGCTTTTCACACTGGCCTCCCATTTACTTTCTGGTGTTGGCATAGAATGCCTCGATCTGTGCCTGCTCTGCGCTCAGGCCCGTTTCCTCCATCTGTACGATGGTCTTCAGGACTCTCTCATAGTCATGAGGGATGATCTTCTTGAACTTAGGCAGATACTCTCCAAAGTTATCCAGCACTTCCTTACCCTTTGCAGAGTTGGTCAGTGCCACATGCTCCTGGATCATGGATTTCAGCTCCAACACATCATATTTGGATGTGATCTCGCTGGAAGATACCATTTCCTTATTCAGACGCTTATACAGATCGTTGCCTTCATCCAGTACATACGCGATGCCTCCGCTCATACCGGCTGCAAAGTTTTTACCGGTGGGACCCAAGACTACCACACGTCCGCCGGTCATGTATTCACAACCGTGATCACCCACACCTTCGACTACCGCAATGGCACCGGAGTTACGTACGCAGAAACGTTCGCCTGCCACACCGTTGATGAATGCTTTACCGGAGGTTGCACCGTACAGTGCCACATTACCGATGATGATATTTTCTTCAGCCTTGAACTTGCTGCCCTGTGGGGGATATACCACCAGCTTACCGCCGGATAAGCCCTTGCCGAAGTAGTCATTGCTGTCGCCCACCAGCTCCAGGGTCAGGCCCTTGGGGATAAAGGCTCCGAAGGACTGTCCGCCGGCACCTTTACAAAGTACATGATAGGTATCTTCTTCCACGTCATCGCCCAGTTTTCTGGTGATCTCACTTCCGAGGATCGTACCGAAGGCACGGTCAGTGTTGCTGACATCCACTTCGATACTGCGCTTCTGTCCCGCATCGATGGCTTTGCCCAGCTGCTTTAACAGCACCTTCTCATCCAATGTCTTCTCTAACTGGAAGTCATATACCTGCCTGGGATCGAAGGTTACCTTCTGCTTGCTGCCCTCGTAAGGGTTGCTTAAGATCTGGGTAAGATCCACTTCTTCCTGGCGCTCGGTCAGATGCTCTTTTCTCTTCAGCAGATCGGTTCTGCCCACCAGTTCATCTACGGTACGCACACCCAGGGCTGCCATGTATTCCCGCAGCTCCTGTGCGATAAATTTCATAAAGTTTTCCACATATTCCGGCTTACCGCGGAAGTTTTTCCGCAGCTCCGGGTTCTGGGTAGCCACACCTACCGGACAGGTATCCAGATTACATACTCTCATCATGACACAGCCCATCGTTACCAATGGAGCGGTAGCAAAACCGAACTCCTCGGCACCTAAAATGGCTGCGATGGCTACGTCTCTGCCGCTCATAAGCTTACCGTCGGTCTCAATGCGGACTTTATTACGCAGTCCATTCATGATCAGGGTCTGATGGGTCTCTGCCAGTCCCAGTTCCCAGGGAAGTCCGGCATTGTGGATGGAGTTTCGCGGTGCCGCACCGGTACCACCGTCATAACCGGATACCAGGATGACCTGGGCTCCCGCCTTGGCCACACCGGCTGCTACGGTTCCCACACCGGCTTCGGATACCAGCTTCACGGAGATTCTTGCCTGGGTGTTGGCATTTTTCAGATCGTAGATCAGCTGCGCCAGATCCTCAATGGAATAAATGTCATGATGAGGGGGCGGAGAGATCAGGGACACACCGGGTGTGGAGTGTCTGGTCTTGGCGATCCAGGGATATACTTTTCCTCCGGGCAGATGTCCGCCCTCGCCGGGTTTTGCTCCCTGTGCCATCTTGATCTGGATCTCCTGTGCACTCACCAGATAGCGGCTGGTGACGCCAAAACGTCCGCTGGCTACCTGCTTAATGGCGGAACAACGGTTTAAGCCGTCCGGGCCTACGGTCAGACGGTCCAGATCCTCACCGCCCTCACCGGAATTGCTCTTGCCGTGCAGATGGTTCATGGCGATGGCCATGGTCTCATGGGCTTCCTTGGAAATAGAGCCATAGGACATGGCACCGGTCTTGAATCTGGTCACGATGGATTCTACCGGCTCTACTTCCTCGATGGGCACGCCCTTTTTCGGATAGTTAAAGTCCATCAGTCCTCTGAGGTTCTTGATGGAATCTTCGTCATTGACCATGGCGGTGTACTGCTTGAACATCTGGTAATCACCGCGTCTGGTGGATTCCTGTAACATATGGATGGTAGCGGGATTATACAGATGCTCATCACCGCCGCTACGCATCTTGTGATGTCCGGGGCTGTTTAAGGTCAGATCGTTTTTCAGTCCCAGAGGATCAAATGCCTGAGAGTGCAGGTCGTCTACCTGCTGCTCAATATCTTTTAAGGTAATACCTCCCACACGACATACGGTGTTGGAGAAATACTTACTGATAACTTCCGGCGCGATACCGATAGCCTCGAAGATCTGGGAACCCTGATAGGACTGGATGGTGCTGATACCCATCTTGGATGCGATCTTGACGATGCCGTGGAGGACAGCATTGTTGTAATCATCCACTGCTGCATAGTAATCCTTATCCAGCATATTACTCTCGATCAGCTCCTTGATGGTATCCTGTGCCAGATAAGGGTTGATGGCGCAGGCACCGTAACCGAGCAACGTAGCAAAATGGTGTACCTCTCTGGGTTCGCCGGACTCCAGGATCAATGCGACTCTGGTTCTCTTCTTGGTGCGTACCAGATACTGGTTCAGGGCAGATACAGCAAGCAGGGAAGGAATGGGCACATGGTTCTCATCCACGCCTCTGTCGGACAGGATCAGAATGTTCACGCCTTCTCTGTAAGCTCTGTCCACTTCCACGAACAGTCGGTCAATGGCACGCTCTAAGCTGGTGTTCTTATAATAGGTACTACTTCTACCTTGAAGCCGTCTACTTTCATGTTCTTGTTCTTCAAGAGATAGTGTTGGTCAGGATCGGGTTGTTGACCTTCAGAACGTTACAGTTCTTCGGAGTCTCCTCCAGGATGTTGCCTTCGGTACCGATGTATACGGTGGTGGAGGTTACGATCTCCTCTCGGATGGCATCAATAGGCGGGTTCGTCACCTGTGCAAACAGCTGCTTGAAATAATGGAACAGCGGGTGATTCGTCTTACTCAGCACGGGCAGTGGCGTATCCACACCCATGGCTGCGATAGCTTCGCTGCCGTTCTTTGCCATCGGCAGAATGCTCTGCTTCATTTCATCGTAGGTGTAGCCAAAAGCCTTCTGCATCCGCTGGCGCTCTTCGTAGGTGTATTCCGGAACACGATAGTTCGGGATATGGATGCTCTTCAGTTCGGTCAGATTGTTGTCCAGCCATTCTCCATAAGGCTGTCTGGAAGCATATTTTTCTTTGATCTCCTCATCGTCGATGACTTTTCCCTGTACGGTATCGACCAAAAGCATCTTACCGGGGCGAAGTCTTTCTTTTACTTTGATCTTCGTGGGATCAATGGGAAGCACACCTACCTCAGAGGACAGGATCAGCGTATCGTCATCCGTGATCATGTAACGGGAAGGACGCAGACCGTTTCTGTCCAGCACGGCACCCATGATATCTCCGTCGGAGAACAGGATGGATGCGGGACCGTCCCAGGGCTCCATCATAGTAGCGTAATACTGATAGAAATCTCTCTTGGTCTGGGACATTGCTTTGTTGTTCGCCCAAGGCTCGGGGATAGCGATCATGACTGCCAGAGGCAGCTCCATGCCGCTCATTACCAGGAACTCCAATGTGTTGTCCAACATCGCGGAATCGGAACCGGTCTTGCTGATGGCAGGCAGTACTTTGTGCAGCTGTCCTTTCAGATGCTCGGATTCCATGTTCTCTTCGCGCGCCAGCATCTTATCGGCATTGCCGCGGATGGTGTTGATCTCGCCGTTGTGTACCATCAGACGGTTCGGATGCGCACGCTCCCAGCTGGGGTTGGTGTTCGTGGAGAAACGGGAATGTACCATGGCAATGGCAGATTCGTAATCCGCACTCTGTAAGTCTGCAAAGAAGGTACGAAGCTGTCCCACCAGGAACATTCCTTTATATACGATGGTTCTGCTGGAAAGAGAGACTACATAGGTATCATCGGAAGACTGCTCGAATACACGCCTTGCAATGTAAAGTCTGCGGTCGAAGGGCAGACCTTTTTCCACATCGACGGGCTTTTTCACAAAGCCTTGCATGATATAAGGCATGCACTCTACTGCCTTGTGTCCCAGCACATTGGGGAAAGTGGGCACTTCACGCCAGCCGAGGAATTCCATTCCTTCCTTTTCCACAATGATCTCGAACATCTTCTTCGCCTGGTTGCGGCGCAGCTCTTCCTGAGGGAAGAAGAACATGCCGACACCGTATTCTCTCTCTCCGCCGATATCCATGCCCAGAGCCTTTGTGACTCTTGCAAAAAATTTGTGGGGGATCTGGGTCAGAATACCGACACCGTCACCGGTCTTACCTTCCGCATCCTTACCGGCTCTGTGCTCCAGATTCTCTACGATCTTCAGCGCATTCTCAACAGTAGCGCGGCTTTTCTCTCCATGAATATTGACACAGGCTCCGATACCGCAGTTATCATGCTCAAATTCTTCCCGATATAACGGTGCCTTGGGCAGCTCCTGTTTTACATCAAACATATAGTTCTCCTTTCCGGGTTTTTTATTTCTCTCTTCTTAATCTGTCTGTTACTATTCAGGACCTCATTCGCAAGACCGTAATAGTAACAAAAAAGGTCGCAATGAGACTCTTTCGAGCGCCTCATTGCGACCTTTTCTGTACTATACACCTATTTTTCTCATTTGTAAATATAGATTTTTCTATGAATTGTCAGATAATTTGTCAATTCTATTATTTGCACACCTGTTATCTGGAAATTGTATTAATTTTCTCTTTAAAAGTGTATTTCCAACACAACTTTTTGGGGGTTCTCCCCTATTTTTCCTGTTTCCGGCCATACGCCTTGCTCATCAGTTTCTGATACATTGCAGAAAAGTGTTTACTCTCTGCCAATGCAGTGCGAAGAGGTGCCAGTGTAAGTGCCATTACTGCCCGATAGCGGAACAGTTCGCCGGGATTCATGTATTTTGCTGTGATCTCCTTATGTTCTGCAGCGCTGCGCTTCAGGTTCTCCTTGGTCTCAGAGTAGCCGCCGCCCTCGTAGGAGGACACGGTAAGTCCCAGATACTGCATGGGTGCTTTGGCACGATAATAGCACCAGAGGAAATGTTCGTAATCTGCACGGATCTTATATTTGGGTTCATAGGGCTTCTGTCTGCACAGGTCTGCAGCATAAAAGCAGGACTGATGGCAGGGAATGTTGCGGTAGCAGACGAAACCGGTGATGCGTGGTGGGGAAGATATCTTCGTCTCTGTCTTCGCGCTGTAGGTATCGCCGTAGTAGATGCCCTGAAGTTTCGCCGGGTGCTGTTCCATGAACTGTGCGGTGTGGGTCAGAACTTCGTCGTCATAGAAGAGGTCACCGCAGTTTAGGAAGAGAATGTAGTCGCCGGTCACATGGGAGACTGCCTGGTTCATGGCTTCGTAGATGCTGTGGTCGGATTCCTGGTATAGGTGGATGCGTCTGTCCTCGCGCATGGTTTCTATGGAGCCGTCGCGGCTGCCGCCGTCCTTGACAATGATCTCAAAGCTCGGGTAGGTCTGGGACAGGATGCTGTCCAGAGTCTGATTCAGTTTAGGACCTGGGTTTAAGCAGACTACGATAATGCTGAATTTCATGTGTTGCTCCTATTTTTCTATAAAATCTCCGTAGCCTCGGCAGAGGGAAGAAACGCGACACGCTCTCGCTCTGTCGCAGAGCGTAGCGGCACATAAGCGTGGACAGTACCCACGCTAAGTGCCGACGTCTGCTTACGGTCTGCTTATTCTTCCCTCTGTCGGGGCTACTGGGTTATGGTGACCATCCGGGGATATCTTATCGAATATCCGAAGGATGGCTAATATACTTTATTATTACTTAGAATATATTTTTCTGTTTGTGGAGCATCCCGAGGGATACAACTGCCACTGTCAGGAAAATCACGCACACGGGCCAGCTGACGAAGCCGGTGACGGCGATGGCGGTATAGGACAGGCAGTAGGCGAGGACGTTGGATGCCACATGGACAAAGACTGCCATTTTGAACTCTCCAAAGTATTCGTAAGCATATGCCATCAGGCAGCCGATGAGGAAGCCGTACACACCCTGGACGTAGTTCATGTGGTAGACACCGAAGATCAGGGCGGACAGGACTATGGCGAGTTTGATATCCATGAATCTGCGAAGGTATCCGTAGATAACTCCGCGGAACAGGAGTTCCTCTGCTATGGGGGAGATGAAGCCGAATACGAGGATTCCTACGATAAAGTGTGCGGAATATTGCTGGGCTGCCACTTCGGTATAAGCTTCAGACTTATTGGTCACTCCCAGGAGTTCAAACAGGAGATTGCATCCGATGACGGCACCGATGGTAGCCACAGTCAGTAAGACATATTTGCTCTTTCCCTCTTTTTGCAAGTGACTTAAGTGCATGTCCTCTTTATTTTTATCAATGAGCATCTTCGCTGTGGACCATACGGCAATGGCACCGCCGATGAATCCAAGAGCCGCAATGATACTGGAGACATCTCCGGAGTAGCCGTTATAGGCGCCGGTCTCATCCCGTAGGATTAAAAGATCCACCAGTCCACCGGAGGCTCCGGACTGTGCCAGCTGATATAACAGTGCCAGCAGCGCATACTGCACTGCATTGCGCACCAATATAAACATCAGAAACGAATACACCATGGTCCAGATCCTCTGATACATGGGGTTTTTCTTTTTATTGTCCGGATTTCCGTTCCGTAATTCTTCACTGCCACGGAGTAAAAATTTCTCCAGTTCTTCCACGGATTGTACAATGTAATCCGCCTTCGCTTCCTTTAACTCTTCCTTACTTCCGTAGCCGTAGGTCACGCCCACGCTCTCCACACCGAGAGCCCTGGCTCCTTCCACGTCGAACTTTCTGTCACCGATCATATAGACCTGCGCCGGATCCACGGGATTCTCTCCAAAGAGCTGACGCAGAGTTTCCTGTACCACCTGATCCTTGGTTTCTCTTCTGCCGTCCAGTTCACTACCCACCACTACAGAAAAATATTTTTTCAGATCAAAATGTTCCAGGATGCGCTCTACGTATACCTGGGGCTTACTGGATGCCACTGCCAGGAAATACCCCTTCGACTGAAGCGTTTTCAGCATCTCCGGAATACCGTCATAGACCTCATTTTCAAAAAGTCCCGTATCCTGAAAGCGCTCTCTGTATTTTGCCACAGCTTCTTCTGCCTGTTCGGCGGTGAAACCGTAGAATTCCATAAAACTGTCTCGTAAGGGCGGTCCGATAAAGGGTTCTAGCTTGTCCAGATCCGGCTCCTCGATGCCAAAGGAGTTCAGTGCATACTGCACACAGGTAGTAATTCCGATTTTAGGATCTGTCAGGGTGCCGTCCAGATCAAACAGCAGATATTTCTTCATTCTTATAATTCCTTTTTCTTTCTATTCTTATATGTTCCGCAGATGATTAG
>ENA-UEQE01003326-UEQE01003326.1-human-gut-metagenome-genome-assembly--contig:-NODE-3326-length-10450-cov-6.630290_pt1 | contig 10450 bp, 11 predicted proteins | sample MGYA00242934_ERZ507935 | MGnify/ENA primary metagenome ERZ507935 (study PRJEB26167, sample SAMN06115423) | human gut metagenome | host: Homo sapiens | place: China:Anhui | collected 2015-03-30... | reverse complement strand
TGTCCCTTTTTGGAAAATACTGTTTAAGAGAATCCACAAGCCATGTGTGAATTTTTTGTGCAGAAAGAACACAGTCCCGGTTCCTGTGCATGGCTGGAACATGATGCGTTCCTTTTTTGTGCTGTTGTGGAAGAGGAACGGCAGGAGATCGTGACCCTTTCCGTGCGGGATGCCGCCCGGCTGCGGGAGGGCGGCTTCTGGTGCAGGCTGCCGTCCCTGCTCTCGGCGCGCCCTGACTGCCATGTGGCCCTTATCAGCACGGGCAGGGAAGTCCGCCTCGACAGCCTCCGGGAGGGCATGGCGGCGTTTCCCCCCGGCATGAGGGGGCGGATCCACCTGCTGGACTTCCTCCCCCAAAACGCCTACCGCGACCTGCTGCGCGTCTCGTCGCTGCATCTCTGTAAAGACATTTCCTTTATGCTGCCCTCCGAACTCTTGGAGGCCATGAGCTGCGGGTGCGTTGTGCTCGCGCCCGACACCGGGGCCGTCCGCGAAGTCCTCAGCGACGGCCTGAACGGTTTCCTGTACCCCTCCGGGCGCAGGATGAACTGGGCCATGCTCATAACCCTGCTGCTCGAAAAACGGGCCGGGCTGAGCCCCATACGCCGGAACGCACGGAAGGCCGTTTTGGGGAAACACAATAAAAACACCCTGCTGCCAAGGCATATCGCTTTCCTGATGGAGCGTTATGCCCACTGGCGCGCACGGCAGGTACAACCCGCAGAGGGGAAAGATGCGCTCAAGCCTGCCTCTGCCTAAGCTCCTTGAGATCATTTCGCGGATCGTGAACGACAGCGGATGCACAGCCCGCATTGTCGACGAAATACCCGAACAGGATAAGGAAATCCGGGAGCTCTGCCTCCAGATTTACGAACTGCGCCGGGCCGCGCAATCCATCGCGCACGGCGGGCTGGATGTCCATTTCAAAAACTGCGGCTGCATGGCCATGTATTTGAAGGACATCATGGACAGGCTCAAGGCGGTCGAGTGGGGTATCAAGGAGCTCGCGGAGGGCGACACGCCGGAACTTCCCCGCTTGGGGGCCATCGGGACGTACTTCGAGCTCATCGGCAATACGCTGCAGGAAAACAGAAGGCTCATCGACAAATACAGGAGCTTGTCCCTGACCGACATGCTGACGGGCCTCCCGAATCGGCGCGGCTTTTGGGTTTTGGCGGAAAAGGGCTTTGCCCGCGCAAGCCTCAGGCGGCAAAGCGTTTCCTTCATCATGGCGGATATCGATCATTTCAAGAAGGTCAATGACCTGCACGGCCATGAGGCGGGGGATGAGGTGCTGCGCGCGGTGGCGCGGCGCTTTCTGGGCTGCCTCAGGGGTGAGGATATCTGCTGCCGGTATGGCGGGGATGAATTCCTCGTCATGCTGCATGATACGGATGTGATCCGGGCGGTATTGGTTGCGGAACGGCTGCGCAAGAGCATCGCGGGAAAGCCGATCCTCGCAGGAGGGGAGGAGATCCGGGTGACGATCAGCCTCGGGGTGACGGGAACCGTCGCTGCCGATTGTGCCGGAACGCGGAAATGCCGTGCGGAAATGCGGCGGGCGGTGCAGGTGTCCGACGCATTTCTCTATAACGCCAAGGAAGCGGGCAGGAACAGGGTCGCCGCCGACCTGCCGAAAGCGGATGGGAGGGTGGCGCAATAAGCCCTTCCTTTTTTGAAAGGGGAGGGCGCCTGTCGAGGGAAACGCCGATCCGCCTGTGCGCGGCGCGGCTTTTTAGGAAAACGCTTGGGGGATGTCCCGAGCGAGTGCGTGGGTGAACGCCACGCAGGAGGGTAAGCTGCCCTCTGGAGGAACAACATATGTACGGTAAAACCTTTGTGATGATTCTTATGACGGCGGTGCTGTGCCTTGGCGGAACGGCGAACGCCCCGGCCGCTCCCGCCTCCAACGCAGCCGCGGCTTCCGCGCCTGTACAGGAAGGCGCCGTCTCCGTCCGGGAAACCGTGGCCGAGACCATCGCCCACCACCGTGGGCTCAAGGTTATTCAGGAAAATCTGGATGTGACCCGCTATGAACTGCGCCGGGCGAAAGCCGGATGGGGGCCGAGCGTGGACGCGACCGGCCGCTACGGGGCCAGCCGCCTGAGCGACGATACCACACGCTCGTACGGTTCGGACAAGGGGATGTACGCGGCGAGCGGTGTGGGCCTTACCCTGACCCAGCCCCTGTGGGACGGCTTCGCCACCCGCAGCCGTGTACGCACCGGGGAAGCCACCGTTGAGTCGATGGAATACCGTGTGTTCGACAATGCCACCTCGTTCGGCCTGGACGGGCTCATTGCCCATGTGGACTACCTGAGGCGGCGCGAAATCCTGCGCCTCGCACAGGAGAATGTGGCGCGGCATAAGGAGATCCTCGCTTCGCAGCGGGATCGCCTGAGCCTTGGGGCATCCACGACGGCTGACCTGACCCAGACGGAAGGCCGCCTTGCCCGCGCCATGTCCACCCTGACGGACGCCGAGGCTTCACTGCGCGAAGCCGAAGCCTCCTATATCCGGCTGACCGGGAAGCCCGTGCCCACGTCGCTTGCGGAAGTGTATGTCCCCGAAGGGATGTTTGCCGGCCCCGACGAGGTGATGAAGGCGGCTGAGGAGGGGAACCCCAAGCTGAAGGCGTACCTTGCGGACATCCGGGCGGCACGCGGCGAGAAGGAGCTCGCACAGTCGGCCTACCATCCGAAGATCAACCTTGAAGTTGGGCCGAACTATTCGGATCGCGGCGGCAGGGGGAGCAACTGGACGTCGAGTTTCGACGTCATGGCGACCATGCGCTGGAACCTGTTCAACAGCGGCGCGGATAAGGCCGAGACGGAAGCCGCCGAGTCGCGCGTCCGTCAGGCGCGTCAGACCGCCTATAACTTCTTTGATGATTTGAATCTCGAAATCGCGGACACATGGACGCGTTACATGGCCGCCATCGATCAGCGGAAGTATTATCAGGAAGCGGTCGTTTACAATACGCAGACGCGGGATGCCTATCTGGCGCAGTTCAACCTTGGGCAGCGCAGCCTGCTTGATGTGCTGGACGCCGAGAACGAGCTCTTCAACTCCGCCACGGAGGAAGCCACGGCACGCGGGAACGAGATCGTCGGGGCCTACCGGCTGTACGCGCTGGCCGGGCAGTTCCTTCCTGTGCTGAACATAGACGACAAGTTCCTTTACGCTTCCCAGCGCGAAAGCGGGGAGTCCAAGTAATCCTGCTTACTCCGGGGCGCTGCCCGGATCATGCCGGGGTGCCTGCCCTAGGCCCTGCCGAGGGGCGCTGCCCCCTTGACCCGGCGGCGCGTTTCCTTTGGCGGCTTTGCCGCCAAAGGAAACGCTTGTACGGCGCAGTGGAACGGGATACGCTTTTCTTTGGCTCTGTTATAGTATGTGATTGTTTCATCTCCACAGCACGGTAAAAAGACGGCCCTTTTCTCCACTGTTCCCATCAGCGGAATCCATAACTAAAGTATTTTTCTGGTTATTCTTTTGGAACTTCAAAGAAAAAAGCATCAATCATTTCCTGTGGCACAGCCAAAAATATTGGAAGGGGAGCACGCTGCCGCTGCGGGCCCGGAATGCCCGCAATTGGCGTTTGGCGATGAAGGCGTTTCCGCCCGTTAAGGGCTCTTCCTCCCCTTTTCCCCTCATTTTTCCAACGGTGCTGTGCGGTTGGGAAGCTGTCCGCTGGGAACCCGCTTCCTGCGGCTTTGGGTCAGGCGATAGCTTTCCATGAGCAGGGCCCGGAGTTCCTTTTCGGCAAAGCCGCTTTCCAGAAGGATTGTGATCCAGTGCTTCTTGTTCATATGGTACGCGGGCAGGATCCCCGGATCGCCGTACAACAGCATGTCCAGCACTTGGGTACTCTTCACATTGATGATTTCGGCGTTGCCTTTCCCCGGCAGCCCCAGCTTGGACTGGGGCACGCTCATCACGATGCCGTACCATTTCCCGTTATCCGCATGTCTCAATACGGCGTATTCCGGTTCTTGCGGCCACGGGTAGTCCGGTTCCGTGCCGAATGTGGCCTTTACGTACGCGAACAGTTCATTTCGGGTAGGCATAGACGCTCCCATATGCGGGTTCGTGTTTAGGTTTGCGCATGTTGGTTACGGGGAAAACCGTCAACGAGGATTCGACAGGCGCGGACGTTTTTGGAGAGGGAGAGATGGACGCAAGCCGACTCTATAAATGGGGGAAGGGGAATTTTTTTCAGAAAAACTTCCCTTTCCCCATTTTTATGCCTGTTCAAAGAGGGTGGGGATTACTCTCCCACCGACGCCTCGGCCTTTTCGATCTCCTGTTGGATGAATGCCGCGAGATCGGCGGGCTTTCCGCCCTCGAACCAGGCGACCCAGAGGGAGGCGTTTTCGTTATAGTCCTTCAGCGACTCGTAAAAGCCCACGGCCCGTTGCGAAGCCACGGCATAGCGCAGTTCGGGGTGGCTGGTCTCGAAGACCCGTTCGGCATCCTCAAACGGCGCCTTGTTGATTTCTTTGACTTGGAACATGCTTTTCTCCATTGGTGGACGTGTGCCCCTGTGTAGCCTTTCCGTCAGACGGCGGCAAGATGCGTTCGTAACGTCCGCCCATCGCCTTGTAGATCTGGTTCTCGTACCGGATGACCCGGTATTTCGCTTCCAGCGCCGAAAGCATGGAGTTGTCCGCCGTATTCAGGGCATCCAGATAATCCTTGAGCTCGGCGGCGCCGAGATCGTAGCGTGTCTGGTAGTATTCCCCGATGCGCACGTCCTTCTGGTGTTTCGACAGGGTGTTTTCCAACGAGCGCCGCGCGTTGGCGTAACTGAAATAGGCGGCGTCCACCTCATTGAGCGCCGACGTCACGGCCTGCGTGAAGTCCAGTTTCGCCGACTCAAAGTCCGCTTCGGAAATCTTGATGTTCCAGCGGATGGTGTTCCATTGCAGGAACGGGAAGCTGACGCGCACCGTGCCCGCGAGCAGGGGCAGGTCAAAGACCTTGCTTGAGGTTGAGGACGAGGTGCCGAGCGTCGAGCCGATGGAGATCGCCGGGTACCAGCTTGCGCGATCCGACTCCAGCGTCTTGAAGGCGCTTTGCAGGCGGGCTTCCGAGGCCCGGATGTCCGGGCGCGCGGCGAGGGCTGCCACGGGCACGTCGAGATCGACCCCGACCGTGGGGTAGGACATCAGGTCGGCATTGCCGATGGCCGGGTTCTCACCGGGGCGGATATTGAGCAGATCCCGAAGCGTCTGGCGGGCCACGTTCTGCCGATCATGCAGATCAAGCAGGCTGTTGCGGGCAGAAAGCAGGGATTGCTGCGCCTGAAGGGGCTCCACGGAAGCCACCTTGCCCAATTCGTACTTGGCTTCGATGAGGCGGAGCAGCTCCTGATAGCGCTTGACGCCGGCTTCCATGACCTTGATGGATTCGTCAAGGTATTTCAGCTCGAAATAGGTGTCCGCCACGCTGTTGACGAGGGCCAGCCGCGCGGCTTCCCGGTCTTCCATCGTGGCCTTGTATTCCCATTCCTGCGCGTTGGCGGCGTTGCGGAGCTTCTGCCACAGGTCTACCTCGTAGCTCACCCCGAATTCTGTCTGGTACGATCGCGCGGCGTTGCCGTTGTCGATGTTGTGGGATGCGGAGGCGGAAGCGTCCGCCGAAAAGGAGGGCACGAGATCCGCGGAGAGCAGGCGTGCCTGATACAGCGCCCGGTTCACCTTGATGGCGCTCAGGGCAAGATCCACGTTCCGCTCCAGCGCCAAGGCCACGATCCGGTTCAGATCCGCGTCGTGGTAACCTTTCCACCATGCTGTGTTCAGGCTGTAGCTGGCGGCGACGTCCTCCGCCGGGAGCAGATCCGTTTTCAGGCTGCCCATCGGGTAGTTGGCGCAGCCGCCGAGCCCAAGGACGAGCAGGGCGGCGATCAGTCGTATGGCGTTCATCATTCCCTCGAAAGCGCGTCGATAGGGTTGAGGCGGGAGGCGTTCCGCGCGGGCATGAATCCGAAGACGATGCCGATGGCCGACGAGCAGGCCAGCGCCAGCAGCATGGAACCGGCGGAATAGGACATGGTGAAGTTGGAGACGAGCAGATCGAAGACCACGCCGATGAGGTAGGACGCCACGATGCCGAGCACGCCGCCGATGACGCAGATAAGCACGGCCTCGATGAGGAACTGCTCCATGATGTTGCCCTGTTTCGCGCCGATGGCCATGCGGAGCCCGATTTCCCGCGTGCGTTCCGTGACCGACACCAGCATGATGTTCATGACCCCGATGCCGCCCACGACCAGCGAGATGAGCGCGATGCCCGAAATGAGCAGGGCCATGGTCCCGGTGGTGCTCTCAATGGTCTTTTTGATGCTGTCCGTGTTCACGGTGAAGAAGTCCGTCTTGCCGTGGCGGGCCGTGAGCAGGGCGGTCAGGTTCTTTTCCGCCATGAGCGGCATGACGTTGTCCTTCACCTTGACGATGACCGAGGAAATGTGCCGCTGCCCGGTGATCTTGTTCATGACCGTAGTGTAGGGGGCCCACAGGTTGAGGGCGTCGGTGGGGCCGAATACGGAATCCTGCTTTTCGGCCACGGCGATGATCTCCAGCGGCTGGCGGTTGAACAGGATGACCTGCCCCACCGGCTCGCCCCCGTTCGGGAATAGCTTTTTCCGGGTATTGTCGTCGATGACCACATAGGAATGGTTCGCCCGCACGTCGTCCTTGTTGAAGAACCGGCCTTCGGCGGGCTTGAGCCCCTTGACGTCGAAATACTGCTCGCCTACGCCGCTGAGCTGGGCGTTCACCGTGATGTTGCGGTAGACGAGCGTGCCCGTCGCCGTGGTGTTGGGCGTGGCGCTGTCGATGTAGCTCTGCTTGCCGAGGACGTCGGAGTCCGCGACGGTGAGCGTCTTGACTTTGTCCGATTTCCGGTCGCCGAAGCCGTGTCCGGGATAGACGTTGATGGTGTTCGTGCCCATCGAACTGATGTTGGCGATGATCTTTTCCTGCGACCCGCGCCCCAGCGCGACTACGGACACCACCGAGGCGATGCCGATGATGATGCCGAGCATGGTCAGCACGGATCGCATCTTGTGGGCGAGGATGGCCTGCACCGACATTTTGAACGCCTCGACGAACTGATCCTTGCGGAACATGAGGGAGGCGCGGGGCGAACGGGGGAGTTCGCGTTCCGGTGCGGGGACGAGTTCCCGGCTCCGGGTGTCGGAAATGATCGAGCCGTCCTTGATTTCGATGACCCGGCTGGCGAAGCCCGCAATGTGGTGGTCATGGGTCACGACGATGATGGTGTGCCCCCGCCGGTTCAGTTCGGTGAGGATGTCCATGACGTTCTCGCCGCTTTTGGAGTCGAGGGCGCCGGTGGGCTCGTCGGCAAGGATGATGCTGCCGCCGTTCATGAGCGCCCGGGCGATGGAAACACGCTGCTGTTGGCCGCCGGAAAGCTCATTGGGCTTGTTTTCCAGCTTGTTCGGCAGGCCCAGATCAGCAAGCAGGGACTTGGCCCGATCAAGGCGCGTCTTTTTGTCCACCCCGGAGTAAACGGCGGGCAGGGCCACGTTTTCCGTGGCGGACAGCGTGGAGAGCAAGTTGTAGCGCTGGAAGATGAATCCGATGCGCCTCCCGCGCAGTTCCGCGAGCTCGTCGCTGCCGAGCGTGCCGATGTCCACGCCGCCGATGCGGCAGACGCCGGAGGATTGGGTGTCGAGGCAGCCCAGGATGTTCATGAGCGTCGACTTGCCTGAGCCGGACTGTCCGATGATGGCGACGAAGTCGCCTTCTTCGATGGCAAAGGACATGTCCTTCAGCACATGGACGCGGTTTTGCCCGGCCCCGAAGAATTTGTTGATGCCTTCGGCTTCGATGATGTTCATAGCCGCGGTCCCCGGTGGCGCTGCTGGCCTTGGGCGTCCTGCTCCTGCTGGGTGACTTGGGCGGTGATCACGGCGTCGCCTTCCTTGAGCCCGGAAAGGATCTGGATATGGATGCCGTCGGCGATGCCGGTGGTCACTTCCCGGCGCTCAGGCTTGTCGCCGGGGCCGAGCACGCGCACGAACTTTTTGCCGTTGCCGGACTGGACGGCGATCACGGGGACGAGCAGGGCATCCTTGACGTCCGCCACGGTGATCACGTTCTGGGTGGTCATGCCGATGCGCAGCGGGCCCTGCTTGTTGTCGATAAGCGCCTTGCCGTAATAGTACACGGCGTTGTTCGAGGATGTGGAGGACGAGGAAGAGGAACTGCCCGTCGATGAGGTGGTCTTGTAGCTCCCGTCCGTGAGCGTGGTCAGGCCGGGGTCGATGGAGGTCAGGACGGCCTTGTATTCCGTTTCGGGGTTGGAAAGGATGGTGTAGGTGATGGGCATGCCCGGCTTGACCGCCGTAATGTCGCCCTCGGAGATTTCGATTTTGATTTCCATCTTGTCCAGATCCGCGATCTGGACGATGGTGGGTGTGGTCTGGTTGGCGTTGACGGTCTGGCCTTCGTCCACGGGCACGGAAACGATGGTTCCGTCGAGCGGCGCGGTGATGCGGGTGTAGCCGAGGTTGACCTCGTCCGTGTTCACGGCGATCTGGGTCTGCCGGATCTGCGATTCAAGCTCGGTCACTTCGGCCTTGGCGAGGGCATAGGCGTTCTCGGCGTCCTCAAGGCTTTCCTTGGAGGCGGCGTCGCGTTTCTTGAGCTGCCTTTCGCGGTCATACTTCGTTTTGGCGATCTTCAGGGCCACTTTTTTGGCGGCAAGCTGCGATTCGTAGGACTGGAGCCGGGCCTTGTCCGTCTCAAGCTGGTTAAGCTGCGGCACGGAGTCGATTTCGGCAATCAGATCGCCTTTCTTCACATCCTGCCCAAGGACGACATGCAGCCTTTTGATCTGCCCGCCGACCTGTGCGCCCACGCTGACGAGCTGGACTGCGCCGACTTCGCCGGTGGCGTTGACGGTTTTAGTAATGTCTCCGATCGTCACGGGTTCCGTCAGATAGGCCATCCCGTCGCCTTGATCCATACGGAACACATACCACGCGGCGACCGCTGCGGCGATGACAAGCGCCGCGATGAGGAACGGTTTCTTTTTCATCAATACAAATCCACTGTACGGCATTCCCGAAAGGGAAAGCCCGTTTTGTCGCCCGGCGGAGCCGATGCGGTGAGCGTTTTGGGGAATTGCCCCACAAGGGGCGCGCTAGTCCGCCTTGCCCTCTTTGGGCGGATGCTGCATTTTCCTCGACAGTTGCTTTTCCAGAAACTCTTGGGCCACGGCCTTCTGGCGTTCATCGAGCAGCGGGGCCATTTCGTTGAAATGCTTGATGATGAATGCCCTGCGGAAAGCTTTTGCCCGTTCCGATTCTTGAAGGAACTCAGGGTGGAGGCGGATAAAGATTTCCCGAACCTGTTCCTGCTGTTTCGGGGTGAGATCCAGCACTTCCGCCAGATGTTCGACCGCCCGGTCGGGGCCCGGAGGCTGCCGGAACAGCTTGAACATGCGCGGGTTGCTGCTGCCGATGGCGATACCGATGAGGCACCCTGCCGCAAAGGTCAGGCCGAGTGCCAGCAAACTCTTGAAGCGGGTCCGCATCAGAAAAACACCTCATATCCGGCAAGGGCCGCCTGCGCGTATTCGGCGAGGGCGGTGCCGGGATCGCCCGCGTGCCAGAAGAGCATCAACGCGCAGAGGATAATGGCGGCATTCGCCAACGCAAGGGGCCGGAAGCGCTGCGCCAGCCAGTCAGGGACATCGGGATCGTCCATCGGGCTGAGCCGGACGGCGAACATCACGCGCTCCTCCCATGCCTCGTCGAGCAGGGAAGCCCGGCCCGTACGCCCTTCGTTCCAGCGGCGCCGTGCCTCTTCCAGCAATCCGTCATCGGGGGATTGAAAGCCGATAAGGGCGGACAGCACGCCGCGCAATGACTGCAAAAGGTTGTTCATGATTGCCTCCCGAGGTTTTCCAAAGGGGGGTTGAGCGCTTCGCGCAGCTTTGCCTTGCTGCGGTGAACCCTGACCCGGACGTTGATCGGCGTCATGTCCATCATGGCCGCCGTCTCCGCAATGGAATAGCCTTCCAGAAAGGTGAGCGTCAGGAGCATGCGATCGCGGGGCTCCAACCGCTGCAGGGCCGATTCGAGCTCTTCCCGTAAGCCGCGGCGTTCGTTTTCTTCCTCATAGAGCCGGAACGAGGCCTGCTCGGTCAAGCCTTCCGTTTCATCTTCTTCGCCTTGGGCTAGAGAGCTGAATGGCGCTTCGGGCCTGTAGCGTTCACGCAGCCGCTCGTAGCAGCAGCGCAGGGCAATGGTCGCCAGCCAGCGCTCGAAGGAGCCCTGGCCTTGGTAGGAGCGCAGGCTCCTGTACGCCCTGACGAAGGTTTCCTGTGCCACTTCGGGCACCTCGTGCGGCAGCAGCAGATGTAGGAAACGATCACAGACTTGGAGCTAACGAGGCACCACCTGCAATCCTTTCTATTT
>ENA-UEQE01003325-UEQE01003325.1-human-gut-metagenome-genome-assembly--contig:-NODE-3325-length-10453-cov-4.428682_pt1 | contig 10453 bp, 9 predicted proteins | sample MGYA00242934_ERZ507935 | MGnify/ENA primary metagenome ERZ507935 (study PRJEB26167, sample SAMN06115423) | human gut metagenome | host: Homo sapiens | place: China:Anhui | collected 2015-03-30 | study... | reverse complement strand
TTTGCAAATAACTGCAGAAAACCGCCTCAAAAAATCAATGAGGGCGGCGGACTTTCTTCCGTAAGAAAAAAGGCGGAGCAAATCGGCGGAAGCATGAAAATATCGACTTCCGAAATTTTTGTTCTTGAAATCACAATACCAAAAAGCGAGGTGCTGCAGTATGACAAGAGTTCTGATAGTTGAAGATCAGTCAATGCCGAGAACTTTATTTGAAATGTATGTAAACCAAAGCGAAAACTATACGCTTGCAGGCTCAATAAGTAATGCCGATATGACGGATTATCATTGTGAAAATTCCGATGTTGACCTGATATTAATGGATATATGCACTTCAATGGGGGCAAACGGTCTTGAGGCGGCTGAAAGAATAAAAGCAAAGTTCCCGAAAATTAAGATAATCATTGTTACCTCAATGCCCGAATATTCCTATCTAAAGCGTGCCAAGGAAGCAGGAGTTGACAGCTTTTGGTACAAAGAAGTAAGTTCCGAACCTATTATTGAACTTATGGACAGAACAATGAACGGTGAGCGTGTGTTTCCCGACACAACTCCCAAAATTAAATTCGGCAACGCAATGAGTACGGATTTTACCGAAAGGGAGCTTGAGGTTTTGCGTGAACTGACAAGCGGTGATACAAACACGGAAATTGCCAAAAGACTTTACATTGCTCCGGGTACTGTCAAGAACTATATACAGTATATGCTTGAAAAAACAGGCTTTAAGTCAAGAACAGAGCTTGCCGTAAAGGCAAGAGAGGCGGGACTTGTAATCCTTGACGATAGAATTAACGACAAATAAATACTTTTTTCTGAATATGTGCCGTTTGGCACATATTTTTTTGCTGTTAAAACAGTATAATACAATTACAGGATATAAACTGCTCAGACGGTGAATATCTTTTGTGCAAAACGCTATCTTTGTCCGATTAATAATCAGTTCTACAGTGTCAAGAGAGTCTGCTCCTAAATCGTTAGTAAAGCTTGCTTCGTTTGTAACTTCTGTTTCTTCAACACTTAACTTGTCAACGATGATAGCTTTTACTCTTTCAGCAACTTCAGACATAACTTTTTCAATTTAGATTAATAAATACGAATATACTTTTTAAATTTGCAGTGCAAAGAAAAGAATTTTTTATGTTACAAAACAAATTTAATGAGCTAAAAATGCGGAAAACTGCACATTTTTTCTTTTCTTGTGCACAAAAAAAGGAGAAAACATGAAAAACGTAGCAATTTTTGCTTCCGGATCGGGTACGAACGCGGAGAATATCGTCCGATATTTCTCTAAACGTGAAACTATTCAGGTGGCAGTTGTTTTGTCTAACAACCGGAACGTTGGTGTGCATGCCCGGGTGAATAAGTTGGGTGTTCCTTCTTTTGTCTTTTCGAGGGAGGAATTTGCAGATGGGGCGCCTGTCTTGGCAAAGCTTGCGGAATATGATACGGATCTGATTGTTCTTGCCGGCTTCATAAATAAGATCTCCGATCCCTTGTTGAATGCCTATCCGGGTAAGATTATCAATATTCATCCTGCACTTCTGCCTAAATACGGAGGCAAAGGCATGTACGGGATACACGTGCACAAGGCGGTCGTTGCCGCCGGCGAACGGGAGACCGGTATTACGATCCATTACATAGACGAACATTACGACGAAGGGACGGTTATCTTTCAGGCAAAATGCCCCGTTCTGCCGTCCGATACGCCGGAAGAGGTTGCTGCGAAGGTGCACGCACTCGAATACGCTCATTATCCCAAGGTTATAGAAGATTTGCTTGCAGCCCGTATTTGAGGGATTGTATCAGAAGTTCGCGCTCAGTTGCATGACATAGGTACGGGGTGCGGAAACGAGCATCGGACGTGTGCTGTATTCTTTGTTGAACAAGTTATTCACCATGAACTGGAAAGACAGTCCTTTCATGATCTTCACGCCTGCACGCAGGTCGACCACACAGTAGGGCGTGTTGTTTTTCGCCCAATAGGAATGAAGTGTTTGCCCGTTCACATTGCCGAAGAGGATGTCGCGCACGTAGTCCATGATCTCCGGCTGTTCTTTTGTTCGCTCGTCCACCATCAGGTAGTCTACGGCCAACGTCTTACTTTTCCACACGATATTGGTTCCTAGTGTCAGTCGTTTCCATTGGAAGTCAAGGATGGCTTTCACTGTGTGTTTTTGGCGGTACTTCAGGTATTTGGATGTATTGGACTTCTCTTTCATCTGCATCGGATCATCGTAGGTCGCCTCTTCTTCGTTCTTTTTCTTATAATCGGCGTCTTCAGGTTCGATGAATACATATCCTAAGTTGTAGCTTAGCGTGGTATTGGGATTGAACGTGTAGACACCGTTCGTACTGACTTCCGCCCCGTAGATACGTGCTTTCGACACGTTATAGAACTGGGCGCCGAATCCCGGCATCTGGCCTTGGGTGATCATGCTCAAGAGGTCGCGCACACCGTTGATATACTGAAAAGTCGTATTGTTGAAGATTCCGAAGCGGAATTCGATCATGTCGGTATATTGGGTATAAAATCCCGCCAAGTCGAAGAATCCCGTCAGGTTTCCGAACTTATATCCCTGTTTGAAGCCCAGTTCGGCATTTACACCTTTTTCGGCATTCACCTCTTTGTTCGGGTACACGCCGACACCGCCGATGTCCTTACGGGCATATTTCTCGGTCAGAGAGGGATAGCGGTAGCCTTGCCCGAAGCTGGCGCGGATAAAGCTGTAGTCGGCAAGTTGGTAGTTCAGTCCGGCGCGGAAGATCGGTTTGACCGGAATCTTGGTTCCGAACAGTTTGGTATCTGCTTCCCGCAGGTAACCGTCCACCCGGTAGTATTCGGCACGCATGCCGGCCGATACGCTCAGGCGGTCGAAGAAACGCTGGTCGTACTGGACGAACAGGGCGGCATTGTCGCTGTCGTGCGTCCCGGTGGTTTTCGAAACGCTTTTCATGTGTTCGTAGGTTGCCCCGGCGGTGATCTGACTTCCGCTGTCCCATTTCTTATTGAACTGGTAGTCTACATAGTAGGTGTAGTTTTTGTCCGTCCCTTTGGGAACATTCTCCTTGTTGTTGTTCATCACCCAGGAGATCAGGTCGCAGTAATCGGCTGTCGTGGCAGTCGGGAATACCCCGTTCAGGATGTTTACGGCCCCGTCCACGATCCCGTTCAGGTCGCCTTGCAGTATCGGCTGGATCAGTGGGAAGAACGGGCTATAGTCTCCGTTCTTGATGTTGTCGATATAGGCGTTGACTGTGACTGCATCGCTTCCCATATTGCCTAAGATGTCGTCGAGCGACTTATGGCTGGAGCTTCCGTCGATGATGTTGTCTCCCCGGTAATAGAAACGGGTCTTGATCTTATGCGAGGTATTGTTGGTCGGATTGGTAAAATTGAAGAACGGGTCGATATAGAAGGTGTTCCCCTTGCGACCCATGTTGGCGATGGATGACGGCTGGTAGACTTCTACCGGAGAACGCCAGATGAAGAAGTCGGCATATTTGTCGGCCAGATAATTGAAATTGAACCCGTAGTTCAGCAGTTTGCCCTCTTTCATCGGATGGTGGTATGTCATATTGCCTCCGAGTCGCAGACGCCGGTTGTATCCTTGATCGCGGTATCCGTCATCGGAAAACAGGTTGAGTCCGCCCGATACATCGAAGTTTCCGATCCGTCGTGCGTGCGAGACGTCTGCCCCTTCATATTCGTCATGAACCGGATGGTCGTATACTCCGACATAGGCGCGGGCACTTGTGGTCGGCGTGAGTCCCGGCCGTTTCGTGCGGATGTTGATCACCCCGTTCAAGGCCGATGAGCCGTAGAGCACAGAGGAAGCACCCTTCATCACCTCTACCTGTTCGATATTTTCGAGCGGGACGATGTTCCAGTTGATCACTCCGTTGCCCGAACTTAGAGCGCTCATACCGTCTACCAACACAAGGCTGCGTGAACCGACCCCGTATGTCCATCCGTTCCCACCCCGTATGGAGGGTTGCTTGTCGTTGATATCCACACCCGGCATTGTGTTCAGTGTCGAACTCAGGTCGGTAGGGGCCTGCTTGGCGATATCGCCTGCTTTCAGCAGGTCCATCGAAACGGTGACATCGCTTAGTTTCTGTTCGAAGCGTCCGGCACTGACCACTACGTCTCCCAACAGGTTCGTTTTGATGTTCATATAGACATCTTTTGTTTTGGTATCCCCCTTGCGGAGTATCAGCGGGAGTTGTTCGTTCTCGTACCCGATGTAACTGAACAGGAGGTCGATCCCACCGTCCGGCAACGCGATTTCATAGGCTCCGTCGGCATCCGATATGGTTCCGTTCGTATCCCCGTTTATTTTCTTGTAGGTGATGTTGACGCCCGGTAGCGGTTCGTGGGTTTCCGCATCATAAACGTGCCCTTTCACCATTTGTCCGAATGCGGTCCCGGTGAAAAGTGACAGGGCGAAAATCAAGATATATAGCTTTCTCATATAAAATGCTTTTAATTGATGTTTTTGTCTTTGTACAAATAGATACCGATCTCAATGGGGATTGTGCTCAGCTCTTGGCTCAACTGGTCCAAGATCGCACCGAACGTCTTTCCTTTCAGGAGTATGGCTGCGATACTTACGAACTGGGGCGGGATCAGGTTGCCGATCAGATCCATGACAGGTGCGTTAAGCGTCTCTTCCGGAATAAAGACTTTCACGATCTCCAGCAAGGCGAACAATTCCTGTATTTCCGATTTGTCGAGGAGCAGGATGAGATCACCTTTTGCCGGGTCTTCGCTTTCGCGAATTGTCATTTTGATACCGGTTGTAGACCAAGTATTGATCTTCTGGTAGGCTGCCAGCAGCGCATTTTCCATAGAGCTATCCCCAGAGTTGGCTTTCGTCTGTCTGTTTATCATCACTTGGCGGATGATCATGTCGATCTGCGGGATTACATATAAGGATGTATTGTCGTCCACATAATAAGTCGCCAGGTTGGGAGGTGAAGCGTTCCAGTCGTTTGCCGGATGTTTGATGTAGTTGCCTATCAGACTTCCTATCCGGACCGAGTCGGGCAGGGGAGCATAGCGGGCGATGATGTTTCCGTCCGCCTGGAAGGTCAGACCGTCGAGCAGGGAACTGATCAGGTTGCTGACCAGTTTGCCGCCCACCAGGTTATACAGCATTCCGATCATCGTCTGCATGCTGCCATTGTCTACATTGTAATAAGAGGCATTTTCGTGGGCGACATACCAGGTACCGTTCATTGTCAGGCGGTTCTCTGGAATCGTGATGTCCGACAGTTCCAGTATCAATTTTCCGGTCTGTATACTACCCAGATAATGAAATGCCGTACCGGTTGAGGTTGTCACGCCTCCACTGAAAGAATAGCTGCCGGAACCTGCTGTCAGAGAGATGCCGGGGATAGCCGTTTCTGTATCGTGCGGTAGTACATATTTAAGAATGATGTGTGCGGTTTTCCCGTCATCCGTCTTAAATTCCACATCTTTTCCGATAAATATATTCCCGTTATAGCTCAAAATAAGGGAATCTCCGTTTGCAGGGGCACTTAGTTTGTTAGAATAGGTCCCGCTTAGTTCCGCCGGGGAAAGGCCATCATAATCATCCTCGTCATTGCAGGATATCAAGAGAATAGCCAGCATCATGGCGCAAAGTAAACTGCATATTGATTTTCTGTCCATATATTTCGCTTTTAGTCATATTATAGGATGATACAAAGAACAGGCTTAAGTTTGAAACAAACAATCTCTATGTTTGGGAATAAATATTCTATTTTTAAGATTGTTAGGTGAGCTAAGCATATTTTGCTACTTTTGAAACAACAAAACAATGTTTTTATGAAGATTGACGTTGACTTGCCTAAATTCGATATTCCGAAAGATTTTATCGTAGGCGATGGTATTACGGGTGACATCCTGAACATGTACGGGCTTTTTCCCTGCAAGATAAAAGCGGGCGTGTTTGCTTTTTGCACGCGGGGGACGATCCGTGTGACGATAAATCTGGATGAACATACGGCGCGGGCGAACGATTTCATCACTTTGCTGCCCAATACCTTTATCCAGATTCATGAAGTGTCGGAAGATGCGGAAGTCTGTTTCGTCGCTTTTTCTTTCCGTTTTCTGGAAAGCATCAATTTTATCCGGACGATCTTGATTGTTACGATCATCGAGAATCCGGTAGTCCCTTTGTCCGGTAATGCCGCCGCTATCTATAAAGATTTTTTCTCCTTGCTGGTACGGGCTGACAACGCTCCGGACTCTATCCTCTTTACCGACAGTTTGAAACCGGTCCTTGACCTGCTGATCCAAGGGGTGGTCAATATGTACAGGAGGTTCAATACCTGGAAAGAACCGGTCCTGAGCCGTGATAAGGAGATCGCTCGCGAGTTCGTGCAGCTTGTCTGGCAATATTATACGAAAGAGCGGAGTGCCTCTTTCTATGCAGGAAAGTTGCGGATCACCTTGCCTCATTTCTGCTACGTGATCAAAAAGACGACCGGGATGACAGCCCTCGATATTATTGCCAACGTCGTGATAATGGATGCCAAAGCCCAACTGAAATCAACGAATCTCCCGATAAAGGAAATCTCTATCGGACTGGGCTACAGCAACGTCGCTTTCTTCGACAAGTATTTCCGTCGCTACGTGGGGATGTCACCGCTGGAGTATCGCAACAGCTAAGCCAACCATCTTATCTCAATTTGTTCCGGTTGAAATGAGGACCTGCTTTCAATAAAAAGAACAGTGTCGAAAAAATTGTCAGGCACGCCCCGAACAGGTAAGCGTAGTTGAATCCCCCGAAAGCCTGTGCGATGCTTCCGCCTATCATCAGCCCGATCCCGATCCCCACATCCCAACTGGTGAGATAGGTGGAAGTCGCTGTCCCCCTCTGGCTGTTGGGAGCAAGGTTCACGAACAGAGTGTTGAAAGCTGGGAACATCGTACCGAATGCGACTCCTTGTGAAAGGGCGATCCCGATATACAGATAAGAAGTGAAAGCCGAATTCCACTGCATCAGCCTTTCCAGAGCTGCCAGCCCGAAGAAGCTGGCGGCGGCAAGATACATCCCCAACGAGATGACCAGCGTGATTCTCCCTTTGTCGACCTGCCGCCCGGAGAACATACGCGAGACAGCCAGGCCGATCGCCATAAAGGTGAAATATAATCCTGAATTGACGGAAATCCCGATCTCATCGGCATACATGGCCACATATGTGGTTGTCATGCCGTAGGGTATGGAGAGCAGCAGTAAGGAGATGCCAGCCCAAGTGCCTTTCACCAAAAAGAAACGGTCCAGCGAGATCGGTTCTTTCTTTATCGGCTGTTTCCGCGGTGTCTTTACCAAATAGGCCATGATGAAGCCGAGGAGGCAGGAGAGGAGAGAGCAGGCGAAAATCGTTTCGTAGGAGAAGCTGGTGTGCATGAACAGCCCTGTCATCGGTCCGAAACTCATGGCCGTATTGTTTGCCAGCCCGTAATAACCGATCCCCTCGCCACGGCGGGAGGAGGGCAGGATGTCGATCACGATCGTATTGCCCGACACCGTCACCATGCCGAAGGCGAAGCCGTGCAGGATACGGAGCACGATGAAGATGCTCAGCAGGCTGGCGATCATATATCCGGCGAAGATGACCATGAAGACGGAGTAGGCTAAAAGGTACAACGGCCGTCTGGCGAATGTGTCCAGCAGGTATCCGGAGAACGGACGAATACAGAGGGCAGCAATAGTATAGCACGAAAGGATAAAACCGATCATCGATTTATCCGCATCGAACTGGTCCTGCAAGTAAAACGGCAGGATCGGCAATATCAGATAAAATGCGAAGAACAGCAAAAAGTTGGCTGCTAAGATATAGCAGAAGCTGGGTGATATAAGTTTGTCTTTTGCCATTGTTTCATTTTGTTTGTGTTATTGTTGGATTCCGAATCCCAATCTTCGGAGCTGTCCGATTTCTTCCGGGGTCGCATGGACGATTGTGTATGCACCGTATTCTCTTGGGTGATGATAGTTTGTCCGGAACCACTCGAATCTGTCGGGATTTTCCCGTAGCGCCCGGTCTATGGCAAGCGGGTTAAAACTGGTGAGGATCGCTTGTTCGATCCGATTTCTGTCAAACCGATTCAAGTCGATAACCGGAGTTTCGGGAGCTGGCGGAATCACTTCGCTGATCTTCTCGATCTTCACTTGGAAGAATTTTTCGATGTTTTTCAGACACATACGCGTACCATTGGCTTTCCCGTCTGCCGAGAAACCGGCAATATGCGGGGTGGCTATCGTGGCCAGTTCCAATAATTCCCGGTTTATATCCGGTTCGTTTTCCCAACAGTCCAAGATCAGTTCACTGATCTTACCCTCTTTCCGGGCATGCAATAGGGCATCCGTATCATGGACGGCTCCTCTGGATGCGTTGACGAACCAAGGTTTTCGTTGGAGCTTGCGGAAGAAGTCTTCTCCTGCCAGGTGGCGGGTGGCAAAACGGCCTTCTTTTGTCAGCGGCGTGTGGAAGGTGACGATGTCGGCTTGCTCTGCGATCGTTTCCAGTGAGACGAAACCGTCTTTCCCCTCCTTCTCCGCACGTGGCGGGTCGTTGCGGAGCACGTTCATCCCGTAGGCCGAGCATAACTTCTCCACCTCTTTTCCGACATGACCGACACCGACGATCCCGATCGTCTTCCCCTGTAGGGGTTCACCCTTGCGAAGCGCGATCGTGACCAATCCGGAAAGCACATATTGGGCGACCGAGACGGCATTGCATCCCGGTGAGTTCTTCCAGGTGATACCTGCCTTATCACAATACCGGGTGTCGATATGGTCGAAACCTATTGTAGCGCTGGTAATCAGTTTCACCCGGCTTCCTTCGAGCAGTTCGCGGGTACATTTATCGATACTCCGTACGATCAGTATGTCTGCATCTTGTACGTTTTCTGGTGTAAACTCTTTAGAAGTGAGATACTTTACCTCTGCGATCGGTTCTGCGATTCCTTTCAGAAAAGGAACGGTATTGTCGGCGACTATTTTCATCTTGCTGTCCTTTTTCGAGAAGACAAAGGTAGGGATTATTTTCCAATCTTGACATAATTCAACCGCGTGTACTGTATGCCATAACTTTCAACCGTCGCGGCGATACGTGCCGAAGAGATGTGTAGCACTTCACCCGGCCGGTAGGCATGTTCCAGGGAGGGCAACTGTCCGGATGCATGGCTGGGATTGCCGGATGCAAAGGTCAGGTTGACCAGGTTGCCGCTCGCATCGATGGCCGTCAGGCGCTGGCGTACGAAGAAGACCGGAGTCGTCCCGATGACGCAGGTCCTGTATGGGTCGTCTTCTACCCGTACTTTGGTTATTTTCAGGGTGAGATTGGACAGCTTGTCCCCTTTCTTTCCTAAGAAACGGCTGGTGGGACGTGGCTGGTATTTCTTTTTTAGCATCTTGTCCAGGTAGACGCAGTTGTAGGCTTGTGCCATTTTGACGAAACGTTCTTGCTTGGGGATGATAGGGGTATATTTAAAGGCGATCCAGTTCACGTAGCCCGGATCTATCCGCAAGATTTCATACAGGAAGTGTCCGCGGTATTTGCCGAAAGCGATCAGGTCATCTCCGTGTGTCGACATCCTCTTTTCATTGTAGTCCGTGACCAGGATCTGTCGGTTGGCATACCACAATTCGGAAGTGACGATGCGCAGCGACTGGATAATGTCCGGTTTCAAATCTTCGATAAACAAGATGCACCGCCTGTCAAGTAGAGGCGTGTAGAACCACAGGCTGTAGTCCGGATGTCCTTCCCTCGGTAAAACCACAAGGTAACATCCCGCCTCCTTATAAGAGGCTTTCCCTTGGTTGTAAACATTCAACTTCTCATAAAGGAGTTCCTGTTCCGCCTCTGTGATATTGGGTAATCTGGGGTTTGCCATATTGTTACCTCCTTTTTATGTTTTGACACATTGCCCGTTTTGCGTTTACCGTGCACTATGGACAGATTCAACTGTTTTAGCACTGTCTTTGTTCCAAAATCATGTGCTGAAGTCAATCTTTATTCATGCCGTTCATGCTGACAATATGAGTTGTGAACGAAGATCGAGAAAAATATTGATAATATCCATGTATTTCTAACTTTAATTGTTCATTTTCTTAGATTCAAACCACCTATTTGGTTTCACCGCCTTTTGAAACATTTTGATTATCAAATTGTATGGGTGGGTGAAGGTGAACATCGGGACTACCTTCAACTTAAAAATTTGCTTTCACCTTGTTTTGTCCCGATCTCGGTTGACTATGTTCCCCTCCCGTCTTTTATCCAAAGCGATTTATTTAAGTGCAAAATAAAGCGATTATGGGAGTGCATAATATGCATATATTATAGATATTAAAACTCATCTTATATTCTTTTTTATTATCGACCAGGGTCGAAAGCCTTTTTGCCCATTGTCGAAAACCTTTTTGCCCAAGGTCGAAAAGGCTTT
>ENA-UEQE01003318-UEQE01003318.1-human-gut-metagenome-genome-assembly--contig:-NODE-3318-length-10468-cov-4.041671_pt1 | contig 10468 bp, 7 predicted proteins | sample MGYA00242934_ERZ507935 | MGnify/ENA primary metagenome ERZ507935 (study PRJEB26167, sample SAMN06115423) | human gut metagenome | host: Homo sapiens | place: China:Anhui | collected 2015-03-30 | study... | reverse complement strand
TGACACGTTTGAAGGCAATGCGGATATGTCTTTGCGGCATATCCGCATTTTTATTTTGATGGAGGCGTCAGGTATGAAGATTGATAAACGCGATCTGCTGCTCTATGCCGTAACGGACCGTCACTGGCTGAACGGACGTACACTGCTGGAGGTGGTCCGGGAGAGTCTGGACGGTGGTGTGACCATGCTCCAGCTCCGTGAAAAGACATTGGAGGAGGGAGCGTTTTTAGAGGAGGCCAGAGCGCTTCAGGCCCTATGCCGGGAGCGTCATGTCCCCTTTATCGTCAACGATAATGTGGACATTGCAAGGGCCATGGGCGCAGATGGCGTCCATGTGGGCCAGAGCGATATGGAGGCGCTGGACGTCCGGGCCAAGCTGGGGCCGGACAAGATCATCGGCGTTTCCGCCCACTCGGTAGAGGAGGCGCTGCTGGCAGAGAAGCACGGCGCGGACTATCTCGGAGTGGGCGCGATGTTCCCTACCGGCTCCAAGGCCGATGTGCAGGAGCTCCCCTATGAGACACTGAAGGACATCTGCGCCGCCGTATCGATTCCAGTGGTGGCCATCGGCGGCATTTCTCAGGAGAATGTGGCCAAGCTGGCAGGCAGCGGCATCTGCGGTGTGGCGGTCATCAGCGCCATTTACGCCGCAAAGAATATCAAGTCCGCCGCAGAGGAGCTGAAAGCCGCCGCAGAGGCTATGCTGCGGGCATGATTCGGGGAGCCATCTTTGATCTGGATGGAGTGCTGCTGGACTCCATGGGGATCTGGAGGGATTTAGGCGCCCGGTATCTGCGGGCGCGGGGCATCAGTCCAGCACCGGGCCTTGGGGAGGTGCTGTTTGCCATGAGCATGGAGCAGGGAGCGGCTTATCTGAAGACCCATTATTCTCTGCCGGAAGGTGAAGTGGAAATATGGGACGGAATTGCCGCGCTGCTGGCGGATTATTACGGCTATGAGGTCCCGGCCAAGCCCGGTGCGGAGGAACTGCTGCAATTTTTCTCCCGGCGGGGTATCCCCATGGCGGCAGCGACCTCCAGCCCCCGGAATCATGTAGAGCGGGCGCTGACACGGCTGGGCCTGCGGCCCTATCTCAAAACGATACTGACCACTACAGAGATAGGGGAGAGCAAGCACGCCCCGACGATTTACCACCGGGCGGCGGTTGCGCTGGGAACAGTCCCGGCGGAAACGCTGGTATTTGAGGATTCCCTCTATGCGATGCAAACCGCCAAGGCGGCGGGCTACAGGACCGTGGGTGTTTATGACGGACAGGGCGAGCCGGATCAGGCGGGGCTGCGGCAGGCGGCGGAGGTCTATCTGACGGAGTTGGCCGCTTTCCCGGCGTATTGGCCCGCACTCAATAACTGTAACTAAATCAAAAGTTGTTACCATCAGTTGACAAGGGCAAACACGGTTTTTCGGAACTGAAACAACGTCCAGCTTCGTTTTCCTCATTGCCGGGCGGCAGCCCGGCTGCTTCGTCAGCCTCGCTGAGCCGCCGTTTCCGATCCCGAAAAACTCCGAAGGACTTTCCAGCGAGCAAAAATGGGCGCTGATGCGGAAGCGGACGAAGGCTTGCTGGCGCAAGCCAAGGACAATGACAAAATCAGCGGCTATTTAGGCCGCTGGAAAGCATATTTGCCCTTATCAATTGATGGTAGGGACTTACCCTATGTTCAGGCGGTACATGGGGGGCACCACCTTGTATTGCGTTGTAAAACCGTGCTGTAAAAAGAAAGGAAGTATTCAGATGAAAACAGCGTTGACCATTGCCGGAAGCGATTCCAGCGGAGGCGCCGGGATTCAGGCGGATATCAAGACCATGATGGCGAACGGCGTTTATGCCATGAGCGCTGTTACGGCCCTGACCGCCCAGAACACCACCGGCGTCACAGATATTTTGGAGTCCACACCCTATTTTTTGGGTGAGCAGCTGGACGCTGTTTTTACTGATATTTTCCCGGACGCCGTGAAGATCGGCATGGTCTCCTCTGCGGAGCTCATCACAGTGATCGCGGAGAAGCTGAAGCAGTACGGCGCAAAGCATATCGTGGTGGACCCGGTGATGGTGGCCACCTCCGGGGCAAAGCTCCTGCGGTCGGATGCCATGGAAGCACTGGTCAGGCTGCTGCCTATGGCAGAGGTGCTGACCCCCAATATTCCAGAGGCGGAAATCCTCTCTGGACTGTCCATCACGGACGCAACAGGCATGGAGACCGCCGCAAAGAGCATCAGTGAGCGGTACGGCTGCGCCGTACTGTGCAAGGGCGGCCATCAGATCAATGACGCCGATGATCTGCTGTGGCGTCATGGTGTGGGAAAATGGTTTCGGGGCAAGCGCATCAATAATCCCAATACCCATGGTACCGGCTGCACCCTCTCCAGCGCCATTGCGTCCAATCTGGCCAAGGGCTATGGACTGGATGAGGCCGTGGAGCGGGCCAAGGCGTACATCTCCGGGGCGCTGGCGGCTATGCTGGACTTGGGGCACGGCTCCGGCCCCATGAATCATGCGTTTGAGCTGCAGGGAGAGTTTATGAAGTGACTTTCCCGTAATTGCAGCAGCCTAATACCGTAGTGTGTCCGACAATAGCGGCTTGACCTTGCCGGGGACGGAAACTGAACGTAAAAAATCGGAAGATTACCTTCGGCAGAACGCCTTCCGAGATATAGCTTGGAAAATGAAAAAGTGAGAGAACACCCCGGTACGGTCAGCCGTACCGGGGTGTTTTCCAAGAAAAGGTAGCTGCGGCCTGATTTTTTTGTGGTAAACGCTTAAATTGAGGAAATAGCGCGAAAACATTTGTAATTACTGGAAGAACGTGGTATCTTAACAGAAATTGAACGAGGATAGAGGCGCGGCGCGCAAGAGTACCCCCGGAGCCAAGGACAGGCATCCGCCGGAGGGAAAGGGCAAGCCGCCGAAGGGTCGTTGCTTTGCCTGAGGGGCGATCACCTGGGCCGTCGGAGAATATCCGCCGGACTGCCACATTTGTGGAGCGCTATCAGACCGCCGTTTCGCCGCAGCCATTGGGTCTTGCGGAAAAAACAGGTGTTCCGGCTATGATCTCCACGGGGATCATAGCTTTTTTGTTATCCTTTTTCAATTCAATTTCGGTCAAAAGAGAAAGGATGACCAAGATGGAAAACAAGAGACTCGTAAGACCGTGGCAGGCGGCATGGATGCTGCTTGTCGGCATCGCCGTGATCATTGCGGGGCTGCTGGTGATGAAGCTGAACAACCGCATCGTTTTGGCATTGGACGGTGTGATCATGTGCCTGATGGCATGGTGCTTCGGCATCCCCTATGCGGAGCTGCAGCAGGGCATCAAGGAAACGGTGTCCTCCATGATCGTGGCAATTCTAATTTTGCTGTCCGTAGGCGTTTTAGTGGGTGTGTGGATGGCCAGCGGCACGGTGGGCGGTCAGGTGTATGAGGATATCCTCGCTACCGTCTCCGCCGAGTTCTGGCTCAGCCCGGTGCTGCTGCTGCCTGTGGCGGTGGTTGTGGCGCTGATCTTGCTGAAGAAGCCCACCATTCCCACGTTTGTAGCAGGCATCGCTGTGGGCGCCGTGCTGGCGATGGTATTTCAGGGCGAGAGCCTGAAGGACATCCTGACGGTGATGTACAGCGGCTTTTCCGTGGATTCCGGCTCCGATGTGGTAAACTCCATGCTGAACCGGGGCGGCTTTACCTCCATGCTCTCTACCATCGGTCTGCTCATCGCCGCCGGTATCTTCGGCGCGCCGCTGCGTACCGCCGGTGTGGTGGATGTGCTGCTGGCCTTTGTGCGCCGGGTGGCAAAGAGCTCCCGCACCATGTCCCTCGGCGTGCTGCTTCTGCACGCGGTGTTCTTTACCATCACTGGCGCGTACTATGTCTCCTATCCGGTGGTGGGCGGCATGGTGAAGGACCTTTATCCGGAGTATGGTCTGGACCGTAAGAACCTGATGCGTACCCTGCTGGATACCGGCACGGGCCTTGCGCCGCTGGTGTCATGGTCCACCACTGGGTCCTATACGGCCACAACGCTGGGTATCGGAAATCTGGCCTTTTTACCCTATGCGCCGATGCTGTGGCTGTCTATCGTATTTTCTGTGATCTATGCCGTGACGGGCATCGGCACCGCGCGGGTGAAGGAGGAAAACTGACAATGGAACGCATTTTACAGCGCTGGTATGATATGATTTCCATTAACTCCGTCAACGGTCATGAGGCCGCCATGGCGGATTATGTGGCAAACGTCCTTCGGGAGATCGGCATGGACCCGCACTACAGCTATTTTGACGAGGATACCGCCCGGGAGCGGCCCTCCCTCTGGTCCGTGCTGGACAGCGGACGCCCCGGCAAGACGGTGCTGCTCATCGGCCATTTGGATACCGTGGGCGTCTCCGACCGCTGGGATACCGACCCCTTCGTACCCATGGAGATCGATGGAAAGGTATACGGCCGGGGGGCTATGGACATGAAGGGCGGACTTGCCGCTATTTTAGAGACCCTGACCTACTATGCCGCTCATCGAGACACTTTCAGGGGCAAGATTCTCGCCTGCTTCGTGGCGGACGAGGAGGGGCTGAGCAAGGGCAGCTATCAGTTGGTGGCGGAGGATGTGATTCACGCCAATTACGCCATTATGGGCGAGTGCCGCTACGATAATGTGGCGGTGGGCTTCCGGGGCCGGTACAGCTTTGAGGTGACGGTCCACGGACAAACGGCCCATGCCAGCCATTACCCGGAGGTGGGCGAGAACGCGCTGATCTCCGGCGGCAGACTGGCCGCCGCTATCGAGGCCCTGCCGACCCTTCAGCATCCCCATCTCAAGCACGGAACGTGGTGCGTGCGGTACATGGAGGGCGGAGATCCCGGTACGCTGGTGGTGCCGGAGCGGTGCTATATCTTTGTGGACCGCTACGTGGTCCCCGGCGAAACGGACAAGACCTGTATCGACCAGATTTTGGGCGCGGCCCGGGAGCTGGGACTGGAGGGCAAGGTAGATGTCCGGCTCAAGCCCCGGAAGTCTCCCTATATGCAGTCCTTTGCGCTGGAGGAGGATCACCGGCTGGTGCGGACGCTGCAGGCGCAGTTCCGGGCTGTGACGGGTGAGGACCTTCCCTGTGCTTACGATGCTTCGGTGTGCGATTCCAACATTCTTGCGGTGACGCTGGGGATTCCAACGGTCACGTTCGGCCCCTCCGGCGGCAATATGCACGGCGATAATGAGTACGGCTATGCGTGGCAGGTGAAAAACTGCGGCGAAATTTACCGCCGCACGGTGGCAGAGCTGCTGAATAACGAGGAATAAGCAAAAATAGAGCAAGGACCGTGAATGGCTGCTCATGGTCCTTGCTCTATTTTGGAAAGCGTTACAGCTTCTTTAGCAGATAATCGCCGAATTCGGCGCAGGAGGCTCCATCCCGGTGACCGGTCATGACCACGCGGCGCTCCGTTTCCGTGCACAGGTGCATGGCGGCGGCAAGGCGGTCGGCCTTGTCAGCCATGGAAATGTGCCGCAACAGCAGCTCCGCCGCCTTCAGGATGCTGGAGGGATTGGCGTAATCCCCCTCTCCGTCGGCAATGAGCCGGGGAGCGGTGCCGTGCACGGCCTCAAACATGGCGTACCGGCTGCCGGTGTTGGCGCTGCCGGCGGTACCGACGCCGCCTTGAATTTGGGCGGCCTCATCTGTGATGATGTCGCCGTAGAGATTTGGCAGTACAAATACCTGAAATTTGCTGCGGATTTCCGGGTTCACCAGGTTGGCGGTCATGATGTCGATGTACCAGTCCTCGGCGGTGATCTCCGGGTACTCCGCCGCGACCTCGTGGCAGATTCGGGAGAAGCTGCCATCGGTTTTCTTCATGATATTGGCCTTGGTGACAATAGCTACGTTGGTTTTTCCGTTGGCGCGGGCAAAGGTGAAGGCCGCTCTGGCAATGCGCCGGGTCCCGGCGTCCGTTGTGACCTTGAAATCCATGGCCAGCTTGCCGGGAATTTCAATGCCCCGGCTCCCAAGGGCGTATTCGCCCTCGGTATTTTCCCGGAAGAAGGTCCAGTCAATGCCCGCCTCCGGGACGGAGACAGGCCGCACATTGGCGTAGAGGTCCAGCTCCCGGCGCATGGCCACGTTGGCGCTTTCCAGCGTGCCGCCCTTGGGGGTCTCCGTGGGGCCTTTCAAAAGCACATCACAGGCTTTGATGGTGGATAGAACGTCATCGGGGATGGCTTTCCCCTGTGCCGTGCGGTTTTCAATGGTCAGGCCCTCAATATCGCGCAGCTCTACCCGTCCACTCCGAAGCTCCCCCGCCAGCAGACGTTCCAGGACCCGCCGGGCCTGCGTCATGATGATGGGGCCGATTCCGTCGCCGGGAATGAGGCCGATAACGATGTGCTCCATTTTGGAAAAATCCTTGGCAGGCTCGCCCTGCTCCATCCGCGTCTGCCGTTGGAGCTGTTGGGCCAGCAGCTCCCGGAAATGGGCTGTTGCATCATTGAGAATTGCTTCGTAATCTGCCATCAGTCGGTTCCCTCCTTCGTATAGCTCAGCAGCCCGCCGGCCCGCAGCATGGCGGCCTGCCGCTTTGTAAAGCTGCCATGGACGGGAATGGCGCGGTTCCCGTCGTGAAGCGTCATTTCGCCGCTGTCCAGACCGGCGTCAATGCCGGTGAGCGTCAGGGTCTCGCCCTGTGTCAGCCGGTCATAGTCCGCCGGGTCCGCAAAGGTCAGAGGCAGAATACCGGCGTTGATAAGGTTGGCGGCGTGAATCCGGGCAAAGCTCTTGGCTATGACCGCCCGGACACCCAGATACAGCGGCACCAGCGCCGCGTGCTCCCGGGAGGAGCCCTGTCCGTAGTTGCTGCCGCCCACGATGATGCTCTGACCGGCCTCCTTGGCCCGCTGGGAAAAGCTCTTGTCACATACGGCAAAGCAAAATTCCGAGAGCTTGGGGATGTTGGAGCGGTAGGGCAGAATTTTGGCTCCGGCGGGCATGATATGGTCTGTGGTGATATTGTCGCCGACCTTCAGCGTCAGCTCGGCGGTGATGCTGTCCCCAACAGGTGTTCCCTGCGGGAAGGGCTTGATATTCGGCCCCCGCAGAACCTCCACCTCCCCGGCGGCCTCTGGGGAGGTGGGGGCCAGCACGGCACTGTCATCAATGAGGAAGTGGTCGGGCATCTCCACATGAAGGGCGTCCAGTCCCAGATCGCGAGGGTCGGTGATCTCGCCGGTGAGGGCAGAGGCCACAGCCGTTTCCGGGGATACCAGATAGGCCTTGGCATCGGCGGTACCGCTGCGCCCCTCAAAATTGCGGTTGAAGGTCCGCAGGCTCACGCCGCCGGAGTTGGGGGAGAAGCCCATGCCGATGCAGGGGCCGCAGGCACATTCCAGCAGCCGCACGCCGGAGGACAGAATATCCGACAGCGCACCGCAGTCGGCCAGCATGGTCAATACCTGCCGGGAGCCGGGGGAGACGGACATACTGACGGTGGGGGCAACGGTTTTTCCTTTCAGCATGGCGGCGGCCTTGAGCATATCGTACAGAGAGGAATTGGTGCAGGAGCCGATGCAGACCTGATCCACCTTGGTGCCCTTCAGGCTGCGGACGGTAACAACATTGTCCGGCATGTGGGGACAGGCGATCAGCGGCTCCAGCGTATCAAGGTCAATGGAAATGACCCGGTCATAATCCGCGCCCGAATCGGCGGCAAGGGGGGCAAAATCGGCTTCCCGGCCCTGTGCCTTTAAAAAGGCACGGGTCACCTCATCAGAGGGGAAAATAGAGGTGGTAGCGCCCAGCTCTGTTCCCATATTGGTGATGGTGGCACGCTCCGGCACGGACAGACTGGCAATGCCGGGGCCGCCCCACTCGATGACATGGCCCACACCGCCCTTGACGGAGAGGATACGCAGCAGCTCAAGGCTGATGTCCTTGGCGGTGACAAAGGGCCGCAGCGTGCCGGTGAGCTCCACCCGGATGACCTTCGGCATATTGATGTAGTACGCGCCGCCGCCCATGGCCACGGCCACGTCCATACCGCCGGCGCCGAAGGCCAGCATCCCGATGCCGCCAGCGGTGGGGGTGTGGCTGTCGGAGCCAATCAGGGTCTCTCCGGGAACGCCGAAGCGCTCCAGATGGACCTGATGACAGATGCCGTTGCCGGGACGGGAGAACCAGATGCCGTGCTTTGCGGCAACGGTCTGAATATAGCGGTGGTCATCGGCGTTTTCAAAGCCGGATTGCAGTGTGTTGTGGTCCACGTAGGCGACAGACCGCTTTGTCCGCACCCGGTCAATTCCCATGGACTCAAATTCCAGATAGGCCATGGTACCGGTGGCGTCCTGCGTCAGTGTCTGGTCGATTCGCAGAGCCACCTCGGCGCCCGGCTCCGTGCTGCCGCTCACAAGATGCGCTTCGATGAGCTTTTGCGTCAGGCTCTTTCCCATATCAGTTTTCCCCCTTCTGCGTAATTCCGGCGATGTTGGCCCGGGCGTTGGCCACATGGCGCAGGGCGGCCTCTGCCGCGGCCTTGCCATCGTGCGCCGCCAGCGCGGTATAGATGGCGGTGTGCTCCTCCAGCGCGTGTACCGCGCGGCTGTGCTTTGTAATGGACGCCTTGCGGTATTTGATGATCTTCTTGTGCAGGGAGATGAGGGTATCGGTAAAGGGGCGGCTGCCGCAGCTTTGGTACAGCAGCTCATGGAACCGGGAATCCAGATTTTTGATCTGGTCGGAGTTTTCCCCAGGCTCCCGCTCACTTTCAATATAGAACTTCTGAAGGCCCAGCGTTTCCTTCATCTCCCGGAGGGTGTCATCGGAGATGGCAACCGCCGCACGCTCTGCGGCGATGCCCTCAAGCCGTTGGCGAATCTCGTAGATGTCCAGCATATCCTCCCGGGAGATGCCGACTACCACCATGCCACGGCTGGTGTCCTCCAAAATATGCTCCTGCTCCAAGCGGCGGACAGCCTCCCGGATGGGCGTCCGGCTGACGCCCAGCTCTCCGGACAGCCGCAGCTCGCTGAGCACCTCTCCCTGCGGGTATTTCCCAGAGAGAATATCCCGCTCCAACTGCTCAAACACCTGATCCGCAATGGAAACAGGCTTGTGATCTCTCATCATGGTACTGCGCTCCTATCTTAATACTTGGACTTCAAGGCCCCGCCGGACAGCTCCGCGATTTTTCCCTCCAGCTCCTCATTGGAAAGGGCGGTGGTGCGGCCCCCGGCGTATTGGGCGTCCACCCAGTCCTTCAGCTTTTCCACCAGCGCATCGTGCTTGTTGAGCTGACGTTCGCCCTTCAGGCGGTAGTTCTGGTTGATCCAGTAGGCGATTCCGGCAAGGCCGGAGGTCTTGCTCACCGCCACAGCGGCGGGACGGTCCAGCAGCTTCTCCGTGTTGAAAATGTTGTAGATCTCCTCGTCCTTCAAAAGCCCGTCGGCGTGAATGCCCGCCCGGGTGACGTTGAAGTTCCGGCCCACAAACGGCGTCATGGGCGGGATGCGGTAGCCGATCTCGTGCTCGAAATAGTCGGCGATCTCCGTAATGGCGGTGGGGTCCATGCCATCCAGAGAACCCCGCAGAGAGGCGTATTCAAATACCATGGCCTCCAGCGGCACGTTGCCGGTGCGCTCGCCGATGCCCAGCATGGAGCAGTTGACGCCGCTGGCACCGTACAGCCATGCGGTAGCGGCGTTGGAGACCGCCTTATAGAAGTCATTGTGGCCGTGCCATTCCAGATATTCACTCTCGACGCCGGAGTAGTGCTGCAGGCCGTAAATAATACCCGGAACACTGCGGGGCAGGGCTACCTCTGTGTAGGGCACGCCGTAGCCCATGGTGTCGCAGGCCCGGATGCGGACGGGAATCCCGGCCTCCCGGGACAGCTCCATCAGCTCATTGACAAAGGGGACTACAAAGCCGTAGAAATCCGCACGGGTAATGTCCTCCAGATGGCACCGGGGCATGACGCCGGCATCGAAGGCATCCTTCACCGTGGCAAGGTAATAGTCCAGCGCCTGTCGACGGGTCATCTGCATTTTCTTGAAGATGTGATAGTCGCTGCACGAAACGAGAATTCCGGTTTCCTTGATGCCAAGGTCCTTTACCATGCGGAAATCCTCCCGCGTGGCGCGAATCCATGTGGTGATCTCCGGGAACCGCAGCCCCAGCGCCTGACAGCGCTCAATGGCCTCTCGGTCCCGCTTGCTGTAAATAAAGAACTCCGTTTGCCGGATAAGGCCGTAGGGCCCGCCCAGCTTGCTCAGGAGCTTGAACAGGTGCTCGATCTGCTCCGGGGTGTAGGGGTTCATGGATTGCTGACCGTCCCGGAAAGAGGTGTCGGTGATCCAGATATCCGCCGGCATGGACATGGGCACCCGCCGGTGGTTGAAGGCCACCTTGGGGACCTCATCGTAGTTGTATACATCCCGGTACAGCACCGGGTCCTTTACATCCTGAAGGGAGTAAC
>ENA-UEQE01003316-UEQE01003316.1-human-gut-metagenome-genome-assembly--contig:-NODE-3316-length-10472-cov-9.181241_pt1 | contig 10472 bp, 8 predicted proteins | sample MGYA00242934_ERZ507935 | MGnify/ENA primary metagenome ERZ507935 (study PRJEB26167, sample SAMN06115423) | human gut metagenome | host: Homo sapiens | place: China:Anhui | collected 2015-03-30 | study... | reverse complement strand
ATGGGGTTTGGGGAAGGGAGGGAAAAGCTTTTCTTCAGAAAAGTTTTCCCTCCCTTCCCCAATATTTCCACCCTACTCTACCTACCCGGCAGCAAAAAGGCTTTCAGCTCAACCGGATCGCAGCCGCTGAACAGCAGATGCAGCGGAAAACGGTCAAGCACGGGCGAAAGGGCCTCGTTCGTGTAGGGGACGCCGCGCATGGCCTCCTCAAGATCACAGATCTCGCAACCGCTCGCCTCGTCGGTCAGGCTCTTGCCCGGCCCGGCCATGAAGAAATCGCCGTAAAAATGGCACTCGGCCACGCTGCCCTGCCGGATGTCGTAGGAAACTTCCACCTTCCCCCAAGGGAAACGCTGCGCCTTGCGCTCCGTGAACGGAGGCGATGCGCCGTACGTCCAATCCCACGTCGAATATTTGGCGTCCCGCAGACGGGTGACGGCGACGAAATCCGCCGCGCTCATCCGGTATTCATCCCCGGAACGGTGCTCCATGATCGCATCGCGCACGCGCTGCACCGTCAGCGGCGGCAGATCCGGGGAATGCTCCGCCAAATACCCGGCCAAATTCCCCACGCGGCTGCGGACAGAGGCCACGCCCTTTGACTTGTACTTGGCCGGATCCACATTGAGCGCCTGAGACAGGACATCGAGGTTGCTGTTTACCAGAATGCAGCCGTGATGCAGATAGCGCATCCCCCGGCGGCAGTGCGCCACGCCAGCCACCTTCAGGCCGTCCAGCATCAGATCGTTGCGCCCGGAAAAGGCCACGGGCAGGCCGAGCTTTTGCAGCGCCTCGGCAATGGGTTTTCCGGCTTCGCTGAAGGCGGGCAGGGTTCCTTCCTTCTCCAGATGATGGATGAAGGTATAGTTGAGCGTCCCGGCGTCGTGATAGACCGCGCCTCCGCCCGTCATCCGGCGCACCACGCTGATCCCGCGTTCGCGCACGAAATCGGCGTTCACTTCCTGACGGGTGTTCTGGAACCGCCCCACCACGATGGTCGGGCTGTTCTGCCACAGGATGGCGTAACCGGGATGTCCGGGTTCGATCCGGCCTAAAAAATATTCCTCAAGCGCAAGGTTGAATGCCGGGTCGAGGGAGTGATTTACAATCCAATACATGCGGAACTCCATAAAAAAACTTTCATAATGGCGCAGTCCCATTATGAAAGTCCCAAAGGGCCGAGAAAACGGCAAAGGGAGGAGAAGGAATCCCCGACGGCGAACCGTCGGGCGTCGCCCGTAATCCTTGGCGGCGGCAAAGCGTTCTTTGCTGATCCCTTCCCCTCCCCTCGGCTGTTTTTCGTTTACATATCGCCCGTCAGAACGGGCTTGCGGGCTGCGCCGACTTCATCGACGCGGCCCACCTTGGTCCGGGTCGGAGAGGCATGCAACAGATCGGCGTCGGTTTCGGCCAACTGCGCGATGGAACGCATGGCCTCAATGAACGCGTCCAGATCCTCAAGGTTTTCCGACTCGGTGGGCTCGATCATGATCGCGCCGTGCACCACCAGCGGGAAATAGATCGTCGGCGGATGGATGCCGCAGTCGATCAGGCGCTTGGCGATGTCCATCGTGCTGACCCCGAACCCTTCCTGCTTCTTGTCCGTGAACACGCATTCGTGCAGGGACGGCTGCGGGAAAGGCAGATCGTACAGATCCTTGAGGCTGAACTTGATGTAGTTCGCGTTGAGCACGGCCAGCTCACTGGCACGCTTCAGATCCGGGCCGAGGGTCTTCAGGTAGGCCCATGCGCGCAGGACTACGCCGAACTGCCCCCAGAAGGGATGCATACGGCCGATGGACTGCCCGCCTGCATCGACGGAGTTGTCCACCCAACCGAGCTTGCCGTCGGTTTCGACCAGACGGGGGCCGGGCAGGAACGGCACAAGCGTCTTGCTCACGCAGATCGCGCCGGAGCCGGGGCCGCCGCCGCCGTGCGGGGTGGAGAACGTCTTGTGCAGGTTCATGTGCATGACGTCGATCCCGATATGGCCCATGTGGGCATAGCCCATGATCGCGTTCAGGTTCGCGCCGTCGCCGTAGACGAGGCCGCCGCGGGCGTGCACGAGTTCGGCGATTTCCTTGATGTTGGACTCGAACAGGCCGAGCGTGTTCGGGTTCGTGATCATGATCCCGGCGCAGTCGTCATCCATCAGGGCGGCCACGTCCTCAACGGTCAGGATGCCGTCGGGGCCGAGCGGAACCTTTACCGACGAGAAGCCGCACAGGGCGGCGCTGGCCGGGTTGGTGCCGTGCGCGGTGTCGGGGATGAGCATCTTGGTGCGCGTGTTGCCCTGAGCCCGGTGCCATGCCTGAATGAGCATGATGCCGGTCAGTTCGCCGTGCGCACCGGCGGAAGGCTGGAGGCTGCACGCCTCAAGGCCGGTCACGGCGCACAGCATCTGCTCGGTTTCGTACAGCACCCGCAGCGCGCCCTGCGAATATTCGGAGGGGAACAGCGGATGCGCACCGGCAAAACCGGGCAGCGCGGCGATCTTTTCGTTGATCTTGGGGTTGTATTTCATGGTGCAGGAACCGAGCGGATACATGCCCGTGTCCACACCGAAGTTCCACGTGGAAAGGCGCGTGTAGTGGCGCACCACATCCAGTTCGGCAAGGTCGGGCAGATTCAGCTCCGTCCGCACCATACCCTCCGCCTCATAAGGGGCGGCGGGCACGTCCGACTCGGGCAGGCTCGCGCCCACGCGTCCGGGGCGGCCTTTTTCCCACAGCAGGGGCTCGTTCAGTACGAGACTCGACACCCCGGGCCAAGACTGATTGCTCATCAGGCGATCTCCTTCAGGATGGCGTCGATGTCGGCGCGGCTCCGGGTTTCCGTAACACAGAAAAGGTAGCTGTCGGCAAGCGGATACCACTTGGACAGCTCCATGCCGAACATGATCTTCTTTTCTTCGAGGAGGCGTTTCCACTTGGCGTCGAAACCGGCGGGAGCGGCCATCACGAACTCATTGAAGGTCTGGCCGGAATACACGGGGCGGAAACCGAGCTTGACGAGGCCGGCCTTGAGGTACTCGGCCTTGTCCCGGTTGAGCTGGGCCATATGGCGGAGGCCCGTGCCGCCCACGCTCGCAAGGTACATGGCGCAGGTCATGGCGCACAGCCCGGCGTTGGAGCAGATGTTGGACACGGCCTTTTCGCGGCGGATGTGCTGCTCGCGGGTGGACAGGGTGAGCACGAAGGCGCGCTTGCCCTTGTTGTCCACGGTCTGGCCCACGAGACGGCCCGGCAGGTTGCGGACGAAAGCCTTGCGGGTCGCCATAAGCCCCAGATAAGGGCCGCCGAACGCCTGCGACAGGCCGAAGCTCTGCCCTTCGCCGCACACAATGTCGGCGCCCTGGCTGCCGGGGGTGGCCAGCAGGCCATAGGCCATCGCTTCGGTAAAACCGGTGATCAGCAGACCCTTGCGGGCGTGGATCCATTCGGCCTGTTCGGCAAGGTGTTCGACCACGCCGAAGACGTTGGGGGACTGCACGATCAGCGCGGCAAGCCCCGTATCGTCCTTGAGGTGCTCAAGGCTGGTGCCGCCCTCTTCGGTCATGGTGAGGTCGCGCACTTCAATGCCGTTGGCGTTGCAGTACGTGTCCAGCACCGCGCGGTAATGCGGATGCAGGGCCAGCGAAACCGCCACGGCGCTGCGCTTGGTCAGGCGGCAGGCCATCAGCGCGCCTTCGGCCAGCGCAGTCGCACCGTCATACATGGAGGCGTTGGCCACTTCCATGCCGAGCAGACGGGCGATGAGCGTCTGGAATTCAAAGATGCCCTGCAGCGTGCCTTGGCTGATTTCCGGCTGGTACGGCGTGTAGGCGGTGTAAAATTCGGAACGTCCGGCAAGGGCCGGGACAACGGCGGGGATGTAGTGCTGGTAGCTTCCCGCGCCGATCCATGCGGAACCGGCTGCGGGCATGGAAGCCGCCAGCGCTTCGGCCTGCGCCGTCAGTTCCCACTCCGTCATGGCGGTCAGAGGAAGCGCACCCTCGTGGCGGCAGTCCGCCGGGATGGAGGCAAACAGATCCTCCACCCTGTCGGCGCCGACGACGCCGAGCATCTGCGCTTCGTCTTCCGCGGTGTGGGGGAAATAACGATGCATTACAGGGTCTCCAGATGCGCCTTGTATGCCGCGGCATCCAGCAGTTCGCCCACGCCTTCTGCGGCCTCGATTTCGATGATCCAGCCTTCGCCGTAGGGGTCCTGATTCACTTTTTCAGGGGCGTCCGCCAGCGCTTCGTTGACGGCCTTGACGGTGCCCGCGACGGGCATGAGCAGGGGGCTCACGGACTTGGTGGATTCGAGCGTGCCGAACTCCTGGCCTTTCTCAAAGGTGTCGCCCACGGAAGGCAGTTCCACATAGGTGAGGTCGCCGAGGGCGTTCTGGGCGTAATCGCTCACGCCGATCTTCCACGGGGCGGAGGTGCTGATCCATTCGTGATCTTCCGAGTAACGCAGTTCGGCGGGAATGTTGGACATGATCGTGTTCCTCTCGTGCGGTTGATATTTATGGTATGCCTCCGGCGGCAAAGGGCTGCCGCCCCTTGACTCCGCCCGGGGGGAATGATTTCCCCCGGACCCCCTCAAAACCGTCCGTATCCGCTCCGGCCGAAACAACGTTTCAACCGGAGCGGATACGGACGGCCCCGAGCGCGTCAGGAGTTCCCTCTTCGTTTTTCAACAAGGCCCACTCGCCTCCCCCGCCCCCATTACAAACGTCTTGGGAGAGGGAGAGGTGGGGTTTGGGGAGGGGAGGGAGAAGCCCTTCTTCAGAAGGGTTCTCCCTCCCCTCCCCAATCTCAAAGCCTTTTCCCTTCCTACAGGCTTCCCAGCTTCTTGCGGGCGGTGCGGGCGGGGCGGATGTCGGTCACGGTCTCGACCTGCATCTTGCGGCGCGGATCGGCGAGCGTAAGCTTGGTGCCGTTCTCCAGCGGACGGTTCACGCGGACAAAGCCGCAGACAAGGCCCTTGGGCGCGAAGCCTTCCGGCTTTTCCGGGCTGGCGACGCTCGTGATCACGCCGTCCACGCGCCCGATGGACACGTCCGCCACGCAGGTGAGCACGTCGCCGATGGCCTCGCCGTCCAGCAGAACCTGCGGATGCGTGTCGTGATCGGGAGACGTCACCTTGCGGGGGTCAAAGCCGCAGTAGGCGTAGGTATACGTGACGTTGCCGGAAGCGAGGGCTTCCTCAAGGGCGGAACGGCCAAAGAAATCCTTCGTCCAGTTGCCGTTTTCGTCCTTGGGCAGGGTAAAGGGCCACGGATTGTTCACAAACGGCCACGGCCCGATGTCCTGCTGCGAAAGCGGAAGCATAGCCCCGGCGCGCACGGAGTCGCGGGCCGCCAGGCCGCAGGGGATGACGCCCTCATCCTTCCCGGCTTCGAGAATCCGGTTCCAAATGTCCACGATCTTGTCGTAGGGAACGAAGATTTCAAAACCCTGCTCACCGGTATATCCCGTACGGGACAGGAAAATCGGCGTCCCGTCGGCAAGGAAGATATCGCTGTCGGCAAGTTCGATGTCGCCCTTGAAGGAAAAATAAGGCAGCTTGTCAAATACGGCGTCGGGGTCCTTGAGGAGCTTGGCCATGACGCGGACTGTGGCCGGGCCCTGAAGGTCAAGCTTGCCGTACGTCCCGGCGAGATCGCGGATCGTGACGTCCTTGCCTTCGGAAGCGGCCCACGCACGGAGCGATTCGGAGATGCGTTCGCCCTTGCCCACGTTGAGCACCACAAAGTAGCGGCCTTTGCTCAGGGGGTATATGATGGCGTCATCCACCACGCCGCCGGACGCGTCGAGGAACGCGCCGTAAGCGGCACGCGGGCCGGACAAGGACAAATCCTTGGTAAAGGCCCACTGGAGGGCCTCCAGCGCATCGGGGCCGGAAACCATGAGCCCGGCCATGTGCCCGATGTCGAACAGCCCGGCGTGCTGGATGACGGCGAGATGTTCCTTCACCGCGCCGGTGGGATACCAGAGCGGCATATCCCAGCCGCCGAAATCAACCAGCGTGGCTCCGAGGGCCTCGTGCGTTGCGTGTAATGCCGTTTGATGCAACATGAATGACTCCGTTTGACATTCCCTGTTTGTACGAAATCCCGCGCCGCCTGTGCGACACCAGAAAGCCGACGGGACACCCCCGCCGACTCAAAAAACTCCACAAACCGCCGGGCGCCTACAGAACATAGGGCACTTTCAGGCCGAACCCCTTATAAACGATAAAGGTTTCGATGGAAGACACCCTGTCGTGACACTTGGAGAACTCGTTGGTGTAGAAATCCAGCAGGCCGAATTCCTCATTGAGCAGCACGGTCAGGATGAGGTCGTGCCGCCCCGTCAGGACGGCCACGGAAACCACGCCCCTCAGATGGGAAAACACTTCGCCCTCGCCCACCAGATCCGGGGAGCGGAGCTTGATCGCCACCAAGGCCAGCGTATGGCCGGGCAGCTTTTCCACATCGACCTGCCCGCAGATGTCCAGTACGCCGTCTTCGATGAGCCGGGCGGCGCGGGTACGGACAGTCACTTCGGAAAGCCCCAGATCCGCGGCGATGTCCCGGAAAGAGGCGCGGCCATTGCGCAGCGCCTTGATAATTGCCAGATTGGTTTCGTCGAGCTTGATTTTCATGACATTCCGATGGTCGGAGACCTGCGAAAGCCGGGATGCGTTCCCAGAACCAGTACGTTTTTTGCAAGAACTTTTCTTTCAAAAAAGGATAGTCCTTTTCATTTTTTTATTCAACAGAAATTCCTCCTTTCTCTTTTGTTAACGATATTTTTCACAGACAGCCGCTCCTTGGGCGCTTTTCTCGAAAAGGCAGGGGAAAAGGCCATAAAACAGACCACATCAATGCCGTTTTTCTCCATAGAAGTATCTTTTTTGCAAAAACGGCATGAGCATCCGACATCAAAATTTTTCCCAAAACCTTTACTCCCATCGGAAAAAAACGCAGGATGCTCCATTACCCACTTTTGCGGCATCTTCCGTATGGGCAGCCGCCCCGCGCCGCAAGCCCTTTTCCGCCCCGGCGCATCATGGAGGGAAACAAGCGCCTCTTTCAGGCGACGTTGGGAGGTAATCACGAAACGGTCAGGGCTATCCCCTTGATATTCGTTCCCCGTTTCGGCATTCTTGCTTTTTGAAAAAGGATGCAATCATGGATACGTGAACGGACAACCGCACATGCAAAGGATCCTATGCTGCATAACGTCGATCTCATCCTGACGCTTGCCGGTGGCCTGAGCGCAGCCCTCGTGCTCGGATTCATCACCCAAAAACTGCGCATGTCCCCCATTGTGGGTTACCTGTTGGCAGGCATTATTGTAGGCCCCTATTCCCCCGGCTTCGTCGCCGATGCGGACACGGCTTCCCAGTGCGCGGAAATCGGCATCATCCTGCTCATGTTCGGCGTGGGCCTCCACTTCCACCTCAAAGACCTGCTGGCCGTCCAGCGTATCGTCCTGCCCGGCGCGACAGCCCAGATCGGGGCGGCAACCTTGCTCGGCATGGTCGTTTCGCACGGTTTCGGCTGGTCATGGTCAGCCGGGGCGGTTTTCGGCATGGCCATCTCCGTCGCCAGCACGGTCGTCCTGACCCGCGTCCTCTCCGACAACAAGGCGCTGCACACCACGACGGGCCACGTCGCCCTCGGCTGGCTGGTGGTGGAAGACCTCTTCACCATCCTTCTGCTGGTGCTTTTGCCCGCCATCGTGGGCGGCGGCGGACAGTCCGAAAGCGTCTGGCACGTCCTTGCCGTTACGACGCTGAAACTCGGCGCCCTTGTGGTCTTCGCGCTGGTGGTCGGCCAGCGGATCATCCCCAAGCTCCTCGCCTACGTAGCCCGCACCGGAACCCGCGATCTCTTCACCCTCTCCGTCCTTGTCCTGGCCCTCGGCGTGGCTGTGGGCGCGGCCAATTTCTTCGGCGCGTCCATGGCCCTCGGCGCCTTCCTCAGCGGCATGGTCGTCGGCCAGTCCGAATTCAGCTCGCAGGCCGCCGCGGAAGCCCTGCCCATGCGCGACGCCTTCGCCGTCCTCTTCTTCGTTTCCGTGGGGATGCTGTTCAACCCCGCCTCGCTCATCAGCGACTGGCCCCTCATCCTCGCCACGCTTGGGATCGTCCTCATCGGCAAACCTCTGGCCGCCTTCATTGTGGTCAAGCTCTTCGGCAAGCCTTTGCGCATGGCCCTTTCCGTCGCGGTCGCACTGGCGCAGATCGGCGAATTTTCCTTCATCCTCGCCGCGATGGGCGTCAGCTTCGGCGTACTGCCCAAGGAAGCGTCCAGCGCCATCATCGTGACGGCAATCGTTTCCATCACCCTCAACCCCCTGCTCTACCGGCGCATCAACGGGGTGGCCCATTGGCTGGAATCCAAGGGCATCGGGCTCCCCCGGCTCGACGAAAATGAGCTTTCCCACCCTGAAGGCGCGCAGCGCATCATTGTTGTAGGGTACGGCCCCGTAGGGAAGCAGCTCACGGGCATCCTCCGCGACAACAACCTCGACGTGGTGGTCGTGGAAATGAACATTGATACCGTGCGGAGGGTCAGCGCGCTCGGCGAGAAGATCATCTACGGCGACGCCACACAGCGCGAAGTCCTGATCCACGCGGGAGCGGAAGAGGCCGAGGGGCTCATCATTTCCTCGTCGAGCGCGCCTGCCGGGGAAATCGTGGAAGTCGCCCGCGCCATCAACCCCAACTTGCGCATCCTCGTCCACACCACCTATCTGCGTGTGGCGGAAAACCTCAAGTCCGAAGGCGTATCAGCCGTCTTCTCCGGCGAACGTGAAGTCGCCGTCGCCATGACCGAGCACCTGATGCGCGACTTCGGAGCCACGGACGAGCAAATCGACCGCGAACGCCGCAAGCTCCGCGAGCGCATGGCCTGATCTGGTTCAGGCTCCTTCAAAGGCCGTTGGTGAAAGCAAGCCCCGCAGGCGCATGGCCTGCTCCGGCGGCGGCACCTCGAATCTGATGCAGAAAGGGCAAGTTCCGCTGGCGCATGGCCTGCCCCCAAGATGTCAACAGCGGAAGAGACGCCTCACGGCAAGATCCGCGGGCGCATGGCCCGCTCCCCTAACCCGCCAAACCACCGTCTCTGTACAAACCGTGGAGGCCATACAAGCCTTCACGGTTTTTTCAGGACAGGGGCGCCACGCCTCACGCTTTCCCTTCCGCCCCTCCCCCCACATCCCCTTATTTTTGCAAAAGTGTCGCATCTGCATCAGATTTGCCGGGCACAACCATCTAAAGTTCTCGGAAACATCATGATGGCCCGCCGTTCCACAACCTGCGGGCGTTTTGGGGAGGGAACCATGACCGTATCCAAGAACGTGCTGATGGCGCTGCTGATCCTGAGTTATGCAACGTGGGGCGGCGGCATGATCGCCATGAAATACGCGTTCGAGTCGTTTACCGCCATGCAGGTGGTTTTCGCCCGCGTAGCGTTCGCCGGGGTCATCTATCTGGCGCTGTACCGCCTGTGGAGCCGTCTCCCCTATCAAAAAGGCGACTGGAAATATCTGGTGGCGATGGTTTTGTTCGAGCCCTGCCTGTTCTTCCTCTGCGAAACCTTCGCCATGACCTACACCACGGCATCGCAGGGCGGCGTCATCGCGGCCTGCTTCCCCCTTTGCACCGCCGTAGCCGCATGGCTGTTCCTCGGCGAAAAGCTGACCAAGAAGACCATCGTCGCCATGCTGCTTGCCGTGGCGGGCGTCGCCGGAGCCTCCCTCGCCGCCGAAAGCTCGGATCAGGCCTCCAACCCCATCCTCGGCAACCTGCTCATGGTTGGGGCCATCCTGTCCGCAACGGGCTATGCCATATGCGTACGCTTTATTTCCCGGCGCTACTCCTTCCTGAGCATTTCAGCCATTCAAGCGCTCGGCGGAACCATCGTATTCCTGCCCTTCGTGTTCATGACGCCCATGCCCGTCAACATCACCGCGCCCGCAGTCGGCGGCCTGCTCTATATGGGGATCGGCGTGGGTTTCCTTGTCTATTTGAGCTTCAACTTCGCACTCAAACACCTTGAAGCGGGCATCGTAGCCCTCTTCGGCAACCTCATCCCCGTATTCACCCTTATCTTCGCCTTTACCATCCTCGGAGAACGCCTCACGCTGGCCCAAGCCCTTGGCGTCGGGCTTACTTTCGTAGGCGTCATCATCGCGGCCTTGCCGGAAAAACAACAGCGGCAGTAAAGCATGGAGAGGGCATCTCCATAATGCCCTCTCCCCTCATCCTCCTGCACCGATTCCATATTCCCCCCAAGAGATATGGCGCTTCCCCCTTGCCTGCCCTGTTCCTATTCTTGCTATAATCACACCGCCTTCGCCTTTACCCACGGAACATTCCGCGCAGCCTCCCCGACAGCCCAAAGCCTTCGGAGTGGAATTTTTGGGAGAGGAAAACCGTTCTAGGCCGTGTCGCCATTTTTATGTGTTCGGAGCATTTGAACGGCTCTCC
>ENA-UEQE01003314-UEQE01003314.1-human-gut-metagenome-genome-assembly--contig:-NODE-3314-length-10476-cov-6.391480_pt1 | contig 10476 bp, 8 predicted proteins | sample MGYA00242934_ERZ507935 | MGnify/ENA primary metagenome ERZ507935 (study PRJEB26167, sample SAMN06115423) | human gut metagenome | host: Homo sapiens | place: China:Anhui | collected 2015-03-30 | study... | reverse complement strand
AACCATTTTTATTATACAGCCAAAGAGAATAGCCCTAGCGCAGCATTTGATTGATACAGTTTCATATCAATTGATTTCTTTGTCTGGCGTGTTCCGTGACGAAAAACGCTTTCCTCTGCACTCTCTTGAATTACAGAAACAAAACATCAATCTTTGCTATAAACAAACCCAAAGAATACTGCATTACACTGTATAAAAATATCAATCATATTTTTTGGCAGAGCCATCCAAATCTACAACCCCAAATGGTAATGGCCCTTTTACCTTAACGTCAATGCCGTATTACTTCCTCCGGCAATGAACCCTTCATAGAACGGAAAAGGCCGGGGCTCATTTCTTGGCAATGAGTCCCGGCCTCGCTTCATTCCTGTGGAACTGCTTCCACTAGAAAATGATTAGAACGCATAGTTCAAGTTCAGGCCAACCTTATATGCGGTCTTGTCAACGCCGTTGAGCTTGCTTCCCCAAACATCCTTATCCAGATCAAGACGCACAAGGCCCATTTCAGCCGCCAGCGTCAGGTTCTCGTAAAGCTTGTACTGGGAATCAAAGTTGACTTCCCACGCATGGTCTTTCGTCGTCAGGTAGACATTGCCGCCCTCGATGCCGCCGACCGGGCCGGAAGTGACCATCCGGGTATTGTTGGTACCCGTATAGAAGCCCACCGCCAGCGTATGGGTGAGGTCTTCAAAGAACGAAATGTCGGCAAGGCGGGCGACCACGCCCCACGTTCCGGCAGGGGTGTTGTTGAGCACGGCACCGTCCGAAATCCCATACGCACCATCCCAGCCAAGCGTCGTGGCACCCCAGCCGGGGGACAGCGTGGGCAGGCGTTCCGAACCGTCCATCGTGTCGGAATTGTCGCCGGATCCGTACCACGCAATGAGGCCGGGGGTCACGTAATCGAGTTTGTATTCGGCGATGCCGGAAAGCAGCCAGCCTTCCCGGGTCAAATCCTGCCCGTTGGTCGCCTTGCCCCAATCGGCCTTGCCGTACGCAAAATCAAAGCCGAGACGCAGCGGATCGTAAGTCGTCAGTTCCCCGCCGATGCCAAACCACCATGCCGGGTTGTTCGAGTCCTTGGCTACCAAGGAAACACCATCCTGCCCGTAGGGAAGCAGCCCGTCGATCAGGGATTCCCCGTTTTCGCCCACTTCATGCAGGCTGTTCTTGCCGAGGTTGCCGTACATGCCCCACGGGTTGAGCTGCCAGCCCGCGCCGGCCAACGGGACGCTCAGGCCCACAAAATCCATCGCGTTGCCTACGCCGCGGTCAACCGTGGTGTTGTCGTTTTCCGCGCGCAGCCAGAACAGGGACATCCCGGCCATATCGTTGAACTGATAGGACAGGGTGATGCCCGCACCGTCCGAGTCGTCGCTCCCCATAATGGGATCGCCCGCCACGAAGTTCGGCAGGCTGAACGGCTGCAAGCCCATGCGGACGCGCAGATCCGTCTGGGGCACAACCCAGTCCACATAGGAGTACCGGACTTCGACGACTTTGCCGTCCGTTCCGAGCGCGCCGCCTTCGCTGCTGTTGCCCCAATTGGTGTCCCCGACTTCAAAGAACACCGTACCCTTCAGGGATTCTGACGCGATGATGTCCACCTGCGTGCGCAAACGCTGGCGGGCATGGAACAGATCGTCGGTCTTTTCCTTGGTAAAGCCGACATTGTTCCATTCGGTGTTGAAATCCCATTCTCCTGAAACCTTGATGTCGGCGGCCTGCGCACCCTTGTGCGCCGCGCCGAAAACAAGCCCTGCTGCCAAAAGAAGGACGGCTATTTTCTTCATGTTTCTTCCTGATATGGAGCCTTTGAGGTTCATGGAAAGGGCCGATGGCCCGTTTATGGTTGACCGCCCGCCGGAATGAGGACGCAAAGCATGGCCTCGGCTTGCGACACCGTCGCCAGCCGAGCTTCCCGATGAGCGTGAGAGCCCGTCTTTGAAGGCTACAGGGCCTTTCTATAGGTATAGAGATGGGCGAGGTTGAAGAGGAGGAACAAGCCCCCCGCCACGATGTGCCCGCGTTCCCGTCCGGCAAGGCCGAAAGCGAGGGATGCGGCAAGCGTCGCCAACATGCCCCGGTTCGTGAACCGGATGGCCTTAGCCCTGCTGAAGTGCCGCTTCCGGGGTGCCGCGGCCCCATCTTGGGCGGAGGCGAAATCCGCCCACTGCCCGGCAAGGGCCACTAAGTCTTCCCGGCTGATCTGGGCCGGATCGTATTCCAGCAATAGGGATCCGGTACGGCTGTTCACCGTCACATGCAGCATCCCCGGCAGTGAGGCCAGAAAACCGCGAACCTGTTCGGCGTCCTCCGCCCGTTTCAAGGAAGGATGGCGCAGGCGCACCCGCCCATCCACAAAACTCGTAATGTACGATTCGATTTCGCTCATGCCGAGACCTCCTCAAGTTGAGGTTCCGCGCCCGCTTTGAGCATCGGACGCATGGCGTTGAGGGACACGCCCACCGTCGTCAGGTTATGCAGGAGTGCCGAGGGCCCCGGCTGGAGGAAACCAGCCAACCCGGACGCGAGGAACAGGGTATTCAGGGTCATGATCAGGCCGAAGTCCGTACGGATGCGCCGCATGGCGGCCTTGCTCAGATCCACCGCGGTGACGAGCCCGTCAAGACGGCCTTCCGTCAGAACCACATCCGCCACTTCCCGAGCCAGATCCGCACCGTCGCTCAGGGTCACCCCCACGTCGGCGGCGGACAGCGCCGGAGAGTCGTTGATCCCGTCGCCGAGCATGGCCACCGTGTGGCCTTCCGCCTGAAGACTGCGGATCACCGCGGCCTTATCCGTAGGCAACACCTGCGCCCTGTACTCGCTGATGCCCAACCGCTCAGCTACAGCGGCGGCGGTGCGTTCGTCATCCCCGGTAAGCATGACGACACGGATTCCCCGGCCGAGCAGCTTACGGATAACCGAAGCAGCCTCAGGCCGTAACGGATCTTCAATGGCGATGAGCCCGGCCAGTTTCCCATCCACAGCCAAATAGAGGATCGAACGGCCTTCACGGGCCAGGCGTTCGATGTCGTCCCGCATGCCATCCACCGGCACACCCTCGTCGTGGTGGATATAATGGCGGCTCCCAAGCAGCACGCGCTTGCCGTGCAGACGGGAGGCTATGCCGTGCGCCACCACATATTCGACTTCGGTATGTTCTTCCTGATGGTGCAGGCCCTCCTGCTCGGCCTTCCGCACGACGGCCCGGGCGACGGGATGCGGGAAATGCTCCTCAAGACAGGCCGCCGTCCTCAGGATGTCGTCCCGTTCGTAGCCTTCGCCGGGGATCACCTCCGCGACACGCGGACGGGACTCCGTAAGGGTGCCGGTCTTGTCGAAGACCACGGCGTCAGCCGCCGCCAGGGATTCGAGGAACCGCCCGCCCTTGACGAGGACGCCGCGCCCGACCCCTTCCTTCATGGCGGCAAGCACCGCCAGAGGGGTGGAAAGTTTCAGTGCGCACGAATAGTCGACAAGAAGGACGGAAGCGGCGCGGGCCGGATTGCGGGTGACCAGCCAGACGAGCCCAGCCAGCAGGAAGCTGAACGGCACCACCGCATCGGCAAGCCGTTCCGCCTTGCCCTGCACCCCTGCCTTAAGCGCTTCGGAATCCTCAATGAAACGGACGATCTGCCGAAGGCGGGTGCCGTCGCCCACGCCCGTGGGCCGGATGGCGATCTCGCCCTCCTCAACCACGGTTCCCGCGTATACCGACGAACCGGGAGAGCGCAGGACGCCGAGCGGCTCTCCGGTCATGGAAGCCTGATTGACCGATGCCTCGCCTTCAGCCACCACACCGTCCACCGGAATGGCGGAACCCGTGCGGACAATGACCAGATCGTCTTCGCCCAACTCGCTGATGGCGACGTGCATCTCCCGGCCTTCACGCCGCACCCAGACGGTATCGACATCAAGCGCAAGGCTCTGGGCGAGGGTATCCAGCGACTTCTTGCGCGTCCACGCTTCAAGCGCTTCACCGAAGCCAAGGAGCAGGGTCAGCAGGCGCGCCGTCTTGAAATCGCGGCGCAGCAGGGAAATGCTGATGGCGGCGGCATCAAGGACATCCACGCTGAGGCGTCCGCGGCACAACGCGGCAACCCCTTTGAGGATAAAGGGGACGGAGGCCGCCACCGCCGTGGCCACCCGAATGAGGGCCGGCATAAACGGCCGGATAAAAATATAGCGGAGGAAAGGCCCCCAACTGGGCCTTCCGGCCGGTTCGGGGAGGTTTTCGCCGCACACGGCGACATCCCCGGAAGGCTGTTCCGAAGCGGGCACCGCCAGCAACAGGATCGCGGCCCGCTTCGCTTCTTCGGTGGCATACAAGAGAAGCACGCTCCCCGTGCGGGGATTGACGCGCACCCCTTCGATGCCGTCGACGGCGTCGAGCCTGTCCGCAAGGACCTGCGCCTTGCGGAGGCTGAAACCGGATCGGGCACGCAGACGGACCCGCCCCGGCACATCATGGACAATAAAAAACTGCATGGGAATTCCTTTTTGGAGGAAAGGCGGGGGAAGGCCGCCCGCCTTCCGGGAGCGGCATGAAGCCGTCCCGGAGGCGTAAGAGAGGGGGGGGAGGACGTTGCGCTTCCGTTCCCGGAATTGCCCCTCTTTCGGGGGAAACCTACCGGGAGCACCGGCTAAACGCCCGCGGAAAACAGAGGCTAGGCCTCTTCCTTCGCTTCCCGGCGCTGTTCCGCCGCATGGCGGGCTTCAGCCACCATATCGTCCATATTTTCCTTCACGGTTTCCACTTTGGCGAGCACCGCGTCCTTGACGTCCATGCCACGGCTCAGCAGGTCAGCGGCCATAGGCTTCAGGTCGAGCTTGCCCTTGCTCACCGCCACCGCGCCGATTGCACCAAGGGCCAAGCCGCCGAGGAAAAACAAGCCGTACTTCATGTTCTCATTCATAACATTCTCCTTCGATGTGGAATTTCGTTTTTCATCAGGCTCTGTTACAGCATGCGGTTGTTTCATCTCCATAGTGCGATGAAAATACAGCCCTTTTCTCCAGTTTTTCCCTTGGCGGAATCCACAGCTAAGGCATTTTTCCGGTTATTCCTTTGGAATTTCAAGGAAAAAAGCATCAACCACTTTATAACACAGCCTTTCAAAAGAGGCCTACAAAGCAGCCATGCAGATCCTATAGGCTGCCGCCGCCACGCCGTACGCAAACACGGTGTTGAATATCATGCTGAACGCAACCCAACCCCAGTTGCCCGCTTCCTGACGGATAACCACGAGGGCCACGAAGCAGGGGGAGTACAGCAACACGAAGAGCATGAGGGACAGCGCCGTCGCCTTATTCCAATTCGGATCCTGCGCAAGGCGTTCCGCCAGCGACGTCGCTTCTTCAGGATCCTGCTCGCCAAGCGAATAGGCCGTGCCGAGCGTGGAAACGATGGCTTCCTTGGCCGCGATGCCGCCAATCAGGGCCACGTCCGTGCGCCAGTCGAAGCCCACGGGCTTGGTCAGGGGTTCGATGGCCATGCCGAGCCGTCCCGCCCACGAGTACTGAAGGGCTTCTTCAGCGAGGGTCGCCTGCACAGCGGCCAGTTCTTCCTCCAGCGGAGCGCGGGCCTCATCCCCTTCGGGCAAGGCGTCCACCTGTTCCTGCAAGGTGGCGATCTGCGCTTCCAGCGGCGCGGCCTGTTCGGGATCCAGCGTCGGGAAGGTCATGCTCGCCCAAATCAGGATGGAGACGGCGACAAGCACAGTCCCGGCCTTCTTGAGATACATCCATGTACGTTCCCAGCAGTGGGTGAGCACGCTGCGCAGGGTGGGGATGCGGTACGGGGGCAGCTCCATGACGAACGGCGTGGATTCGCCGCGGATAATGGTCGAACGCATGATGCGCGCCATAATGAGCGCGGCGGCCCAACCTGCCAGCGTCAGCAGGAACATGGTGCGGGCGGGGTTTTCGGGGAAGAACACGCCCACCAGCAGCAGGAACACGGGGAGCTTGGCTCCGCACGCCATATAAGGAAGCGTGAGCAGGGTCGCCAGCTTTTCCTTGGGGCTGCGCAACGTGCGGGTGGCCATGACGCCGGGGATGGCGCAGCCGCCCGCGATGCCGCCCGCAATGATGAACGGCATGACGGAAGCCCCGTGCAGGCCGAAGGCGCGGAACACGCGGTCAAGCATGTAAGCCATACGAGCCATGTAGCCGAAGTCTTCGAGAATCGCAACCAGCGTGAACATAATAACGATAAGCGGCACGAAGCTCATGACACCGCCAAGGCCGTCGATGACGCCGCTGACGATAAGCGACTTGAGGAAGCCGTCGGGCATCAGATTGCTTACGGTTTCGCCAAGCCAACCGAAGCCTTCCTCGACCCATCCCTGCGGGTACGCGCCGATCACAAAGGTGAGCTGGAACATGGCGTACAACACGGCAAGCATGATGAGGGGGCCGAACAGGGTATTGGTCAGCACCTTATCCAGCTTGTCGGACAGCTCAAGGCGATCCTTGGCCGATTCGCGCCGGACGGCCCCGCTGCGCAGCACCCCGCGGATAAAGCCGTAACGGTAGTCGGCAATGATGGCTTCGGGCGACGTCTGCAAAGTACCCCGAAGATGTTCGGCCACGGTTTCCCGGTCGGCGCGCAGCTGTGCGGCCACGTCGGGCATACGCTCCACCTGCTTCAGGATTTCGGAATCGTTTTCCAGTACCTTCAAGGCGATCCAGCGGGCAGGATAACGATCCGTCAGCAGCCCCTTCTCGGTAAGGAGCCGTTCCATCTTGGTGAGAACCGGATCGAGATCCGGGCCGTAGGAAATGTTCAGCGGGGCGCTCCCCCGGCGGCCGAAGGCGATGGCTTCGCGCAGGGCGTCCTTGAGGCCCTCGCCGGAACGCGCCACGGTCGCCACAACGGGGATGCCGAGCTGCTTGCCCAGTTCCTTCGTGTCCACGTGGATGCCGGCCTTGCGGGCTTCGTCCATCATGTTGCAGGCCAGCACGACCGGCAGGCCCATTTCCATGATCTGGACGGTAAGGAACAGGTTGCGCTCAAGTGCGGAGGTGTCTACCAGATCCACGACCGCCATGGGTTTTTCCTCGGCCTTTTCAGGCGCGAGCACGGCACGGGTGACGATTTCCTCCTGCGAGTACGCCGTCAGGGAATACGTGCCGGGAAGGTCGACCATCAGGACTTCGACGCCGTCGATGGAAACATAGCCTTCTTTCTTATCGACGGTGACGCCGGGATAGTTCCCCACATGCTGATGGGTTCCGGTGTATTCATTGAACGCCGTGGTTTTCCCACAGTTCGGGTTCCCCGCCAGCGCAATACGAACCTCTTTCAACGCGATGTGCTTCGCCCCGCCGCCGTCCTGACGGCAGTGCGGGCAATCGGCATGGGCCTGACTCATGCGACCTCCACAGTGATATAATCGGCTTCACGGTTCCGCAGGGCCAGCGTGACCCCAAAAAGCCGCAGTGCAACCGGGTCACGCAACGGCGCGCGGCCCACAACTTCCACATCCGTACCGGGGATGAGCCCCATGTCGCGGATACGCCGCCCGAGCTCGCCGTCGGCATTCACGCTGACGATGCTGCCCTTTTGCCCCGCCTGCATCTGGCGCAAACCTATCCTCCGCATACAGTCCTCCAAGATTGATTTTGATTTTCTTTATTAAGAAAACCAGACGACACTCTGCTTCACCAGCGCATGCAGTTTACTGCGTGCGTTACGGTTTTCCGCCGGGGGACTTTCACGGGGTCTGTACCACCCTGATGCGAGCCCTCCCGGAACGGGGGAAAGATGCCATTCTTGAAAAGTATTGTCAATATAAGTGAGAAAAACTTTCAATTGTATGTCTGCACTTTTCTATAGCATGCGATTTCTGCGCGTTAGAAAACGCAGCAAGGCCATTTCCCCAGCCAAAACAACTTGGAGCGGGCCTTTTTCAGGGAAAAACTTAAAGATTGATTAATCAAACTTTATTTGACAAATAAGCACTTTTGGCCTACTTCCCGGCTTTTGGGGGAATCCATGCTTACAAACGCCGCGCCGAACAATGCCCTGCCAACCGCCCGGGAACTCGTTTCCCTCACCGTGCCACAGCTCGGCATGATGCTGTGCCATCTCGCCGTTTCCATGACGGATCTCTGGGTGGCGGGACGGCTGGACGCCTCCGTACAGGCGTCGCTCGGCATCGTTTCACAGGTCTTTACCCTCCTCATGCTGATCACCTCCCTTGCCGGAAGCGGCTGCCTGACGACCATCAGCCAAGCGCTTGGGGCCGGGCTCGAACAACGCGCCCGCAGGTACGCGGCGTTGATTGCGGGGCTTGCCGGGCTTACGGGCACAGTCATCGCAACGGCAAGCCTTCTATGCCTGCCCCTAACGCTCCGGCTCATGCACGTCTCCCCCGAAATGGAGCCCGTGGTCAGAACCTTTATCATTGCCTATAGCTGCCAACTGCCGTTTTATTACACCCTGATCATGCTGAACTCGGTATTCCGGGCCTACAAGCTGGTTCGCCTCCCGCTCATCGCCATCGCCGTGGTCGCCGTCGGCAATCTCATCGGCAGCGCAGGTTTCGGGCTGGGGCTGTGCGGCCTTCCCAATTACGGGTATCAGGGGATCGCGTGGAGCACCTTCGGGGCCGCCCTGCTCGGGCTCGCCTGCAACCTGTGCGCCATCGTCCGGCACGGCATCCTGACCCGCGCATCCCTCGCCCCGTGGCGGTGGGCCCGGCGCGCCATGCCCTACCTGTTTAAGGTGGGCGGGCCGTCCGCCCTCGGCGCCTTGGCCGGCCACATGGGGAATCTCGTCATCCTGTCGCTGCTCACGGGGCTGCCCGGCGACATGGTGCCGGTCCTTGCCGGGATGACCCTCGGCTCGCGGGTGGAAAGCTTTCTGACCTTCCCCACGGCGGCGCTGAGCATGACCGTCACCATCCTGAGCGGGCATCTGATCGGTGCGAACAGGCTCGAAGCCCTGTTCCGTTTCGGCCAACGGCTCGCCCTTTCAGCCGCCCTTGCGCTTGGAATCGGCGCGGGGCTGCTGTTCCTATTCCGGGGGCCGGTGGCGGGGCTGTTGTCCACACAGCCTGAGGTAGTCCGGCAAGCGGCGCAGTTCCTCGTCTTCGCGTGCGCGGGCATACCGCTCAAGACCTATTCCATGCTTGTGAACGGGGCTTTCGCCGGGGCGGGGGCCACACGCGTCTCCTGCAAAGTCAACTGCGTGACCATGTGGGCGTTCCAGCTTCCGCTGGCGTGGGCACTCGGCAACGCCTTCGGAGCGGTCGGCATCTACGCCGCCATGCTCTGTGCGAATGCGGGTTCGGCATTCTGGTACGCACGGCTCTATGCTGGAAAAAAATGGCTTGAATACGGCATGCGAAAGCGTCAGAATGCCTGACGAGCCACAAGAGGAGAATGCGGTATGCCCGAAGAGCGGAATGACGCCAGACAGCTTTCACCTGTGCTGGAAAACTACCTAGAAATCATCTTCTATCAGGAAATCCGGGAAGGCGCGGCCCGTGCCAGTTCCATCGCGGAGGCGGCGGGCGTGTCCCGTTCCACCGTCACCAGCACACTGAAGGCGCTGAAAAGCATGGGCTATGTAGACTATGAGCCCTACAGCCTCGTCCACCTGACGGAAGCGGGGATGCACATCGGCAGGGACATCGCCCACAGGCATATCGTCATTCAGGAATTTTTCCAGCATATCCTCCAACTGGGGCCGAGCGTCTCCAACGACGTGGCCTGTGAACTGGAGCATGTCATCCCGCCCGATGTCATCCGGCGGTTGGGGCAATTTGTCCTGTACCTGCGGAGCCGCGAGGAGAACTGGAAAAACTGGCAGGAAGACTACAAAGAAATCAGGCTGGAACATATCCAGTCCGCCAATACGGACAGGGATCTTGTCCGCAACGTGCCGCCCATGCTCGCCATGCGCACCCAGATGATGGGGCAGGACGAGCTGCGGAAAAAGTACCGTTAACAAAGTACCGATAACACGGCTCCACCCCGCATGGGGTACGCCCTGCGGGGACACCCTACCGTGCCATCAATTTACATATAACCATGTGAAACTATTTAAAATATTTTTTGACTTAAAAATAAGGCTATGTCCTAGAAAATGGTTGATGCTTTTTTCCTTGAAGTTCCAAAGGAATAACCGGCAAAATGCCTTGGCTATGGATTCCGCTAAAAGGAAAATCTTGAGAAAAAGTTTGTATTTTCACCGTGTTATGGAGATGAAGCAACTATATACCATGACAGAGCCTTTCAAGAAAGCATCAACCATTTCCTGTGACGCAGCCTTTTTCTACTGCTGGATGTATGGGCGCATGGGCGAAAGGGGTCGGTTCCGTTAGGTGCCATACGGGAAAATTGTATGGGCGTTCCATCCTTGCGTGTATCAATAAAAAATCCTCGTGTTGCCGAGGATTTTTTTATTGGAAGGGGAGGATATGAAAAAGCCCCGACAGGCGGGGCAATAGGGTGGTGTGT
>ENA-UEQE01003307-UEQE01003307.1-human-gut-metagenome-genome-assembly--contig:-NODE-3307-length-10502-cov-2.959520_pt1 | contig 10502 bp, 9 predicted proteins | sample MGYA00242934_ERZ507935 | MGnify/ENA primary metagenome ERZ507935 (study PRJEB26167, sample SAMN06115423) | human gut metagenome | host: Homo sapiens | place: China:Anhui | collected 2015-03-30 | study... | reverse complement strand
CATGGTGTTAGTTCCAAATACATAGCGGCCCAGTACGGAAATGAAAACGGCTACCGCGATCGTTGCAAGCAGTACAGATGCCAGGGAGAGCGATACAACTGAAATGCCCTTTTGTATTTTCTTTACAGTATTCATTTTCTTTCTCCTAACAGACCATGATTGGCGCCAGATCCACAGGCTTAATTCCTTCCAAGTATGTTTTCAGCATCAGCATAGGCACGCATAAACTGTTCATAAAAATCTGAGTCAATGGTGCTATCAATGATTTTCTGCACCTGCTCGGAACATGCGTCCTTAAAAGCCTGGCGTTCTTCGTCGGTGAGAGAGATCATCTCTACACCGCTTTCCTCCAGACGATTGATGATATTGACATTGTTGGCGGTAACAACACCCATGGTTGCGCGCTTGCCGTCTCTGGCTGCGCGTTCGATAATGGCCTGCTGGTCTTCCGTCAGGCTATTCCACGAGTCTTCATTCATGACGCACACGCAGACATTTGCGGCGTGCTGCGTATCAGTGATATAGTTGACGGTTTCGTATAGATTGTTCATAAACAAGGTATAATTGCAGTTTTCAAAGCAGTCAATGACGCCTGTAGAGGCAGCGGAATACAACTCTGTGAAGGCGACAGAAGTAGGTATGGCACCCCAGGATTCCACCATGGCGATGTGTGGGTCCAGTTCCTGAACGCGGGTTTTCAAACCAGCCATATCATCAATGGAATACACAGGGGCTTTCCATGTGTCCACATTGCGGAAATCAGTTTGAACCATGGTCAAAAGCCGCATGTTGGCTGCCGCTTGCAGTTCCGCACTCAATTCTTGAAGAATTTCACCGTCGCAGACGAGGTTACACACGTCAATATCGTCAATCAGATAGGGAATGTCAAAAATGCAGGCATTAGGAATCCAACCGGACAGGGCACCCACGGATGCAGACAGTGCAATATCCAGCGTGCCCTGTGAGCATTGCTCCAGGCAGGAAGTAGTGCCGCCTAGCTGATCGTTGGGGAAAATTTCAACAGTCATTTCACCGCCAGAGTACAGTTCCAAAGACTTTTTGAATACACGGGCATAAGCATTCCAAGTATTCTCTAGCATGCTGGTGTCATTGTCGCCATGGCTCATTCGAAGAACAATGGAAGCGCCTTCCAGTGGCTCAGCAGGCTGAGAAGACTCACTGGTTTGGGTAGATACGGTGCTGCTAGGGGTATTGGTGACAACATTGCAGCCAGTGAGAAGAGCACTCAGCAGTGATAGTGCTACTACGGAAGAAATCAACTTTTTCATATGTATCCTCCATTTTTTGGGGTGTTGTCTGATAAAAGAGTTGGCAGGGTTGAGGGAAAGAGAACGCTTGTGTACCTGTACGACGGCGTTAATGATTATGTCCTTAATTGCTTTATATTGCGGCAATTTGCCCAGTTGGCTTTCTGCGGTTGACCGTCCATGGCGGAGAGTAGAGATTTGGCTGCCATAATGGCTAGCCGTTTTCTGGACTCGAGAGTGTCTCCACCTGTGTGGGGTGTAACAATTACATTGTCCAGCTGGAACAGAGGATTATCTTTAGAAGGGGGTTCCGGGTCAAACACGTCCAATGCTGCGCCTGCAATTTCCCCATTGATGAGAGCTTGGTAGAGATCTCCCTCATCCAGCATAGGGCCTCGTCCAAGATTGCAGATATAGGCGGTCTTTTTCATGGACCGGAATTGAGCAGCTTTCATCATGCCTCGGGTCTGATCGGTGAGGGGCAGATGGAGCGTGACAAAATCCGCAACCCGCAAGCCGTCTTCCAGCTTGTTCACTTTTTGGACGCCCTGTGCTTCCATAACATCGGCGGGGACATAAGCATCATAGGCGAGTATATTCATACCAAAAACTCGAGCCTTCTCAGCAACACTTTTGCCGATACGACCAAAACCGATAAGCAAAAGGCTTTTGTCTTGCACATCACAGGGAAGGTTGGTGTCGCGATAACTCCAATTTCCCATACGGACATTCTTGTCAGCTCTCAACAAATTCTGAGCACATGCAAGGATAAACAGCATTGCGTGTTCGCTGACGGTGGTATAGTTTCCATCAGGGACATTGAGGGCCATTACTCCGTTTTCGGATGCGGCGACTACGTCTACATTGTCCAGGCCGACGCCGGGCTCCTGGATGGCTTTCAGAGTAGGACAGGACTCAAAGATACGACGGGAAATTGGTTCTAGGCGGGCAATCATGCCTGTCGCTTGGTTTTCATTAATTACGCGAATTAATGTAGATTCTTTACCGTCGGGGGCCATTACGACCTTGCAGCGTTCTTTGAGATAATCAACACCAGCTTGATGGATGGTGGGATGAATCAAAACTACGGTGTGTTCCATGTGCGTGCTCCTTTCAACCTTTGAAAATGCCGAAAGACGTGCGGACCATAATAGGGTCCAGCGTCTGCTGCCAGGCGGTGAAGGCTCCGGCGGCATCCAACAGTTCCAGCGCTTGCATGTTGATTCCTCCGGGGGTGCTGACGGTTGCCATGTGGTGCACGCCCTCTTTGTCCATTCCGCAGGCCTCTTGGCATACGGCCGCAAACATATTGGTCACATATGTAGTCGCTGCGTCAGCGGGAACACCCTGTGCAATGACCCAATCAATTACATGATCCATGACGGCAAAAATAGGGGCGAACAGACCGGTGACAGAGCCAAATACAGCGGCCTGATAACGACTGTCTACATTGACAATTCTGCCGATGTGGCCAAATATTTCGGCTGCTTCCGGGATGGCGGGACACTGAACAATGGGGCCAGGGTAGAAACTTAGGTATGTTCCAGGGATCATGTGCAGCATAATGCTGACATCTGTATTCATCCAACTGCGAATTTCTTCCACCGTTTTATCGAACATCACGTTGATGATTTTGTGGTCCGGGCGGAACTGCAAGGATCGTATTACTTCCTCACCTGCCTGGGGCCAAACAGCGATTATAACCCAATCCGATTGATTCACGCATTCTTGTAGGCTGGATGCGACTGAAACTCTTTCGGGATATTGGTTCCGCAGGGCTTCACATGCTTCCGGGCGCATATCAGATACGACCAGGTGATAGGGGGTGTCCTGCGCACGCTCGCAGAATCCGCGCACCATAGCGCTGACAATAGCGCCGGCCCCAAGAAAGCCGAGGACAGGCAGTTGATTAGACTTCATTATTGTCACTCCTTTTCAATAGGGATCAGTGAGCCAGCATGCCGTGTTTTTCCAGTTCGCTGTGCAGCAAAGCCTTAGTGGCATCATCAGGCTCACGAATGGGAGTGGTCCACTCACCGATTTCCTGGCCCATCAGGCTCATAGCATACTTGAGGGGAGACGGATGCATGCCGTTTCCAAACAGACCCTTTACCAAGGCATAATACCGGAAAATCAAATCGTGGGCACCTTTGGTGTCGCCAGCCTTGGCCAGGCGGAAAATTTTTGCGTACTCGGCCGGCAGAACACAGGAAGCAGCGATAACGCCGCCTTTGGCGCCAGCTAGGACCTGATCGGCAAAGGCTAGATCAGAGCCGCTGAATACAGCGCCATCATTACCGACCAGGCGGACGGCATTGAGGAATTGCGAGTAGTCAGAGCATTCCTTTACGCCGATAACCGAAGGGATCTCCCGCATCATTTTTGCTAGAGTTTCAGGCAGTACGTTGGTTAAAATGCGCCCGGGATAATTGTACACGATAATTGGAAGGCTGACAGTCTGCGCCAGTTCTGCAAAGTAATCATAAATGCCCTCCTGTGTGACGGTGACGTAGTAGGGAGGAAGAACTACCAGGGCTTCTGCGCCGGATCCTTCTGCGAGCTTAGCATTTTCTAAAGCAGCGCGCAGCCCAGTAGAGGTCTGCGTTGACTCCGGCGAAGCGCTCCTTCACATCGGCGTCCGCCGCGTTGGACTTGCAGAAGATGGCGGTCTTTGCGCCGCTGCCGGCGGCAGCAAAGCCGGAAGCCACAACAGCGCCGCCCACCTCTTTGCGCTCGTTGCCCAAATAATCGATGTTGTGGTCCAGAGAGACAGGACCCACTACCATGATATCGTATTCTTTCATATTCCGCTCCTCATCAGTTAAAGTAACAAAAACAGGCTATTCAGCGGCAAGCTCCGCCGCAGGATCAGTATAACACGGTCCGAAGGGATCACAATTCCTGAACGGTGATAACGCCTTCGATCTGAGATACATGGGTCAGCAGCTCATCCACGGAAACGCCCTTGCTGAAACGCAGGGAGAAGATCGCGCAGGCGTTGTGGCTCTCGCTGTCGGAGTTGCGGGTGATCTCCATATCCTGTATGGTGACGCGGTGGGCCCGCAAAAGCTGGAGCACGGCATCCATGGCGGTCCGGGTCTCGTATTCCATATAGAGGTTGATTTCTGGTGCATGGTCCATCATCCAATATTCCAGCTTGGAGAGGAAGGCCTCCGCCAAAAGAACCAAGACCGTAGCCAGCAGAGCGCCCTCATAAAAGCCGCTGCCTACCGCAAGACCGATGATGGCGGCGGCCCAGAGACCCGCCGCAGTGGTCAGACCCTTGACCCGCTGCTGCCGGGTGACGATGATGCTACCGGCGCCGATGAAGCCGATGCCTGCCGTTACGCTGGCGCTCATGCGGGAGACATCCAGATAGTAGTGCATATTCAAAAACAGAAATTGACTGGTCAGGCTGACCATGGCCGCGCCGAGACAGATGAGAATATGGGTGCGGAAGCCGGCAGGACGCCGCTTATACTCCCGCTCAATGCCGATAAGTCCGCCGCAGAGAACAGACAGCAGCATCCGCAGTGTAATGGACGCCATGGTCACGGCGCGCAGAGAATCAAAAATCGATAACAAGGCTGCCTTTCCCCCTTTCAGATTTCATCAATGGTCATAACGTCATCCAGTTCGGAAATGGCGGCGATGACCTGTGCGTGGTGCGTGTTGGGCGCCAGACGAATGGTGAACACGGCGCTGGGATACTGGCCCTTCCGCTCCGAGCTCCGGTCGATGTTGACCTCGTAGATTTGAGCGCCCTGCGCCTTGATCTTGCCGATAATGAGGCCGATATTGTCAAAGGACGTATATTCTATGTAGAGGTTCATGTTCCTTGCCCGCTCGACCATGTAATTTTCCAGATACGGAAGAAGACGGATGCAGAGGAACATCAGAAGAAAGGCGAGAATCACACATTCGTAGAAGCCGGCGCCGATGGCAAGTCCCATACACGCAGAGGCCCAGAGGCCCGCCGCCGTGGTCAGGCCCTTGACCTCCTGCCGGTCCGTGACGATGATGGTGCCGGCACCTAAAAAGCCAACGCCGCCGATGACTTTAGCGCCGATTCTGGTGACGTCCGTATTGCGGCCGATTTCACTTGCGATGTCCGCAAAGACCGTATTGATCATGACATAATTGTACTGGCTGATGATGCCCGCCAGCGTAGCGCCCAGACACACCAGCATATAGGTGCGGAAACCGGCGGGGCGGCGCTTTTTTTCACGCTCTATGCCGATCATGCCGCCGAAAAACATGGCAAGCGTCAGCCGTAGAAAAACGGAAGCGAGATTCAGCTCCCTTAAATAGTCGATCATCAATGCCGTATTCCCTCCCGCGTGTGACATTTGCGCCATTATACAACAATTTTCTTGCTGCCACAAGGGCAGGCGGGACTGAAAATGCTGCCGTATGGAAAAACTGTATGACCTTATGTCGGACGCCATGCGGCCTCTTGACAATCCGGCGGCGACTGTTATAATAAATTGCCATTACCGGCCGTTGGCAGGCGGTTTTGCCCTTGTTGAGCGGCGGTAAAAATATTTAGATACAGAGACGGGACAGAGCAATGGAGAGCGAATTTTTCGGGACGGAGCGCATCAGCCGGATTTTGATGCGGCTGGCACCGCCGGTGATGCTGGCGCAGGTGATTCAAGCGCTTTATAATATTGTGGACAGCTTTTTCGTGGGGCGGTTTTCAGATACGGGCCTCACGGCCCTGTCCATTGTCTATCCCCTCCAGCTTTTGATGATCGCGCTGGCCGTGGGGACCGGCGTGGGAATCAATACGGCCATGGCCTACTTTTTAGGAACCCGGGACCGGAAGCGCTCCGACGAGGCAGCGGGAATCAGCACGGCGCTGTCGCTGGTGATGTGGGCGGTATTCGCACTGCTGGCGGCGGTGCTGATGCCGGCCTATGCCCGGATGTCCACGGAGTCTGAGGCGGTGATTGCGGACGTCATCGTCTATGGGCGCATTGTGTGCGTGTGCAGCATCGGACTGTTTTTGGAGAGCGGCTGGACCAAGGTTTTGCAGGCGGAGGGCAACATGAACCGCCCCATGGCGGCGCAGATCTTAGGCGCGGTGACAAATATCGTGCTGGACCCGCTGCTGATTTTCGGACTGTTCGGCCTTCCGGCGCTGGGTATTGCCGGTGCGGCCATTGCCACCGTGGCGGGGCAGATCGTGGCGGCGGCCATCGTGTGGAGAGGCGGCTATCGCCGTTCCCCGGAATGGGCGCTGTATCCGGCGCTGGTGCGGCGGGTCTACCGGCTGGGAATCCCCAATATTTTGATGCAGTCCGCCTACACGTTTTACATTCTGGGCCTGAATTTGATTTTGAGCACGTTTTCGGATCAGTCTGTTACGGCGCTGGGCCTTTACTATAAGTGGCAGACATTTTTCTTTATCCCGCTGGGGGCCATGCAGACCTGCATCGTGCCGGTCATCAGCTATAACTATGCCGCGGGAAGTCTGGACCGCTGCCGCAAAACACTGCGGGAGTCCATATTGGCGGGCATGGCGCTGATGCTCATCGGGACGCTGTGCTTTGAGCTGATTCCCGGCCCGATGCTCCGATTCTTCTCCCGGGATGCCGAGGTCATCGCCATCGGGACCTATGGGTTCCGGTGGATCGGTCCCAGTTTTTTACCCATGGTGACATCCCTGATTTTCCCGGTATTCTTTCAGGCAGTGGGCAGCGCCGGGAAAAGCTCCCTGCTGACGATTTTACGGACGGTGGTGCTGTTTGTGCCGCTGGGCTGGCTGTTCGCCCATTGGGGGCTGCACGCCTTCTGGCTCACATATCCCGTTACGGAGCTGATTACAACGGCGGTGGGCTTTCTATTTTACCGGCAGTTCCTCCGGGCTGAGGCGGCGGACGGAGCCGCCGCGCCGCAGACTGCGGAGTAAAAGATACCATCAGTTGACAAGGGCAAATATGCTTTCCAGCGGCCTAAATAGCCGCTGATTTTGTCATTGTCCTTGGCTTGCGCCAGCAAGCCTTCGTCCGCTTCCGCATTAGCGCCCATTTTTGCTCGCTGGAAAGTCCTTCGGAGTTTTTCGGAATCGGGAACGGCGGCTCAGCGAGGCTGACGAAGCAGCCGGGCTGCCGCCCGGCAATGAGGAAAACGAAGCTGAATGTTGTTTCAGTTCCGAAAAACCGTGTTTGCCCTTATCAACTGATGGTATTTTAAAAAGATGAAACAAAAAACCGCCCAATGGGCGGTTTTCTGTTCTGTTTATTTTGCCTGCTTCATGCTGAGGCTGATGCGCTTTTTCGCCTCGTCCACTTCCAGCACGGCGACCTTCACCACATCGCCGACAGAAACAACCTCTGAGGGGTGCTTGATGAATTTGTCCGATACCTGTGAGATGTGCACGAGACCGTCCTGATGGACGCCGATGTCAACAAACACACCGAAGTCGATGACGTTCCGCACGGTGCCGGTGAGCACCATACCGGGCTTCAGGTCCTTCATTTCCAGCACATCCGTGCGAAGGATGGGCTTTGACAGCTCATCACGGACGTCCCGCCCCGGCTTCATCAGCTCGGAGACAATATCCCGCAGCGTGGGGACGCCCATGCCCAGCTTTTCCGCCGCCTGCGCCTCGCCGCAGGCGCGGATTCGGGCGGGCAGCTCTGTCAGCGCGCCGTTTTTCACATCGCTCAGCGTGTAGCCCGTCAGCTCCAGCAGCGCCTTGGCGGCATCATAGCTCTCCGGGTGCACGGCGGTGTTGTCCAAAACGTTTTTGCTCTCCGGCACCCGCAAAAAGCCCGCGCACTGCTGGAAGGCCTTCGGTCCCAGCTTCGGCACCTTTTTGATCTGACTGCGGGCGGTGAAGGGTCCGTTTTCCTCCCGGTAGGCCACCACGTTTTTCGCTGTGGTGCCGTTCAGGCCAGCTACCCGCTGCAAAAGGGACGGTGACGCAGTGTTGATGTCCACGCCCACGGCGTTGACGCAGTCCTCCACCACGCCGTTCAGGGCCTCGTCGAGCTGCTTTTTGGGGCAGTCATGCTGGTACTGCCCCACGCCGATAGCCTTGGGGTCGATTTTCACCAGCTCTGCCAGCGGGTCCTGCAAGCGCCGGGCAATGGACACGGCGGAGCGGAGATTCACGTCATACTGGGGAAATTCCTCGGCGGCCAGCGGACTTGCGGAGTACACGGAGGCCCCGGCCTCGGACACGATCATATAGCTGACGTGGGCCCCGGCATCGTTTACCTGCCGAATCAGCTCCACGGCCATCTGCTCTGTTTCCCGGCTGGCGGTACCGTTGCCGATGGCGATGTGCTCTACGCCATATTTGCGGATGAGCTTTGCCAGCGCGGCGATGGCCTCGTTTTTCTGGCGCTCCCCATAGGTGGGGTACACCACGGCGGTGTCCAGCGCTTTGCCGGTCCCGTCCACCACAGCCACCTTGCAGCCCATGCGGTAGCCGGGGTCCAGCCCCATGGTGACCCTGCCCTTTACCGGCGGCTGCATCAAAAGCGGCTTTAAATTCAGGGCAAACTGGCCGATGGCGCCCTCACCCGCTTTCTCCGTGAGAAGATTGCGGACCTCCCGCTCCAAGGAAGGATAAATGAGGCGGTCATAGGCGTCCTCCGCGGCGGATTTTACAAAGTCCATGGCGGCGGAGCCGGGCTGCACCACGGCGCGGCGCAGCAGCGGCAATGCCTGCTCCCGGTCGGTGACAATGGCAACGGAGAGTATCCCCTCCCGCTCGCCCCGGTTCATGGCGAGAATCTGGTGTCCCTGCACCCGGCTGACGGATTGCGAAAATTCGTAATACAGGCGGTAAACGCTGTCCTCCTCCGTGACCGCGCGGCTGACAATCTGACCCTGACGGAGAATCAGCGCCCGGAGCTGTTTGCGGACAGCGGCATCGTCGCTGATCCATTCGGCGATGATGTCACTGGCTCCATGTAGAGCATCAGAAAGGGTCTCTACCCCTTTTTCCGGGTCAATGTAGTCCCAGGCGGCCTCCTCCGGCTGGGGGCAGTTTCGCTCCTGCGCGAACAGCAGCGCCGCCAGCGGCTCCAGCCCCTTTTCCTTTGCCGCAGTGGCACGAGTGCGGCGTTTTTGCTTGTAGGGCCGGTAGAGGTCCTCCACCTCCGCCAGCGTTTTAGCGCTGTTGATGGCGGCGGCCAGCTCATCTGTCAGCTTGCCCTGTTCGTCAATGGAGCGCTTCACGGCCTCCCGGCGCTCCTCCAGTCCCCGGAGGTATTGGAGGCGTTCCTCCAGCGTTCGGAGCGCGGTATCGTCCATGGCGCCGTGAAGCTCCTTGCGGTAGCGGGCGATGAAGGGGATGGTGTTGCCCTCGTCCAGCAGGCGCACCACGTTTTCCACGTGCTGCGGGGCCTTGTCCAGCTCCTGCGCCAGCGTTTGAATGATGTCCATACGTTGATTCCTTTCAAAAGGGCACCGCTGTGCGGTGCCCTTTTCGTATTTTGTTTACCGGTGGTAGAGGCGCTTTGTTTCGTATTTCGGCTCACAGCTCACCCGGACGCCCAGCCGCTTGAAAATCTTTAAATCCTCCTCGCTGATGATAACGGAGAAGTGGGCCTCGCTGCCCCGGAGACCCGGAAGCTGCCGCTTGGCAAGGTCTGCCAGCGGGTTGGTCAGGGCGGAGATGGCCAGCGTCAGCAGCACCTCATCGGTGTGGAGCCGGGGGTTGCGGTGGTCAAGGTAGGTGGTTTTCAGGTGGCAGACCGGCTCCAGGACCTGCTTGGAGATCAGCTCAAACTGATCGTCGATATGGCCCAGCGCCTTCAGGGCGTTCAGCAGCAGCGCTGCGGCGGCCCCCAGCGTGCCGGAGGTCTTGCCGGTGACGACCTGACCGTCCGGCAGCACCATGGCGCCGGCGGGAGCGCCGGTGGTCTCCGCTTTTTCCAGGGACGCCGCCACGGCGGGGCAGATGTCCGGCGTGACCCCGCCCTGCTGCATCACCAGCTCCAGCTTGCGGACGGTCTCCTCCGTCCCCTTGCCCTGCACCAACTCCATTTTTGCGGTGTAGTACCGCCGCAGAATTTCCATTTTGGACGCGGCGCGGCACACCTCATCGTCCACGATGCAGTTGCCCGCCATGTTCACGCCCATGTCCGTGGGAGATTTATAGGGAGACTTGCCCTGAATTTTTTCAAAGATGGCGTTGAGCACAGGGAAAATCTCCACATCCCGGTTATAGTTCACAGTGGTGACGCCGTAGGCCTCCAGATGGAAGGTGTCGAT
>ENA-UEQE01003305-UEQE01003305.1-human-gut-metagenome-genome-assembly--contig:-NODE-3305-length-10505-cov-10.568374_pt1 | contig 10505 bp, 9 predicted proteins | sample MGYA00242934_ERZ507935 | MGnify/ENA primary metagenome ERZ507935 (study PRJEB26167, sample SAMN06115423) | human gut metagenome | host: Homo sapiens | place: China:Anhui | collected 2015-03-30... | reverse complement strand
GATCCTTCAACTCAGCAAAAGTTCGATTTATTCAACAAAGCCATCGCCATATTTAAACAGCTCGTCCATCGGCAGGATCTCATCCTTCAGCGCCAGATCGGTGGTGAAGTTAGCGGACATGATCACCAGCGCCGGCGGCTGGCCGGCCTTCTGCGCCGATTCGGCTTTGATCTTGGTGGTGTCGTAGTTGCCGGTGAAGATGCCGCGCACTTCGACATCCTGCTGCGAGTCGTTGAATTGCTTAATGACGCGGGTCATCTCCATGGTCAGCTTGCCGTCCACCGGCGCCGGGAACATGAAGTCTATTTTCTCTTTTGCCAGCGCCGCGCCGCTCAGGGCAAGGCTGAGGCCAACCGCGACTAGCGTAAAAGGTTTAAACATGATTACACTCCATCAACAAATTATGCTGGGTCTCAGCATGAAAAAGATGCACATCGGCAGGTGAGAAGCCGACCAGTAGCGACTCGCCTTTCTCCGGCACCGTGCCGCGGTGGCGGCGGCTAAAGCGCAGGGTGCCGATCGGGGTGCTGACGTGGAGCAGATAATCGGCTCCCATCAGTTCTCGTTGCAGAACGGTGGCCGGCAGGCGCAGATGGCCCTCTTCCACGCGGTCGGTAATATGTTCCGGGCGAACGCCCAGCCAGACGCGGGTCTGATCCCGGTGGCGCGGCGGCAGCGGATGGCGTTGTTGGCCAAGCTGAACGTTGCCGTCAACGCAGGGGAGCGATAGCAGATTCATTGCCGGTGAACCGATAAATCCGGCGACGAACAGATTGGCCGGGTTGGCGTACAGATACTCCGGGCGCCCGACCTGCTGCACGTGGCCGCCGTTCATCACCACGATGCGGTCGGCCATCGACATCGCCTCGGTCTGATCGTGGGTCACATAGATGGTGCTGGTTTTCAGCTGCTGGTGGAGGGCCATAATGCTGTCGCGCACTTCGCTGCGCAGGCGGGCGTCGAGGTTGGAGAGCGGCTCGTCCATCAGGAACAGCCGCGGATTGCGCACGATCGCCCGGGCCATCGCCACCCGCTGGCGCTGGCCGCCAGAGAGCTTCGCCGGTTTGCGGTCGAGCAGCGCCTCCAGCTGCAGCATCTGCGCCACTTTGTCCACCCGCGGCTGCCAGCTGCTTTTCTCTTCCTTGCGCACCTTCATGCCGAAGGTGATGTTGTCGCGCACCGACAGATGCGGAAACAGGGCATAGTTCTGGAAGATCATCGCGAAGTTGCGCTCGCGCGGCGTGGTGGCGGTGATGTTCTCATCATGCAGCCAGATTTGGCCTTCGCTGACCGGTTCCAGCCCGGCGAGCAGGCGTAGCAGGGTGCTTTTCCCGCAGCCCGACGGGCCGACCAGCACCACGAATTCGCCTTCGTGAATATCCAGCGACAGGGCGCTGAGCGCCGGTTTGCCGTCGAAACGTTTACTGATGTTTTGCAGACTGAGCATGGCGGTTAGCGCTCTTCCGTTGGGCAACTGATGTTTTCGTCGTACAGCCACGGCCCGGCGTAGTGGGCCAGCGAGTGCTGGTAGCTCACCCACTGCTCACCGACCTGACGGTGCATCAGGCACGAGGCCGGGGAGAGGTCGTAATAGGGCCGGGTGTCTTCGTGGCAGTACGGCACCTGATGGACGGTGCCGGGAATGGTGGAGATCAGCGCCTGGCGATACTGGGTCATGGTCAGGCTGTGGTTGTGGCCGCAGAAGATGCGCGTCAGCGACGGAAAACGCTCCACCAGCGCCAGCAGACGGTGGCCGTTTTCGCAGGCGATCGGGTCCATCTGCGCATTGCCCAGCGGCAGCGGCGGGTGGTGCATAAAGATCGTTGCCGGTTTGTCGCCGCCCTCGAACAGTTGCGCCTCCAGCCAGCTGATGGTCTCGTCGGTCAGCCAGCCTTTTGACGTGCCGGCATGACTGGAGTCGATAAACAGCAGGCGGGTGGCGAAGTCATCCACCGCATAGCGCATATTTTGCGGATCGTTGCCCAGCTGCGGGCACAGCGGATGAAGATGCTCGAGAAAATGGGCTTTGTCGTCGTGGTTGCCGGGGATCAGATACAGCGGATAGTTCAGGCTGCCGAGGATCTGGCGGGCCACCTGATACTCCTCCGGGCGGCCGCAGTTGACGATATCCCCGCTCACCACCACCGCGTCCGGGCGCTCGCGCAGCGCGTTAAGCTGGGAGACCACGTCGGCGTTGGCGGCATTGACGTCGATAAAGCCGTACAGCTTCTCGCCGCGGCTGCGGAAATGGGTATCGGAAATGTGCGCTAACAGCATGAATCACTCCTTATTTGATCCCGGAGAAGCCGAAGCTCCGCAGGAACTGTTTCTGAAAAAGGATGAACGCCAGCATCAGCGGCAGACAGACCATCAGCGTCCCGGCGCCGATGGTGCCCCACTGGCCGCCGGATTCGGCGCCCATGGCGAAGGAGACCAGCCCGACGGTCAGCACCTGCTTATCGGGATCGTTGAGCATCATCAGCGGCCACAGGTACTCGTTCCAGTGGTAGGTAATGCTGACGGTGGCGAAGGCCAGCACCGACGGCCAGGACATCGGCAGCAGCACGCGGAACAGCACCTGCCACCAGCGGCAGCCCTCCATCAGCGCCGCCTCCTCCAGCTCTTTCGGGATGGCGAGGAACGCCTGACGCATCAGGAACACGCCGAACGCCGAGGTGAAGTAGGGCATCATCATCCCGGTGAGGGTGTTGAGCAGGCCGAAGGTTTTCAGGGTCAGCATGTTCGGCACCATCATCACCACCGGCATGATCATCAGCTGCACCAGGAACAGGAGAAACAGCGTCTGCTTGCCGCGAAACTCGTGGCAGGCGAAGACGTAGCCGGCGGTGGTGATGGTCAACAGCTGCACGAAGAAGGTGCCGAAGGTGAAGATAAGGGTGTTGGCGTACAGGCTCAGCCAGTCGGCGCTCTGCCAGGCGTCGCGGAAGTTATCGAGAGTCAGCGGCAGGCGCGGCAGCAGCGACGCCATATCGTCGCCGAAGGTGGTAGCGCTGAACGAGGTCGCCAGCATCCAGATAAACGGGCTGACCCACAGCAGCGCCATGCAGCACATTAATACTGTGAGCGTAAAGGGCGACGAGCGGCGCAGGCGCAGCCACAGCGGACGGGCGGCGGCGGGCGTGCGGACCAGCAGCGGCGAGATGTCAGCGCTCATAGTGGGCTCCTTTCTCCAGCAGTTTCAGGCTAATCAGCGAGAAGGCGAACAGCCCGGCCAGGGTCAGGAAGGTGGCGGCGGAGGCTTTACCGAGGTCGTGGGTATCCCAGGCGAGATTCTGGATGTAATAGAGCAGCACGGTGGTGGCGTTGTCCGGCCCGCCGCGGGTCATCACCGCCACGTGGTCGATCTGGGTTATGGAGTAGATCAGCGCGGTGGTGATCACAAAGCTCAGCGTCGGGCGCAGCAGCGGTAGCGTGACCTTAAAAAAGACCTGCGTGCGGGTAGCCCCCTCCATCAGCGCCGCTTCCCGCGTCGAGGCCGGAATGCTCTGCAACCCGGCGAGGAAAAACAGCATGTAGTAGCCGGCGAACTTCCACACGCCGATCAACGCCAGGGCCAGCAGCGCGCTGTTGCTGCGCCCCAGCCAGTTGTTGTTCATCGGCCCGAACAGCTTCGCCAGATAGTGGTCGAGCAGGCCGAGGCCGGGCATAAAGATAAACAGCCACAGCGCGGCGGCGCTGACCATCGGAATAATCATCGGGAAGAAAAAGGCGGTGCGCAGCCAGCGGTTGACGCGATGGTTCTCGCTCAGGGCGACCGCCAGCAGCAGGGCGAGGGTCACCCCGGGCACTACCGTCAGCAGGATATAGAGCAGGTTATTGCCCAGCGACTGCCAGAAGACGTTATCGGCAAACAGGCGGGCAAAGTTATCCAGCCCGACGTACTGCGCGCCGTCGCTGGCCATGCGGGTATCAAACAGGCTGTCATACACCGAACGCCCCAGCGGGAACCAGGTAAACAGCAGTAAAAACAGCAGGGAAGGCGACAGGATCAGCCAGGGAAGCCAGGTCTTTCTCATGGTGACGCGCATCTCGTTCAGCCATTTATCGAAGCCCGGATTGTGGGAAGCAATGACTACAGAGGCATGGCGGGGAGATGACGGTTTGATGAAGCGACGGGGAAAACGCCGGGCGAGCGGGCCGCCCGGCGGGAGAGAATCATCAGAAGTCGGCTTTCAGCACCGCGCGGTAGCGGGCTTTGCCTTCGCGAACGTGCTTCAGCGCTTCGTTAATCTGCGACATCGGGAACAGCTCGGTGGTCGGAGCCACTTTGCTGCGCCCGGCAAACTTCATCAGCGTGCGCAGTTCGGACGGATTACCGGTCGCCGAGCCGGAGATGCTGCGGTCGCCGCCGATCAGGGTAAAGGCCGGCACCGGGAACGGCTTCATCACCGCGCCGACGGTGTGGAAATTGCCGCCGTAAGCCAGCGCCTGGAAGTACGGCTGCCAGTCGAGATCCACCGCCACGGTGTTGATGATCAGGTCAAACTGACCGGCCAGCGCTTTTAAGGCTTCAGGATCGCGGCTGTTGACCACGCGATCGGCGCCCATCGCCAGCACTTCCTGCTCTTTGGCCGGGTTGGAGCTGAAGGCGGTCACTTCCGCGCCCATCGCCCGCAGCAGCTTAATGGCGATATGGCCGAGGCCGCCGATGCCGATCACCCCGACGCGGCTGGTGGCGGTGACGTGGTGGGTCAGCAGCGGTTTAAAGACGGTGATGCCGCCGCACAGCATCGGGCCGGCGGACGCCAGATCGATGCTATCCGGCAGGGGGATCACCCACTGCCAGTCGGCGCGCAGCTTATTGGCGAAGCCGCCGCGGTTGAGAATGGTCGGCACCGAGCCTTCCAGACAGTTGATCTGGTTGCCGCTGATGCAGGCGTCGCAATGACCGCAGCTGCGCGCCGTCCAGCCGATGCCGACCTTCTGGCCAATCTTCAGCCCTTTATCCTGCGCCGCGCTGCCCAGCGCCGCCACCCGGCCAATCACCTCGTGACCGGCCACCAGCGGGTAGCTCGACATCCCCCATTCGTTGTCGATCATCGACAGGTCCGAATGGCAGATCCCGCAGTATTCCACTTCAACTTCGACATCTTCCGGCTGCAGCTCGCCGGCATCGTATTCCCACAGCGACAGATCGGCGCCCGCTTCTTTGGCGGCGTAGCTTTTAATGATGCTCATGTTCATTTCCTTGGGGTTGGCGTGATAACCCAGAAAGTGTAGAGCATGGTATTCCCCGGCGCTTGGCAATCGGAGGGGTCGCGAAGCGGGCGGACCAGCCGCCCGTTAAGGTCAGCGGCTGGCCAGCGGCCACTGATTAAGGCGGATGCCGCGCTGCGGGGCGTTCTCGGCAAAATCATCCAGCACCGCCCGCACGTCCGGGTCGAGATAGCCGACGCTGTCTTGTTCGACGATCACCACGCTCTTTTCCGGAATCTTCGCCAGCAGGGCCAGCAGATGCGGATTGTGCATAAAGGTCAGATTCTGCTGGATGCGCAGCACGTAGTGGTCATCGTAGCGCGCCAGCTGCAGCGAGTGGCGATGGCTGCGCCAGAGGCTGAACGCCATCTGGGTGGCAAGACCAATCCCAATCCCCGCCAGCATGCCGCAGGCGATAATCCCGCCGATGGTGGCGAGGAACGGAACGTACTGCGCCGCTCCCTGGCGGAACTGCTCGATGAACAGCCGCGGGGTCGCCAGCTTATAGCCGGTATACAGCAGCACGGCGGCGAGGCTGGCGAGCGGGATTAAGCTCAGCAGGCCGCTAAACCACAGGCCGCAGATCAGCAGCAGTACGCCGTGGATAAAGATCGACAGTTTGCTTTGCGCGCCGTTGCTGACGTTCACCGAGCTGCGGACGATCACTGCGGTGATCGGCATCGCCCCCAGCACGCCGGAGAGCAGATTCCCGACGCCCTGGGCGACCATTTCGCGGTTCGGCGAAGGCGGCGGATTTTGCGGGCGCAGTTTTTTCAGCGCCTCCTGGCTGAGCAGGGTTTCGAGGCTGGCGACCAGCGCCAGGGTTACCGCCACCACCCACACCGACGGATTGCGCCACGCGCTCCACGCCGGAGATTCCAGCTCGCCCAGCAGGTCGCCGAGGCTGCCGAACGCCGGCAGGGTAATACGCGGCAGAGCGGCCAGCTGCTGCGGCGCAAAATGAGTCAACAGCAAGGTGGTCACGCAGCCGAGCAGGACGGCGATCAGCGGCCCGGGGATCCAGCGCAGGCTCTTCACCCGGCGGATAAGCGGCGAGCCCCAGAGCCAGAGCACCAGCAGGCCGCCCAGGGCGACGGCGATAGCGCTGAGGGAGAAGGTGGCGTTACCCTGTACGATATCAACGAGCCCGGTCTCTTCTGCGCTGCCAAGCGCGACGGGGATCTGCTGCATAATCAGCAGGATGCCGATCGCCGCCAGCATACCTTTGATGACGCTGGCGGGAACCAGCGAGATAAAGCGCCCGGCCCGCAGGATGCCGAACAGCAGCTGCAGCGCGCCGGCCAGCACCAGCGCCATCAGGAAGAGGGAGAAGGAACCCAGGGATTCAATGGCGGCGACGACGATGGTGACCAGTCCGGCGGCGGGGCCGCTGACGGCGAAGCGGGAAGGGCTGAGGGTGGTGACGACCAGGCCGCCGATGATGCCGGTCAGCAGGCCGACGAAAGGCGGTAAGCCGCTGGCCTGGGCGATGCCGAGGCACAGCGGCAGGGCGACAAGGAAGACGACGATGCCGGCGAGAGAGTCCTGACGAAGCGTGTTCATGGGGCGTGCTCCTGCGGTGAGAGGTGTTCGACGAGGGTGGTTAAATGGCCGGAAGCCAGATCGTAGACGCAGCCGTGCAGACTGAGCGGTCGCCCGCTGGCGAGCACCGTCTGCACCGGTTCACTCTCCAGCAGACGGGCGAACTGGGCGCGAACGTTGGCTTCCACCAGGGCATCAAGGGCACGGCGAGAGGGCTCCGCGTCGGAACTGGCGCTGGCACTGGCGCCGGGGGAGGCCGCAACACCACACCCATCGGCGATCTGCGCAATTTCGTGATGCAGGGTGTGGCGCAGCTGGCCGATGCGGCGAGCCAGCGCCGAGGACTCCTGCGCCAGCGGCAGGGTGGGCAGAGAGAGCGCCGCCTGCACGCCGCCGCAGCCGTAGTGGCCGCAGAGCACCACCCGCTCCACCTCAAGGTAGTGGAGGGCATACTGCAGGACGCTCATGACGTTGTCGTCGGCGGGATCGAGCATGTTGGCGATATTGCGGTGGACAAAGAGCTCGCCGGGCTGGCTGCCGGTGAGCACCTCGGCGGGCACGCGGCTGTCGGAGCAGCCGATCCACAGCGAGTGGGGCCTCTGCCCGTCGATCCATTTTTCGAAATAGTCCGGATCATGCTGACACTTCTGCAGCGCCCAGCTGCGGTTGCGGGCCAGCAAAGGTTTTAACGTCGTCACAAGTATTCTCCTGAGTTAATTCATCGAGTGAATATGTCCATCAAGACTCGTACAGCGACTAGTAAAAATAGTGTTTACCGGAACCCTTCACGCCTGAGGAAAATCCTGGAATAAACGGCAAAAAGAAAACTTTTCATTAATGTAAAGTTATAAAAATATTGATGAAATTAATATTTGGCTGCGGAACGGATGAATAACAAAAAGGCATTGGCTAAAACTTTCTGGAATATATAGGAATGGTGTTGGGTGGGGTTGGGGGAAAATTTGAGGAGTGGATATTGGGGATGGGTGGGGAACGTTGGGTTGTGCTGGGGATGCGGGTGAGAGTGGGGTGAGAACAAGTTGAGATAAGATTGAGTGGGGTTTGGGGTTGCTGGGGGAGAAGGGGGGCTGGCAGGGGGAGCCGGGTTCTCGGGGGAGTGAGAGGAGGGGGGCTGGTGGCAGTCGCGCTGTGGAACGGTCGTAAAAGGTGACGCCGCGCAGGATAGCGCTGTTTTTTTCAACACTTAGCGCAATGACGACACGCTGTCGCTTGCATGACCGCCGCCGACAGGTATAATCCAGAACGTTTCCGCATCCCCTTCAGTGCCGAAGTGGCGAAATCGGTAGACGCAGTTGATTCAAAATCAACCGTAGAAATACGTGCCGGTTCGAGTCCGGCCTTCGGCATTCAGTACCATATTTTCTTTTAAATCAATGAGTTAGTGTGAAAATTCCGTCTCATTGACCAGTAGAAAATGTCGATTCTTCATCACGTACAAAAGCCACTGTGTTTGTTAATGGCTTTGGTATGTTAGCACATAGTGGCGAGCGGCCTCATGAATCCCTGAATAACCTGACGCCGGAAGAGTACCGGCTGATGGCTGAAAACCCGGAGATCTCAAAAAGTGCGTGGAACTAAAACGGGTATGCTTACACTATCAGCGTTTCAGCCACGCTCCCGCAAGGGTACACGGTTATCCTGATAAGGTGTGATCCCTCTGACAGTCTGATGAAGTCGCTACGCTCCGCTTGTTGCTGTATCACCAACGGGGCTTTATGGCTTCTATTGTCCAAAATCTGTTAGTTGCGCATTTTATGCACCCTGGATACCCTGAGATTAATCCTAATACCTCAAGGGTGAGTATGGCTAGCGGGAAGAGAAAGAATCAAAAGGAATCGCCTGAAGAAGAGTTAGATCGCCTGCTGGATGAGCTTGAACTCACACCGGAGCAACGGGAGTTTATCGAATCCATGCGAGAGGATAAGGGCGATCCCAGTAGTGAGTAACGCTTGTCTTAAGCCGAACGAGTACAAACGGCATTGTAAGAAATTCCTCACCCGGTGCATGCAGAATCACGGTGCCTTTGTTCCGACTGTCGCTGGAGTGTCATAAATATAATTACGCGCGCGCATAATTTAAAATTAAACCCTCTTTCTTTTTACGTAATCAATCGCCCCTGTTATATCTGTCGGCAAATTTTTTATTTCCCGGATCGCAGATGAAAACACGACTCCTCCTGTGCGCTGGCTTATTAGCTGCCTCCAGTGCCCATGCCAGCGCCCTCTATTTTTATGAAGCTGGCACCGAAGATACCGCGCTTGCCGGAGCAGGGCAGGCGGCTCGTGCGCAGGATGCCTCTACAATTATGACCAACCCGGCTGGCATGACGCGCTTACCGGATCATATGGTCACCGGTGGGTTACAGGTTATGGATGGCTCCATCGACAACCAGCTGGATAACGATGCCCATCAAAGCCCCGGCGATGTGATGAAAACCATCCCGAATGCCAGCGCCTTTTATAGTCAGAAGGTGACCGATAATCTTTATGCCGGGGTCGGGCTTTACGGTAATTACGGCCTGGGGATCGACTACGGCAGCTGGGCGGGCGACAGGCTGATTAAAAAGAGTACCATGGTAGCCATGACGCTCAGCCCCTCGCTGGCCTATAAGCTTAACGACCGTCTTTCGATTGGCGCGTCCGCCAACGTTAACTACGGTTACTTCTCGCTGACTCGCAGCGTTAACGATGATGACTACCGGCGACGCGATGAAGACCTGGCCATGAGCTATCGGCTTGGGCTGCTGATGCAGCTAACTGACCAGACCCGAGCCGGTATTACCTGGAACAGCGAAACGGACTACAGCTTCAATATTGACGGCAACGCGCGTCTACAGAACGGCACCTACGACCTGCCGGTGTCAGCACAAATCAGCGCGCCGCAGCAAATTATGCTCAGCCTTGTGCATGACATTAACCCGCAGTGGTCGGTTATGGGCGATCTCGGCTGGCAGGACTGGAGCCAGTTCGGCGCGCCGCAAATCGTCGTCGGGGACCAGCAGCTTAACAACGTCAGCCGCCTGAAGGACACGTGGCACGGTGCGGTGGGCGTGCAGTATCGTCCAACGCCTCAGTGGCGACTGAATGCCGGTGTGGCGTTCGACAGCTCGCCGTATGAAAGCCAGAGCGATGTGGCCTTAACCTTACCTACCGGCGATGAGTGGCGATTTGGTACGGGAGCCCAGTATCAGATCACCCCGGCCAGCAATATTGGTATTGCCGTGTCGTATCTTCATATGCAGTCGTCGCATGTGAAATCGCCGGTGGCGTTTGCCGGAAGTTACGACCATCCTTATCTTTGGTTTGCCAGCGTCAACTACAGCTATCAGTTTTGATCGGCTAACCGCTTAAAATATATGGTCTATAATGGCAGATACTGAATGTCAGAAGGTTGTACCATGCATATTTTACCGCCTGTTCGACCCGAAAAATCCATCGAACGACTGACCGCTATCCTTGAGCCGATAGCGGAGAAAGTGCACGTTGTTCCACGTAAGCGACTCACCTGGTTACGGAAGGGGAAACAGCAGATGTACCTCTTTCTGGAAGGGGAGCTGTCCCTGCTGCGGACATCGGATGGACTGGTGGTCGTGACCGTTTACGAGCCGCATTTGTTTGGTATTGCTGAGATGATCCAGCCTACGCAAGGCCATTTTCTCCGTGCGGAAAGGGAGTCGACCATTTTACGTCTCGATGCGGACAAGGCGGCCGAGTTATTCCGTGCCG
>ENA-UEQE01003301-UEQE01003301.1-human-gut-metagenome-genome-assembly--contig:-NODE-3301-length-10515-cov-3.787316_pt1 | contig 10515 bp, 7 predicted proteins | sample MGYA00242934_ERZ507935 | MGnify/ENA primary metagenome ERZ507935 (study PRJEB26167, sample SAMN06115423) | human gut metagenome | host: Homo sapiens | place: China:Anhui | collected 2015-03-30 | study... | reverse complement strand
GGGCTCCACCATCCAGAACTCGGCGGCGTGGCGGGCGGTGTTGGAGTTCTCCGCCCGGAAGGTGGGGCCGAAGGTGTATACGTTGCCGAAGGCCATGGCAAAGTTCTCGGCGTTGAGCTGGCCGGACACGGTGAGGCTGGCCTTTTTACCGAAGAAGTCCTGGCTGTAGTCCACCTGGCCGTCCTCCGTCTTGGGCACGTTGGCCAGATCCAGGGTGGTCACCTGGAACATCTCACCGGCGCCCTCGCAGTCGGAGGCGGTGATGATGGGCGTGTGGGCATAGACGAAGCCCCGGTCCTGGAAGAAGCAGTGGATGGCGTGGGCGGCCACAGAGCGCACCCGGAAGGCGGCGGAGAACAGGTTGGTGCGGGGGCGCAGGTGCTGGATGGTGCGCAAAAACTCCACGCTGTGGCGCTTTTTCTGCAGGGGATAGTCGGGGGCGGAGGGGCCCTCTACGGCGATGGAGACGGCCTTTACCTCCAGAGGCTGCTTGGCCTGGGGGGTGAGGACCACCGTGCCGGTGACGATGAGGGCGGCCCCCACGTTCTGACCGGCGATCTCCTTGTAGTTGTCCAGGGTGTTGGCATCCATGACCACCTGGAGGTTCTTGAAGCAGGAGCCGTCGTTGAGCTCGATAAACCCGAAGGTCTTCATGTCCCGGATGGTGCGGGCCCAGCCGCAGACGGTGATGGTCTGACCGCTGAGGGCCTCCTGGTCGGCGAACAGGGCCGCAATAACAGTGCGTTCCATAAAATGATCCTCTCCAATATTTTAAATGTTGATCGAACATGGTTGAAGCCGGCCCCGCAGGGCCAGACACATCTATTATAATGATTTTTTCCACATTTACAAGGGTCGCAGGGGATTTTATCCCGGCTCAGGACAAAAAAGCTGCGGCTCCCACCGTTTGGGGGCCGCAGCTTTGCACAAAAGAGGAAAAATCAGAAGCTGAGGGAGCCGAAGGCGATGCACCGGCCGCTCTGGCGGTCGAAGAGCATGATGTTGTCCCCGGAGACGGACAGGGGGACCTTGGCCCCGATGGTGAACAGGGAGCTGCCGAAGATCACGCCGGTGAGCAGGAATTCGCCCACCCGGACCTTGATGGTGGACTCCATGCCGGTGGGCATGGCACCGTAGATCTCCCCCTCCAGGGCGCTGGAGTCGGCGATGTCCAAAAACTCGGGCCGGATGCCCAGCACCAGGTCGGTATCGGTGAGGACGGGGTCGTCCCGGAGGGAGTCGTCCTCCTCCTCCACCTTGGCGATGTGATAGCGGAAGGTCTCGTCCTTGTTGCTCTTTTCCACATAGGACTTCTGGGCGGCATTCTTCTGATGCTCGGCCTCCCGGCGGGCGATATCCTCGTTCCGGGCCCGGAACCAGTCGGGCAGACTGACGGGGCTGGCGGGGCGGAACACGGCCTTGCGGCCGCCCAGCAGGGTGAGGGGGATGGTGCCGTCGGCGGCCTGGGCGCCGGTGGCCTCCACAAAGTTGATGGAGGGGTTGCCCACAAAGTCGGCCACGAACAGGTTGCTGGGCTTGTTGTACACGGTGAGCGGGGCCTCGTACTGCTGGAGCACGCCGTTGTTGACCAGGCAGATCTGGGTGGCCAGGGTCATGGCCTCCATCTGGTCGTGGGTGACATAGACAAAGGTGGAGCCCGTCTCCACATGGAGCCGCTGGAGCTCGTAGCGCATCTCCAGGCGGAGCTTGGCGTCCAGGTTGGACAGGGGTTCGTCCATGAACAGCACCGAGGGCTCCGGGGCCAGGGTGCGGGCGATGGCCACCCGCTGCTGCTGGCCGCCGGACAGCTCGGCGGGGTAGCGGTCCATGAACATGCCGATCTTTACGATGCGGGAGACCCGGCGCACGGACAGGTCGATCTCCTCTTTCGTGAGCTTGCGCTTTTCCAGCACAGGCTGGCCGTTTTGCAGCACCCGGAACTGGTCGTCCAGGGTCTGGCTCTTCCGGGCGGCGGCAACTTTGCTTTCCAAAGCGGCGATGTCGGCAGCGGGGTCCTTCCCGGACTCCAGGTGATAGGCAAAGAGCTTTTTTGCGGTGTAGATGGAGAGGGTGAAGGCATCGATGAGCTTGATGTAGGCCCGCTTCTCGTCCAGCTTTCCGGTTTTGTCCCGGCAGTCCTCCAGGATCTTGACCACCTCGCCGGGGGCCTTTAGGATCTGAGCCAGCCGGGCGGCATTTTTGGCTTCAAAATCGACCTTGGGCAGGGTGTCCTTCACGTTGCTCAGGCCGAAGGCGATGTTGTCATACACCGTCATGTTGGGCCACAGGGCATAGTTCTGGAACAGGAAGCCCACCTTCCGCTTGTTGGGCGGGACGTTGATGCCCAGGTCCGAGTCAAACACCACCTGGTCGCCGATGGTGATCCGGCCGCAGGTGGGGGTCTCCAGGCCGGCGATCATGCGCAGGATGGTGGTTTTGCCGCAGCCGGAGGGGCCCAGCAGGGTGACGAAGGAGTTATTTTTGATGACCAGGTCCAGGTCATCCACAGCGTAGAACTTGCCCCAGCGCTTGGTCACGTGCTCTAATTTGATTTCAGGCATGATTTAACCTCCAATTCCCTTGTCCAGACTGGCCCCTGTCACCTTGTTGACCAGGGTATTGCAGACCAGAATGGTGATGATCAAAATCAGGTTGATGCCGCTGGAGAAGGCGTACAGGCCCATCTCGTCGAAGTAATCCAGGGTGGTGGACAGGATGAAGCCCTGGACGCACAGCAGCATGAACAGGGACAGCTCTCTCAGGCAGGTCATAAAGGGGAGGAGATATCCGTTGATGATAGAGGACTTTTGAATGGGGATGATGATACGGGTCATTCGCCGGATCCAGGGGATGTCCTGGATGATGGCGGCCTCTTCGATCTCGCCGGAGAGCTGGAGCATGGAGTTCAGCGAGCTGCGGCTGGCGAAGGGGATATATTTGATGGTGCCCACGATGATGAGAATGGTGTAGGTGTTGAACAGGTTCACATGCTCGTTGGAGAACAGGATGAAGAAGGCCACACCCACGGCGATGGAGGGCATCAGATATGGCAGAAAGGCCACGCTGTTGACATAGTTTGCCCATTTACTTCGCCTGTTTTTGGACACGGCATAGCCGATGAGGGTGCCGATGGTGCCCGCCAGCAGGGCGCAGCACACGCTGACCCAGATGGTCCCCCGGAAGGCGTGCCAGATGGTCTCGTTATGCAGAATGCCCTTCTGGCCGTACATGCCATTTTCGGTGACGTTCTCGCTGGTGACCCACCACTTGGTGGTGAGGTTTTTGGTGTCCCCGGTGTACAGGAAGGAGTAGTCCCCGGGGTTGGGCAGGAAGGTCTCGAAGGCGAAGGAGACAATGGGGAAGATGCTGGTGAAGAAGGTGACCACCACCAGAACAAGGGCGATGACATAGCGCCCCACCCGGCCCAGGTTGATCTTGGAGATCTGGCCGGACTTGCCGGTGACGGTGGTGTAGTTTTTGCGGGACTGCAGGCTGAGCTGGTTGAGGAGCATGATGGCCACGCCGAAGATCATCATGATGATGGCCAGGATGCTGGCCTCGCCGGTGTATTTGGAGTTCATGGACACATACTTGGTGGCCAGGGTGGTCAGCCCCAGATAGTGGGGCACGGGGTAGGAGCCCATGGCGCTGCCGAACACCAGCAGGATGGTGGACAAAATGGCGGGCTTGACCATGGGCAGGGTGACCCGGCACATGATCTTCCACTTGGGGGTATCCAGAATGGTGGCCGCCTCCTCCAGGTTGGCATCCATGTTGCGGAAGATGCCGCCGATGAGGATATAGGCGAAGGGGGCATAGTGCAGGCCCAGCACCACAATGCTGGGGAACAGGCCCTTGCACCACCAGATGGGCATGGTGATGCCGGCGGTGGCGGCCAGCAGGCCGTTGGAGGTGCCGGTGACGGCATTGGAGTTGAACAGGTTCTGCCACACCACGGCCAGGGTCCACTGGGGCATGATATAGGGGAAGATGAAGATGGAGCTGAGATACTTTCTCCAGGCCAGATTGGTCCGGGTGATGAGAAAGGCGAACAGGCCGCCGAAGAGGATGGACACCACACAGGTGCCCACCGCCAGCCACACCGTGTTCAGCAGAGGCGTCCACAGGTTGGACTTTGCCATGGAGCTGGTGAACAGGTCGATGTAGTTCACGGCGGTGTAGCCGCTGGACTGGCCGGTGAGATAGGCGTCTATCGTTCCGGCGTGGATCTTGAACGTATCCTCGACAATGGCGACGATGGGGGCGACGGTGGTGACCGTGAGGACCAGGCCCATCAGCAGGAGGATCACGTTATGGGGTTTGGAAAAAAAGGTCTTTACCTTGTTCGTGCGAATGGCGGACCGGGAGGCCCGGGAGGTGGTTGTCTGATCCATGAAATCTCTCCTTCTTGTTACCGGGAAAAGCGCCCTTGGAGGCGGGGCAAGCCGGACTCCAAGGGCGCTTGTTCATGCGGTGCTCAGGGCCGGTCAACAGCGCCCGATGGAACGGGGGAGCTTAGCTGGCGCTGTACTTGGTGAGCATCTCTACCCAGCTGCCCACAGTGAAGGCGACGGAGGCGCAGTACTCGGGGTCCTCCAGGACCAGCTTGCCGTCGGTGGTCCACCAATCATAGCCCCGGTCGTTCTTGGCGGGGAACTGCACGGTCACGCCGTCCTCGGCCATGCCGCCGGTCTGGTGGTGATAGGTCTCCTCGTTCTCAGCCATAACGGCGGGGTTGGAGGAGTAGCCGCCCATGTCCTTGCCCCAGGCGGAGAAGCCGTCCTCGGTGCAGGTCATGTAGGCGATGAAGGCGCAGGCGGTCCAGGGCAGGGGGCTGTTGTCGGTGACGAACAGGTAGTGGCAGTAGCCGTAGCCGCCGATGCCCTGATAGCCGTCGTCATAGGCGGCCACGTTCACGTTGTTCACGGAGACGGAGGAGGACTCCTCCACGCTGCGCAGCTTGGAGTAGACCAGCAGGCCGAACTGATCGGTGGCGGACTTGTCCACCAGGGTGTTGCAGATGGGGCCGTCGTCGGTCTGCTGGTTATAGCTCTCTACCCACAGCTTGATCCAGGCCAGGGAGTACTTGGCGTCGGCACCCAGACCCAGGTCGGCGGCCTCGGATTCCATGGCATCGATGGTGGGCTGGAAATAGGCCTGCTCGTCGGCGGACAGAGCCTCGAAGGCCTCCTTCATCCAGGCGGCATAGTCGTCACGGGTGAGCATGTACAGGAAGTTCTTGCCCACGATCTCGGAGTCGATGTCCATGAACAGGCCGTGCTCGCCCTCGGCCACGAAGTCCCAGCAGTTGTCATAGGTTTTGCTGCCGGTGTTGTTGTACATGAACACCTTGTTCAGGGTCTGAAGGGGCAGGAAGCCGTCGTAATCGGCGGCGGTGGTGTTGTTGGCCTCGGCCCACTCCTTGGGGATGAAGGTGTCCAGCACGCCGGGCTGCACCATCTTCGACTCGATCTGGTTGCCGTCCTGGATCAGGGTCATGGCAAAGGTGCCGGTATCCTTCAGGGAGTCGGCGGTCAGCTGGTCGAAGATCTTGTTGTTCTTGGGCTGCTGCCACTCAAACTCCATGTTATAGCTGGGGTCGATGGACTGCAAATACTCGATGAACAGGGGCAGGGCGCTCTTGCCGCGGCTGGAGTTGCCCACGCCATAGAACATCTTGCCGTTGGACTCCTCAATGGCTTTCTTGGCAAGCTCCTCCATGGTCATGCCCTGGGCCTCCTGAATGATCTGCTGGGTGGGGGTCAGGTCGCCGGACTTGCTGGAGCTGCCGCCGGCGCTGCCGGAGCCATTTCCGGCGCTGTTCCCGCCGCAGGATACCAGAGCCAGGCTCAGGGAAGCGGCCAGGACCAGAGAGATCAATCGTTTCAGCTGTTTCATGTTTTGTCCTCCTTTAAACAATTTCCATAAAAACGAAACGCCAGATAGCATTTCTTACAGCACTTTTATTATATGGGAGACAGAAACGAAAAAACAGGGGACAAATCTGCGCTTTCTTTGAAACGGCTGATATCTATGGTGAAAATGATGACAAATTTCGGGGCAGCTGTGTTATAATTAGTGGGATTTTAAAAGAAATGGGGGATGACCATGGGACTTGCGCGTCGGCTGGCGGCTTTGGGCACAGCCCTGGCCCTGTGCCTTGGACTGACCGCCTGTTCCCGGCAGGAGCAGACGGAGAGCGATTTTGCCCCGGAGGAGGCCGAGCGCTTAGTCATCTATACCTCTCACAAGGCGGAGGTGTGGCGGCCCATCGTCCGGGAGTTTGAAGAGCGCACCGGCATCTGGGTCACCGTGGAGACCGGCGGCAGCAGCGAGCTTTTAGAGCGCATCCACCAGGAGGAGGATGCCCCCCGGGCCGACGTGATGTTCGGCGGCGGCGTGGAGGGCCTGGCGGCCTATGCCCACTGCTTCACCCCCTATACCGCCCGGGATGCGGACAAGATCGACCCCCGCTTTGCCCGGGCGGACGGCCTGTGGACCCCCTTCTCCACCCTGCCGGTGGTGCTCCTCTATAACAACAAGCTGCTGTCCTCCTCCCGGGTGACGGGGTGGCGGGACCTGCTCTCCCCCGCCTTTCGGGGGCACATCGCCTTTGCCGACCCAGAGATCTCCGGCTCCTGCTTCACCAGTCTGGTGACCATGGCCGCCGCCCTGGGGGGCGACTGGCAGGAGGACGTCCGGGCCTTTGCGGAAAATCTGGACAGGCGGCAGCTGGACAGCTCCGGCGCCGTGCTGGACGAGGTGGCCGACGGCGGGGCCTGGCTGGGGGTGGCCCTGGAGGAGACCGCCCTGAAATATGTCTCCGACGGGGCGGACGTCTCCCTGGTCTATCCCAAGGAGGGCACCAGCGCCGTGCCCGACGCCAGCGCCCTGGTGAAGGGCGCGCCCCATGAAGATAACGCCAAAAAATTTTTGGACTTTACCATCAGTCAGGATGTGCAGCAGCTGCTGGGGGAGCGGTTCTACCGCCGCCCGGTGCGGTCTGACGTGTCTGGGGACGAGAGCCTGCCCAATCTGGCGGGCATCCGCCTGGTGGACTATGACGTGGACTGGGCCAGCAAAAACCGGGAGGGCATCCTGATGACCTGGGCCTTCTATCTGGACGGGGAGGGAGCGGCATGAAGAAGATCTGGTCCGGCTCCTTCCGGCGGCGGCTGTTCTGGGCCTTTCTGGCGGCGGCCATGATCCCCCTGTTGCTGTGCGCCGGGTCCCTGCTGCAAATTTTCCGCCTGCGCCTGACTGACGCCGCCCGCACCGAGGCCCAGGCCCATCTGAACAGCGCCCTGTACGCTGTGGAAACGGCCTATGACGGCTTTGCCCGGGCGGCGGAGCGGCTGGCGGGGGAGGATGTGGTGACGGCGGCCCTGGCCGGGAGCCAGGAGGACAGCGCCCAGGTGTATAACAGCCTGTTTCAGGCGGTGCAGGAGGTGCGCAGCTATGCCCGGTTTGACCTGTACGACGGCAGAGGACAGTGGCGCTATTCCACCCAGGCCGCCCCGGCGGAGCGGACCCTGCCGGTGAACTGGGGCGTGCTGCGGGCGGCCCGCCAGGCGGGGGGCCTGCGCTTTGTGGCCTGTGAGGACGTAAACGCCCAGGGGGAGCCCCTGCTCCAGGGGGCGGCCCCCCTTTATGGCCCGGAGGGCGGCCTGGACGGCTATCTGGTGGTGAGCCTGTATCAAAGCGGTCTGCGGCAGCTGGTGGCGGGGAAATACGGAGTGCAGAACAGTCTGCTGGTGGTGGACCGGTTCTGGCAGCCGGTGTACTGCGACCAGCCCTCCCAGGCTGCCGCCCGGGCTGCGCGGCTGCGGCAGCATCTGCTGGCGGGGGGCGATCTGGAGACGGCGGAGGAGGACTTTATCTGTACCGCCGCCCAGCAGCCGGATACGGGGCTATATCTGATCCTTCAGCGGCCACAGGTGTTCAACCGGAACACCCTGGACCTGCTTTACACCGTCAGCCTGGGCTGCGCAGCTCTGGGGGTGCTCATCTGTGTGGGCCTGAGCTGGAAGCTGAGCCGACAGATGTTCCGGCCCATCCAGCATCTCTACTCCGCCATCCAGGCGGTGGGGCAGAACGATTTGAATGTGCGGGTGCAGCTGGACCAGGACGACGAGCTGGGGGAGCTGGCAAAGCGCTTTGACGGCATGGTGGCGGCGCTCAAGCACAACCAGGAGCAGCTGGTGGAGAATCAGCGGGAGCTGAATCAGGCCCAGATCAGGATGCTCCAGGCCCAATTAAACCCCCATTTCCTGTGCAACACCCTGGACACCATGAAGTGGATCAGCAAGATCAACCAGGTGCCCCAGGTGGCGGTGATGTCCACCGACCTGGCCGACATCCTGCGCTTTTGCATCTCCCCGGAGGAGTTTGTCCCCCTGCGGCGGGAGGCGGAGATCTTGCAGCGGTATATGGAGATCCAGCACATCCGCATGTCCGGGGCCATCTCCTTCCGCCTGGACCTGCCGGAGGAGCTGGCCGACTGCCTGACCCCCAAGATGATCTTGCAGCCGCTGGTGGAAAACGCCGTGCTCCACGGCGTGGACGGGGCGGAGCACGGGGAGATCTGGGTCCGGGCCCGGGAGACCGGCGGCAAGCTGCAGATCCAGGTGCTGGACAACGGCCGGGGACTGCCGGAGGAGCTGTTGGGGCCCTATGCCTGCCGGGACCGGGAGCTGTCCCGGGGACATTTGGGGCTGTACAACGTGGACACCATTCTGATAAAATATTATGGTAAGGGCTTTGGCCTGTATCTGGAGAACCGGACGGACGGGCCGGGGGCCGTGGTCACGGCCACCCTGCCCATACGAAGGGAGGAGAAGGCGCAGTGCTGAAGGTGCTGGTGGTAGAGGACGAGGAGATGATCCGCAAGGGCATCGTGCTGGCTGTGGACTGGGCTGCCCTGGACTGCGTGGTGGTGGGCGAGGCGGCCAACGGCCTCCAGGCTCTGGAGGCGGTGGAGCGCTATGCCCCCAGCCTGATCATCACCGATCTGAAAATGCCCGTCATGGACGGGCTGGAGATGCTGCGCCAGCTGCGGGAGCGGGGCAACAACGCCTTTGTCATCATCCTCACGGCCTATGACAGCTTTGCCTATGCCCAGGCCGCCCTGCGCCTGGGGGCGGTGGACTTTCTGCTAAAGCCCTTTCACGACGGGGAGCTGGAGCAGGCCGTCACCCGCTTGAAGCAGCGCATGGACCGGGCCGGTCAGGGGGGCGAAAAGGGCCCTGCGCCCCTGCCCCTGCCCGAGCTGAAAAAGGGGGACAAGAGCAAATATGTGTTGGAGGCCATGGCCTACATCGGCGAGCACTATCACGAGCCCAATATCGGCGTGGCAGCCATCGCCCAGCATTTGGGTATCAGCGAGGGGCACCTGAGCCATACCTTCAAGAAGGAGACCGACTATACCCTGCTGAACTATCTCACCCGCTATCGCATCCACCGGGCCATGGAGCTGCTGCGGGACTGCCGATTGAAGGTGTATGAGGTGGCCGAGCAGGTGGGCTATCGGGACATCGCCTATTTTTCCGCCACGTTCAAAAAGCTGGTGGGCATGAGCCCGTCGGAATACCAGGACGTGAGCAATTAACAGCTTATCTGAGCCATATCCAAGGAGGAACGACATATGATCCGGCTGATCGCCAGCGACATAGACGGGACCCTGCTGCACAACGGTGCGGCGGAGATCGACCCGGTGATCTTTGAGGAGATCCACCGCCTGAAGCAGAAGGGCATCCTGTTCTGCCCGGCCAGCGGGCGGCAGTATCACAGCCTTAGGCGGCTGTTCGCCCCGGCGGCGGACGAGCTGACCTATCTGTGCGAAAACGGGGCGGTGCTGTTCGGCCCGGGGAACCCCGGCAGGCTGCTGGGCAAGACGGTGATGGAGCGGGAAAGGGCCCTGGCCCTGGCCCACCAGATCATGGACATCCCGGAGTGCGAGGTGCTCATCTCCGGGGTGAACACCAGCTATCTGTGCCCCAAGAAGGGGGACGTGGTGGACCACATCCGCTATTTCGTGGGCAACAACCTGGCCATCCTGCCCACGGTGGAGGATATGCCGGAGGACATCGTAAAGGTTTCTGCCTACTGCCCCCAGGGGGCGGTGGAGGTCCAGCCTGTGCTGGGCCCCAAGTGGGAGGACGAATTTCACCATGCCATCGCCGGGGCGGCCTGGCTGGACTTTAATCTGGCCAACAAGGGCACCGGCCTGGAGCAGCTGTGCCAAGCCCTGGACGTAAAGCCGGAGGAGGTCATGGCCTTTGGGGACAACTTCAACGACCTGCCCATGCTGGAGGCCGCCGGCTGCCCCTATATCATGGACAACGCCGCCCCCGAGCTGCGGGAGAAATTCCCCAACCACTGCCGCAGGGTGGAGGACGTGCTGCGGACGCTGTGAGAGGCCAGACGGGCGGCCGCAGGCCGCCCCTGCTGGAGATAGCCGATGACCATCGCATCCACGATACCCACCCTCATCCGGCCCTGCGGGCCACCTTACCC
>ENA-UEQE01003299-UEQE01003299.1-human-gut-metagenome-genome-assembly--contig:-NODE-3299-length-10517-cov-21.466954_pt1 | contig 10517 bp, 8 predicted proteins | sample MGYA00242934_ERZ507935 | MGnify/ENA primary metagenome ERZ507935 (study PRJEB26167, sample SAMN06115423) | human gut metagenome | host: Homo sapiens | place: China:Anhui | collected 2015-03-30... | reverse complement strand
AGCGGCGGTGTGCGCCCATTGCTGTACACCGGCCCGGTGGCCGGCACCATCCCGCAGGACATCCGCGACCGGTACGGTTTGTGGATCGCACAATACGCGAACATGAGCCCGACCGGCTATCAGGCATCCCCGTGGATGCTGGGCGCATACGGCGAGGCCATGCGCCAGTACTCCGGTACCGGCGTGGTCAACACGTGGAGTCCCATCGACCTCAATCTGTTCCGTGGCGAGGCATGGCAGTGGGATTTGTACGCCAACCCCACCGGCTCCACAGCCCCGGCCCCGGCAACGCCCGCGCCCGTGCAGCCGAGCACTCCCCCGGCCAACACCAACACGGGTGGCATCAGCCACGTCATGCAATGGGGAGAAACCATCTGGGGACTCGCCGTCGCCTATGATGCTTGGCCCCTGTCCGCGTGGCATACGCCCAGCGGTGACATCAACCGCTACTACGTGGGCGACGTCGTAACCTACGGCGGCGGCACCGCCCCCGCATCGTCCGGCGGGGTCTCCAAGGTCCTCCAATGGGGCGACACCGTGTGGGATTTCGCCACCTCCCACGGCTACAACGTCAGCCAATGCACGGTACCCTCCGGCAACATCAACGTCTACTACGTGGGCGACACAGTGACCTGCCGCTAACCCAAACCGATGCCGCCGTCACCCCCGATGGCGGCATCACCACATCAATGATCGGAGCAAAAACATGACCGACAACACGTTGGACACCCAACTCGAAGAAACCACGGAAACCGGCACGAACAACATTCCCGACCATACGGCCACGCCGTACACGCCCGTATTCAATGACACGGTGCGCACCGTCATCTACGTGGCCACGCTCGTCGCCTCGGTCATCGGACTCGGGTTCATAAGCTTCGGCTCCCCCGAAATCGGCGGTTTCATCAGTACCGCCGCAGGCATCATCGCCGCAGGATTCGGAGTCGCATACAACCCGGTACGTATGGCCGGTAAGTAGCCGCAGCGAATAAACACCACCGCCCCTCCCCCGGCAGTAATGCTGGACGGAGGGGCGGTTTTCGCGTATCAGGATATACCGGCATGACGGTACGGGCTGTCACGTATACTGTAAATGTCGTTTATGGCCCGGTTTCCGAACAGTCACCCGCTGGTGCGCGTGCCATCCCGTTCAAGGGAGGATAGGAAACCGGGCCATATTGCTATTGCCGTGGAGTGGGATGCCAGTAGGTTCCTTGCGGCTAGACGGGGCCGATTTTTCACGTTTTACGGGGATAAAAAACAGTGGTGTCGGCGGAATCGCGAGGATAATGCAGGGCACCTGAGATTCACTCGGTCAGTGGAGGAAGGTTGTAATAAAGACGCGCGATTCGCTCGGCCTCCCTGTTCTCCCGCTCATCTCTCCCTAGCACCAGAAGCCACACAGCATTTTTCTGAGCCAACGGCACAGGCGCTTTCAACTGTTTGATGCATCCACGCTCTTGTAGGAACTTAGATTCACGACTCAAGCGATTTCGAGCGGTTCGCGTTCTTGCCGATGAAGCATCAAACGCTGAGTCTAAAGTAGCTTCTTCTGCGGTTAAGACTAGGCCCATGCCTTCAGCCATCTTATCCCAGCCCTCCCAATAGACCCAGTAGGGGCGATCATGGTATACAACAGCATTCACATCTTCTTTGTCGATGACTTTTGATGCCATGTAGGTCATCATTGATAACGCCAGCAAATCAAGTGTCTGCTTACCCTCTTCATTGGTTTTGGAAAACTTGCCTTGGCGTGCGAGGTCGTACACTCGGTCAACGTTTCGGTATCCCATTTCGTCCGTCATCTTTCCTCCACACCTTCGACTAATCTGAGGTATGGAACTCTTGTCAGGGTTTCGTTTTTTGCCCCGTGGAATCTTCACCTTCCACGGGGTTTCTTTATTCACTCGTACATGATAGCAGATAATCACGATACAGTACACACAGTGAGTCTCGTCTGAATACGATTACTAGTCACACTGATATAGGAACATACATAAAGAGATACAAAAAAAGGTTACATAAATTTTATACAAAAACCCGATTTTGATTTTTTGACAAAATCCACGCCGCATCAACGCGACACGGCCTCCCATAAAATCCACCCCCTCCCTAAGCCTCTTCGCCATCCGACATGACCCATCAAGCCCGCCGACTCCTCACGGGCCTCCACAAGGCCGCTGGACGCCCTAACAGGGCCGTCCCGCAACGAGCCGAAATCGTTCCGCAAGTCAACCCGCAAGTTTGTTGGAGAATGTTGGAGAACGACATTCCTAGACACCGGAAATCTTACCCAAGATACAACGAGACCCCTTGCAAACATTGGTGTTCGCAAGGGGGCTCAATGCCTAATCAGCGGGCGTTTCAGCACACCTTCCACATCCAGTTGTGCGGGTCCTCGACTTCGCCGAGCTGGATGCCGAGCAGCTCGTCGCGCAGTTCGCAGGTGAGCTTGCCGGAGCCGCCGTCGGCGACGGTGACATCGAACTTCTCGGACTTGAAGCGACCGATCGGGGTGATGATGGCGGCGGTACCGCAAGCGAACACCTCGGTGACTTCGCCGGACTTGATGTCCTCGAGCAGCTGGTCGAGGGCAATCATGGTCTCGACTACGTCGTGGCCCTTGTCCTGCAGCAGCTGAATCAGGGAGCGACGGGTCACACCCGGCAGAATGTTACCGGTCAGGGACGGGGTCTCCACGTGGCCATCCTTGTGCACGGCCATCATGTTCATGCCACCGAGCTCTTCGAGGTAGGTCTTGGTGGCGGCGTCCACGAAGCACACCTGCTCGCAGCCATTCTCAACACCCTTGTACTCGCCGAGCAGGGAGGCGGCGTAGTTGCCGCCGCACTTGGCGAAACCAGTGCCGCCAGGGCCGGTGCGGAACCACTTGTCTTCAACCCAGATGCTCACCGGCTTGACGCCGCCCGGGAAGTACGGGCCGGACGGGGAGGCGATCACGCAGTAGTCGACTTCCTGCGGGGCGCGCACGCCGAGGAACGGCTCGGAAGCGAACATGAACGGACGCATGTACAGCGTGTACTCGCGGCGGGACGGCACCCAGTTGGCGTCGCGCTTGACCAGCGCGGCCACGGAACCGAGGAAGTCGTCAATCGGCAGCTCAGGCAGGTACAGACGCTTGGCGGAGTTCTGGAAACGCTCGGCGTTCGCATCCGGGCGGAACAGCCAGGTGGAGCCGTCGGCATGACGGTAAGCCTTGAGGCCCTCGAAGCACTCCTGTGCGTAGTGCAGCACGGAAGCACCCGGATCCATCTTGAGCGGTGCGTACGGTTCGACGCGGCGGTCGGACCAACCTTCGCCCTTGGTCCAGGTCATGTGGGTCATGTTGTCGGAGAACACCTGGCCGAAAGCCGGCTTGTCGATGAGGGACTGACGCTTCTCATCGGATGCGGGGTTGTCGTTCGGCAGTACGGTGAACGGTTCGGCGAGCTTGTCGAGCGCTGCCGGATCGTGGTGCGTGTTTTCAGTCATTACTAGCTACTTCTTCTTGACTTTGGCGGCCCGAAAGCCACCATATGGGGTGTGTGCTGTGCGCTTGTGGCGCGAGCTCTGTTGCATACTTTTGCACACCCATGTGTTACTCGTGTGGCAGAGTTCACATGGTGAAAAACGAAGAAGCCCGCACCGTTCTCAACGGCTGCGGGCTTCCACGTTTCAGTTATGTTCTGAATTGTTCGCTATCGAAGCGATCGACTCACTTGGCGTCGGCAGCCGGAGCAGCAGCGTCGGCAGCCGGAGCAGCAGCTTCCGGAGCGGCGGTGGACTCAGAAGCATCTTCCGGCACCTCAACGGTGACGACGGACTCTTCCGGGTCCTCAACGTCGAGCTCAACGCCTTCAGGCAGAACAACGTCCTTAGCGAACACCTTGGTGCCGTCGGTTAGGCCCTCGACGCTCACAACGATCTTCTCAGGCAAGTTGGCGACGTCAGCGCGAACCTTGAGCTCCTGAATGTCGACGAATGCCACAGCAGCGCCCTTCGGGGTGCCTTCAACGAAGACCGGCACCTCGACGTCGATCTTCTCACCGGCCTTGACCTCAAGGAAGTCAACGTGCTCGATGATGCGCTTGACCGGGTTCTTCTGCACGTCCTTGACGACGGCCATCTTGGTGTTGCCGTCGAAGGCGATGGTGAACAGGGCGTTGGTGTGACGCAGGGCCAGGGTGGTCTCGCGCATCGGCAAGGTCACGAAGGCGGGCTCTTCGCCGCCGGCGTAGATGGTGGCCGGAATCTTGTTGGCAACGCGCAGACGACGAGCAACGCCCTTGCCGAACTCGGAACGGGCCTCGCCCTCAAGCTTAATGGTGGTAGCCATAATGGATACTCCTTGTAGTTTCGTTTCGTACTGTCTCGCTCAGACGCCACGACGCGCCGAAAGACACCCTACAAGGAGTGAAATACGCCGAGTCGATAACGGAAGCTGTGTCATGTGTCAGCACGCACACTTCCCTCGCCAAAGCAACAATTGTCAAGTATACGCCAACTCCGGACTTTGGCGCGGTGATGCTTCGATGACACTGCATCCCGGCCGTCCCAGCCACGTCAACGTACGGTTTCCGCGAAATAATCCCTAACTTTGTGAAGAACGTACGCTTACCCGTTCTCATCGTACGGTTTCCGCGAAATCGTCCGCCATTTCGTGAAAATCGTACGCTCAGCGACACTCAGTGTACGGTCTTTCACGAAGTTGGGGATGATTTCGAAAATAACGTACGATGGTGAGTACCGTATCGGGAGGTTGATATGACTCGTTCGGACGACGTCATCAATGAGGATGGCCATGACGTCATCGCCACACACACTCGCGTTGTCAGGGGTATGGCTGCGGCACTTGCCGCGATAGCCGCCACAGGAGCCGGCGTCACAGCCGCGGCCGCCAACGTCATGTTCACGTTCGCGCTGGACACCAAAGCCAAACGTTCGATGTTCAACATGCCGCACGAGGAGACGCCGAAAGGCATCGAATTCGACATGTCCGAGCAGCTTGAGGCCGCCCGGTGGTTCGAGGAGGCCAAGCAATCGGTCACGCTGCGCAGCCATGATGGATTGAAACTCCACGGCTGGCTGTTGGACCCGGATTGTTCCGACCCACAGCCGCATCTATACGCGATCTGCTGCCATGGCTATGCCGGAGAGCCCGCGGAAATGGCCAAATGGGCGCATCGCTATGCGCAACTCGGTTTTACGGTCCTGCTACCCGCGCAGCGCGCCCATGAGTTGAGCGAAGGGCGTTACGTGGGTATGGGATTGCTGGAAAGCGACGATCTGTTGGGCTGGGTTTCGCTGATCACCGCAGCTGATCCGGATGCACGCATTCTGTTGCATGGCAATTCGATGGGCGCCGCCACGGTGATGATGGCGGCCGGCGATGCGCGACTCCCCCGCAACGTCGTCGCCGCGATTTCCGATTGCGGATACAGTTCCGTGGTCTCGCAGTTTACGGATAATGCCGAGGCGATGTTCCGTTTGCCGCACTCGTTGGCCGTGCTGCTGGTCAAAGTGGCCAGTCATGTGTCTAAACGCAAGGCCGGATACCGGTTTGAGGACGCCTCCTGTGTGAAGGCATTACGGCACGCGACTATTCCGATGATGTTCATTCATGGCGGAGCGGATACTTTTGTCAATCCGAAGTATCTGGACATCAATTACAACGCCTGCGCCAGCATCGACCGCGAGAAGCTGCTGATTCCCGGCGCCGACCACACGATGAGCGCCAGCACCGATCCGGACCGCTATTGGCGTCGCGTTAACAGCTTTGTTAAGCGGGTGTTTGGGCTGTAGTAGATATAGAGCTCGGCTCCCCTCTGTGAGGGGAGCCGCCAGCGAAGCTGACTGAGGGGAGCACCCGTGTATGGGCTACTCCCCTCAGTCTCACTCCGTTCGACAGCTCCCCTCACAGAAGGGAGCCAAGAATGGTTACGCGAGCAATTCCTTGACGGCGGCGATGACGGACTGCAGACTCTTCTTCGCGTCACCGAACAGCATCTGGGTGTTGTCTTCGAAGTAGAGCTCGTTCTGGATGCCGGCGTAGCCCATACCGCGGCCGCGCTTCATGACCACGACGTTCTGGGACTTGTCGACGTCGAGAATCGGCATGCCGGAGACCGGGGTGCCGGGACGGCGAGCAGCCGGGTTGGTCACATCGTTGGCGCCGACGACCAGAGCCACGTTGGCCTGCGGGAACTGCGGGTTGATCTCATCAAGATCCACGAGCTCCTCGTAGGGCACGTTGGCCTCGGCCAGCAACACGTTCATGTGGCCAGGCATACGGCCTGCGACCGGGTGAATGGCGTAGGAGACTTCCACGCCGTGGCCCTTGAGCAGTTCGCCGAGGTCAGCGAGCTCGCGCTGGGCCTGAGCCTGAGCCAAACCGAAGCCGGGCACGAAGATGACCTTCTGCGCGTAGACGAGCTGAACGGCCAGATCGTCCGGCGTGGTCTCCTTCATGGTTCCTTCCGGACCATCGCCAGCAGCGGCGGCGTCAGCACCACCGCCGAAGCCACCGGCCAAGACGGAGAGCAGCGGGCGGTTCATGGCCTGAGCCATGAGGATGGACAGGGTCACACCTGCGGAACCGACGAGTGCGCCGGCCACGATCAGGGCGACATTGTCAATCGCCAGACCGGACATAGCCACAGCCGTACCGGTGCATGCGTTGAGCACAGAGATGACGACGGGCATATCGGCGCCGCCGATCGGAATCACGAACACCAAGCCGTAGCACAGGGCGAACACGGTGGTCAGAATCGACCACAGCAGACGCTGTTCGGGCTGGACGCACAGCATGACCAGCGAGGCGACGGACAGCACGGCGAACAGAATGTTCCATACGCCCTTGCCCGGCAGGTTCAGCTTCTTGACCCACTTGATACCCTGCAGCTTGCCGGCAGCGATGAGCGAGCCGGTGAAGGTCACAGAACCGATGAGAATACCGAGACCAGCGGTGATGAGCACCACGATGTCCGGGGTGCCTTCCTTGGTCAGGATGTCGTTCAGGGCCACGAGTGCGGCGGCGCCACCACCCACGGTATTGAACACGGAGACCAGCTGCGGCATATCGGTCATCTTCACCTTCTTGGCGGAGACGACACCGGCCACGGCACCGATCAGGATGCCGACGACCAGCACCACCACGGCGACAATGTTCACGAAGCCCTTGGCGAAGAGCACGATGAACGCCATGAGCACGGCCACGACCATGCCGAACGCGGAGATCTGGTTACCCTTGCGGGCGGTCTTCGGCGAATTCATGAAATGCAGACCGACCACAAACAGGACGGCAGAGAACAGGTAGACGAACCAAGCGACGATGTCGATGGCGCCAACGGTTGCGGAGGTCATTACTTCGACTCCCCCTTCTTCTCGTTCTTGCTGGACTTGAACATCTCAAGCATGCGGTCGGTGACCACGTAGCCACCAACGACGTTCATGGTGCCCAGCACAGCGGCCAGGAAGATGAACACGTAGGCCAGCGGGCTATTGGCTTCGGCTGCCACGATCACAACGCCGACGATGACGATGCCGTGGATGGAGTTCGCGCCGGACATAAGCGGCGTGTGCAGGGTGGCGGGCACCTTGCCGATGACCTCGATGCCGATGAGCAGCGCGAGGACGAACAGGGTAATGGAAACGACGAGAGTAGGCATGGTATTCCTTCTTCCTTACTTCTCGGACTTCTCGGCATCGGCAGCAGCTGCCGGGGCGGCGGCGCGGCCGGCAACCACCAGCGCGTCGTCGAGTTCTTCGGTGAGATCCTGGCCGAGCTTGCCGTCACGCACGAAGTGCACGAGGATGTCGGCCACGTTGCGCGAAAGCAGGTTGGATGCGGTGGTGGCGACGCCGGAGGCCAGGTAGGGAGCGCCGATCAGCTTGACACCGCCCTCGGTGACCTGCTCACCAACGGCGGAGCCTTCGACGTTGCCGCCGAGGTCGGATGCTGCGCAGTCCACGATCACGGCACCACGCTTGAGACCCTTGACGCCGGCTGCGGTGAGCAGCACCGGGGGCTTACGGCCCGGGACCTTGGCGGTGGTGATGATGATGTCAAAGCCGGCGGCCTTTTCGTCGACGGCAGCCTGCTGCTGAGCCTGCTCTTCGGCGCTCAGCGCGCGGGCATAACCGCCCTCGCCCTGGCCCTTGGAGAAGTCAAGTCCCAGATCAAGGAACTTCGCGCCGAGGGACTCGACCTCGCCCTGGGAGGCGGGACGCACGTCGTACGCGGTGACGACCGCGCCAAGACGCTTCAGCGTACCGATGGCCTGCAGGCCGGCGATGCCGGCACCGAGCACCAGCGCCTTAGCCGGGCGAATCGTGCCGGCGGCGGTGGTCATCATCGGCAGGAAGGAACCGTAAGCATCGGCGGCGGTGATGGCTGCCTTGTAGCCCATCACGGAGTTCTGAGAGGTCATCTCATCCATGGACTGGGCGCTGGAAAGCTTACGGGGCAGCTTTTCGATGGCGATGCCCACCAGACCGGCCTTCTCGAGCGCGGCCACGTAATCGGCATCGGTGAAGGAACCGAGCATGCCAATGACCCACTGGCCGGCCTTGAGCTTGGCCACGGTCTCGGCGGACGGTCGGTCCACAAAACCGAGCGCGTCGGCTTCGGCGAGCACCTCGTCACGGCTGGTCACCTTCGCACCGGCCTTTTCGTAATCCTCATCGGTGTAGTCGGCAGCAATGCCGGCACCTGCTTCAATCAGTGAGGAGACACCGCTCCTCTTCAGCCGGGTGACGATATCCGGCGTCAGCGCGACGCGGGATTCCGTTTCGGACGTTTCGTTCAAAACGCCGAACACCACGGCGGCTTCTGGGTTTTGCGCCATGAGAGCCCTTTCTTGTTCTACTTCAAAATGGACATGGTTATCCGCATGGTAAGTGTAGTCGAAAGGTAAAGACCATGACTTGAGATTCCGCCAATCGAAATAGAAACGAACCCGAAATTAGTAAGAAATACGAATGTGTCCATGTGCATTGCGGATGAATTGCTCGGAAGTCGTCCAACAATCACCCGGCATCGATCAGCAACCAACCGCTCAATAATTATCGACAATCACCGTTTCGCAGCTCACGGTTACTCAACAATATCGGGACCTGTGCAATATTTTGCCACGCACTCCCCTAACCAGCCAGAATCCTACGGTTGCGTAAGGTGACGAGTTCGGTTTGGGCGATTACAATTTGAACTTTGAGAAGCGTTCGCCTCATGGCTGGACGACACTGAAAGGTTTACAGGAGCAAGACTTGTCGGTTATCAATTCCTTCACGCAGCACACGATCAATCTCACCCGTAAGGCGCTCAGGTTGGGATCCGACTTCGTCCACCCGGTCCACGACGACACCCCGGACGAGCCCGATTACCTGTCTAACGCCGACGTGCCGGTCGAGACCAATATCGCTTTGCCTCACAGCGACGATTGGGACGACGGCCACCTGACCGTCACCGACATCGACCCCGCCACCGGCCTGCTCACCACCTCCACCGAAGGCAATCCGCCGCTGGACGAAGGTACGTCCATCTACGACCTGTATGCGGACCGCGCCGAACGTATGGGCGATGAGCCGCTGTACACCTACAAGTCCGGCAACGATTGGGTGACCGTCACCGCCAACGAGTTCCTGGCTGACGTGCGTGCCGTGGCCAAGGGCCTGATTCATTACGGCCTGAAGAAGGGCGATGCCGTGGCATTCATGTGCCGCACTTCCTACGACTGGGACCTGACCGACGCGGCGATCATGGCGTGCGGCGGCGTGCTCGCCACCATCTACGACACCGATTCCGCCGAGCAGATTCGCAATATCGTCAACAACTCCGATGCCCGACTGCTGATCGTGCAGGACACGGACATGCGTAAGAAGGCGGATGGGGCCGTCGAAGAGTGCCCGTCCCTGGAGCACATCATCACCATCGAGACCGGTGGCTTGGACGAGATCAAGGCCTACGGCACCACGGTCTCGGACGAGGAGCTGGACGAGCGCATCGATTCGGTCAAGAAGACCGACCTGTGTTCCATCGTGTACACCTCCGGTTCCACGGCCGCGCCGAAAGGCGTGGAGATGACCCACGAGCACTACTGCCAGACCGCGCTGAATCTGCCGGCCTACATGCCCGATCTGCTGCACGACAAGAGGAACACCATCCTGCTGTTCCTGCCGCAGGCCCATTCCTTCGCCCGCGCCATCAACTACATCGTCGTCTCCTCGAACGTCCGCATCTACATCGCCACCGGCATCAAGACGCTGATCAGCGATCTGCAGGTGGCCAAGCCCACTCTCATGATCGTGGTGCCGCGCGTGCTGGAGAAGGTGTACAACGCCGCGTCCCAGAAGGCCGGCCACGGCCCCAAGGGCGTGGTGTTCGCCTCCGCCGTGGTGGCCGCGCAGAACTATATGAAGGAGGTCTCCGCCAATGGCAAGGCAGGTGCACTGACCCGCACTCGCCGCGCTGCCTTCGATCCGATTGTCTACTCTTCGCTGCGCGAAGTGCTCGGCGGTCG
>ENA-UEQE01003298-UEQE01003298.1-human-gut-metagenome-genome-assembly--contig:-NODE-3298-length-10519-cov-3.715572_pt1 | contig 10519 bp, 6 predicted proteins | sample MGYA00242934_ERZ507935 | MGnify/ENA primary metagenome ERZ507935 (study PRJEB26167, sample SAMN06115423) | human gut metagenome | host: Homo sapiens | place: China:Anhui | collected 2015-03-30 | study... | reverse complement strand
TGGTAGAAAAGCAGGAAAGCCGGCTTCTGCAACAGCATCCAACCTACTGTCGTACAGAAAACGGCCCCCAGAAACAATTTTCCAAGTACGGCGCCACTCCCCTCATCTCCCAAGACAAAGCCCAACGGAGATATGCTCTTGACAATACCCTTTCCGTCATACAGACAGGAGTTGGAACCAGTCCCCAAAATACAAGCAATGCCGGGACTGTCTCCACAAAGGGCACGGGCGGCTGCCAGCAAATCGCTGCCGACCTCCACCGGGACCGGCAGATAGCGCGTGACAGAACGGCGTATAATCTCGTTCTTTTCCGGAAACGCACATCCGGCACCATAAAAGTAAACGGCCCCGACAGAATCGGACTCCCTTATCCGGGGAATCAGATTGTCCCTTATCTCAGCCGAGATCTCCTCTTCCGTCTGGAAAAAAGGATTAATTCCTCCTGTCCTGATCCGGTCTATCTCCCAATTGCCGGACACAATACTCCAATCCGTTTTCGTGGAACCACCATCCGCTATCAATATCGTTTTCGCCACCATACAAAGCAAATATATTTAGTTATTTCCTTGTTTTTTCTTCCCGAATTCGGGATCGATCTTCAGGCAGGCCGTGACAAGCAACGTCACCAGGCAACATCCCATCACCCACCAGAAGAAATTCTCGTAGCCCATCTGTTCCTGCAACCAGCCGGCCGCCATTCCAGGAAGCATCAGGCCCAAAGCCATAAAAGCCGTACAGATCGCATAATGTGCCGTCTTATGTTCTCCGTCGGAATAATAAATCAGATACAACATATAGGCCGTAAAGCCAAAGCCGTATCCAAACTGTTCGATAAATACGCAAATGTTGACTATCCACAAATTATCAGGCAACGCACTGCTCAAATAAATAAAGACAGCGTCAGGAAGGGAAATTGCCAACGCCATCGGCCAGATCCATTTCTTCAATCCTCCTGCCGAGGCGGCGATACCTCCCAATATTCCGCCCAATGTCAAACCGATCGTACCGATCGTCCCGTACACCAGTCCGATTTCAGCCGTCGAAAGCCCCAAGCCACCCACTTCGCGGGGATCGACCAGGAAAGGCGTTACCAATTTAGCCAACTGGGCTTCCGGGAAACGGTACAACAGCATAAACAGAATCGCGACAAAGGCTTGTTTCTTTTTGAAAAAAGAGGCGAAAGTCGCGAAAAACTCTTTTAAGATTGTGGAAGGAGTCACCGTAGCCGATGGCTTATCCCCTTTCGGCAAAGGAAGTATATACCGGTGATACAGGAACAAAGCCAAAAACAGCCCGCCTAAAATAAAGAATGTAACAGACCAGGCAAGCGGGATATTCCCCGTACTGTTTTCCAGAAATCCGGCAAACATGACCAGCACACCCTGTCCGGCAATAATCGCAATCCGGTAAAAAGTACTCCGGATACCGACGAAGAAAGCCTGTTCATGCGAATCGAGAGCCAGCATGTAAAAGCCGTCCGCCGCAATATCATGTGTGGCGGAACTGAAAGCCAGCAACCAGAATACAGCCAATGAAGCCTGGAAAAAGAACGTCGTCGGGATCGTAAACGCCACTCCGGCAAGTCCTGCCCCGATCAATAACTGCATCGTGGCCACCCACCAGCGTTTAGTCTTCAGCAAATCCACAAAAGGACTCCAAAAAGGTTTGATCACCCAGGGCAGATTCAGCCAACTCGTATAAAGGGCGATATCGGTATTTGAAACTCCCAGGCGCTTATACATAAGGACAGAGACGATCATCACCGCGACATAAGGTATTCCCTGCGCAAAATACAGGGAAGGAACCCAAAACCAAGGAGACCGTACAGATGGCTTATCAGACATAGGCTTATATGATATCATGCTTCATCTCTTATTTTCCGGATGAGCTCATTCTCCTCATCCTCCGTAATACTTACCTCTTCCCAGACCTTTTCGAGGTCTGCAAATGTCACTTTCTTAAAGTCCTTTTCCAAAGGGACGACAAATAAACCGGCCATCTCGACCGTCGCCGGGCTGATGAGAATATTGGCATCTCCCTCGGCATAATAGCAGGATGGACGCAATTCCCGCCGGGGGAAGATACAGGTAATCCAAACATCATCCTCCCTCCAGACCAACAGGTTCATCATTGGTTCGTAATCATCCGGTCCCATCGGCATCATGTCGTATAACAACTCGAAAACGGCCGCCGCCTCACCCTTATCCCTCGACACTAGGATAAAACAGACCGGAAGGAGATCAACTGAAGCATAGAAACCAGTCCGTTCACTTTCCCAAACGACCTGTTTCGGGAAGTTCGGCCAATTTCTCACAACCGGAAACTCCTCTTTCTTTCCAGCTTGGAAATGCATATGATCCGGAGCGGAAGCACCGCATTTCGGACCATTATAGAACAAGGCATAGTCAGATAAATCCGAAACGATGTCCAGCATATCCTCGTAATAAGGCTTTATCTGTTGCTTTTCATGCCAACGCAGGGGAACGGTCAGATGGTCCTCGAAAATAGGGTATGGATTAACCAGTATTTCAAACGCATCATTATACATCACTCCCTTTTGTTCTTCCGGCCGATGGCAGAAAAAACAGGGGCGCGCCAACAAGGATGCCTTGTCGATCTTAGCTGCGGAAGAACGAATCCGTTCCGGATTAAATTGAAGAATCGTTGTCCTGTAATCATCCTGGAAATAACGCGTCTGCACATTGGTCAAAGAACCATAATTCTCCCTTGCCAGTTTCCAATCCTGCTTTTGGTCTATCAGCAGGAATTCTATTTCTCGTTCCAAATCATTCATAAGCTTCGTGTTTTCATGGTTGCCGGCAACTTGTCCCGCAACACAAATGTAGTGAAAAAAGAATCCATAGTGAGCAAACGGCCAAAAGACCAAGAAGAAATCATTTGGGCGAATGAGCGTTCAAGGCAATCCGCGCCTGCAATTCCCAAGTACGAATACGGTCTTTGTAGGTATTATGTCCGTTCATTTTCACGACATCGAGCGCGGCATCCGAATTGTCTTCCCAGCGGCGGCAGAGGTAAAGGACATCATAGATGCGCCCGATACGCCAAGTGCGGGAGATACGCAGTCCCAAAGCATAATCTTCTCCATAGCTTGTATTCGGAAGGTTGATCCTCCGGAGCACAGGTGTATAAAAGGCACGGGGAGCTCCCAGACCGTTGATGCGGAGCGCATTGTTACGTCCGTTTTCAAGCGTCCACTCCCGATGGTCGATGATGCCGGGCGGTATTTCGTTCATCTTGAAATCGGTCATCCGATAGGTTCCGACAACCATCGCGCAGTTCTGTTCGTAAAAAGCATCAACGATCTTCTGCAACGTATCAGGACCGCTATATACATCGTCGCTATCGAGCTGGACGGCAAACTTGCCACAAGCCGGATGATGCACACCCACGTTCCAGCAACCGCCGATCCCCAGATCGGAACGTTCCGGAACCAAATGAACCACACGTCCGTCTGCGGTATATTTTCCGATCGCTTCGGAAGTTCCGTCTGTCGAATGGTTATCCACAATGATCAGATTAAAGCGGAAGGTCGTTTTTTGTGCCAGCACGGAACGGATAGCATCTTCTATCGTACGGATACGGTTGCGGACCGGGATGATAACGGAGGCTTCCTGCTCGAAACCGCCGGCATCGAAGGTGACCGGTTCAAAGTCCGGGGCAAGATAACCGCCGACCCGTTTCAGGTAGGCCGTACAAACAGCTTCCAGCTCGATCTGCACCGCCCGGTTTTTCGGATCAACATAATCAAACAACTTCTCTCCGCTCTTGCGGATATCCGTCTCCACTTCCGAGTACAAATATTCATTGACATGAACCAGTTCGGCCAGCTCCGAGACACGAAGGCGAAGGTCATACAGCCCGGCAAAACGGTAATCAGCATCCATCGCCCGGACCGCCTGCTTCAAAACGGACGAACGAAAAAACAGCAGGGAGCCGAAATCAAAATCATCACGCAAGCTTCCTTTCTGATAGTCTATGACAGGAGCCTGTTGGCTGTTGCCGTTTTTTAACAGGTAACGATCCGCATAAAGCATTCCGGCATTCGTATCGCCGGCAATAGCCAACAGGCGTTCGAAGGCGAACTGCCCCGGCTCGAATGCCGTATATTTGGTATATAACAATGTATAGGCCGTATCTGCATGTAAAGCAATCGTCCGGAAAGTAGCGGTACTGGCGGGCGAATCGATCATCAGCATCTCACAACCCTCGACCTCATCGGGAATCTTTTCCGTCGCTAACAAGTAGATATTCTTTATCCGGTCACATAACCCCAACGCTCTTACGGTTTGCCTGGCCTGGGGTAAAGAAAGGAACGGAATGAAACAATTTATCATTTTCATAACGTAATTAGTTGATACCGGAAACAAAAATAAGGATAAAATATGAGCTTTTGCCGGAAGAGAAAAATATCTTTGTAAGTATATCAAAAATAAAACCAAGCTGGCAGAAGACCTTCAATTATAGACGGCACAAGAGGCCTTATTTTCCCTCCTCGAAGATAAGACCTTTCGTTTGTTTTCTTTCGAGAGATGACGGGGTGAGCAAAATACGACCTTCGCTTTCCGCATGTACCGGCAGGCTCTTCAATCCGCTTATCCGCGAAAGCGCCTCACTCAGCAGCCTCTCGTTCGTATCTCCGAAGGGCAACAAATCATTTCCTATAACCAGTTCCTCGATCTTCACATCCGGTTCAAAACCATTTGCATAGTCAGCTTCGTGATCGGCATTATAAATGCGTAATGTAATCGGATGCAACAGCCAGCCATATTTTTCTTTGGTTCCGAAAGTGTTGCTGCCCACCCGCTTGCCAATCGTTTTTTCTCCTATGATCGTGATGTTACTACGGGTAAGATAAGGGATCAGGCAATTGATCACGGCCTCCGAAGCAGATGCGGTCACACTTCCTGTCAGCACGTAACTGCGTTTCAAGTCCAGATTAGCATTTCCTATTTCAGAATTTTTTCTCAACAGCAAAGTTTCATCACTTTTTGATTGCTTTTCGTTATGCTCCATAATACAGAATGTCTTACCCAAAGCATCGGCCGGAGCCAGAAGAGAGGTCATCAACTGCGCACAAGTGACCAAACCTCCCTGATTATATCGCAAATCCAATATAAACTCGTCCACATTTTCAACCTTAAACCCGGTAAAGACCTGTTTCATCCGGTCGTCATAGATTGTACTTTCATCGTCCGGACCGGAAGAAAAACTGTTGTAAACCAAATAACCGACCTTCTTGCCACCCACCGTATAGACGGAATCTTTCAGAAAAGGCGTGTCTTCCACTGCACGGGAAGCTGCAACCGAAATAGTTTTTCTTTTATAAAAAGTGACCTCATTGCCTTTTCTTACCGCATCTGCCAATAAGAAAGTAGTTTCACCTCCGCTATAAAAAGCAGACAAGTTCGTCACATTCGGAGTCTCACTACCAACAGCAATAATCCAGTCCCCCCGTTCCAATCCGGCCTCGGCAGCAGGAGAGCCAGGCAAGACATATAAAACCCAGGCATAATAAAGGTTGCCGTTTTTATATGATGCAAACTCAAAACCATACGAATCGGACTCCGAAACAGATTTCGTCTCCTCTTCCTTTTTCTCTATCCGGGAAAAAGTGAGCCATCCGTCTCCGTATTTTACGCCATCCTGATCAGACAACAATGAATCGAAGAACTTATCTGGAGATTGTGAGAAGTTCAAATTTCCTTTGCCGGGCATATCCTCATTCCACAAATAGTAATCCGCCATAATCTTATAGATCCAACCATTCGTACCCTCGTCGGAGAGATCCGGAACCTCATCCTCCGTCGTACAAGACGGTACAAGCAAAAGGATAGCCAGCAATCCCGCGAGGACGGCAAAACCATTGAGCACATTGAAGTTGGCCTTCCGGTACAACAAACGTTTGATGACCCAGTCAAAGCGAATAGGCCTATCCTGCAACACCCTTCTCTCCATCTCTTTCCTGATTTCCAAATCCGACTCTTCCTTTTTTGCTTTATTCACTATTACTTATGGCACAAATATAACCATTATTAATGAGTAAGCAACGAATCGAGAAGAATGTTCAAATAATAACCATCGACAAAACGGAGGCGTTTAAATATAAAACGACCTTTTTCGCCGGAAAAGATGCAAAAACAGGGCATAAAAACGCATCCAACACAGCGGATAAACATCCCCACACCCCCGCAAAGGCCTCGCGCAGACCCGGGTCTGCACCTCTCCCACACCCGGGCCTCTGTGGTGGGTACACCCGGGTCTCAAGCGGCTTTGCAAGCTGTTTTTGACAAAAGACCTGTTCCCGAACGGTCCCTGTTTTTATCGTATAATTGATACACAGGATATTATCGTTTTTCTCCATGATGGTTATGACAGATGAATGGCAGTTCAAAACAGCAACTATCATGCCATAACATATTGGCTTAAACCGATATACATGTGGATATGATAGTATGATAGTTAAATCATCTTTTGCCACATCCTGATCTTGTTTTAGTTTTGCTTGTTTGTTCATATCAATACTTATAATGGTAATAAAAAAACTGCGTAACTCTCCATCGAAAGCTACGCAGTCTACTATATTATAATAAAAAATTTACAGCTATTATTCTTCACCTAACAGGATTTCCAAGATCTGAACGGCAGCCTTCGACACAGAAGTACCCGGACCAAAGATGGCAGCAACGCCTGCCTTGTACAGGAAGTCATAATCCTGTGCAGGAATAACGCCACCAGCTATCACGATGATATCTTCACGTCCTAACTTCTTCAGTTCTTCGATCACCTGCGGAACCAAAGTCTTGTGTCCGGCAGCCAAAGAAGAAACACCCATTACGTGAACGTCGTTTTCTACAGCCTGGCGGGCAGCTTCGGCCGGAGTCTGGAACAACGGTCCCATATCCACGTCGAAACCACAGTCTGCATAACCTGTAGCTACAACTTTAGCACCACGGTCGTGTCCGTCCTGACCCATCTTAGCGATCATGATACGCGGCTGGCGACCTTCTTTCTTGGCAAACTCGGCAGTCAGCTCACAAGCCTTCTGGAAGTCTGCATCTTTCTTAGTTTCTGATGAATACACGCCTGATATAGTTCTGATGATTGCTTTATAACGACCTACTACAACTTCGCAAGCATCGGAGATTTCTCCCAGTGATGCACGCAAGCCGGCTGCCTTGACAGCCAGTTCCAGCAAGTTGCCTTTCTTCGTACGAACACATTCCGTGATGTCGGCCAATGCTTTCTGTACGGCTTCTTCATCACGGTTGGCACGCAGTTCTTTCAGCAGTTCGATCTGCTCGTTACGAACGGCAGTATTATCGATTTCAAGGATATCGATCGGATCTTCCTTCGGCAGACGATATTTGTTCACACCAACGATTGTCTGGATACCGGAGTCGATCCGAGCCTGCGTACGGGCAGCCGCTTCTTCGATGCGCATCTTGGGCAGACCGGTTTCGATAGCTTTCGCCATACCACCCATGCTTTCGATCTCCTGGATCAAAGCCCAGCCTTTATGAACCAATTCGTTCGTCAGAGATTCCACATAGTAAGAACCAGCCCACGGGTCGATTTCCTTACAGATCTTTGTTTCTTCCTGGATATAAATCTGAGTGTTACGAGCGATACGTGCAGAGAAGTCTGTCGGCAAAGCGATCGCTTCGTCCAATGCGTTCGTGTGCAAAGACTGCGTGTGCCCCAAAGCGGCAGCCATAGCTTCAATACAAGTACGGCCAACGTTGTTGAACGGATCCTGTTCGGTCAACGACCAACCAGAAGTCTGGCAGTGAGTACGCAAAGCCAGAGATTTCGGGTTCTTGGCACCGAAGCTCTTCACGATCTTCGCCCACAACATACGTGCAGCACGCATCTTGGCGATTTCCATGAAATGGTTCACACCGATCGCCCAGAAGAAGGACAGACGCGGAGCGAAAGCATCGATATCGATACCTGCATTCACACCGGCACGAAGATATTCAAGACCGTCGCAAAGCGTATAAGCCATTTCGATATCGGCCGTCGCACCTGCTTCCTGCATGTGGTAACCGGAGATGGAGATGGAGTTGAACTTCGGCATCTTCTGAGAAGTGTATTCGAAGATATCGGCAATGATACGCATGGAGAATTCAGGCGGGTAGATATAAGTGTTACGCACCATGAATTCTTTCAGGATATCGTTTTGGATCGTACCGGCCATCTCTTCCAACTTGGCGCCCTGTTCCAAACCGGCATTGATATAGAATGCCAGTACAGGAAGTACGGCACCGTTCATTGTCATGGATACAGACATCTTATTCAAAGGAATACCATCGAACAAAACTTTCATGTTTTCCAACGAACAGATAGAAACACCGGCTTTACCGACATCACCTACCACACGTTCGTTGTCGGCATCATAACCACGGTGCGTCGGAAGGTCGAAAGCGACAGACAGACCTTTCTGGCCGGAAGCCAAGTTACGACGGTAGAATGCGTTGGACTCTTCAGCAGTTGAGAAACCTGCATACTGGCGGATTGTCCAGGGACGCATAGCGTACATGCCGCTATACGGACCACGCAAATAAGGAGGCAGACCGGAAGCATAGTTCAGATGTTCCATACCTTCCAGGTCTTCTTTAGTATATACGGGTTTCACCTCGATGTGCTCGGGTGTTTTCCAATTGGCCTCGATGCCATTGGCTTTTGCCCATTCGGCAGCATTAGTAGCTGCAAAACCGGCATTCTTTATATCTATGTTTTTAAAATTTGGTCTCATATCTCTGATGATTTGAGATTCACCATTTATGATTTGCGATTTATGATTCATGGCAACGAACTGCCAATCATAAATTATAAATCATAAATCATAAATCAATTAATTCCTAATTTTACGTTGAAAGCTTTCAATGTCTCAAGCACGTTGCTCTTTACATTTACATATTGGTCGATGCCTACTGCTTTCAGATCTTCCATGCAAGCAGGCATACCGGCTACAACAAATTCTGCTCTTCCGGCCAAAGCCTTGTAAGCAGCAGGAGCCAATTCTGCATATTCATCATCGCTTGAGCAAAGAACCACGATTGCAGCACCAGCCTCAACAGCGGCTTCCACACCGGCTTCAACCGTATCGAAGCCTAAGTTATCAATGACCTTATATCCTGCACAAGCAAAGAAGTTGCTTGAGAACTGAGAACGAGCCAGGCGCATAGCCAGGTTACCGATCGTCAGCATGAATACTTTCGGAGTCTTGCCGCTCTTTTCCGTTGCCAGACGCAAAGCTTCAAATTCCGAAGCACCCCGTGAGAAATCGAGAGCCGTGATAGTCGCTTCACCGCAATTGTGACCACTGCCACAGCAGCAACCGGCAGCTTCGTTCTGGATCTTTTCGGCAGCCACTTCGTTGAAGTTCGGGAACTGGTTGGTTCCTAACAGGATTTCACGACGGGTAGCGACTGCTTTCTTGCGGGCTTCGTTGGATGCGTTAACTGCTTTCTGGATTTCGCCGGAAGCGACTTCCGCACCAAAACCGCCCTTATCTTCCACTTCCAAGAACAACTTCCAGGCTACATCAGCCAGAGAATTTGTCAAAACTTCCACATAATAAGAACCGGCAGAAGGATCGACAACCTTATCCAAATGACATTCTTCCTTCAACAACAACTGCTGGTTGCGGGCTATACGTTCGGAGAAGTCGTCCGGAGTCTGATAAGTCTTGTCGAACGGACGAACCGTGATCGAATCGACACCGGCAAGAGCAGCAGACATGGCTTCCGTCTGTGAACGCAGCAAGTTTACGTGAGCATCATAAACCGTCATGTTCCATTCCGAAGTCTGTGCATGAACATGCATCTTGCAAGCGCACTGGCAAGCAGGGTTGTAGGCGGCAACGATTTCTGCCCACAGCCAACGAGCGGCACGGAACTTGGCGATTTCCATGAAGTAGTTGGAGCTGATACCGAAATTGAATTTGATCTTCTTGGCCACTTCCGTAGCGTCCAGGCCTGCCTCGGTCAGCTTAGCCAGCAGTTCGTTTCCCCAAGCCAATGCATATCCCAACTCCTGAGAGATATAAGCACCTGCATTGTTGAAGTAGAAGGCATTCACTGCCAATACTTTGTAACCCAGCAGAGCAGCACCCGCTTTGAGCACAGCGGCAGCAGCTTCCACCCAGTTTTCATTTTCCTTACCTTTTACCAGAGGTTTCTTGAACGGGTCGTAGTTTACAGACCCTTTGCATTTTTCAAGGTCTGCGCCTTTGCCTTTGAAATAGTCGGCGAGAATACCGATCAGCATTTCAGCCTTGCAGTTGCAAGTATTGAAATTCAGTTCCACACACTCAGGACAAATCCCGTCAAGTAAGGTAGCAATGTTTTCAGCGTTTACGTCGCTTCCCTTAATGATGAAGCCAAGAGACGTCACACCCTTATTCAGGATGTCAAGGGCTTTTTCATTAGCACCTTTGAAACAGGTGACTTCGATGTTCTGGCGCACCTTCCAATCGTTGTCCTTCTTTATTCCG
>ENA-UEQE01003295-UEQE01003295.1-human-gut-metagenome-genome-assembly--contig:-NODE-3295-length-10523-cov-3.473674_pt1 | contig 10523 bp, 7 predicted proteins | sample MGYA00242934_ERZ507935 | MGnify/ENA primary metagenome ERZ507935 (study PRJEB26167, sample SAMN06115423) | human gut metagenome | host: Homo sapiens | place: China:Anhui | collected 2015-03-30 | study... | reverse complement strand
ATTTGGTACCTCATGTCCTGCAAAGAGAATAAACACTCCTTTGATGTTTGTCGCATATACTACTTTGTCCAAAGATACCTGACCTGAGAGATAATGTGAGAGTCCGTATATCTTTCCACCGCTCTCCACTTTCGCTCTGAGTCGTCCTACAAGGACTGACTTACGCATATCGGTATCTACTACAAGGACTGACTTCTTAGAGTCCGCCATCGAACGAGCCAGATCCATAACTACGGTTGTCTTTCCTTCATTTGGCACGCTGCTGGTAAAGAGGATGGACTTCACGCCCTTTCCACTGAAACTGATGCTTGTTTTAAGAGCTCGAAGAGACTCCTTCATTGTATAGCTCTGGTCTTTTATCTGATTAATAACTATTGTTTCCATTAAACTGCCCTCTTCTTACTCTTGCTATCGTCTGATTTAGATGATTGAGTTTTCTTCTTTTTTCTTCTCTTTGTCTTGGCTCCATCATACTCTGTCTCATCAACAGGAAGTGATGCAAGCACCTTGAGGCCTGTTCTGGTCTCCATATCATCTGCATTGGAAATTGTATCGTCAAGCATGTATCCAAGTACAACTATGCCGGTAGCAAGAAACAGTCCGAGTACAGCTCCTATAACTGTATTCTTAAGGATATTATTATTCACCGGTGTCTTTGAAGCATATGCTGTCTGGATAATCTTTGGCTGTGACTGATCCATATTGTCAGCGATATACTGTGATGAAACCTTTGCAATCTCATCTGCCACTGTCTTTGAAGCTTCCAAATCAGTGTCTGTAACTACAATCTTGAGCACACGTGTATCTGTCGGATTCTCTATTGAAACCCTCTTGCTAAGCTGCTCGTATGTCTCGTCCATATCCAGATTGTCGATTACCTGTGGTAAAACTGTCGTGCCTGTGAAAACGTACTCATAGTCGTTTGTCAGACTCGAGCCTACCTGAATATCAGCAAGACTGGTGATAGATGTTGACTTGGTCAGTACATACATCTCTGCAGATGCCTCATACTCCGGTACAAAAGTAATCTTGGAGTATAATCCAAATACTGCTGCAAGAAGCACCATTGATGCCACAAGTGCCTTCCAGTGCTTCACTAATTCGTGAAACAGCGCTACTAAATCGATTTCAATTTCCTGATCTCTTATTGGTTCGTTGTTTTCCATTTTCCTACCCTTTACAAATTGTAACATTATTTTTCGGTTTAATCCTATGTTATATTACTACACTTCATTTCTTTTGTCTATTTTTAGAAGTCACAAAAAAAATATTAAGAATATGTCATATTTTGTAAATAATTATGCAATATAATAGAAAAGTGCCGTTTCCGGCACTTTTCTTTGTTGTATTTTCATTTGCTATATTTTATTTGTTCCTGTTCTATTGTTGCTGTTCTAGTTCTGCTGTGGCTGTTCTGATGGTTCAGTCGGTGCCACCGGCTGTGGTTGTGGTTTTGAATTTACTGTAACGGTTATTGAACTGCTTGCGCTATTCCAGCCTGCCATTTCACCTGCTATAGCTGTAATCTGTACGCTACCAGCCCTGTAAATGGTCACATTTCCGGCGCCATCTACTGACGCAATCGAAGGATCACTTGACTGGTAAGAAAGCGCTGCTCCGTTTGAAGCACTTGCTCCGAGAGAAAATGGTGCATCTCCCTCTGTTACAGTTTTATTACCGCAACCTATTGTCACAGATGGTGTCTGGTTTGGCTGTGGCTTTGCATTTACAGTGATTGTAATTGTCTTGCTGCCGGCCTTATAGCTTGTAGTAGCCTCAGACTTGACAGTGATTGTTGCAGTTCCGACACCTGCTATCGTCACATTACCGTTCTCATCCACTCTCACTACACCATTATTATCACTTGAGTATGTGAGCTTTGCATTATCCTCTGCTGTCACACCGAGATTGAATGCTCCGTCGCCCTCTGTCACATTATAAGAGTCAGCTCCGCCAAGACTCTGTGCTTTGCCGGCCACCTTGTCAACACCACCATATACAATTACTTTTTCATCTAATGTTACATTCTCATATAGCTTCTTTGCAGCTGAATAAGGCATATTTATGCAGCCATGGCTGCCGCTGTACAGGTAGATATTTCCACCGAAAGTACTTCTCCACGAAGCATCATGGAAGCCAATTCCACCATTGAATGGTATAAAGAAATTAACCCATGACTTATATCCGTCTCCCCTTAAGTATCTATCCTTATCTCTTGAGAAAATAGAATACACTCCGGTAGGTGTTCCGTGTCCTTTTGAAATACATCCTGTAACACACTGACTTGATACAACAAGCTCTCCATTCTTGTATACATATACCATCTGGTTGGTAAGATCCACTTCACAGTAATTGCCACCATATGTGACATATTCACCTGTTTCTTCTTCCTTTGCCTCACTGTAAACTGCTTCCACTGTTGCAGACTTTTTATTGTTTATTGCCTCAGCAATCGCCTCATACAGCTTGTTTCCATCTACAGTCTGTCCTGATGATGCTACAGGCACATTTATTATACTTCCGCCTGTTGTCTTAAACTGTCCTGTTTTCTTCTTTGACACATCATGCTTTTTGGCTAGCTCTGTACAATATGTAGCCATATTCTCGCCATCAAGCGAAACTGACAATCCGTCATTGTCCACTATAAGCCACTGGGCTATCTGATCCTTTCCTACAGCCTCTGTAGCAGCTTCACCTGTTGCCGGTGTGAAATTACATGTCACCGTCACATCAAGATATGCATTGGCTTCTTTTAATGCATTCTTTACCTGCTCGCTGTCCGTAGCCTTTTCTCCATCAACATATCCTGTTGCAGATGTAAGCTCTACCTTATCCTTCAGCTCCTTTACAGCGCTTGTCAGATTTGCAGCTGCATTGTCATATACAGGTGCATCTCCCGATACACCGTCAACACCCTCAAATTGTCCTGCATCTGCATTGTAGGCTATTGTAGCGCGATATGGCACAATTGATCTTATATCAAAGGTCTGTGTGTCTGTCGCAGCCTTCTTTTGTTCGTCATCATTTGCATCTGTATCCTTATCACTCTGAGCCGCAGCATCAGACTGTGACTGCGTTTTTGCAGTGATATAAGAGTCTACAAGAGCCGTCTCCAGCTCATCAGACTTGTCCATTTTAAAAAGCTTCACCTGCTTTTCCGGTTCCTTATCCTTATTGGCCGCATTTATCAGTTCCTGAAGATCTGCTTTGTCATTGTACTTGAGTCCCAAATCCTCAGCTGTCATATCAAATGATGCATCGTCAAGCTTCACTGATATCTTATACTTGCCTACAGCGGTCTTTATGGCTTTCTTTGCCTCGTCAGCAGTCATTCCACCTACATCAACTGATGCAAGCTTGTACTTTTCAGGGAATGTCTTGTATGCTTTCTTTCCACAGCCTGCCATTCCCAATGCCATAAGCACACAGGCCAAAACTACCAGGAGTTTTATACTTTTCTTCTTCATCTTTGTCCTCTTTATCTTAATTTTATATTATTCTCACAGCACCATATTTTATCACTTTCTTATATATGCCTCAAGTGAGATTTGTCACATATTTTCCGATTATTTAAACATATTATTCATCATTATGATAACAAAAAGCTTCCTAATGACGCACAATATGTAACAGGCGTATAAAATAGTTCTGATAAACCTTATCGCTCATATGCATTTTATTCAACATACAAAATACTTTATAATTCTTATTTACACATTTATACATATCTGTATTCTTTTTTTCGATTTGACTGACAAACAGCTTCATCCTTTTTCTAAGCTGTTTTTTATCAGTGTTTCTAATCAGGCAAAGCTGCAAATAATCGTTGATAAATTTGCTTGTTTTATCAAACCACAGCTGCTTTCCGCCTATACTAAAGTGCTCCGCATCCCGGCCTGCCTCAATCAATTTCATGATAACCTTCTCATAATGGTCAAGCCTCTTCAGTGAGCTTTCTATCGAAACGCTCTGATTTACGTCACCGACTCTATACTCATAAAGTGCCTTATCATATGCATAGATACTTTCTGCATATGCCATTGGGATTATTGAAAACTCCTGATCCTCGTAAAATACCCCCTCAGAGAGTGTCAGTCCTGTATTTCTATAAAACTGCGTATTATATATCACCCCATGCAGACTCAGCCCCCACCAGAAATCATACAGATGCTCGTCCACATATCCTGCATTATATGGTCCACCATTTTTTGTTATATATTTATCGTCGTATGGATACTCATCAGTATTTTCTCTCTGCAGCACATATGATCTATAGCTCATCAGCACTGCATCTGCGAAATTCTCATGTTTATTTTCATTATCTTTAAGATAACAAATAGTTTCTTTCAACACATCAGTGTTTACCCAGTCATCAGCGTCTACTACCTTAAAATAGCTTCCTTTTATTATTTTTACTCCTTCATTAATTGCCGAGCCATGACCACCATTTTCTTTATTCAGTATCCGGTACACGTCAGGATATTTATTTACATATTTTTGTGCAATCTCCACACTATTATCGGTAGAGCCGTCATTCACAACAATAATGTCCAGCATATTTAAAAGAGAGTTATCATCAATAATAAATGATGATAACCCTTTATCCAAAAACTTTGCCGCATTATATGTCGGTATTATTATTGATAGTATCTTTTTATTTTCTGTTTCCATATCCTATCTAATTCCTGTTTCTATATGTTAATTTCCACTTATATCGCTGTCTGTCACCATATTTGACAATGGTAGTCAGTATTATTTTCTGTATAGTCTGTCTGCTCTGCCAACCCTTTTGGCAAACTCAAGCAGCTTTGCAAATTGATTCTCGTAAAAGCTGTTGCTCACATGCAGCTTATTAAACAGCCAAAATACTTTATATTTACGCTGTACTGCCTCATACATAAGTGCACTTTTTTGAGCAAGCTTCATGTTAAACTGCTCTACTATCGCTCTGCCGGATTGTCTGTCGGTATTTTTTATCAAAGCTATTTGATAATAGCTTGTGATTATGCCCGACGTCTTTCTGATAAAGTGTTCCTTTCCACCCTGTGGCATTTTTGCAAAGCTCTTCTCTGCCTCAAGTACATTAAATATAACCTGCTCCAAATCCGGAAGACGCTTCACCTGACTTGCTGCTGAAACACTTTGATTTACATCTCCAACTCTGTATACATACAACTCTTCCTGAATAAATCTGACAGTTTTTGCATACGAAAACGGAACAGTTGCATACTCCTGGTCTTCGTAAAATACATGCTCTGTAAGCTTATATCCAAGTGCTTTATAGAACCCTGTGTTATATATCACTCCGTGAAATGATAGACCATCATATACATCATCCCACATATTTACTATATCCTTTAAATTGTACTCTCCTGTAAAATCAGGCACACTCACATCTGCCGGTCTGTACTCATCCTTTGATATGTCATAATACCTGAAGCTTTGTATCACCGCATCCGAATCTACATGCTCGAGATATTCAACCAGGTGCTTTAGCGCAAGCGTATCTACCCAGTCATCTGCATCGACCACCTTTAAATACTTTCCTCTCACATGCTCCACGCCTGTGTTGATTGCAGAACCGTGTCCACCATTTGTTTTATTTACTATGACAAAGGTATCCGGATACCAGTCCACAAATTTCTGCGCCACTTCAACACTTTTGTCAGGTGTGCCGTCATTTACGACTATCACCTCAAGCTTATCGAGTATAGCCTTGTCAATATCTATTTCCTCAAAGCGGCCCTCCGTTGCCATTTTACAGTTGTGCTGTGCTGTCTGTGCATCTGTATCCCTGCATACCAGAAATGACGACAGGCCCTTATTCAGAAACTTTTCTGCATTATATGTTGGTATTATGATTGATAATATTTTACTCATTAACTGTTCTATCCGTCCTGATTACTATTATTAAAAAGAGTATTGCATACTCATTAACGCCTATTCATGAAATTAATTACCACGCAGTCTGCTATAGTCCCATGCTGCCATCGGAAATATCTTAAAACCTGTTTTTCTAAGCATCCAGACGCTCTTCCTGCTGCACGCCCGGTACACTCCCGGGTGCTCCTCACGCAGCATCTCGTCAAACTTCTTCATCTGCTCAACGTTCCTTGTATCATTGCCCTTTGCCAGAAATATCTGGTACTCATCATCGACTGCCTCGGCTATGCCGCGCTCAAGGTACTGCTTCTTGTAGGTCTGCAGATTGCCATGCACGTTGTTGTACTCAAACAGTGCATCAAGCACCTTAAGGTGCTGGTCATGACGCTTGATCATCATCTTTATGTCCACGCTCTGGCCACTCCTTCCAAGTCTGTACTGATACAGCGGCAGGGGCGAAAACGTGATGCTTGTGCAGTATGGTATAGGGTAGAGTATATACTCCTGGTCCTCGTAGAAACAGTGCTCATCCATACGAATATCATTCTTCTGCAATACATCAGTACGGATGGTCATGGAATGTATAGTGATCAGCGGGTCCATGACGGCCTCCGCAAAGCCCCACTCCCTGTTGTAGTGATAAGAGTTGGACACTGCCTTTCTGCGTTTTGTGACCTTCTTTGTCCTATCATCCACCAGGTTGAAGTCATTGGATATGACATCCGAGTGCGTGTGCTTCAAAAGCTGTACAAATTGTGGCAAAAGGCTCTTGTCCAGCCAGTCATCACCATCCACCACCTTGAAATACTTTCCTGTTGCGCGCGGTATCGCATAGTTGATGGTAGATCCATGGCCTCCGTTCTCCTTGGAGAGCACCTTGAAGCTGTATGGATATTTCTGCTCGTAGGTATGTGCCAGGCTGGCTGTGGAATCTGTGGAACCATCATCCACTATGAGTATCTCCAGACTTCTGAGCACAGACAAATCTATAAACGAGTCAAGACAGTTCTTTATATACTTTTCAACATTGTAAGCCGGAACGACTATGGTTAAAAGCTTCTCCATATATGTTTCTCCATGTATACCATTTTCCTTGTGTACTACTCTCCGAGTCCATCCTTGATGTACTGTATAAGATGTTCAAGCGCCTCACTCTCATCCTCGCCATTGCAGATAAGCTCTATCTCATCGCCTGACTTTATGCATGCTCCAAGCACTGAAAGTACACTCTTTGCATTAGCTACATTTTTCTCGTCATATATAAATGTTACCTTTGATTTAAATTTCATTGCCTCTTTGCAGAGATTGCCGGCCGGACGTAAATGTAATCCGGTAGGATTCTTGATTATTATTTTTTGTGCTACCACTTTTATTACCTCTTTTCGGTTATATATCTATCAATGTGATGAACTGTCAGAGCCGTTATTTCCGGTGTTTCCTGACGATGTGCTGCCCGATGACGATGAACCGCCTGTGCCGGTGTCGCCTGATGTTGTACCGCCTGTTGTTGAGCCCGAGGCTGTTCCTGTACCATCAGTTCCCGTTGTGCCGCCTCCGTCACCTTCCCTTCCGATAACTATCTGAACCTTTATCTCGCCCCATGTGTACTTGGTCTCATCCAGATTTGGCTTTACCGTCACTGTATGTGTACCTGTACCAAGGCCTGTCACATCAATTTTACCCTTCAGTGTAGTTCCCGAAAGTGTATCTATATCAGACTGGGTGCCGCTTACTATGACACTGCTCTTATCTGTTACAAATGTAAGCGTATATCCCTCTTCCAGTCCGTCATATGTGATATTGGAACTGTTCAGCGTCATGGTTGAAGTCGCATTTGTTTCAATCTTTATATCTATACTGAGCTTTGCCTTGGATGAGTTCACTATAAAAACTCCATCCGGCAGATATCCTGTCAGGTCAACAGATGTACTTATATCGTCTGTTGCGCCCGATATATCAATTGGTCCCACATCTATAGATGTGATATTGTTCAATGCTTCTGCATTGCCCTTGAGCATAACAGACTCCTCTGACAGCTCCACTCCAAGCACGCTCTTTCCTCCTGCCGGTGAGCCTGTCGTAGTACACTTGATAGGCACCTCCTTGGTACTTAGGACATCAACTGTCACTGCTATAGACTGATACTGGCTGTCCACATCAAGCTTTGATATATCTATCTCATCGCCATTATCATCAATCAGAGTGAGATCACCGCGATCAGTTATCTGATTATCTGATATTATGGTATTGTCATCGACCTTTATATTTACATTGGCCGATGCTATAGTTGAAACAATGGACTCAGGCCCTCCGATCTTTACTACCTTTGGATTTGCCTGTGGCTTGTTTCCCAGTGCTTTCGCACCTGAGAGACTTCCATCCAATGATACCTTTACCTCAAACTGCTTCTGCATATATTTTTCAACCGAAAGCGGGAGCATATGGTCTCCACCGTTGAAGGTAATCGAATGTCTGTACTTGGTGCATCCAATATCTACCTTTACGCTTGCCTTATTCGTATCATCCTTATCTACTATGATATTTGCAAGGTCGACATTTGCGTAAAAATCAGAATCATCAAGCTCGTTCAGATAGCTTCTCTTGCCTGATACCGAAAAGCTGATGGTCTTTTCCGAATCCTTGATGGTAGGCCATAGCCCCTTGTCAACAACCGAATCACGGCCTGTGACGGTGACTGTTGTGGTAAATGTCTTTGTCTTGACCGGGTCATTGAGATTGTAGACCACAAGCCAGAGTATAAATGCAAATGCTATCGCAAGTATTTTAAAGCCTATATTATTTGTGAAGGTTTTTAGAAGCTTCTTTCCCATTCTTAAACCTCCTTTTAATTAATTCAAATTTACCCGGCTCCCTATGTCTGTTCTGCAGAAGCTTAAGCTGTGTGCGTAGATGATCGGCATCTATATCGTGCTCAATCTGCCCCTTGTATGCTGTAGAAACTGATCCTGTCTCCTCTGAAACTATGATAGTAAGCGAATCACTTACCTCGCTGACTCCGACCGCTGCACGGTGTCTGGTTCCCAAATCCTTCGAGAGTGACAGGCTGTCTGATAGCGGAAGGTAACATGTAGCTGACACCACACGGTTGCCACGCACGATAACCGCTCCGTCATGAAGCGGTGTATTTTTCTCAAAAATATTGATGAGGAGCTGACTTGTAAGTATGGCATCCACATCTATTCCTGTTCTGATATACTCTCCCAGATTTATCTCATCCTCCATGACTATTAGCGCTCCTGTCTTTACTCTGCCCATCGCAAAGCATGCACGCACCAGCTCATCAATTGTCTTGTCAGAGAATTTCTCAATCTCGCCCCTGCCGGTATTGAAGAAATCACCCAAAAAGGTCTTTCCACCAATATTCTCCAAGGCATTTCGAAGCTCAGGCTGAAAAATAACAACAAGTGCCACGAGACCTATATTAAAGAGTTTCTCAGCAAGCCAAAGTATTGTATCCATCTGGAACAATGCTGCAACAAGCACAAACAACAGTATGATAATAAGGCCCTTGAACAGATTCCATGCCCTCGTGGTCTTTATCCACAAAAGTATATGATAGAAGAGCACTGAAATAATAAGTATCTCTATAATGTCTATCACACCGATTTTGATGCCCGGCACATTTGTGAATGTAAGGAACTGATCCTTGAAGCGTATCAATACACCACTCACATTATCCATAGCGCCCTCCTTTCTCTTATACTATGTAACTATTTGTCATCCTCAAATATATTTTCGTCTATTTCGAGATCTTTTGCAATAGCCTCTTTGCTGATATTTTCCTGATTATGTCTCTGAATCTTCTTTCCAAGGCTTCCTGTATTGCCAAAGTGCTTTACAACCTTTTCCTCCTTGGCAATCATCTTCTTTGGAACTGCCTTGACGTAATAATAATATTCATCATCCTCAAACTGTACATTTTCTGTACGTGCATAGTCAAGATTCATAAATATAAACTGTATGACAACACCTGCAAAAATAGCTGCTACAGTGCTGAGCACAAGCCAGATTATCTTCTCCGGCAGTCCGAGCACCAGATAAGCAACAACAAGTGCAACCAACTGTACGAGTCCTCCTGCTATGGTAGCAACAGTCCATGAATTGTTGATTTTCAATCGTCTGACCTGATACACCACCAGTGTGGTGATAACAAAGATTGCCATAACTATAAACATCTCTTTGTTGTCAAGAAGCTGTCCCATTGTCACATTGAGCTTTGTAGTGCTCTGCCCCTTTTTATCTACCACCTCTGCAAGCGCTGATGCATTCTGTCTGATTCCGTCAAGGAAATAGTACAACAGTGTGCCACATATTATTGCAACAACCGAATAAGCTCTTCTTAAAAGACCTGCTGCAACCGGCATAACAGATGGTATGTGAAGCTGAAAGCATATAGGTGTGAGTATCACAAGCATGCCATCCTTCGGTGCAAAACGAAAATAGACAAAATACAGTACTAAAAAAAGTACAAATGTGATAGCAAAAACCTCTATGGACAGCGCATACATATCTAAAAGTATCATAATCGAAGCAATCCAGAGTATTGCATTCACCGGAAGCAGTGCACACACAAGCGCTAAAAGCAGTGCCACAAGCATCGAGCTTATTTTCGCCATATA
>ENA-UEQE01003279-UEQE01003279.1-human-gut-metagenome-genome-assembly--contig:-NODE-3279-length-10565-cov-4.770976_pt1 | contig 10565 bp, 10 predicted proteins | sample MGYA00242934_ERZ507935 | MGnify/ENA primary metagenome ERZ507935 (study PRJEB26167, sample SAMN06115423) | human gut metagenome | host: Homo sapiens | place: China:Anhui | collected 2015-03-30... | reverse complement strand
GAAGACGAATTACAGGAAGAACGGGAAAAATTAGTACAGGAACAAAGTCCGATTTTTATCTTAAATACGAATACGGCCGATCTGCAAACCGGTAAATTCAGGACAGCCCTGCATGCTTTCCGCAATGAAACGACTTCCGGCTCCCTGAATAAACTGACCGACCGGCTCAAAGACATCTATACGGCCGGCATCCTGCAATTGCCCGAAGAGTTGGATGCCAGGAAAGTAAAAACCATTAAAATCGTCGAGAACAATATCGGGCATACCGTAGAATTCGATCAGGTATATACCTTGAAAAAGGCTTATTCGGCTTTAAGCCAGGCTATCGACCAACTCCATTTTCCGAAATCGGTACGGGAAAATATTCTAAGCCTGAACCTGAACAACTATTTGCAGCCAAACCTGGAATTCGACGCCTCGAAAACAACGATCGAACACCTGAACCACCTGAAAAGTATCAGTCTCACAGAAGGCATGGTGCAACAAGGCGATATTATCATCACCAAGCGTGAACTGGTTACTCCCGAAAAGGTAAAGATACTGAATTCCCTCAAAACCGAATACCAGAATAATCTGGGATCTACCGAAACTTATATGCGGACTATCGGCGGTCAATTCCTTTTGGTGCTGGTAGCCCTGCTGGTATTTTCCATTTTTTTCTACTATTCCAAAAAACGGATTTTCTACAACAACCGGGAATTTATATTCCTTTACGGTTTATTTCTAGCCACCATTATGCTCGGTAGTCTGGGATATCATCAGAGTATCAATATGTTTGCGGTACCGGTATTGTTTTTCATCATCATCGTAAACATCCTGATCGGTAGCCGTTCGGCTTTGTATCTTCTGCTGAGCAGTACGCTGCTGATTTCCTACTATGCCCCCAACAGTTACATGTTCGCTTTCATGCAGGTCACAGCCGGCATTGTAGCCATATTCAGTCTGTCGCACCTGCAACGGCGTAGTCAGCTGATCCTGTCTATATTTCTGATTTTTATCACCTATACACTCGTATATATGGCCTTTATCCTGACTCAGGAAGGCGAGATCCGCGGTACCCACTTGTTTGCGCTGATCTGGCTGGCCATCAATTGCCTGCTACTGACACTCACTTACCCGGTGATCTATATCTTTGAACGGATTTTCGGTTATACCTCCGAAATCACACTGATCGAACTCTCGAATCCGAATCATCCGGCCTTGCGCAACCTGACCAAGAAAGCTCCGGGTACCTTCCAGCATTCGCTGATGGTCGCCAATCTGGCCGAGGAAGCTATTTACCGGATCGGCGGGAATCCTTTGCTCACCCGTACCGGTGCTCTTTATCACGATATCGGTAAAACATTCGATCCGATCTTTTTTATCGAAAATCAAAGCGGGGGAATCAACCCACACGACCAGTGTGAATTCGATGTCAGTGCCCAGCACATCATCGACCATGTCCGTAAAGGAGTCGAAATGGCCAAGAAGTATAATTTGCCCGAAGGTATTATCAACTTTATCCGTACCCATCACGGAAAAAGCAAGGTAAAATACTTCTACAATTCTTTTAAAAACAAATATCCTGACCGGGAAATCGACGAATCGCTGTTCACTTATGACGGACCGGATCCGGTCAGCCGGGAATGTGCCGTAGTTATGATGGCCGATGCCGTAGAAGCAGTCTCCCGTACGCTGGTCGACAAGACCGAAGAAAATATCACGAAAGTAGTCAACAATATCATCGACGGGCAGCTACAGGACGGGCGCTATGCCAATGCAGACATCACTTTTAAAGACATTGCAACGGTGAAAAAGGTATTTATCGAAATGCTGACTAACATCTACCATTCCCGAATCGCTTATCCTAAACTCAAACAAGAAGAAAAAAAATAAACATTAAAACTTAGGAATATGACACAGAAAGCCATCACAATCAAAGACTTAGCAGAAAAACTAAATATCTCTGTATCTACAGTGTCACGGGCGCTGAAAGATAATCCTGAGATCAGCCAACAAACCCGTAAAACCGTGCAGGCCCTGGCCAAAGAACTGGGCTACAAACCCAATCCCATAGCAGTGGCTTTAAAGACTCACAAAAGTAACACGATCGGCGTGGTGGTGCCTCAGATTGTGAATACCTTTTTCGCTACCGTTGTCAAAAAGATAGAGGATGTTGCCGATAAATACGGATACAATGTACTGGTAGCTTCTTCCAACGAAACTTTCGAAAAAGAAAAGAAAAACATCGATATATTTCTGGCCAACCGTTGTGATGGAATCATTCTGTCTATTTCTAAAGCCACCACTTCGTACGAACATATCAAACAGATTCAGGATATGGGCGTGCCTTTGGTATTATTCGATCGGACTGCGAAAGAACTGGATGTCTCTAAAGTCGTTGCCGACGATGCCGATGCTGCTTTCAAAATCGTACAACATCTCATCCATGGCGGAGCCAGAAGAATCGCCCTGCTAACCGGCCCGGAACAACTTTCTATCGGGAAGAACCGGATGAAAGGGTATCTGAAAGCCATGAACAAAAATGTTGACTTCATACGCCAATGACGTACAGTAACGCTATGGAATTTATCGAAACGCCTGTATTTACTCGTCTTGTAACTTCTTCCTGACGATGAATACCGCGAACTCCAGTTTTTGCTTGCTGACAATCCCGCTTGCGGCGTTATCCGCCGTGTAGGCGGCTTAGAAGATTCAAGCATTACAAGCATAAAAGCTTCCCCGATCATCCGCCGCGAAGGCGGTTTAGAGGGTCTTCTTCTACTCTTGTTAAAGAGGGTATATCCGCCGCGAAGGCGGTAGAAGGCTTGCATCGGTACAAGTAAGTAGCGATGGGTTATCCGCCGTGTAGGCGGTTTGGATTGTCAAAAGCTCCGGCCTCATTCGGCAGCCGGGGCTTTGTTTTGGAACATGTTCAGGGTGAGGCAGACGCAGATTCTCGTCTATCCTTCCCCTATGGCATACCTTCTTCCTCTCACATCGGACGGCGAGCGCACGTTTTCCGTGGTGCTCGGCTCCAGCACCTATTTTTTCCGCTCCTACTATGTGCGCGGGCAGGAATCCGCGTGGCTGCTCGACATTTCCGACGCTGGCGGCTCTATGCTGGCGTCCGGGGTGAAGCTGGTTCCGGGGAGCCCGAACTGTCTTGCGGGCTATGGCGACGCCTTCAACGGCGAGAACATCGTGGTGACGCTCTCGCGGGGCAGGCCCGGCGACGAGGAGGTCCCCGGCGATACGCTCAACGTCCTGTGGTTCCCGGAAGGGGAGGAATCCCCATTCACGCTCGGCGATCCGATGGAAACGCTCGGCGAAGCGATTCGGCTTGCGGGGGAATGATGGCCGCTGAAAAGAAAAGCCCCACGCCGAACCGTCCGTTCCTGCGGCGCATCGTCGTCACGCTCGGCCCGCTTGAAGAGTGGAGGGGCAAGAGCCGGGGCGAGGTTGTACAGTTCAAGAGCGACGGGACGCTTGAGGGCCTGCGGGTGACAGGCACGTTCCAGAAGACGCTCATGGGGATGCCGCAGCCGTCGCAGATTTCCATCTATAACCTCTCCCGCGACACCCGGAACGCCATCAAGGGGAGCCTCACCAAGATCACGGTCGAGGCGGGGTGGGACAACACCGGCCTGCGCAAAGTCTTTCAGGGCTCGATCATGTCCTCAAGCTCGGAGCGGAGCGGGCCGGACATCGTGACCAAGCTGGTGGCCCTGCCGGGGTACGGCTCGCTCGTGCGCGGCGTGAGCTCCGTGACCTTCGGCGCGGGCACGCCCGTGAGCGTCGCGGCGCAGAAGCTGGCGTCCGATCTGCCGGGGCTGACTGTGCAGGACGGGAACTTTCAGGGCGTCGCCGGGAACAGAAGCTGGCGTCCGATCTGCCGGGGCTGACTGTGCAGGACGGGAACTTTCAGGGCGTCGCCGGGAACATCGGGCCGCGCGGGTGGAGCTACGCGGGCGCGACGAAAGACGGGCTGACCCGGCTCGGAGAGGAACACGGCTTTTCGTGGAGCGTGCAGGACGGCGAGGTGACGGCCATCGGGGACAGGTTCATGCTCGGCAGCTACGTCGAGCTGAACGGCGAGAACGGCGGCTTGATCAGCATTGCGCCGACGCTGACCGGGCCGATGCAGATCCAGTCCGGGGTGAAGATCAAGGCCCTCTACGTTCCCGGCATCAGCGCCGGGCACTCCATCAAGGTCAACAGCACGCTCAACACCCGCCTGAGCGGCATGTACCGCATCCACACCATGGGCATCAACATCGACGCCTACAGCGAGGCGTGGACGATGGACATTGAGTCCTTCCGGTTCCCGCCGGGGAAAAAGTGATGGCAGACTACTCCGTTACGTCCGAATCAGAGAACCTGCGCCTTCAGATGCGGCGCATGATGGACGGCCTGCACGTCGCCATGCCCGCCAAGGTGCTCGCTTTCCAGCCGGGGCCGCCCGTCCGCGTCACCGTGCAGCCCACTACCCAGATGAAAATCACGCTGGGCGAGGAAGTCAGCTACCGGAGCCTTCCGCAGCTTTCCGGGGTGCCCGTCGTGCTGCCGTTCGCGCAGACGGCGGGCTTTCTGCTGACCGTCCCCATCCAGCCGGGGGACACCGGGCTGCTCGTCATCCCGGATCGCGGGCTCGACAACTTTTTGCAGGCCGGGGACGTGTCCGCGCCGCCTTTTTACGGCGACCCGGCGCTGATACAGCCGCGCGGCCACAGCCTCACGGACGCCATCTTCATTCCCGGCCTGTCGTCCGACGCCGTGGAGATCGCCGACTACAGCACGGAAGCCGTCGAGCTGCGGGACAAAGAGCGCAAAAGCTACATCAGCCTCGGCCCGGACGGCATTACGATGACGGACGGAACGGCGGTCATGAAGATGAGCGGCGGGAAGCTCGAAACCACGGCTCCGTCCGGCATCGCCATGCAGACCGACGCGCAGTGTACCGTCAGGAGCCGGAACATGGACTTGAGCGGTACGGGGAACACCTTTTCGGGTGACTGCCGTTCCACGAACGGGACGTTCACCGACAAGGACGGCGTGGTGCTCGGCGCCCATACGCACGAAGGCGTGCAGACTGGTGCCGGGACGACGGGCGGCCCTGTAAAATGAAAAGGCCTCAGATGGGCAGGGTGTATATGCGCTTTCTACCACAGTCCGGCATTTTGGCATGCCAGCTCTACAAACGGGTTTCCATTGCCCTGTAACGCTTTGATCCGTCTGGCCCGCGTGCATTCCCACGCATCAACCGGATACATTTTGTCCCATGCGTCCATAAGCTGCGTCTGCTGGCGGCTCATCTGGTATCGCGGCCCGTAGGCAGCGGCCATATATTTATAGGTACGGGCAATCTGGCCTCGTGCACGTACGGGCGGCTCGGCTTTCCGGTCGGCAATCTTCATCCCGCAGCTCCCGAAGTCCGGCTTTTCGTCGGGGAGCATCTGGTAATTGTAGTTTGAGCGGGCGGCGTTGACCGCGCCGATGGCGGGGTAAAGGTTGTACATGTCCGCCTGCATGAGCCGGTATTCCCTATTTGCCTTTTCCGCACACTTACGGCCCTTGAAAGGCTTCCCTTTGTTGTCCACGCACTGGGCGTTCCCATCGCGCCACTCCGCGAACGCGCGCCCGAAGTTCTCGGCGGGGACGACATGTTCCCATTCGATTTTTTTCGCCCGTTTGATGTGCTTTGCGGCGGTGAAGCCCTCTGGAAGGGTGACGTTTTTCTTTTCGTCGAACACCGCCCCACAGTAAAGCGTAACCCGGTGATCATAATAGACCTGTCGTTCCAGCATCTTCTTGGCTTTATTGAACGACTCGTTCCACTCGTTGCCGGCGGCCTGCGCCCCGGACACCACAGCCAGCACGGTTATCAGGGACAATAGAATCTTTTTGTACATACGTATGCCTCCAAAAGAGGAATATAGATAATTTTATATAAATTAACAAATATAATTCCTGTGCACAGGAACTTGTTCAGAGTGAACGCGCCGGACGTTCCCCCGTACGTTCATGGGGAGCAGGAGAAAGCGATGGCTTGGGACTTGGAGTTCAAAAACGGCGACCTGACGGGCGGCATTGCGACGGGTGACGATGAGGTCATCCAGCGCATCCGCACGCGCCTGTTCCGGGAGTGTGGGGAATGGTTCCTGAATACCGCTTCAGGCTTGCCGTGGTATCAGGACGGCAAGGGAATCCTCGGCGCGACGCTGCGTGACAAGGGCACTGTGGATCTGTTGATCCGCAAGCGGATTCTGGAAACGGAAGGCGTCTCCAGAGTTCTCAAGCTCAACAGCTTGTTTGCCGCAGGGCAGCGCGAATACTCCATCTATATGCAGGTGTTGCTCGATTCGGGGAAACTGGTCGAGCAAACCGTGACTGTCCATGAGTCCGTATTCACGGCGCCGGGGATAGCCATGTCCGATCTCACGAAGCTGATGGCTCAGAATATACTGTTCTCTGACGGCGAATCATTGCAGGAGAAGCTGGAAAACGGGGCGTTTGTCGGCCCGGAAGGAAAACCGGGAAAAGACGGCGCAGCTGCGACGCTTTCCGTTGGAAAGGTGACGACGGGAGCACCGGGAACCGAAGCCGCTGTTCAGAACACAGGAACGGATAAGGACGCAGTCCTGTGGTTCACCATCCCTCGCGGTGAGCAAGGAATACAGGGTGAACAAGGAGAACAGGGGATACCCGGTATTGATGGGGTTATAGCGACGGTCGCCGTCGGCGAAGTTCGGACAGGTGAGGCCGGTTCCAAGGCTAAAGTCACGAACAGCGGGACGGAGAGCGCAGCGGTTCTTGATTTTGTAATCCCTCAAGGCGTTCGCGGTGAGCAGGGCATACAGGGGAAGGCGGCACAGGTTTCCATCGGCACCGTCACCACTGGCGAACCCGGAACACAGGCTTCCGTCACCAACAGCGGAACGGATGATGACGCCGTGTTCGATTTTGTGATTCCGAGGGGGAATACCGGAAAAACCGGAGTGAAAGGCGATAAAGGGGATACCGGATCTACGGGACAGCAGGGGCCAAAAGGGGACAAGGGCGATTCCGGGCTTTCCTATTCGGTCAAGGGTGCGGTTGTTTCGGGTACGACTTACGCTGCAAACGATATCGTTTTTGATCCAGACAGCAACACGGCATACCTCGTTCTCAAGTCGGCCCGGTGGCCGTTCTCGGTTGTGGCGGTTTCGGAAGGAGCGATGACGAGTTCCACTCAGGCGATTGTTTTATCCAGAGCCGCCAACGCGTCAGCCTTGAAGGACGGCAAACTGGATTCTTCGCTTTTGAACGGTGCGCTCTGGAGGTAGTGATATGGCGCCGTCCTCATATGGCATGACCCTTGCCGGGTTCATCCCCAAGCGTTTGGCGGATATCCAAAACGATATGAACGCCTCCATTGCGCTCATCGTCGATCCGGCTACAGGGGAATATCCCTTTCAGAATGCGGCTGACGACGCCATCCTCCAACAGGTTGTCGGCGTGTTCGCCTCCGCGCTTGAGGCGGCATGGGAAGCGGCCTATGAAGCCAGCGTCCAGTTTGACCCGCAGAAGAATACGGGGGCGGGGCAGAGCGGCACGGTGCAGCTCAACGCCATCACGCGCAAGGCGGGCACGAGGACGATTCTCACGTTTGATCTTACGGGGACGCCGGGCGTATTGGTTCCGTCAGGTGCCCTGATTGCCGCCGCTTCCGGGGAAACGGCCTACGCCATTCAGGAAAACGTCATCTTTCCCGCGGCGGAGGACGGGCAGCGGACATCCCATGTGACGGCGCGCGGGGTTTGCACCGAGTACGGCGCATTTGATCCCGAACCGGGTACGGACAATACCATCCAGACCCCGGTTGCGGGCTGGTTCAACGCCGGCAACAGGGCTACGGAATCGGTCGGGACGGCACAGGAGACGGACGAGGAACTGCGCAAGCGTCAGCAGCGGTCTACGCAGCTCACCAGCTACCGCCAGATCGACGCCATTTATGCGTCCGTTCTGGCGGTCGAGGGCGTGACCTACTGCCGGGCCTACCAGAATGCCACGACGTACCCGGTCGATGATCGCGGCATACAGTTCAAAGAAGTAGCCGTCGTTGCCGAAGGGGGCGACCCGGATGCGATCACCGACGCTCTGTTCCTGCGGTTCCCCGTCGGTGTCATCAGGCACGGGAGCATATCGATCACGAAATATGACCAGCAGGGCGTAGGCTACCCGATCTCATTCAGCCGTCCCACGCCTGTTCCCGTGTACGTCAACGTCATCGTGGAGATCACCAGAAGATCCGAGTTCCCGGACAACGGCATCCAGCTCATCAAGGAAGTCATCGTCGCCTATACCCAATACGGCGACACGAGCAACACGGAAGGGTTCCCGCCGGGTGAGGATGTCATCAGGACCCGGCTCTATACGCCGATCAACTCCATAGCGGGGCATGAGATTATCCTTTGCGAGATCGGCACGGAGCAAGGCTCTCTCGCCGAAGGGAACATCCCCATCGCATGGAATCAGGTGGCGGCCTTTGATGTTGACGGCATCACCGTCACGGTGCGGGGGCAGTAGCCATGCCGGTTCCGTTCCGCCTTGAGGGACGGTACCAATTCCAATATTGGGCCTTGTCGCTCATTGACGCCTTGCCCGCACAGGACAAAAAGAAGGGGGCTGACGGCGGGTTCGGCGGCTTCATCTGGGCCTATGACGGCCTGAACGTGAAGAAGCCCTTCAAGATCGCCGTGTCTGTGAAGAGCGGAAAAATCCCGGCGAACCATATCCGCGAACTGGCAGGGTTGCTCAACACCAGTAAGGACAATACGCAAATGGCCTTCCTGCTCACGCTGGAGGAACCCAGCCGGAAGATGCAGACGGACGCCCTCGCCGCCGGACACTATGAGTATCCCAACGGCAAGAGATTCCAGCGCATCCAGATTCTGACAATTCGGGAACTGCTGGCCGGGGCCAAACCCGACTACTTGGACTACGGGGAGGGCAGAGCCATGAACAAACAAGCTAAACGCGAGGTCAAGCCGGGGCCGAAGCAGTTGCAGCTTACTCCATGAGGGGGGCCCGACGCCGTGGAGGTGTTCCGGTTCGGGGATTTTGCGGGATGGTTGATTGAGGCGTGACGCCAGAAGCCCCGGCGGGAGAGATTCCGCCGGGGCTTCTGGTTTATGCGGCGCGGCGGACGGTTTCGGCCATCCAGCGGATTTCGTGTTTTGTGGCCTGCCCCATGAAGAGGAAGGGTAGGGCGTTACGGGTGAGGTGGAGGAAGCGTTTCCGGTTCCCGGCGGCATCAATGCGGGCATCCGGGATGAAGGCCGAGGCTGCGAAGTCCGGCGGGAGGATTGACCGAACCCGATCTATGTCCCGCAGGAGTTTGGCGTGCCTGCGCTGCATACCTCTGGCGGCGTCGAGGGTGGTGAGGCCGCTCATTGTGCGCCCCTCCGCATGAGTTCTTCCCCGGCGATGTGTGCGGAAGCGTACCGTTCCATTGCTTCCATCGTGTGGCAGGTGGCGGAAAAAAGGGACTGGATGCCGTAGTTCATGCCGTTTGCGAACGGCTTCAGGCCGTCCGGCATGGCGTTGCCGGGCATCCAGTAGGCATCGCGCAGGCAATGTTCCAGTTCTGAGCCGACCTTGAAGAACTCCCGCCGGAAGGTACGGAAGCGTTCCAGCGCGGCGGCTGTCTGCTCCTGCCGTGTTGGTTGGGGTACGGCGGGCAGGGCGGCCTTCGACTTCCGGGTGGCTTGCCCCTTTGTCCAGTAGTTCCAGAGGGCGTCGTCGCATTCGTCTTGGTAGAGGCGGATGCGGTCGCGGAGTTCGGGGCGTACCTTGTTGGGGTTGATGCTGGCGAAGAAGGCGGGGAGCTTGCGGATGGGCATACAGAGGGTGTCTTGGTTCCCCGATGCCGAGGGTGTCACCATAATGGTGATACCCCATCTTTCCTTATTCGCGGTGAGCTTTCGCTGCTGCGTTTGCCATGCAAGGCCCATGTCTTCGACGATGGGCTTCATGGGGGCGTAGGGTTCGCCCTTGTGGGTGACGACAAAAATGGTTGAGCCGTGGAACTGGACGGGAGAAAGGGTAGCCTTTGCCATAATGCACCTCGTTACTGTTTGGGATTTGGAAACAAAAAAGGCAAGGTGACGCTCCCCGGCCAGTAACAGCCGCCGGTCCTCACGGATACCGGACGTCACCTCGCCAATATGTAACCAACACCCTGAAAAAAGGATGCAATGGTGGCAAGATGCAAAAAAATCCGTTCTTTTTCACCATGTGGGGCATGGCAAAGGCGACGGATACGCCTGTTACTGTCTGGGGAAGGTCAGATCGCCAGAAAATGGGAGGAAAGTCAAGGTGCAGGAGAATCCTCAGAATTTATTCAAGAATAAAAATGGAATATTCTGTACTTTTGCTAAAATGTTCAGTTGTCCGGGTAGAAGCAGATCAAAATAGCATTCGATACATCATATATGATAGCAACTTGTGCAATCAGGCTAAACAGTAGCCCTGTTGGAAGCCATATTTCAGAATATGGCCATGAAGAGGCGCTGGGGCTTTGGTATAAAATAGCCACCAGCAGA
>ENA-UEQE01003274-UEQE01003274.1-human-gut-metagenome-genome-assembly--contig:-NODE-3274-length-10580-cov-4.095306_pt1 | contig 10580 bp, 7 predicted proteins | sample MGYA00242934_ERZ507935 | MGnify/ENA primary metagenome ERZ507935 (study PRJEB26167, sample SAMN06115423) | human gut metagenome | host: Homo sapiens | place: China:Anhui | collected 2015-03-30 | study... | reverse complement strand
AACGTATTTCCCCGGAGCGGTGCCGGAAGACGAGCCGAGTTATGCCGTAAGCCCCGGATATTCCGCGCCGGGAGCGGAAATCCGCGAGTATGATGAGGCCGGGGTTCATGTCGTTGAGACATCCCTGCTCCGCATCCGCATTCGCACGGAGGAGCAAAAGGTGGATTTTTACGATGTTGCCACGGATGAGCCCCTGCTGACGGATGAGGGCGGATTCGGCCGGGAGAGCAAGGACTGGACTGGAGACGCCCGGGTATGGATACGGAAAAATCTTCAGGAAACGGAGCATTTTTTCGGGCTTGGGGACAAGCCGTGCGCCTTGAACCTGAGGGGCAAGTATTTCTCCATGTGGGGAGCGGACCATTATGATTTCCATGAGGAGTCGGATCCCCTTTACAAAAGTATTCCCTTTTTCCTCAGTTTGCGGGAAAGGAAGGCGTACGGCCTATTGTTTGACAACACGTGCCGTTCGTATTTCGACTTCGGAGCTACGGATGAAAAGGTTCTTTCCTTCGGGTCCTTCGGGGGCCTGATGAATTATTATTTCATTTACGACAACACTCCTCTGGACATCATCTCCGCTTATACGCGCCTTACCGGTACGCCTGAATTGCCGCCTTTGTGGGCGCTGGGGTACCACCAGTCCAAGTGGAGCTATTATCCGGACAAGGCCGTATACAATCTGGTGGAGCGTTTCCGGGGCCTGGGCATTCCGTGCGATGCCGTGCATCTGGACCATCATTACATGGAACGGAAGGAGGGATTTACCTGGGACAAACAGAATTTTCCCGACGCGGAAGGAATGGTCCGCGCCCTGGAGAAGGACGGTGTGAAGACGGTTCTGATTGTCAATCCCGGCGTGAAGGTCAATTCCGCCAATCCGGTCTGGAAAGAGGGGATGGAACGCAATTATTTCTGCCGCCGGTCGGAAGGCAATTTATTGTCGGAAGAAGTATGGCCGGGACTTTGCAATTTTCCGGATTTTACGGCTCCTGCCGTACGCGGCTGGTGGGCGGATCTGTTCAGCAGGGATATTGGGAAAATTGGCGTGCGCGGCCTCTGGAACGACATGAACGAACCTGTCGTTTTTCCGGACCGCACTTTCCCGATGGATACGCGGCATGAATATGACGGCATGCCCTGTTCCCATGAAAAGGCCCATAATGTTTACGGGCAGTGCATGGCGGAAGCCTCCTGGCTGGGCATGAAGCGTCACGCTCCGGACCGGCGCCCCTTCCTGCTGTCCCGATCCGGTTTTGCCGGATTGCAGCGCTTTGCCGCCACATGGACAGGGGACAACCGGTCCAGCTGGGAACATTTGAAGCTGGCCAATTTCCAGTGCCAGCGGCTTGCGGCTTCCGGCATTTCCTTTGCGGGAGCGGATGCTGGGGGATTCATGGGGCATCCCACGCCGGAATTGTTTTGCCGCTGGATGCAAATGGCTTCTTTCCACGGTTTTCCGCAATCATTCCTCCGGGGAGTTCGGCGGTCAGGAGCCATGGGTTTTTGGGCAGGAAGTCACCTCTTACGTGAAAGCCGCCATAGAGGGCCGCTACCGCCTGCTTCCCTATATCTACACGCAGTTCCGCCGGTACGCGGAGACGGGCATGCCCGTGCTGCGCTCCCTGGCCCTGCAATGTTTTACCAACAAGGACACCTACTGGCGGGGGGCGGAGTATTTCTTTGGAGACCATCTGTACGTCATTCCCATTCATGAGCCGCAGGAAGGCGGGCGGTTCCTCTACATTCCGGAGGGCGTCTGGTATTCCTACCACACGGACAGCCTGATGGAGGACACAGGAAAGGATGTATGGGTGAAGTGCCCCCTTTCTTTCCTGCCCGTGTATGTCCGCGGAGGGGCGGTAATTCCCCATTGGCCGGTGCAGCAATACGTGGGAGAACTGCCTCGGCCGCCGCTGACGCTGGATGTATGGTGGGCGCCGGAAGGGGAGGTGGCTTCCCATTTGTATGAAGATGCAGGGGACGGATATGCATACCGGAACGGAGAATGCGCCGTGCATGGGTTCCTTTACCGCGGCGGCTCCAATTCCCTGGAGCTGGATTGGAACTGCGAAGGGGATCCCTGTGCGTTCCATGAGTCCGCAGAGGTGGTTTTGCACGGTTTGCCTGCGGGTATTTCCGTCAGTGCATGCATGGACGGCGTGCCGTGCTGCGGCGTGATGAGGGAAGGAAGGGTGTGGAAAATACCGGTGAAGGATAAATTTGACACGCTTTCCGTCTGCTGGCCGGAGGAATAATGTTCTTCCATTAAGGGAATGAGGCGTCCGGAGGAACTGTCATGGAAGGTGGAAACTGCGCCTGACCGTATCCCTCTTCAGTTTCAGTTCCCGCCATTCATGCGTCAGGGTGGAGGAGGCCACTACGCCGCCCCCGGTGCAGAGTGCGAGCCTCTGCCCCTGCCAGTACAGGGAGCGGATGCCTACCAGGCAGAAAAAGTCTCCATTTTCCAGAAAACCGAACGGGGCGCCGAAGTGAAGCGGACAGCGGAGACGTGAACGCCAGTCGTCCAGCTGGGAGAGCGTGTTTTCCGTGCGGGGCTGGGAACCCAGGGCGGGGGTGGGGTGGAGCAGCCGTATCCAGTGGGCCGGAGTATGCTGGTCATCAGATTCCAGTGTGAGGTAAGTGACGAAGTGGATCAGGGTGCCCAGGTTCAGCACGCTGCGTGCCGTTCTGGTGACGCTGCCGTAGGGGGACAGGCGGGAAAGAATGCTGCCCGCCACGATTTCATGCTCGCGGATTTCCTTGTCGTCGTTGATGAAAACCCCTTCATCCTCCGGACGGGCCGTTCCTGCCAGGGCCATTGTCTCCAGGCGGCGGCCCTGCTGGTGGAACAGTGTTTCCGGAGTGATTCCGCAGAATCCTTCCCGTTCCGTCCACCAGGCGTAGGGATAATGGGACGGAGAGCTGCTGATGGCCCGCAGGATGAGTTCCCGGGGGGTGTGGGGGAGCAGCATTTCCCCGAACTGGGGGATCGCCGGAACGCTTTTCATCAATTGCCCGGCAGCGATTTGCTCCATCATTTCCGCAAAAACCTGCGCGTATGCGTCCGGAGACGGTTCCGCCCACCGGATTTCCGGAGCAGGCGGGGGGGGATTTCCCTCCGCCGGGAGAGCATGAAGGGCTGCCGGTATTTTCCATGGCCGCGGGTCGTCCAGCCGGAATGTATCAATATAAAAGGCGGGGCCGGAATCCGGCGGTTCCGCTGATTCCCGGAAAGGCCCGGTTCCGAGAAGAAGGCCGTGGGAAGGATGCTTGATCAGGGCGCCGGAAGTCAGCGTTTTTATGTCCATGCGCAATTCATGTTAAAATGCCGCCGCCGGGAATTCCAGCTATTTGAATGTTTGTGAAGTGCGGAAGAAACGGGAATGACGGTTCAATGGGCGCCTCCGTTTTTCCAGAATGTCCCATGGATGGCATGGACCTGAAAAAGGGCATTCCCCTTCGTTTTCCTCCTCCGTTGAAAAAGCAGGGGATGACGGCCTTCCCCTGCCCGGAGCCTGTAACGGAGAGAAACTCCGCCCCTGTTTCCTGGAGCCGTGCGCCATGTCACGTGCGTTCCCCTTTTGAATTGACGGGAAAAAGCACTCAAGTAAGCTTTAAAGAGCTTCCAACCCTATGCAGATAATGAACAGACCAGCACCATCAGTCCCCACCGCCGATATTCCGGTAGAGGCCATGCTGGCAGAGGTGCGGAAGCCGCTGGGACCCGTTTGGTGGAGCGTGTTTCTCGCCAGCGCATTGCTGGCGGCGTGGGGCATAGGGTGGAGTTCCTGGCGCATTGCCGCAGAGGGTGTGGGCGTGCTGGGGGTGAATAATAACGTGGTGTGGGGGCTGGACATCGTGCATTTTGTTTTCTGGATAGGCCTGGGGCATGCGGGCACCCTGATTTCCGCCGTCCTGCTGCTGACGCGCCAGTCATGGAGAAGCCCGATTGCGCGCGGAGCGGAACAGATGACCCTGTGCGCGGTTATCTGCGCCGCCGTTTTCCCTGTGGTGCACGTAGGGCGTGTCTGGATGGCGTGGATGGCTTCCCCGTTGCCGGAAGTGAGCGGAATTTGGCCGGACATGGCCTCTCCTTTGATGTGGGATGTCATGGCAGTCAGCACCTATTTTCTTCTTTCCCTGTTGTACTGGTATATCGGCCTGGTGCCGGATTTCGCGTTGCTGAGGGATTGCTGCAAGGGGCGTCTGAGGCGCCGGTACGGGTGGCTGGCACTGGGCTGGCAGGGAACGGGGCGCCAGTGGCGCGCCTATGAAAAGGCCAGCCTTCTTTTTGCGGTTATTCTGACTCCTCTCGTGGTATCCGTTCATTCCGTGGTGAGTTTCGATTTTTCCGTGACTCAGGTGCCGGGGTGGCACCAGAGCATTTTTCCGCCCTATTTCGTAGGGGGGGCCATCCTCAGCGGCATGGCAATGGTTCAGCTGATTCTGCTGGGGGTGAGGCGTCTGATGGCCGGCAGCGGAGTTCGCCGGGCCGTTACTCCGGCCATTCTGGATTTAAGTTCCCGGTTTGTGCTGGCCCTGAGCCTGGTGATGGGAGCCATGTATTTGTGGGAGCATCTGGCAGCCATTCTGAATGAAGGCTCTCCGGAGCCGTTTCCGGGCAGAAATCCTGTGAATGCCGTGTTCCTCATCGTCATGGTTGCCGGGAATGTGGCGCTGCCCCAGTTGTTCTGGTTCCGCTCTCTGCGAACCAACTGCTGGGTGATCGCCGCCGTGGCTCTGGGAGTGCTTGCGGGCATGTGGATGGAACGTTTCTGGATTGTCGTGAATTCCCTGAAGGCATCCCTGCTGGCTGCCAACATCGGAGATTATTTCCCCAGCGTGACGGATTTGGCCATGATGGCCGGGAGCGTGGGGCTGTTTGTGGCCCTGTACATGGCGCTGGTGCGCGTGGCTCCGTTCTTCTCCCTGTGCGACGTGCGGGAACAGCAATCCCTGAACAAGGAGGGCGGGGCATGAAAAAGCCCGTCATTTCCGGCTGGGTGCTTTCCTTCGGTTCGGAGAAGGCGCTCCTTCAGGCCGTCCGCGTGCTGGTGAAGGAGGAAAATCTGCGCTGGGAGGTTTGCGCACCTTATCCCTGCGCCGCTGTTCGTCTTGCCAACAGGCACGCCGGGAAGGCCGTGGGAGCAGGCGTCCGGCTGTGGGCCGCAGCGGGCGGCGTCTGCGGGTTTCTGGCCGTGGCTCTGTGGCTTTACTGGACGCAGTTCTGTGCGGATCCCCTTGTGACCCAGGGCAGGGTCCAGGGCTGGGACAGCTGGCCCGCATATGTCCCTCCCCTGTTTGAAGGAACGTTGCTGGGGGCCGGATTGCTGACCGCCGCCGGTTTCCTGAAGGGGGCTCTTCTCCCGCAGTGGCACGACTGGGCGTTCGAGTGTGATTTTTTCAGGACGGATGAGCACGGGAACGGTTACTTCATTCTGCTGGAAGGCGGGAGCGAAGGCTATGCCGCCGTTTTGGCTGAAGCCCTGCATCCGGATGCCTGCGAGTACGTTCATGGGAAAGGAGGCCGGGCATGAGAGGAGGCATCACGGCGGTAGCAGCCCTTGTTCTGCTGGGAGCACTCTGGTTCCTGGCGGGGGACGACGATGGAAGAAATGCCGTTCCCCGTTTGTTTGACAATATGAATGATCGTCCTCTGGCGGATGCCCAGCAGGTGGGGATTTCTTCCGCCGCTCCGGACCGGAAAGCGCGCCTGACGCCTCCCCGTTCCGTGGCGCAGTCCCTGGGCATGAACGGAACGGTCCAAAAACGGGAGGATGACCGGGACTCCTTTGCTGCGGAAGGTTCCTATTTTTCCTCCGGCCGCATGCAGGGCGGAGAGGAGGATTCCATGCCTCTGGAACTGGGCGGCATCTCCCGCAGCCGTGATGTGCAGGCGGAGGGGCGTGCGCTTTATCTGGCGCATTGCGCCGTTTGCCATGGAGAGGACGGAGGAGGACGCGGCAGCATGGCCGCTTATGACACCTATCCGCAAATAGGCTCTTTCCGGGATGGAAAGTACGCTTCCTATTCCCCCGGAAAAATGTTCAGGAGCATTCGGTCGGGGCAGGGGAACATGCCCGCTTTCGGAAATATTCTCACGGCGCGGGAAATCTGGTGTCTGGTGGCGTTTATCCGCCATTTGCAAGCGCCGCCGGAAGAACCTGCCGTTAAACAGAAGGAACAACATCCATGAACAGCAATACATCTTCAACAGGCAGGAAACGCCGGGATCGTCCGGCATTCGGCTGGGCGGGGCGTCCTGCAGCCCTCACCATGTGGATCATTTCCGTTCTATTGTGGTGCGTGCTGATGCGCCAGTCTTTTACGGCCATGCCCTGGGACGACATGACGGTCGCCGGGGAAAGGCTGCAGGAATTAAGAAGGCCGTTCGCCGCTGCCGGAATGGCCACAGGCGTTCTCGGCTCCAGCCTCTGTCTGGGGTGCCTGTTCTGGCTCTGCCTGTCTTCACTGACGGGCTCCGGCTGGGGAATCTCACTGAGAAGGGTTCTGGCGGCGGGGTGCTGGGGGTTTTTACCCGGTGTTCTGGTATTGGCCGGAACAGTCGGCTGCCTGACTACCGTGATTTTTCCGGAAGCAGCCCGTTACTGGGGTGTTGCGGATGTTTCCTCTCCCGGAGTCCAGGCCTTTGGCGTTTTGGATTTGTCTGACTTCTCATGGTGGAACCCGGCGTGGCTGTACGTGCGCATGGGGAGCATTGCAGCGCTTTCCTGGAGCATGGCCCAGGTATGGGAAACGCTGGTTGCGGGAAAAAATGTCTGGCAGCCTTCCTTCCGCCGGGGGGCTGCCGCCTTCTGCATGGTCGTGACGGTGATGATGCTGGGCCAGCTGGGGCTGGATATGCTGGGAGGGACGGGAAAGAGCATTCTTTCCATGTTCCCCGTATACATGATTGCATATGTTCTGCTGGCGTCTCTGGCATTCGCTGTGCTGTCCGCCGTGTTCCTGAGGAGGCTGGACGGAGGGAAGGATCTGCCATGGCCCCGCCTGGGCGGCATGCTGACGGCCATGGTTCTGGTAAAAGCCTATATTGTGTATTCGCAGTACATGATTACCTGGTACGCCTCCATTCCGGCTGAAATGTCCTTTTATGACGCCTCCGCTTCCTCCGGCTGGTCCGGGATGTTAGCTGCGGCTCTCGTTCTTCAGCTTCTGCTGCCTTTCCTTATTTTGCTAATCCCTGCGTTGAGACGCCGTCCATCCGCTCTGGGCGCCGTATGCGCCGGAGTGCTGTTTGGCTCCCTGCTGGAAGCGTGCTGGATGTTCGGCCCCGGCCTTGGGCTGGACCCGTCTGCATGGAAGGCATGGCTTCCGCTTGTCCTGCTCTTGGGAGGGATGGCCCTGATCTGCTGTTTTTCCTTCCTGGGGGCGCTGAGCGTCCGCAGGGTATTTCCCGAATCATGATGAACCGTACCGCTGCCGTTTTTTTTCTGTTTTCCCGCCGTCCAGGCGAGTATCTCCCCCTGTTCTGGCTGGCAGGGGCTTTCGTGCTGGGTTTCCTGTGGTCGCTGGCGTACGCTTCCGGTCTGGTGGCGGAGGAGCCTTTGCCGTGGCCGGCCGGCCGCCTCATGTTCGCATTCTACGGCATGCTGGTATACGGCTGGGCCCTCCCCGTCCTATTTTCCTTTGCGGCGGGAAGCAGGAGCCGGTGGATGAAACCCGCAGAATGGCTCTGGCATGCCTGCGTTGCGCTGGGGTTGGCGACTATTGCCGCAGGGAATGGGAGCGGCGTGCTCCTGATGCCTTTTGACTGGTGGGTTTGCCCGGTTTTTGCCTTCCTTGCCGCAGGGGCGGCGTGCGTCGCATGGTTCCGCCCGTTTCCGTGGCCTGTACGGCTGTTGTTCAGTTCCTCCGCCGGGTGTGTGGCCGCGGCCCTTTGGGCGTTGGGATATACGCAGGCATTGTCCATGAATGGCCTGCTGGATGTTTCCGCCCTGGGAGGAAGCCTGTCCTGCGGGCTGATGTTTGCCGCCTTGGGAGCGGCGGCGCTCCGTCTGGATATGGCGCAGGGGAGGGCTGCCGGAATTCTGTCCGTCTGGATGGCCCTGGTGCTGGCGGCGGCTCCGGTGATTGGCGGGCTGGGGGGGCTTCAGGGGTTTCCCGTGCCGTGGATGTTGGTGGAGGCCGGTACCGTCTGGTTTTGGTGCGCCGTTCTTCCCGCCGTCCTGGCGGTGGCGCGTTTTTGGATAAAATCCGGTACGAAGACTGGAATATGGGTGAAGACCGGAGTTTCCCGGCTTGCCTTGCTGGCGGCATGGAACGTGTTTGTTGTGGGTGCACCGGAGCTGATGCAGTTTTCCCTGTCTGCGTGGCATGAACCGGAATTATGGATTCTGCTGGGGGCCGGAGTTTTGATGATGGCAGGGGGGAAGGCCCCCGGACGTTTCCCTGTGGCATGGAGGTTGTTGGGCGCAGGCGTCTGCGGCGTGCTTCTGGCGTATGCCGTGGGCGTGCTTGCCGCCCTGGATGTCCAGGCTTTTCCTGAGGCCCGTCGCGCGGAGCTGATGAGCGGCTGGGTGGGCATGGCTGCCTGCGTCCACGCCGCTGCCATGGCTTTTTGCCTGGCGGGAAGCCTCTGCCTGTGGCGGCCAGCGGGAGTGGAAGATGGAGGCCGGGAGCCTTCCCCTCCGTTTTTGCGGCGTTTCTTCTTCATTTCAGCCGTAGCGGCGGCTTTGGCGCTGGCGACGGCTGCGGCCGTTTTTTTGCATGCTCCGCCTCCGGATTCCATGGAGGTCAGGAGACCCGTTCATGATGCGGAAGGTTCCGGTATTTATGCCGCGGAGGGGTGTGCCCTGTGCCATACCCAGATTATCCGGCGTTCCCTGTCCGGAAAGGACTGGCAGACGGCGATTGACCGCGGGACGGATCCTGATTTCCCCTACCGGGTCAGTGAACCGGAAGACATGGATGCCGAATTCAACAGGGAAGGAGCGCCGCAGGCGGGCGTGGCAGCCATAGGCCCGGACCTGAGCAATGCGGCAGAATACGCCGCCGGGAGGCTGGAATATGAAGACGCCGTGTCCGGCGGCACGCGCCGCGCCGCACAGGCGCGGGAATGGCTGGCCCTGCATCTTTACAACCCGCGGGAAATGCAGTTCAACAAGTCCTGGACTGTATGTCCGTCCATGCCCGGACTGTTTGAGGAACGCACGGTGGAAGGGAACGCCCCCTCCACGGCTGCCCTGCCTGTCCGGATGGAACGGGGCCGGGAGCTGGTGCCTTCCCCGCGCGGGGAGCGCCTGTTGAACTACCTGGAGTCCCTGCGGAGGGAGGAACCCTCCCTGAAGCGCGACCAAATCCATTCCTTTCCGGCCCTGTCCCACATTCACCCGGATTATGCCGCGCATCCTCCCGCCGTGGACATGGAACGTCTGAAGAAGGCCCGCGCCGCCGCCGTGATGGAAAAGGGCAGGGGCGTGTACCTTTCCAAATGCGCCATCTGCCACGGCAACGACGGCATGGGGGACAAGGTGACCTATCCGCCCCTGGCCGGATCCGAATGGCTGAAGGAAAAGCCTGATGCGGAAATCGTCAGGATCATCCTCCAGGGACTGACCGGACCCATCACGGTGAATGGAAAGGAATGGGATTCCACCATGCTGCCGCCCGGCGTCACGGACTCCCGCGACCTGGCGAACCTGCTCACATTCCTGCGCCGCCAGTTCGGCGGGGTGGAGAAGGCGGCCTATACGCCGGAGCAGGTGGACGCCATCCGCCGGGAGCTGTGACGGGAGGGCCCCCGATTACAACGTTTCATGCTCCTGAACGGAAATGGCTGCAAATGCCATTCTATGAATTTAGATGATACGTCCGCCCTTTCTGCGGACAGAAACGTTGTAATCGGAACAAATGCCAGTGCCGCCAATGGCACGGACAATGTTGTGATAGGTTACCTTTTCCACCAGAGACGACCGGGGTACCGTTGCGGGTTCCTCGTCCGTGGGCACCAACTCCGCTGGAGTCGCCCTGGGGGATCATATTAAAGTAGGGAATTCCTGCGTTTCCGTAGGTTCCTGGTCCAATACGGACCACTGTTACATGGGGATAGCCCTGGGTTATCAGAGTAATACGTCCAATGAACCGGAGAAGATCCATACGGCCACGGCTTATTCCTTCTGCGCGGGCATGGGTTCCCGGATCAAGGGGGCCTTCTGCATAGGCATCGGCAGGGGGATTTATGTGGAAGACGGCTACCGGACAATCCTCCGGCCCCCGGTTCCGGCTTCAGAGGGATAACACTGGCCTACAATGCCATCACGAAAGAGGAAGTTGTGGAAATCTAAAAGGGCTTGCCTGGTCAGCATCATCTCCCCGCTGGTGACGCCCGGATTGACGAACCACACCGGGTGGCCGTCGCGTGGCCGCCGGAAATCATGATGCTGTTCCGGGTCAATGTCCTTTGCCAGCAAATCCAGCGGGTATAATTCCAGTTTGGTGCCGGGGGTGCTGAAAAATACCACGTCGGGATTGTCCCCGGTCTCGTCCGTTTTAAAACCAAGCTTATCCCGGTAAAATTGCAGGGACTTTTTCATGTCTATGACCCCAAGGCAGATGAC
>ENA-UEQE01003272-UEQE01003272.1-human-gut-metagenome-genome-assembly--contig:-NODE-3272-length-10590-cov-6.775231_pt1 | contig 10590 bp, 9 predicted proteins | sample MGYA00242934_ERZ507935 | MGnify/ENA primary metagenome ERZ507935 (study PRJEB26167, sample SAMN06115423) | human gut metagenome | host: Homo sapiens | place: China:Anhui | collected 2015-03-30 | study... | reverse complement strand
CCTGTGGAGCTGACCGCCGAACTTCTGAACACTCTAATTGAAAAAATAACCGTCCACGAAGCTGTCAAGGGCGAGGATGGAAGCCGTGAGCAGGAAGTAGAAATCTACTACCGCTTCATCGGCAAAATCGACTGACCTTTCTTTTTTTACCCAACAATATCTTTAATTAAGGGAAACGGGCAGCGCGATGCCTGAGAGCGACAAGCTCCTCGCGCTGAGCAATTACTTCGGCGTCTCGCTCGACTACCTTCTAAAAGACGGTGCGCCGAATGCCGCGCCCGCCGAAGCGCAGGAGGAGCACCGGACGATGCGGCTTTTGAGCCTCATTCTCTGCTTCGGCGGCGCGGCCGCGCTGATCGTCTATGGCGTTTTGTCGATCCTTGTCCCGTCCGTTCCCGCGCAGATCAGCGGATCGTCGATGATCCGCATCGACGGCAGTGGCATTTTTCTGCTGCTCTGCGTCGCGGCCATCGCCGCGGGCGCGGCGCTGCTGCTCAAAAGCACCAAACACAAATAAGGAGGTCTCTCCATGAAAGCTCTGTCCTGTACCTTCGCCGCGCTGGCGATCCTGCTCTCCGATGTGATGTGCGCCGCCGTCGCATTCAGCTATTGCGACATGCTCTGGGGCATCCGCTACGCTTCTTACAGCGCACCGGCGAGCACCGCGTTTCTGCTCGTCATCCCCTATGCCGCCGCCATCGCGGTCTGCACCGCGCTCGCGGTCATCTTTTGGCGAAAAAGCGCAAAATGCTGAAAAAGAACCACCGTATGGCGAGCCATACGGTGGTTTCTCCTTTACTTTCTCACAAACAGGATGCCGAGCGTGTTCGGGCCGCAGTGGCACGAGACGGTGCAGCCCGCCTGCGTCTCTTCGACGGTCTCAAACGATCCGTACTGTGCCGCTTCCTCCTTCGCCGCGGCCACGACGTTCGCGTCCGCCGCCGCGTGAGTGATGAACGCGAGCTCCGGCGCGATGTCCTCGCGCCCGTCAAGGCGCTCTTTTACATACTGGCGGATGCACTTTTCAAACGAGCCGCGGTACTTCTTGCACACGGCCATCTTGCCGTTTCGCACCTCGATGCAGGGCTTCAGGTGCAGAAGATTCGCGCCCAGCGCGGCCACAGCCGAGCAGCGGCCGCCCTTTCGCATGTAGTCGAGGCGCTCGATCAAAAAGCTCGCCTCGACCTTCGGCGCGAGCGCGCGCACGCGCTCGGCGATCTCCGCGCCGGAAAGGCCCTGCTCGGCGAGCTTCGCCGCCGCGACGACCAGAAGGCCCTGGCCGGTGCTCAGATTCTCCGAATCGACCACAAAGACGTTCTCGTACTCCTGCGCCGCGGCGCAGGCATTCTGATAGCAGCAGGAGAAATTCGCGCCGATGGTGATCTGCACCACCGCGTCATACTCGTTCGCGTAGCGCGCGAACATCTCGCCGTACTCGTACTGGCTGACCGCCGACGTGCTGCAAAGGTCTCCGCCGCCGTCCACGTGGGCAAAAATGTCGGCGGGCGTGATGTCCACGCCGTCGTGGAAGTCCTTGCCGTCCTTGATGACGCACAGCGGCGTGACGGCAATGTCATAGCGCTCGAGCAGCGCGGGCAACAGGTCGCACGTGCTGTCGGAAATAATCTTCACTCGCATCGTTCGTTTCTTCCTTCCTGAAAGATAAAAACCTCATCTGCGGGCATCCCCGCCGGAACTTGCAACATCAGATTTTATATTTTTACCGCAAGCAGATGAACTCTTTCTCAACGCAACATCAACTTCTGTTGATATTTCTCCCACCCGTTCCGCAAAAAAAGGCCCCCGAAGGTTTTCTTCGGGGGCTCTCCTGTTTGCTTTTATCGCTTACTTGCTCAGGCAACGATAGAGGAAAGTGACGATCTGACCGCGCGTGCAGTCGCCCGCGGGGTCGAAAGTCGTCGCGCTCGCACCGGTGGTCACGCCGTTTTCCACGGCCCACAGGACGGCGTTTGCGTAGTAGGCGTCCGCCTTGACATCGGTGAACGGATTCTCTGCCTTGCTCTTAGGGCTGTTCTGCATGCGGTACAGGAACGTCACGATCTGGCTGCGCGAGCAGGTCGCGTCGGGCGCGAACAGCGTGTCGCTCATGCCGGAGGTGATCTTGTTCTCGACGGCCCACAGGACGGCCTTATCGTAGTAGCTGTCCGCCTTCACGTCGGTGAAGGTCATCTCGCTTGCGGTCGGCTCGGGGCTGCCGGCGGCGCGCCACAGGAACGTGACGGCCTGCGCGCGGGTGCAGGAGTCGTTGGGGGCGAAGGTCGTCTCGGTCTTACCGGAGGTGACCTTCTTATCCACGGCCCAGTTCACAGCGTCCACATAGTAGGCGCCTTCCTTGACATCGGTGAACACGCTCGGCTGGAGCGCTTCATCCTTCGTGATGTACTCGACGAGCTCAACGCCCAGCTTGTGGGCCTTTTCAGCCATGGTCTTGCCGTTCTCGGTGGCAAGGGCGCGGGCATCATCCGCCTTGGCGAGCTGGTCGGTCGTGACGAAGTCCTTGTAGAGCTCCTGCTGGAGGGCGGCGAGTCTATCGGCGACGTAGGCCTTGGCCTCGGCCTTCAGGGGCTTGCCGGTGATCTTGTCGGCGTTGGCGATGTAACCGCCGAGACCCTCAAACGTGAAGTTGCGGAGCTTTTGCATATCCCCCGCCGCCGTGTAGGCGACCAAGTTGTCGCTCGCGGCGTACTCCATGCGCCCCTCGCGGCAGTGGTCGATGGCGAGCATCCGCCGGTCGGCCACAAAATCGCACTCGTAGCGCTCCATGTGAAAGTCGTTGAACGCGGGCATCACGCCCGAAAAGATCTCATAGGTGGTCATCGTGCTGTCGCCGGTCTCGTTTCGAAACTGCCAGACCGCGCAGCCGTCGCTCTGCGCCAGCAAAATAGCGCCCTGATGCTCCAATAATTTCTCTGCGGTCATCTCTTCCGCTCCTGTCCTTTAGAGTTAGTCATCTCTAACCATTTGGCAGTATACCACTGCTTTCGCCGCTTGTCTTTCCCCATCGGGCGAAATTGTTCCGTTTGGACACCAATTTTGCCGCCGTGGGTCAAAAAAGAGGGCGGCTAACTCCCGTCCTCTTTTTTATTCCTTTACCGGTTCACGAGCAGCTTTTTCATGCCGCGCTCGAGACCGTCGACGGTCAGCGGGTACATGTCCACCGCCCTTGCGATATAGCCGTAGCTCTCGCCCCAGTAGCCGCCCCAGCGCGGGGGCTCCTCGGGATTGAGCCAGATCAGGTGGTCGTAGTGCTCGCAGAAGCGCTTGATCTGATCGAGGCCCGACCATTTCGCCTCGCCGGTGCGGTAGTCGTAGCGCTTTTCCATCAGCTCGTACATGTCCATCAGTGCATCGCCGACTAAAATGACCTTGTACTCGCTGCCGAAATTCTGCAGGATCCAGTCCGTCGGCACCGCGTGCTCGCGGTACATCCGCGGGTCGGTATAGACGCTTGAATAAATGCAGTTGTGGAAGTAGTAGACGTGCAGCTCTTTAAAATGGTTCGACTGCCGCGCCGCCTGGAAGAGCATGGAGCAGAGGTTGGAATAATACTCCATCGAGCCGCCGGAGTCCATCAGCATCAGCACCTTGACGGTATTTTTGCGCGGACGCTTGTAGCAGACCGACAGCGTTCCCGCGTTGTCGCAGGTCTCGCGCACGGTCCCATCCACGTCGAACTCCGTTTTGGCCTCCTGCGTCTGCTCGGAATACTGGCGCAGCAGGCGGAACGCCATCTGAAACTGTCGGATATCGAGCACATTGTCCTTGCGGAAGTCGCGGAACCTGCGCTCCCCCGCCACCTGAAACGCGCGGCGGTACATGCTCTTCCCGCCCACACGGATGCCCTGCGGGCTGTGGCCGCTATTGCCGAAGTTTGAGTAGCCGTTCGTACCGATCCAGTACGAGCCGCCGTTGTGCTCCTCGGTCTGCTCCTTGAGGCGCTCTTCGAACATTTTGAGAATTTCCTCAATGCTCTTTTCCTCATAGCCCTGCGTGCGCAGGAACTTGCGGAACTCCTCCATTGCGGCGGCAGGGTTGTTGAGCCAGTCCATCAGCTCCTTGGGAAGCTCGTCCTGATATGGCACGCCGTCGAAGTATTCAAGGAAGATCTGGTCGAACTTGTCGTAATCCGCCTCGGACTTGACGAGCACCGCGCGACAGAGCTCGTAAAAGCCCGTGAGCGAATCGTGCTGCAGGTCCAGCATCAGCCCCTCGATGAGCGTCATCCACTCATTCAGGCTGACGCGAAAGCCGTGCGCGCGCAGAAGGTAGAAAAATCCAGTAAACATGGCGTTCTTATCTTCTCAGTCGGCGCTGCACGGTGGAGATATCCTTGTCCTTTTTGAGGAGCACCCCGATGAACGGGATCTCCTTCGTGATGCGGGACGTGTCCACGCCGGTAAGCTCGAGCGCGCGGATCCAGTCGACAAGCTCGGATGTCGAGGGTTTTTTCTCCACCGAGTCGATCGAGCGGATATAGTAGAACGCCTGCATCGCCTGCATCAAAAGCGTCTCGCCGACATGATCGAAGTGGACGCGGATGATCTTTTCCATCTGCTGCTGGTCGGGGAATTCAATATAGTGGAAGATGCAGCGGCGCAGGAACGCGTCCGGCAGCTCCTTTTCCGCGTTCGAGGTGATGATGACGATGGGACGGTGCTTGGCCTTGATGGTCTCCTTCGTCTCGGGAATGTAGAATTCCATCTTGTCGAGCTCCCAAAGAAGGTCGTTCGGGAACTCGAGGTCTGCTTTGTCGACCTCGTCGATCAGCAGCACGACCTGCTCGTCGGCGGAAAACGCCTCGCCGAGCTTGCCGAGCTTGATATACTTTGCGATATCGTCCACGCCGGATGTGCCGAATTGGCTGTCGTATAAACGCTGCACCACATCGTAGACGTACAGGCCGTCCTGTGCCTTCGTCGTGGACTTGACGCTCCAGATGATGAGCTTTTTGCCCAGCGCCTCGGCCACAGCCTCGGCGAGCATCGTCTTTCCCGTGCCCGGCTCGCCCTTGATGAGAAGCGGTTTTTTGAGCGCCATCGCGATGTTCACCGCATTCATCAGCTCTGGGCTCGCAACGTAGTTTTTGCTGCCTTTGAAAGTATTTTCCATAGTGTGCTCCTTGTAAAAAATCAAAATCAATGATATTTTACCCTTGCCACACGCCCCTTGTCAAATTCATTGTTTTGACCTGTCCTCAAATTTTTTCTAAAAATTTGAAATTTCCTCTTGCATTTCCCTGAAAGCTGTGGTAGTATAACACCGTTGTCCGATATGAGACACGCGCCGTTAGCTCAGCTGGATAGAGCGTCTGGCTACGGACCAGAAGGCCGGGGGTTCGAATCCCTCACGGCGTACCACCGCGAACCTATTGATTTCAATGGGTTCGCGGTTTTTATTTTATCTCAGGATAAGCTTCATACACCTTTTTTCTAACGTTTTTCTAACATCTTTCATTCAGGCATTCTGTCAGCTTATCTGCAAGGCTTTGCTTTCTGGAGGTATCCAAATGCCCGTAGATATTGGCAGTCGTTTGAATGTCGCTGTGTCCCATCCATTCCTGTACGTCTTTCAGGCCGCAACCGTTATTCAGCAACAGACTGGCGCAACTATGACGGAGTTCATGGAATCGAATGTGTGGCATTCCATACCGTTCAAGCATTTTTGAAAAATGATGCGTCACATAGTCCGGAGCAAATGTGCGCCCATCGGGCCATTTGAAAACATAGTCATTCTTCTGGTAGGCCTTGCCGAACAAACGCTGGTTTTCTTCTTCCTCAGCTTTTGCTTTCAGAAAAATCTCCCGTGCTTCTTCTGTCATAGGAAAGCTTCGGCGGCTGCTTTGGGTTTTCGTCTTATCCTTTTCCACGGTGACAATCATCTTACAAACCGTGTGGCGAATCAGCACCATACCATTTTCAAAATCAATACTGTCCCACTTCAAGCCGAGAAGTTCGCTGCGCCGCAGTCCATAAAGCGCTGCGATCTTTACAAGCGGCTGTATCGGATCACCGTTCAGGGCTGTAATAAGCTGCTGCAGCTGCTCCGCACTATAGAAATGCGCTTCATGGCGTTCTCTGCGCGGCATTTCAACATATTGACAAGGGTTCGATGGAATCAGCCCATCTTTCACGCATTCCGCTAATGCCTGGCCCAAAATACCTTTATGGTGGAGCATGGTTTTAGAGGACAGTCCGCCCTTGCCATCTTTACGGCCGTTCCGATATTTCTCATCAAAATAAGTCTGAAGCACCTCTACCGTACAATCGCACAGTTTTAGCCTGTTCTCGTCAAAGTATGGAAGGATATGTGTTTCAGCCGTGTGCTGATAACTTCTGTATGTCACCTCATCTACTCGCCGCCTCATACGTGTAAGCCATCGCCGAACACAATCCGCCACAGTCATATCTGAACACACTACCGGATTTCGCTTTTCTTCTTCCGTCAGCTTCTCCCGCAGCATCTGTTCCGCCTTGCGTTTATTTCCTTTTTCAGGCAGGCCGGTAGATATCCATTTTTGTTTTCTCTTTCCGTTTTCGGTACTGTTGAGCACCATATAGTATTTGCCATTTTTTACTTGCAGACTCCCTGTCATAATAACTCCTTTCGACAGCGAAGATTGTCTGCTATTATGGATTGGCTACAGTATAGCGTGCTGACAGCACAAAGTCAATTAAGCACGCCTTTGGTATAATGATTTTTGTACCAATGCGCTTATAGCCTATCTGATGCGTATGGACAAGTTGATACACGGTATTTCGTCCAAGTCCCAGAGCCTTTGCAACTTGAGAAACCGTTAGGATATCGGAGTATTCTTTGAACACGTAATCCCCCCCTCAAAATATCGTGCCCTCACTGGGCAATATCTTAATATGAACAATCAAATAGGCAGGGTGCAAGCCCCGTCCTCTCAGGCTACCGCGCGCACAGTTCTGTACACGGCAGTTCAATCGCTTAAGTGCAACGGCTCGTATCGGGTGCGGATACTGTAGTATCCTGCCCGTACGAGCCGATCGTTCTTTATTAACTATGTTAGCACTGAATCTCCGGCCACGTCCCAACAGGCTTTCACATACCACCATCTGTAGAAAGAATATTTCGGTATGTCCAGCTTCATAAGATTCCGTATTCCCACTTTCGGAACTTCCCATTGTTTCCAGATGTAGGCTCGGAATCTCCGTGCTTTCCAGACGCCCTTACGCTGCTCTCGAACTCTTCACCAGTACCACAGCATATTGGACTAATGCGTTCCCTATCATGAAAAGCGAATGCTGCCATCGTGCAGCAGACCATATGCCACCTTGTAGCCTATGCCACCTAACATCTCTCTAAGTTGATCAACATTTACTACATCTGGATATCCGGCAAACACTCTCTTTCATATATTTATATCACCTCTTCTACATATTCTTCAGGAGCCATAATAACAAGAAAGAAATGCTCCTTGAGCGACTCAAAAAGCATTTCTTTCTTCACAGCATAAGAATACCACAGGATTTAGAGATAATTCAATCCCTCTGTACAGGTAAATTTACGGTAATACTTTCAGTAATTTTATGATACATCAGCAAACTTACTTCTTTTGCAATCTAAAAAGGAATAAGGCCGGTATCTAGAAGCGAGGTCACAATACGTATCTGTTATCATCAAGGCCTCTCAATGGAATTAACACGGCCCACCGGAGCACGGCGATAGTTTAGCAGCAGCCAATGGCTCTCGCTCCCAGCACTAATAGGTCGCTACATTGATTTCTTCTTGTTTGTTTTACATCCGCACAGACAGGCTGCTTCCGCGGTAGTCCTGCATTCATGCCGCTCACCCCTGCAGCCTTGCGCGGCATTTCGGACACTATGATTGCCATCCTGACATCTCCAATATGACAGTAACGGAACGCTGTACAACGTTCCGTTACTATTGTCTCATGCGTGTCTATGAGTGGTTGGGTTTGACGGTTACTATTCATGGCTCAGCCATCACGTTCGCGAAGCTACCGACACTAAAGCGGGTATCATGCAATATTGCGAAGTGTTCCACACCACTGCGTATCGGCAATGCCGGTCTGGACATTTACTCTGGGTATGATGCGAAACAGCCGAAAAATGTTAGTGGATATTCTTCGCCTATGCTGAACGATTTTACCGGTACGGATAAAGTCTACATCGTCCGCGGCTACACATATCTACATAAAGGCATAGATGGTCCCGCGTGGCTCACCTATCAGCAGTTTGAACTGGATTCATTTACCAACATGCTGTTTCTATTCTGCGGACGGCATCGAGGCCATATCAAAGGCTTATACTTGGAAAAGGATGGCATTATCATGCTGTACAAACGGCTGGGACAAGGGGTTGTACCAGTGGACGCGTTCGGAATCTGAGGTAAAGGCTTTAACACCGCAGCAGTACCGCTGGCTCATGGAGGGACTGCAAATCGAACAGCCGAAAGCCCACCGCCCGGTGACAGGATTGAGCACAGTCTGAGCAAGGAAGAATGTCCAAAAACCATTGAAAATACTGGCTTTTCTCTCTGCCTTGTGGTATAATTTCCTTATGGAAAACAGAGAGATGCAGACAAGCAACACGGAAGAAATGGTGACCATTTCCCGTGCGGAATATGAGCGTTTGCAGCAGGAAAAAGCACGGAATGCAAAGCTGGAAGCAAAGCTTGCCGCCCGCGAACAGGAACAGGCGCAGGTCATTACCAGCCTGACGCTGCAGAACGAGTGGCTGTTGGAGCAGCTGAAGCTGTCCAAAAAGGAGCTGTTTGGCCGTTCTTCAGAGCAGGCGGAGCAGATGGTCATGGAGCATCTGAGCCTGACCTACAATGAGTTGGAGGCCTACGCCTTTGGCACCAAAGCCGCCACGGAGAAGCAGATCGCTGTGAAGGCTCACGAGCGCAAACGGCAGTCCGGCAATGTGCTGGATGTCGTTCCGGAGGGTACTCCCACCGAGGTAGTGGAGCACCGCCTGCCGGAGGATGAACGGATCTGCTCTGCCTGCGACAGCAAATTGGTGGAGATTGGCAAGGAAGTCCGCCGCAGCTTAATGATGAAACCGGCAAAGTTCTGGGTGCGCGAGGACGTGTACTACACCTACGCCTGCAAGAACTGCGAGCAGGAGACCAGTGAAGCCAACATTGTAAAGGCAGCGAAAGAGCCTGCGCTGCTGCCCGGCAGCTTTGCCTCTGCGGAGGCGGTGGGCTTATCTGGCAACGCAAAAATTCGTCATGTACTCGCCGCTGTACCGTCTGGAGCAGGAGTTTAACCGCCAGGGCTTGAAGCTGTCCCGGCAGACCATGGCCAACTGGCTGCTGAACACTTCGGAGAAGTGGCTGCGGCCGGTCTACGATACGCTGCGCGAGCAGCTTTGCAGGGAGCCGGTGCTGCACGCCGACGAGACGACCTTGCAGGTGTTGAAAGAGTCGGGACATTCCTCCACCAGCAAGTCCTACATGCGGCTGTACCGCACCAGCGGCTGCGCGAAACAGGCGGTTGTGCTGTATGAGTACCAGCCCACCCGAAAAGCGGAGCATGCGGAGGCCTTCCTGCAAGGCTTCTCAGGATGGCTGCACGCAGACGGATACCAGGGATACCACAGACTGCCGGGGAACATCCGTGTGGTGGGCTGCTGGGCACATGCAAGGCGGAAATTTGATGAGGCTTTGCAAACGCTGCCCAAGGAGATGCAAAAGGACTCCCCGGCAGCGATTGGCGAATGCTATTGCTCCCGGCTTTTCAAGCTGGAGCAGGCGTTTGCAGAGCTGACGCCGGAGGAACGATATGAAAAGCGGCTGGAGCAGGAGAAACCTGTTTTAGACGCGTTGTTGTCATGGGCAAATGAGATGCAGGCGAAAACAGCGCTGAAATCCGCGTTGGGCAGGGCCATTCACTATCTGTTGGAGCAGTGGCCGTACCTGACGAGGTATCTGGAGGATGGCCGTCTGGAGCTGAGCAACAACCGTGCCGAGCGCAGCATTAAGCCCTTTGTGATGGGCAGGAAGAACTGGCTGTTTGCCAATACGCCGGGCGGCGCGCAGACCAGCGCCGTGATCTACAGCCTGATTGAAACGGCGAAGGAGAATGCCCTTGATCCGTACCGTTATCTGCTGTGGGTTCTGCAAAACGCGCCGCAGCTGAGTGAAACTGGCAAAGCATGGGCTGAAAAGCTGCTTCCCGCGAGAGCCCCGAAAGAATGTTATGTGCCGCAAAAATAATTGACCGCCATCTCGGTGAGCAAAAGCTCCTTGAGATGGCGGCCCCTTTTTATACGCGGGGAGGTTTGACGCTTACCTCACATTAGTCTAACAAAGCCCTTTTTCGTATTCGTATGCTAAAAGCAGCTTAATTTGCAAAAAAAGCAGGGCGATAGTGAATAACGCGGATATAGGAATATGTCTCAAAATATTTACTCAGAGGATAGTTATAATGTTTTGAATTATGCGAATTCACAAAGATATTTTCGAATGAACTTCCTGCAGTTCGAACAATCACAGAATGCCGTATGTCATTTGCAGATCTACCTAGTTGGACAACATCTCCCCTCTGAATCGAACTCGCATCATAGTTACTATACA
>ENA-UEQE01003270-UEQE01003270.1-human-gut-metagenome-genome-assembly--contig:-NODE-3270-length-10598-cov-3.231537_pt1 | contig 10598 bp, 8 predicted proteins | sample MGYA00242934_ERZ507935 | MGnify/ENA primary metagenome ERZ507935 (study PRJEB26167, sample SAMN06115423) | human gut metagenome | host: Homo sapiens | place: China:Anhui | collected 2015-03-30 | study... | reverse complement strand
GAGGAGGCGGCGGTATATGAAAAAGTCTGTTGGACGGCTGCTCTATCCCAATACAGTCTGGTATTTTGCGGTCATGCTGCTTTTCGCCGCCGCAGCTGCCGTGCTGCGGCAGTATTATCTGGCGGGAGGCGCTCTGATTGTAACGCTGATTGTGTTTACCATTAGCCGCGTCCAGCTTTCCCGGCGCAAGCGTCAACTCATGAGTTATGTACAAACTGCAACTGATTCCGTCGGAATTTCCGTCCATGCCGGTTCCGCATTCCCGATGGCGGTTATTCGGCTGCCGGAAAACGAGATCATCTGGGGAAACCCCAGCTTCTTTGCCATCACCGGCCTTTCCGACACGGCCTGCTATCAGACGCTTGATTCCGTGATCTCTGGCTTTTCTACCAGTTGGCTGCGCGAAGGTCAGTCCGAACTGCCTGGCGACCGGATTATAGGCGGGCGACGCTACCGTATCTACGGCAACTATGTTCGATCTGAGGACGATGCAACGACTGTGCAGCTTGCGACGATTTATTTCGCCGACATGACCGAAATGTTCAATGTCCGTGACGAATTTATGCGGACACGACCCATTGTATCGATCGTTCTGATCGATAACTACGACGAATTGACCGCCAATCTCTCCGATTCCGCTGTCTCTACGCTTGACGCCCAACTCAACGATGTCATAGCAAACTGGACAGCAGGACTGGAGGCACTGTGCCGGAAAACCGAGCGCAACCGCTATCTGGTAATCTTTGAGAGCAAAGACCTTGCCAAACTTCAGGAAAACCGCTTCTCCGTTCTTTTGGATGACGTGCGGCACGTTTCATCAAGCAGCGGCATGTCGGCAACAATCTCACTCGGCATTGGAAAGGACGGCGGAAGCTTCGCGGAAAACTACCGCTTTGCGGCGCTTGCGATCGAAATGTCACTCTCCCGCGGCGGCGATCAGGCCGTTATCAAGGATCGCTTCAATTTTACCTTCTATGGCAGCAGAACCAAAGAAACTGACCGTCATACGCGCGTCAGATCCCGTGTCGTGGCAGGTTCTCTGTCAGAACTGATTGGCCAGTCCAGCACCATTTATATCATGGGACACCGCATGGCAGATCTCGATGCTCTCGGCTCTGCCGTCGGTCTTCTGTGCCTGTGCCGTACTAAGGGCCGCCCGGCAAGAATCGTGATCGATCTGCAAAAGAATGCCTGCCAGAGCCTGATTGAAGAACTCAAGGCCTCGCAGGACTATGCCGACCTCTTCATTTCCGGGCAGGACGCACTGGTTGAAGCAGACAACCGCAGTCTTCTTATTGTTGTTGACACGAACCGTCCTGATCAGGTCGAATGCAAGCCGCTTCTGGAATCGATCTCCCGCGTAGCCGTGATTGACCACCACCGCAGAGCAGCGGATTATATCGAGCAGCCGGTTCTCAACCTGCATGAGCCCTATGCTTCCTCAGCTTCCGAATTGGTGACAGAACTTCTGCAATACGCCGTAAACCAGCGCGATGTCAAGCCGCTTGAGGCGCAGGCACTGCTGGCCGGCATTGTATTGGATACAAAGAATTTTTCCATCCGCACAGGTTCACGCACGTTTGAATCTGCAGCCTATCTGCGCAAGGCAGGCGCAGACCCGGTCGAGGTTAAAAAGTTGTTCCAGTCTGATCTGGATGATACTCTTATGCGCTACCGCGTCGTGCAGGCTGCACGGCTGTACCGTAGCGAACTTGCCATCGCCTGTATCGACGAAACGATCACACGCGTGATTGCATCTCAGGCTGCAGATGAACTGATCAACATTTCGGGCATCACAGCCTCCTTCGTTCTCTTCCCGGACAGAGAGCAGGTTATAATCAGTGCGCGTTCCATCGGTTCATGCAATGTGCAGGCAGTTCTGGAGAAGCTTGGCGGTGGTGGAAACGGCGCAACGGCTGGAGCACAGATCAAAGGAAAACCGCTGCGCGAGGTTTTGCAGGAACTTGTCGCGGCGATCGATGCGTTCTATTCATAACACAATCCGATTTATCCCTCCGAAGCTTTCGGAGGGATTTTTTCGGCGATGCTTGCATATTTTCCCGTCTGGCGCAGAAACTACCTCTGTAACATCAAGAAGGAGGTTTTCCCTTTGAAACACCGCATCTGCTCACTTCGCGCTACGCTTGCCGCAGCGCTGGTTCTGGTCATTCTCTTCGTCCCTGCTCTGGCAGCAGAGATCACCGTCGATTATACGTCGGAATACCGATTTTCCGCTGCAGATTTTTCTTCCTCTGACGGACTGGAGGGCATCTACATTTCCTCCGTTCCCCCCGCGTATCAGGCTGAACTTTGCATCGGCAGCCGCGTGATCCGCCGAGGCGATATTCTGCCTGCCGCAGCACTGGATAACATGAAGCTGCGCCCAGTCTGCCTTGGAAACGCAGACTGTGAACTGGTCTATTGCCCGATTGAAAACGGAACTCTAACAGATGCCGTCACTGTAAGCCTGCGCATTCTCTCCGGCACAAATACAGCCCCAGTCTGTGAGGATGGGACACTGGAAACGTATAAGAACATTGCAAATTCCGGCGTACTTGCCGCTGTCGATCAGGAAGATCAGCAGCTGACGTATCAGCTTGTCAAAGAACCAAAGCGCGGCACGGTCGAACTGCATGAGGACGGCAGCTTCACCTATACGCCGGATAAAAACAAGGTCGGCAAAGACTCCTTTGTCTATACCGCAACCGATCCGGCAGGAAACGTCTCAAACGAAGCCTGTATCAAAATCCGTATTTTAAAGCCGGCTGATAAGGCAACGTATCAGGATATGTCTGGCGACCGGGATGCGTTCGCTGCCATGTGGCTCAAGGACAAAGGGCTCTATACTGGAAGAATCATTGCTGGAAATCTTTGCTTCGAGCCGGATGCATCCGTCAGCCGCAGTGAATTTCTGATTGCCTGCATGAAGCTAGCCGGACTTGAGCAGTCAGACGAGGCAATCTCGACCGGCTTTGCCGATGAGTTGGACACGCCGCGCTGGCAGCAGCCGTATCTGGCAGCAGCTTATCAGTCCGGCATGATCTCCGGAACGCCGACAGAAGAGGGGCTGGTCTTCCGCCCTGAGGAGGACCTAAGCCGCGCAGAGGCTGCCGTCATGCTGCAGAAGCTTCTGCGCCTGCCGGGCGACGCAGCCGTATTTGCACCGGATGAGGCTTCCGCTATTCCCGCATGGGCGCAAAGCGCGGTCAGCGCGCTCTCAAACGCCGGAATCCCGCTTGCGGCCTCGGACTACGAGGCTCCGCTGACACGGCGCGAAGCAGCAAATATGCTGCTTGCAGCCGCTCCTGCCGCCAAAGCAGCCGGGCTTTACTGGGCAGAATAACCATCGGGCCTGCCGCTTTTGCGGCAGGCCCGAGTGTGTGGTCGTCACAGAAGCGCTTCACAGGCTGACCGAAGCGCGGTATAGGATATTTTCGCTTGAAGTGGGTCGTTTTCATGGACTTCCATGTAGAGTTTGAGTTTTGGCTCCGTGCCGGAAGGACGGAGCAGAACACGACCGTTTACAAGTCGGAACTCCAACATATCGGCCGGTGGCAAACCGTCCCGACCATCCGCATAATCCCAAACGTCCTCTATGGGCATGCCAGCCAGTGTCTTCGGCGGCGCCTTTCGCAGCGCAGTAAGCTGGGCCTGCATGCGTTCCATCCCGTTCGCCCCCGGAACGCCCCGAACAAGCTGACCGTTTTCGTACCAGCCGTAGGTTCGGTACAGGGTGTTCAGCACCTCCGGGAGTGTAACGCCTGCTTTTTGATACATAGTCGCCATCTGACAGATCAGCAATACTGCGTTTACCCCGTCCTTATCGCGCGCATGCGTACCTGACAGATAACCGTAACTTTCCTCAAAGCCAAAGAGAAAACGCTCTGGATGTCCTTCGCGTTCAAGCTGACCGATCTGCTCGCCGATATATTTGAAGCCTGTGAGCGTCCGCCGGAGTGTGACACCGTAATGTGCCGCAAGCCTATCCGCCATGCCGGTTGAGACAACTGTCGTGACCGCAACAGGATCATGCGGCATGGTATTGGCGGCGAGGCGCGCTTTGCAGATGAAATCCAGCAGCAAAACACCCATTTCGTTTCCGGAGATAAGCTGGTACTCCCCTGTTTGATCGCGCGCAGCAACGCCGCAGCGGTCGCAGTCCGGGTCTGTACCGATGAGAAGTTCCGGCTGCTTTTCCCTGCAAAGCCTCAGTCCCTCCTCCATCGACTCTCGAATCTCCGGATTGGGATACGGACAAGTTGGAAATTTCCCGTCCGGCTTTGCCTGGCTCGGCACAACTGTGACGTCCGCAACGCCAAGTCTGTCCAACAGCTTCTGCACGCATTCCAGCCCGCTGCCACAAAGCGGCGTATAGACAAGCCGCAGACCAGAGCAATCGATATCCGTTACACGCTGAGCATATACGGCATTGATATACGCATCCAGTACGCTGTCCGGGATTGACTCAATGCGTCCGTCAGCACAGGCTTCCTGATAGCCGCAGGTTTGTACGTCCATGAAGCAGTCAACTACAGTGATCTCCGCCTCGATGGCATTCGCCGCGTCCAGTGTGATCTGGCAGCCGTCAGAGCCATAAACCTTATAGCCGTTATACTGCGCGGGATTGTGGCTTGCCGTAATGCAGATGCCTGCTCCGCAGGCATACCGGCGCACGGCCCAGCTGAGCGCCGGTGTCGGCTCCAGTCTCGGATAGAGATAGACCTTAATGCCGTTCGCTGCCAGAACGCAAGCAGCTGTTTCGGCAAAGGTACGGCCGTAAAGGCGGCTGTCATGCGCGATAGCAGCAGACATCGGAAGCTTCTGCGCCTTCAGATAGTTTGCAAGGCCTTGCGTCGCTCTGCGCACGGTGTAAATATTCATACGATTCGTGCCTGCACCTACAATTCCACGCAAGCCGCCTGTACCGAAGGAAAGATCGCAGCAAAATGCCTCCCGACGCTCCTGCTCACTCATAGTTTGCAGCTGCGAAAGCAGATCCGACTCTGCAACATGCGAAAGCCATCGAGAATATTCCTGCTCCATCCAAATTCATCTTCTTCATTTTCCATAGCATCTAACTAACGCTAAAATAGCGCAGGATACGCATCTTGTCAACGGTAGATTTTTGGACGAACTTCTAGTATAGTGTATTTGACCGAAAAATAGAATAGGACAGGCATAAAATGAAAAACGAGAAAAAACAGGATATGACCGCCGAACTTGCGGAAGGCAAAATCTTACCGCTTGTATTCAAACTCACCATCCCCGCTGTCATTGCACAACTGATCACATTTTTATATAACATCGTTGACAGAATGTATGTTGCACGAATTGAAGGTTCCGGCATGGATGCGCTGGCCGCACTTGGAATTGTTCTTCCAATCACGCTCATCATGCAGGCATTTGCAAATCTAGTTGGACTTGGCGGCGCGCCGCGAGCGGGCATCAAGCTTGGCGAAGGAAATCCAGACGAGGCAAACCGGATCTTTCACACTGCATTCTGTCTGCTCGTTCTGCTGGGCATTGTAATCGGCGCTGCGGCGTTCTGCTTTGCACGGCAGATCGTGCTACTGTTCGGCTGCCCGGAAAGCGCGGTGGAGTTTGCCGTTTCCTACCTAAAGATTTACGCCTGCGGCACGATTTTTGTCATGCTGGCGCAGGGACTCAACCCGTTTATTCTGACGCAAGGTTATTCCCGGCTCGCAATGTATTCTGTGCTTCTGGGCGCAATCATCAACATCGTGCTAGACCCGCTTTTTATTTTCACATTCGGGATGGGCGTACAGGGATCGAGTCTTGCAACAGTTCTCTCACAGCTATGCTCGTGCATATGGTGCATCTGCTTTTTCTTCTCCCGAAAAAGTCTGTTCCGCTTTCAGTCTAATCTGCTGGGCCTGTCTCCGGGGCGTGTTTTCAGTATCGTTTCGCTTGGCTTTACGCCGTTTATCATGACACTGACAGAATGCGCCATCCAGATCGTCTTCAATATCAACCTGAACCGGGCAACCGGCGGCAACAAAGATTACACTGCCGCACTGACCGTCATGTTGAGCGCGCTTCAGTTGATCTCTCTGCCCTTGAATGGACTCGGAAACGGTATGCAACCGTTTGTAAGCTACAACTATGGAAAAGCAGATTCTGCACGGCTGAAGCAAGGAATCAAATATGTTACGATCATCGCGTTCATCTACGCAGTCTGCATCTGGTCCATCTCCATGGCGTTTCCGGTGGTGTACGCAAAGCTTTTTTCCGCAAGCGATTCGGTCACGCAGATCGTCATGCGCTATACACCGATGTTCCTGATGGGCTCGATCATGTTTTTTGTGCAGATGACACTGCAAAATGTCAATGTCGGACTCGGACAAGCCAAGGAAGCACTTTTACTGGCAGTGAACCGAAAAGTTGTCATTTTGATTCCGCTTTGCTTTGCACTGACACAGTTTCTCGGCTTCAAGGGCGTATATCTGTCAGAGGGCATCGCCGATCTTGTTGCAGGCATTGTCACAACGATCGTCATTTTCACAAGCTTTCCAAAGATCTTCCGCCGCCGGGAGGAAGAAGTAAAACAGGCCGCGTCAAATTGACGCAGCCTGTTTTTCTTATCTGTACTTTATATCCCGGATAAGGCAACGGCATGGCGAACAAAGGAGAGGGGCGGAACCTGCTTGGGCAGTCTGGCACGGAAGCGCATCTGCGGGGTTCTGGGCTCCAGAAGCGGAACGCCATCCGAATCTTCCATCGGCGGAACCTGCCACAAGAACGGGCGCAGATCCGGACCGACGACCTCAACAGTATCCCCCGCTGCAAATTTATTGCGCAGGCTGAGAACTGCATTCCCCCCCGCGTCGCATGTCTCGACAACGGCGCAGATCTGCCACTCGCGCAGATAGCGGGAGTTCTCTGTAAACTGGCCGGGGTAGCCGTAGTAAAATCCGGTGGAGTAATGGCGGTGCGAAACATGTTCAACCTCATCGCGCCAGATTTTGTCCGGCGTATGGCCCTCCCATACGTCGTCAAGCACATGGCGATAGGCCCCAGTGACGATGGCCGCGTAATAGGCCGATTTTGCGCGCCCCTCGATCTTCAGGCAGTCAATCCCGGCATCGCAAAGTTCATCCAAATGATCGATCATGCACATATCACGGGAGTTCATGATGTATGTGCCCTTTTCATCCTCGAAGACCGGGAAAAATTCTCCGGGGCGTTTTTCCTCCATCAAGGCATATTGATACCGGCAAGGTTGGGCACACTGACCACGATTGGAATCGCGGCCAGTCATATAATTGCTGAGCAGACAGCGACCGGAATAGGATACGCATATGGCTCCGTGACAGAACGTCTCAAGTTCCAGTTCCGGCGAGACACGCTCCCGGATGTCAATGATCTCCTGAAGGCTCAGTTCGCGCGCAAGCACGACGCGACTGGCCCCAAGATCGAACCAGCTTTGCGCGCAGGCATAGTTTGCGACAGACTGCTGCGTTGACACATGCCGCTGGCAGTGCGGAGCATATTTTCCAGCCATCCTGAACGCACCGAGATCTGCAAGAATCAGCGCATCAACACCCGCCGCGTCCAGCTGCTCAAGATAGGCCGGAAGCGCGGCGGCTTCGTCGTTGCGCGGCATGATATTGACCGTGCAGTGCACCTTGACGCCCGCGTTATGCGCGAGCCGGATCGCCTGAGGCAGTTCGTCCGGTGTGAAGTTTGCGGTAAACGAACGCATGCCGAAGCTGGTTCCAGCCAGATATACCGCGTCCGCACCATAGGCGACAGCCATGCGCAGCTTTTCCATGTCCCCCGCCGGACACAAGAGTTCCGGTTTCCGTCTATCCATCTGTCTGATTCTCCGTATCTGCAGCATCGCCGGTTTGCTCTGCATTTTCATCGTCCGTACCGGCCTGCTGATCTGCTTCTTCCTCCTTGCCCGCAAGTTCATTCAGGAAGTTCTGATGCTCATAGTACGTTTCGGAGAAGTGGTGCACACCGGTCGTATCCAGTGCGTAGAAATAGTAGTCTGTTTCCGCCGGATAGAGCGCGGCACGGATGGAGTTCATGCCAGGGTTTGCGATCGGGCCTGCGGGCAGACCCGCGTTCGTATAGGTGTTATAGGGGCTGAGGACACCCTTGTCTGCATTGGACAGGATCTCCTTACGTTCAGCAAGCGCATACTGGATGGTTGCGTCGATCTCCAGACAGGGATAAAGCTTGCTGCACAGGCGGTTGTAGATGACGGACGCGATCGTCGCGCTCTCAGACGTTCTGGCCGTCTCCTTTTCAACAAGGGATGCAACCGTGATAAGGTCATAGAGCGAAAGCTTTGCGTCCGCGATCTCCGTCTCGGTGAACGCGTTTTCCCGCATGCGCTGGGCAAGACGGTCGTTCAGCGCGTCCAGCGCATCATAGAGATCACTGGTAAACTTGTTGTCAAAGTTGCGCAGGAACCGGTCGATGACGTTCTCCGGGTCATCTCCCATATAGAACTGGTAGGTATCCGGGAAGAGATAGCCTTCAAGGCGGTTTTCACTTCCATAGGGAATCTCCTGCAGGAAGGCATAGTCGAATTCATAGGTTGCCGCAGTACTCGCGAGATCCTGATACGAGCAGACACCGTTTTCCTCCAACAGTCGGAAGATGTCCTCACACTCGTAGCCCTCAGGAATCGTGATCTCCACAACAGAGCGGTCCGGACTGGCCTCGACCATATTGCTGACGAGCGCATGATAGTCATAGCGGCTATTGAGCGAATAGGTACCTGGTTCGATGGTACGTTCAGCATGAGAAGCCCAGCAGTAAAGCTTGAAGAGCGTCTCCGAGCGGACAAGCCCCTTGTCCTTGAGTTCTTTCGCAATCTGGGAGATCGTTGCACCATCGGCAATCGTGACGGTAACTTCTGCGTCCTGCTTGGTCAGTGACAGCACATCGTCGGCACAGCGCCACGCGAACACGGCGAGCAGTACTGAGGCGGCCAGCACGCAGCATACATACAGCAGCACCCGGATGCCGGACGGCAGGCGGCCATGCCTTTTCTCGTCAGCAGGTTCCGGATCCGGTGTCTCCTGATCGACGGTCAGATCAGCGTATTCCTCCGGGATCTTCAGTTCAAACAGCGGGGGCATATTGGGAGACTGCTTCTGCGGCTCCGTCTCTCGCCCCAACTCAGCCTCGGCCTGCGTTTGAGCACGCTCTTCCTCGCTCTTATCGTTCATCATCGCATCAACGCGTGCAAGATCATCCTTAACGGACGCAAGCAGTTCGTCAAGCGAAAGCGACTCCAGACTTTTTTCCAACTCACCGTTTTCGGGTGTCTGCTTGTCTGGTTGCTTGTTTGAGGTCAAATCTGCCATGTGTTCCTCCCTTATGCGCGGTAGACAATGCCGGAAGCAACCTGACGGGCCGTTTCCTCGCCCTTGAGCGCCCTCAGACAGGCAAGGCCGAATTCATCAGCGGAACCTGCCGCACGGCCAGTAATGACACTGCCGTCCTGTACTGCACCGCAGGGGATCATCTGTGCTGTGCCCATTTGGTCTTCCATGCCGGGATAGCAGGTTGCCTTGCGCCCATCCGTGATGTGAAGTCTCGCAAGAATAGTCGGCGCAGCACAGATAGCTGCGACATAGCAGTTTTTTTCATACGCAAGGCGGATAAAGTTCATCGAAGTTTCACTTGCAAGGATCGACTGTACACCGCCGAGGCCGCCCGGCAGGACCACCATATCGGTATCCGCCAGTTTCATCTCCTCAACGGTACAGTCAGCCTGCACCGAAATGCCGTGGCCGCCCTCGATCAGCGTCCCGCCGATCCCGGCGAGCTGCACTTCCACGCCGCCGCGGCGCAGAATGTCGCACGGCGCGATGGCTTCGACCGGCTCAAAGCCGGAACCCAAAATCATAACAACCATTTTTATTCCTCCAGACAGGCCGCAATGTGCCGGTAAATTTCTTCGTGAATGTCCTCAATCGAGCGGAGACGACCGTCCTTGACGCAGGAAATGAGCGTCCAGCCGTAGTGCTTCGCCGCCTGACGCGCCGTCTCGCGGCAGCGGGCCAGATACTGCTCGGCGTGCTCGTGAATGTCCGCGTCGCCCACGCCCTGCGTATCGCGCTTTTCCCGCAGCAGATGCGCAAGCTCGGTCGGCATGTCGAGGCAGAGGACCAAATCGGGCCTCGGAAGCCCCATCTTGTCGTACTCCAGATCATAGAGCCAGGTAAAAAATTCCGCCTGCTTTTCGCCTTGAAGCTTGCTGCCCTGATGGACGGCATTGGACGTGGTGTACCGGTCACAGACGATGAGCCCGCCTTTATCGTAAAAGTCCTTCCAGCCGCGTGCAAAGCCGGCGTACCGGTCGACCGCATAAAATGTCGAAGCGGCGTAGGGGTTGATCTTGTCCGGGTCGCTTCCGAACTCGCCCGCAAGATACATCTTGATGAGTGCGGACGACGGCTCGTCATACTGCGGGAATTTGATTTTCTCAAACCTCACGTTCTGCGCTTCCAGCCGCGCGCATGCTCTTGCGTACTGGGTCGATTTCCCCGTGCCGTCGGTTCCTTCAAATACAATGAGTTTTCCCATGTTCCCTATCCTCTTATTCTTTTGCAAAC
>ENA-UEQE01003259-UEQE01003259.1-human-gut-metagenome-genome-assembly--contig:-NODE-3259-length-10627-cov-3.400000_pt1 | contig 10627 bp, 9 predicted proteins | sample MGYA00242934_ERZ507935 | MGnify/ENA primary metagenome ERZ507935 (study PRJEB26167, sample SAMN06115423) | human gut metagenome | host: Homo sapiens | place: China:Anhui | collected 2015-03-30 | study... | reverse complement strand
CCTTTTTATGGAAAGCCACAAAATCATCCCATCAGCACCTGCGCTGCGGCATCACAGCCGAGAGAAGAACCTCCTTCACCCATAGATGTTCTTGCACATTTCAGCAGATATGGTATACTGTAAATCAGAGAATAACAGGATAGGGAGGGCTGATTCGGATGCGTATCACCCGTCGTGAGAAAAAATTCTGGGAGCAGCACTTGAGCTGCGTTCGCCATATCACACTGGACCCCAAGGGTCCGGGCGTGGTGCGGCTGCACATGATCCCGCCACGGGCGGAGGGGAAGGACGAACCCTTCCTTCTACTGCTGAACGGGGCCAAACTGATCCCGCTGAATCTCAGCTGGGCCATTCTGCTGGCCAACTTCATGGCGGCCTTGGCGCACTTCTTCACAGAGAGCGACAACGCCCCGGACCGTGAGGTGGAGCAGGCGGATTGGGAGCGCCTGGCGGAGGAGGCCGTGACGGCCACCCGCAGCGTTTACCCCCGGACCAAGCCGGAGCAGCTGCGGGAGGACCTTGCTCTGCTGATGGAGAGCCTCATCGCCATCGCACGGGGGCAGGAGCCGCCGGTGGAGGTAGGGACCCTAAGTCTGGGGGACTATGCCCCCTATATGTCGGCACCCCACCGCATGGACCTGATGGTCAGCGCCATGACGCAGGACGGCGCATGGCACTGCAATCAGAAGTGTCTCCACTGCTACGCCGCCGGACAGCCCATGGGCGAGAGCCGGGAGCTGACCACCGCTCAGTGGAAGGAGGCGCTGGAGCGCCTGCGCCACGCCAATATCCCGCAGGTGACCTTCACCGGCGGAGAACCCACCCTTCGGGCAGATCTGGTGGAATTGGTGGAGACCGCCCAGTGGTTCGTGACCCGTCTCAACACCAACGGTCGTCTGCTGACGCCGGAGCTGTGCCGCCGGCTGTATGAGGCAAGCCTTGACAGCGTGCAGGTGACGCTGTACAGCGCCGATGCCGCCGTCCACAATACGCTGGTGGGCGCACCGGGCTTCGATGACACGGTGCAGGGTATCCGCAACGCTGTGGCGGCGGGCCTGATGACGTCGGTGAACACGCCTCTGTGCAGCCTGAATCGGGATTATGCCGCTACCCTCCGCTTTGTGCATGAGCTGGGGGTGCGATACGTCACCTGTTCCGGTCTCATTCCCTCCGGAGGCGCCGAGACGGAGGCCAGCCAGGCCACCCGCCTGACGCAGGAGGAACTGACTGCCGTGCTGCGTCAGGCCGTGGAGACAGCGGAGGAGCTGGGCATGGAGATCGACTTCACCAGTCCCGGCTGGCTGCCGGAGGAGACACTCCGGGGGCTTGGCCTGCACCTGATCCCCAGCTGCGGAGCCTGCCTGAGCAACATGGCCGTCACCCCCGGCGGACAGGTGGTTCCCTGCCAGAGCTGGCTGGGCGGCACCACGCTGGGGAACCTCCTCACCGACGACTGGTCCACCATCTGGGACGGCGAGACCTGTCGGGCCATCCGGGCCAAGAGTGCCAAGCTGGAGCATATCTGCCAGCTGGGCGAGGGAAACAGAGAGGGGTGCTGACCATGAAAAAGACCATTTGCCGGGCGCTGCTGTGTCTGCTGCTGGCGGCCTGCCTGCTGCCCTTGACGGCCCGCACCGCCCACGCCGACAAGATCTACGACGAGATCGTCAACTATCAGGTGGATGTCACTCCCAACACCGAGGACGGCAGTCTGACGATTCAGGTGACGCTGGACTGGAAGCCCCTGGAGGATCTGCCTGCCACCAACTCCCAGAAGGGCGGGGCCAAGGTCGGCATCCCAAACGGCTCCATCCGGGAGATGACGGCCCTCACCGACAACATCCAGAGCATCGATTACGACAACAGCTACGCCTACATCGACTTCACCCAGTCCTACGGTGCCAACGAGACCTTCCACTTTGCCTTCCGCTGGGTGCAGGAATATATGTATACCCTCAGCGACAGCGGGGCCGTATCCTATGACTATACCCCCGGCTGGTTCAGCAGCGCTCCGGTGGACGCCATGACCCTGACGTGGCACGACCCAGCCTCCGTGGCGGGCGTTGGCTCCGACGGCCAGACCGGCGGAGACCATGTGCTCACCGCCAGCAATATGAAACCGGGGGACCGGTTGAACTTCACTGTGGAATATGCCAGCTGGCCCTCCACCCTGTATTGGGAGAACAGTCGGGATAATCTGCCGGATAACAGCCGGGGCGATGACTCTTATGACGATTCCGATAACTGGGTATTCACCGTATGCGTGATATTCGTTCTGGTGATCTTCTTCGTGGTCCGGGCCGCCGCCTACGACGGCTATGCCGGCGGCTTCGGCACCCGCTACGTATTCGTCCACGGCCTGTGGTATCCCGCCGGCCCGGATGGCCGCCATCCCCGTCCCGGCTCCGTGGGTACCAAGCATAAGCCCGCCCCGCCCCGCAGCAGCGGCTTCGGCGGCGGAAAGCGTGGCGGCGGTTTTGGAGGCGGTGGCTTCGGCGGAGGCGGCAGCCATTGCGCCTGCGCCTCCAGCTGTGCCTGTGCCTGTGCTTGCGCCTGCGCCGGCGGCGGCCGGGCTGGCTGCAGCGCCAAGAATCTGTATGGCGCCGTGAAGCTCAGCGAGGAGCTGACTGAAAACCTGTAATTTATCCCGATTACGCAGCGTGACCGCCCCGGTTGCGCTGCGTAATGATTTGCGCTGTGGGTTTACCATGGATGACAATGTTGCCCGATCATAGAGCACCGTTTTCGCACGGAGAATGTGGCACCGTCGGCAAAACTCGCCCCCAAAAAACAAGCAGGCAGAAGCTTTACGCTTCTGCCTGCCTATTTTCAATTATCTTCTCCTGCGTCCGCTGCCCCGCTTCCCCGCCATATAGCGGTTCAGCTCCGACTGTTTGCTGTCGGACTGGGTCATGAACTGCTTCAGCTTGTCCTCGAAGGACGGCTCCGCCGGGGGCTGCATGGCTACTGTGGCCTGTGCCGGACGGGGAGACCGCCCGCCGCTGCGGGGGCCGGGACGACCGCCCTGGGGCCGGGCCGATCGGGCCGGCTGCGGGCGTTCCTGCTGGGGTTGGGCCTGCTTGATGGACAGATTGATTTTCCCCTCCGGGGAGACGGAGAGGATCTTCACGGTGACCTCCTGCCCCTCGGTGAGGTAGTCGTGGACGTCGCTGACAAAGGCAGCGGCCACCTCTGATATGTGGACCAAACCGGACTTCCCGCCGGGTAGGCTCACGAATGCGCCGAATTTGGTGATTGCGGTGACTTTTCCGCTGATGATCGTCCCAACCGCCAGTTCCATATACTTCTCTATTGACTCCCTTCGGTGTTGAAATGGGGATGCTCAGTTGTTCACGTCCGGAAAGATGCGCTCGCCGTCCTCCGCCAGCCCCAGCCGGTCACGGGCCAGCCCCAGAATGTAGTCCGGGTCGTCGGCGTGGGACAGCGCATCCTTCAGGGAGTTGTTCTCCTCCTCCTTCTGCTCCACCTGAGTGCGGAGCCGTGCCTCCTGCTCCTTGGCGGCGGAGAGGTCACCATAGACTTCCACCAGCTTATAGGCCATCACGCCCAGCAGGATCAGCAGCACCAGTGCGCCCAGCAGACCGCTCCGGCGTTTTTTTGTGTGTTTCTTCCGTGCCATAGCGGTCTCCTTTCCTGTGCCTTGCAGATGGGGGATACTCCCACCGATACTGTTTCATTGTAGCGTATTTTTTCCAAAAAAGAAAGTGTTTTTTCAGGGAATTCCCGATTTTTTTCGCCAACTTTACACCAAAGTGCAGCGGAAGTGCCAGCAGCCGTCCAAAGGCGGCGGCAGCGGCGGCCCAAAAGTCCCACAGCGGACGCAGCAGCGGCGCCAGCAGCAGAAAATACAGCCCCGCTCCGCCGCAGGCTCCCAGCAGCAAAAAGAGCCGTGCCTCGCCCCGGCTCACCGCCGTCAGGAACCACACCATCAGCACCAGCCCGCCCCCGGTGAACAGGGCATCCGTCAGGTGGATCAGCCGACCCCGCCGCAGGGGCCGCAGCAGATCATAGACCACCCCACCCAGCATCCCCAGCAGCGCCGCCTGCCCCAACAGCAGCAGCTGGGCGGAGACATAGTTCTCCATCCCCTCAGCCGAACAGTCGGGACAGCAGGGAGGTGCGCCCTGCGGCAGGCTCCTCATAGCTGATGGAGTCAATGTGGCCGTCCACATGGAGCTCTCCGCCGTCCAGCGTGAGTTTCCCGATGTGCAGCCCCTCGCCGGTGACCACCAGCTCCCCCACGCAGGTGGACATGACGATGCACGTCTCGTCGAATCGGGCCACATCCTCCACTCCGGATACCGTCAGACGCTCCCGGCCATCCAGCTCCAGCCGGTGGTGCAGGGGAGCGCCGGTGATCTCATATGCCATAAAAAAGCTCCTTTCATACACATACATACTACGATATGTGTATGAAAGGAGCTCTTCGGTTATGACGGGCTGTCCATGATCTCCCGGTACATGGCGGCGGCCTCGGCCTTACCCACATTGTCCGCCACGGTGAGCACCTCCACCTCCAGCGTCCGCTGCCCGAAGCGGATGGCGATGCGGTCGCCGGGCTTCACGTCGTAGGAGGCCCGCTGCACCCGGCCATTGACCATGACACGCTCATTGTCGCAGGCCTCATTGGCCACGGTACGGCGCTTGATGAGCCGGGAGACCTTCAGATATTTGTCCAGACGCATGAAACGTCGCTCCTTTCATGAAAAGGTCGGTGTGCCGCAGCACACCGACCGAAACCATATAAAACCTTACTTCGCAACGGCGTCCTTCAGAGCCTTGCCGGCCTTGAAGGTGGGAACAGCGGAAGCGGGGATCTCGATGGTCTCCTTGGTCCGGGGATTCAGGCCGGTGCGGGCGGCACGCTTCTTCACCTCGAAGGAGCCAAAGCCCACCAGCTGGACCTTGTCGTCGTTCTGCAGGGCCTCGGTGATGGAAGCCAGAGTAGCGGTGATGACAGCCTCGGTGTCCTTCTTGGACAGGCCAGCCTTCTCGGCGGCAGCGGCGATCAGTTCGGTTTTATTCATGGTGATTCCTCCTAAAAAATGTTTCTTTGGTACGTCTATATCCTAAAACGATATCCATCGCATTAAGATCGCTTGGCCTCGACCCACAGGGCCTCCAGCGTTTCCAGCGGCAGTTGATCCACGGATCTCCCCATGGCGGCTGCCCCCTCCTCCACCGCCCGGTAGCGGCGGATGAATTTTTCACAGGTGCCGTGGATGGCGACCTCCGGGTCCACCCCGGCAAAGCGCCCCACCTTCACGGCGGCAAAGAGCACATCTCCCAGCTCCTCCGTCATGTCGCCGTCTCCGGCGGCGGCCCGGTGCAGCTCGGATACCTCCTCGTCCAGCTTGTCCAGCGCCCCGGAGATGTCCGGCCAGTCGAACCCGTCACGGGCGGCCTTGCTCTGGAGCTTCTCCGCCCGCCACAGTCCCGGCAGGCTCCGGGCCACGGCATCCAGCGCCTGAGCGGTGGTCTGCTGTCCCTTCTCCCGGCGCTTGATGGCCTCCCAGCCCTCCAGCACCGTATCGGCGTCCTGCACCGTCTCCTGTCCCCCGAACACATGGGGATGCCGGAAGAGCATCTTGCGAACCTCACCGTCGGCCACATCGTCCATGGTGAAATCGCCGGCCTGCCGCTCGATGTCGGCATGGAATACCACCTGCAGCAGCAGATCCCCCAGCTCCTCCTTCAGCAGGGCCGGATCCTCCCGGTCAATGGCCTCGGCGGCCTCATAGGCCTCCTCCAGCAGACTGCGCCGCAGGGAGGCATGGGTCTGCACCCGATCCCAAGGACAGCCGTCCTCCGACCGCAGCAACGCCACGATGCGCAGCAGATCCGAAAGACCGTAATGATCCTTCCTCTCAAAATCTATCATATTTACGCTCCTATTGCAAGACTTTTCGTCATTTGTGAGAAATCCTTAAAAAAATCCAGATGGTTTTCGCCGCTTTTTGGCGGCAAAAACGGCACACAGCTCCTCTCGGCGCACTGCCCCCAGCAGCAGGACGAGACCGCCGTACACCGCAGCGGCTGCCGCTACGGCTCCCAGCACGGCCAGCGGCAGGGAAGCCCGGTGTACCAGCATCCGATAAAAGCCGGAGGCCGTCACCGCCATGGCCCCCACTGCCACCAGCGTCCGGAGAGGAACGCCCCAGCGAAAGACTATCCCAGTGGTGCGTCCCACCGCCAGTAGGTTCATCCCCGCAATAAGCGCATAGCAGAGCAGTGTTCCCACGGCGGCGCCCCGGATGCCCCAGGCGGGGTCCGACACCAGCCGGTAGCTGACAGCGATCTTCACCGCCCCGCCGGTGAGCAGCGTTACCACCGGGATGTGCTCGTGGCCCCATGCCTGCAAAATACCGCCGGAGACCACCATCAGGCACACGCACACGGCAGCCAGCCCCAGCACCCGCAGGTGATGGGCGGCGGCAGCGGCGGTCTGCACCTGAGCGGGGTACAGCAGCCGCAGAACAGGCCCCGCCAGAACGGACAGCCCCACCCCAGACGGCAGCGCCAGCAGCAGCGCCATCCGCAGGGCGGTGCGGGTGTGGCGGCGGGCCGTCCGCCGGTCGCCCTGGCCCAGCGCCCCGCTGATGGCCGGTACCAGACTGACGCTGATGGGATAGAGAAAGGAGGGCGGCAGGGAGAACAGCGTCAGGGCGAAGGCGTACTCCCCGTATTGCCGGTTGGCCTCCTCCAGCCCCAGACCCAACCGGCTCTGGAGGGCATCCATGGCCACGGACTGATCCAGCAGGGTGATGAAGCTCATGCCTCCGGCCCCCAGCGTAATGGGAACGCCGATCTTCAGCAGCTGACCCAGCACCTCCCGCCGGGAGGGCGGAGCGTCGCTGCCCATGCAGGAGGGCAGCCACCGCAGGGTCAGAACCAGCAGCGCCAGCAGTGAGCCTACGGTGACGCCTGCCATGGCCCCGGCGGCCCCGATCTCCGGGGAGACGCCCCGGACAGTCAGGAGATACCACGTAAGGCCCAGCCCCACCACCAGCTTCCCGGCGGATTCCACCACCTGACTGACGGCGGTGGGCAGCATCTGCCCCTGCCCTTGGGTGTAGCCCCGGATGGCGGACAGCAGACACACCGCCAGCAGCGCCGGGGCCAGTACCCGGATGGAGGGGGCCGCCAGCTCATTGTGCAGCAGGCCCGCCAGCTGCCGGGGAAAGGTCAGCATCACACCGCTGCCCACCAGCCCCAGCGCCAGAAATAACGCCAGCGCCACATGGAAAATGCGCCGCTGCCGCCGGGGTCTGCCCCTGCTCTGGGCGATGAGGCGGCTCATGGCCAGCGGCAGACCGGCGGTGGAGAGGGTCAACAGCACGCCATAGACGTTGTAGGCCGCCTGAAAGCAGCCCATGCCCCGGCTCCCCAGCAGGTTGCCCAGAGGGATCTTATACAAGGCCCCCAGCAGCTTGCTGACCGCTACCGCCGCCGTCAGCAGGGCGGCACCCCCCAGAAAGCCCATGTACCCTCCCGTCCGGGGATGCTCATCCCCTCATGTTCTCATGGAATTGACGGAAGGCGGAGAGGTTTTCCTCCAGCTTTTCGCTTCTCTGGATGTATTCCGTGGGGTACTTGGTGTGAAATACCCGCTCGATGCGCTGATGCACCGGATCCACCATCTTGGTGGAGCCACCGGCCCCCAGCGAGAGGATGCTGTGCAGCTCCTCCATGATGTAGATATTATACAGCCCCTCGGCTCCGGATATGCACCATCCGGTGTTTTCAAAGCTGCCGGACATATATTTTTGCCGGTACAGGTAGTAGGGGTGGAAGTCCGCCTGCCGCAGGGCGGCGTTGGCGTAGTCCAGCATTTCCCCCACCGCCTCCGCCGAGGGGATGGTGAAGTTCTCCAGCAAAATGCGGCTGCCTTTTTTCAGGCTCAGGGTATGGACGGTGATGTTGTCGGCCCCGTAGGACAGGCACTTGTCCAGCGTCCGCCGGAAGCCCTCCGGCGTGTCCTCCGGCAGTCCGGCGATCAGATCCATGTTCACATGGGGAAAGCCCATGCCGGTGGCCAGTGCCATGGCCTCCTCCACGTCACGGGCCGTATGGCGGCGGCCGATGGCGGTGAGGACGTGATCCTCCAGTGACTGGGGATTGACGCTGATGCGGTCCACACCGTGATCCAGCAGCACTTGCAGCTTCTCCCGGTCGATGGTGTCCGGCCGCCCGGCCTCGATGCAGTATTCCACGCAGCCCGACAGATCGAAGCTGCGGTTCAGGTGGGTCAGCAGCCGGTCCATCTGATCGGTGGAGAGGGTAGTGGGAGTACCGCCCCCCATGTAGAAGGATTTGATGTGCAGCCCCGTCTCCTGCACCATTCGGGCGGCGTCGGTGATCTCCCGGTGCAGCACCTCCAGATACGGCTCCACCAGTCCCAGCGTCCGCTCCACGGACTGGGACACAAAGCTGCAATAGGCGCAGCGGGTGGGACAGAAGGGGATGCCAACATACAGGGAGATATCCTCCGGCTTCAGCTCCGCCTTGGCTCTGCGGGAGGCCTCTGCCGTCTCGACACACAGGCGGCGGCGCTCCGGCGAGACGAAGTAGGTGTCCCGCAGGACCCGGTCCACCTGCCGCTCCGTCATGCCCTTCTCCAGCATCCGGGAGGCCAGCTTGCCGGGGCGGATGCCCGTCAGCGCCCCCCAGCTGGGGGTGATGCCGGTGATCTCCCGTGCCGCCTTGAAGAAGCTTAGCTTCACCGCCTTCTGGCGAAGGCGCTCTGCCTCATACTCCGTCAGCTGCGGGTCCACGGCGGTCCGGGAGATGCCACGGGCCGTCCGGCCGTGGTAGGTGATGGTGGTGACGGCGGTGTTGTAGCGGGGGGAGCGGCTCAGCGTCACCAGCGCATGATCCTCCCCATCCTCCGCCGGCTCATAGACCGGCCGCTCCTCCGGGAAAAAAGCCAGCAGACTCTGCTCCACGGCGTACCGGTCGTCGTGACCACGAAAGATCAGCTTCATGGCGTCCCTCCGTCACAGGGAGAGCCGCCGGGTCATGAAGGGGTTCACCCGGCGCTCATAGTCCAGCTCCGTGGCCCCCTCGTGGCCGGGATAGACCTTGTAGTTGCCGGGCAGCGCCGCCAGCCGGTCCAGCGAGGCCAGCATGGCCTTGGGGTCGCCGCCGGCGAAGTCCGTGCGGCCGCAGGAGCCACGGAACAGGGTGTCGCCGGAGAACATCACGTCCCCTACCAACAGACATACGGAACCCTGGGTGTGGCCCGGCGTCTCCATGACACGGATGGTGAGGCTGCCCAGCGTCAGGGTGTCCCCCTCCTTGTAGTAGCGCTGGTTGTGCTCCGGCAGGCGGGAGAACATCATATCCATGTGCTTGGGCGGCTGGTCGGTGACGTCCTTCTCGTGGATGTACACCGGCACGTCGGGGTATTTCTCCAGCAGAGGCCGGACGGCGGTGGTGTGGTCAAAGTGTCCGTGGGTCAGCAGGATGTACTCCAGACGGCAGCCGGAGCGGCTGACCATGTCGGCCACCTGCTCCGGCTTGTCGCCTGGATCGATGAGGGCGCAGACCCCGGTCTCCTCGTCGCACAGCAGATAGCAGTTGGTGGAAATAAAGCCCACCCGGATGGAATCAATTTTCATGGGATATTCTCCTTTATCAAGAATCGCTGGGATGTGAATGGTCGTGTAGAAGATAGCGTGGGGGATCGTATCAAGAGAAAAGATAGATATCAGCAAAGCGGAGCCGGGATATACTCCGCCGATGGAGCATATTGGTCAGCTGGAGAGCTGGTCGGTATCTACGATCAGGGTCAGGGGGCCGTCGTTGACGGATTGGACCAGCATATCGGCGCCGAATTCGCCGGTCTCGGTGTGGAAGCCCTTTTCCCGGCACAGAGCCACGAATTTTTCATACAGGGGGATGGCCACCTCCGGCCGGGCGGCGGCCAGAAAGTCCGGACGGCGGCCCTTGCGGCAGTTGCCGTAAAGGGTGAACTGAGATACCACCAGAATTTCGCCGCCCACCGTCTCCAGACCACGGTTCATCTTGCCGTCCTCGTCCTCAAAAATACGCAGGCCCACCAGCTTGTCCGCCAGCTTCACGGCTTGGGCCTCGGTGTCCTCATGGGTGATGCCCAGCAGGATCAGAAAGCCCTGTCCGATCTGGCCGATGGTCTTGCCGTCCACGGCAACGGAGGCACTTTTTACCCGTGTCAGTACAGCTCTCATGGAATATAGTCTCCTTTTTCGACAATATATGCGATGATTTTGATGAGTTGGAGCAATTTCGAGGGAGTGTCAACCGATTTTCACGTCGCAATGTGGCTGGAGATCGGTAGACACGACCATATGCGCTTTTGCACACTTTGCCAGCTATCGGAAAAGTGTGGCGCCGGAGGCGCATTTATCACCCGGCGGGGCGGGTAACACGCATGACCCCGGAGATCTGCTCCAGCCGGCGCATGACAGCCTGCAGCTGCTGGCTGTCGGATACATCCACGGCCAGGGAGATCAGAGCGAAGCCGTCGGCGGTGGAGCGGGCGTTGAGAGAGGATACGTGGACCTTGGCGGCGGAGAGGATGGTGGAGATATCCACCAGCAGATTGGGCCGATCCTTGGACACCACC
>ENA-UEQE01003255-UEQE01003255.1-human-gut-metagenome-genome-assembly--contig:-NODE-3255-length-10636-cov-3.122265_pt1 | contig 10636 bp, 9 predicted proteins | sample MGYA00242934_ERZ507935 | MGnify/ENA primary metagenome ERZ507935 (study PRJEB26167, sample SAMN06115423) | human gut metagenome | host: Homo sapiens | place: China:Anhui | collected 2015-03-30 | study... | reverse complement strand
ACAGTCTCAGCCGCTGCGGTCGTTTGGCCGCGGCGGCTGCCTTTTTCCTCTGCCCGCATCGGGCGGGACTTGCTTTTTCTTCCCCGGTGCGTTATACTCTGGCGCATGAAGATGAATACGGGAGGTATGCATATGAATGCGGTGATCTTTGATATGGACGGCGTGCTCGTGGACAGCGAGCGCGTGGTCTGGGAGAGTTTTCGTTATGCGGGCGAGAAGACCGGCGTTCCCGATGTGGAGCGGATGGCGATCATCGGCCTTGGACTCAACGACGAGGCGTGGATCAAACGGTTCCGGCAGGAATTCGGCGCGGATGCGGACCGAATCCTGGAGCACGAGGAGGCCTATCTGCAGAATTTTTACGCCAATGGAGCAGCTCCGGCAAAAAAAGGCGCGCAGCGGCTGCTGGAGCAGCTGTGCGCGTGGAATATCCCGGTTGCAGTCGCGTCGTCGTCTCCGGCGGCCGTCGTGCGCGGCCGGCTGGAACGGGTCGGACTGCTGCAATATTTTACTGCGGTCATTTCCGGCGACATGGTCGGCCGCTCGAAGCCGGAGCCGGACATTTTCCTCGAGGCGGCGCGGCAGCTGGGAAGCCCCGCTGCGCTGTGCACCGTGATCGAGGATTCGCCGAACGGCCTGCGCGCGAGCAGGCGCGCCGGATGCCGGACGCTGTTCGTGCCGGACCTCTGGCAGCCGGAGGAGGAGCATCCGGAGCTCTATGACGCGCGCTTTGCCGATCTGGACGCCGTGCGCGAATTTTTTGCTGCGGAGCATTAAGCTCTGCGGGTTGCGGCGGACGGAATCTGCAGCAGCTGGCGGTATTTTGCCACGGTGCGGCGCGAGATGTCGATGCCCTGTACCTGCAGCCGCTCGGCAAGCGCCTGATCGGACAGGGGAGCGTGCTTATCCTCCTGCTGCACAAGCACGGCGATGGCCTGCTGTGCCATGACGCCGGAGACCTCACCGCCTGCCAGCTTTGCGGAAAACAGGCTGCGCAGCAGGCGGACGCCCTGCGGCGTCTGGATATACTTCCCACTGAGCGCGCGGCTGACGGTGGAGGTGTGCAGGCCGACGGCCTGCGCGATGTCCTGCATCGTCATCGGAGCGAGCGCCTGCCCGGAACGGAAATACGGCAGCTGCCGCTTCAGAATTTCCTGACAGCAGCGCAGGAGCGTCTCCTCCCGCTGCCGGATGCAGCTGATGAGCCATTCCGCCTGCGAGACCTTTTTGACGATATACTGCCGCGCCTCCGGATCGTCCGTCTCGCGGACGAGGGAGCGGTAGAAGCTGCTGACGGACAGCTCCGGCGTGTAGGCCCTGTTGACGGCGACGCTGAGCACGCCGTCTTTTTCCTGCAGGAGCACGTCGGGGACGACATAGCCGTCGTCCTGCGCGCGGCTGAATTCCGCGCACGGGTAGGGCGAAAGGCTCTGGATCTGCCGGTAGGCCTCCTGCACGGCGGCAAGGGGAACATGCTCGCTCGCGGCGATGGCCGCAAAAGCGTGATGCCCAGCCTGCTCGAGATAGTGCTCCGCGATCGTGCAGGCCAGCCCGGACTCGCCGAGCGCCTGCAGCTGCAGGCAGAGGCATTCCGAGAGTGTTCTTGCGCCGACGCCGGGCGGGTCAAGGCGCTGGATGATCTGGACGGCGGCATCGACAAGCGCGGCCGGGCCGAGCGCAGAGACATCGGCGCGCAGATAGCCGTCGGCATCGAGCGCATGGATGACGGCGAGCACGGCGCGCTGCAGCTCCGGCTCCAGCGACAGGCGCTCCGCCTGAAACTGCAGATGGGTCGTCAGGTCCTCGCCGTAGGCGACGGCGTCCTGGTCGGCAAAATCCGGCTGCATGTGCTCCGCATCCTCGCCCGCGGCGGCATGCCCGCCGGCGGAGAGATCGTCAAGCAGACTCACGCCCGGCGCGGCTCCGCATTCCAGCGTGGGATTTTCCAGCAGAGCGGTATTGATATAGGACTGCAGCTGGCATACGTCCAGCTGTAAAATTTCAACAGCGGCGTACATCTGCGGACGCTGCTGCTGAACGGGCTTCTGTTCATGGAAGATCTGCATAAAAAAATCCTCTTCCGACGGTAAACGATGCGCTTTTTGTGATATTCCATTATATCGGCTCACCGGGTGGATGTCAAGGCATCCACCCCGTATCAAAATTTTTCCGGTTGATACTACTCGTAGTGGCATGAAATTTGCTATAATAGAAAGACACAGGGAGGTGCAAACCGATGAAACAAGAAAACTTTGTAGAGAACATCCCGGGCATCCTGCTGCTGTCGCACGGCCCGTTCTGCCAGGCTCTGCTCGAGTCTGCCCAGATGATCGGCGGTGAGGCAGTGAACGTGGTGGCGCTGCCGCTGCTGGAGAACGCGAGCATTGACGAATACGGCGAGAAGGCCATGCAGACGTTCAAGCAGATGCCCGAGGGCTCGATCGTTCTGTTCGACCTGGCAAGCGGCACACCGTTCAATCAGATGATGATGAAGAGCGGCGGCGAGGAATTCCCCGGCCTGTGCGGCATGAACCTGCCGGTCCTGCTGGAGGCGATGACCATGCGCGAGGCCATGAAGGGCAGCGAGCTAGTCGCCCTGCTGGAGGAATCCGCCAAGGCGGCAGTCGTCAATATCAAGAGCTTTTTCGAACCGTAAGCAGGGTACATAATTTCTGCGGAAGGGAGGTCAGTACATGCGCAGAGATCATGTGTTACAATTTGTCCTGGAAGCGGCACAGACACCGGATTTTCAGGGCGTGACGGCGCAGGCCGTTGCGGATGCCCTGAGCATCTGGCGCAACGATGCCGCAGTCGAGCTCAATAAGCTCGTCGCAGAGGGAAAGCTGCGGCGGGTCGGCAAGAAAAACGTGCGTTTCTTCCCAGCATCGGAGGAGACGGCGGACATCCGGCCGGAGCCGGCCGTGCAGGAGGAGCCGCCGCAGGCAGAGGAGGAGACCGGACAGTACCGGGCGTTCTCCGGCCTTGTCGGCGCGGACGGCAGCCTGAAATATCAGCTGCGGGTCGCCATGGCGGCCGTTGCCTATCCCCCGAACGGCCTGAATATGCTCATCACCGGCTCGACCGGCAGCGGCAAGAGCCATTTTGCCCGAACGATCTGGGAATACGCAAAGGAGACGAAGGCGCTTTGCGGCGCGCATGCACCGATTCCCTTCGTGGAGTTCAACTGCGCGGAATATGCGGACAATCCGCAGCTGCTGCTGTCCCACCTGTTCGGCTATAAAAAGGGCGCGTTCACGGGCGCGCTCGAGGATAAGCCGGGTCTTGTGGAGCAGGCGAACGGCGGCATTCTGTTCCTCGACGAGATCCACGGCCTGTCGTCGACCGGGCAGGAGATGTTTTTCTCCCTGCTCGACACGGGCGTGTTCCGCCGCGTCGGCGACAATACGCCTCGCACCTCGCGCTTTATGCTCATCGGCGCGACAACAAAGCCGCTGACCGATCTGCTCGAGACGTTCCTGCGCCGTATGCCGGTGCTCATCTCCATGCCGACGCTCTCGGACCGCCCGATGAAGGAGCGGCTGGAGCTGGTGGAGCATTTTTACGCAGAGGAGGCCGCCCACATCGGCCGCACGCTGCGCATCCAGAAGGGCGCGCTCAACAGCATTCTGGACTATTCGCTGCATTCCAATTTAGGCGTTCTGAAGAATCTGGTGCAGCTGTCCTGTGCCAAGGCGTTCCTGCGCGAGAATGTTGCGGGGAACCGGACGGGGGAGATCGCGGTCACGTTTTCTGACCTCTCGTTCCAGACCTATAACGTCTCGGCCGAGACGGAAAAATACGCGCACGGCGACCTGCATTTTGCGGAGGATCTTGTCGTGCCGAACCAGCGCATCCAGAGCAGCGCGGCGGACGTTGCCTCGTTCGTCGATGTCTATGACTTTGTGGAATCGCGCCTGTCCGGCGAGCAGGAGCAACACCATGACGCCGGAAATCTGCAGCAGATCATTGCTGCGGAGATCGATAATTATTATGTGGACATGGAGCGGGCCCTGCAGGCCCCGGATGTCGACCGCAGCCTGCTCGACAGCGTGCTGTTCCCCGGCAGCATCGGCATCTGCAGCGAGTTTCTCAGCCGGGCCTCTTATGCGCTCAACCATGTCTATCCGTCAATTGCGGCGACGCTGCTTGCCATGCATCTCAGCCAGTATGTCAGCCGCATGCGCTCAGAGCAGCCGGCCTTCCCGCTGAGCGTGCGGGGCGGCCTGCAGGGCTACGGTGCGGAGCTGGACTTCCTGCGGGAGAACCGGCAGTGGCTGGCGCAGGCTATCAAGGTGCACATCTCGACAGACGAGATGAACTGCCTTGCCGTCCTGCTGCGTCAGGCGGGCAAAAAGCGGGAGAAGCCGCCGGTCTGGCTGACGCTGGCCTCCGGCAGCGACGGCGTGGCGGCCGGTATGGCGCGCCATCTCAACGCCGTCTATGACACAAATCACGTCCACTGGGTGGATTCCGCACGGGGCGGCAGCCTGTTCCAGTCACTGTGCGACCATATCGCAACATTCCACGGCGAGGCGGGCAACCTGATCTTCACGGATATGAAGGTGCTCACCACGCTGGAGCCGGAGCTGACGAAGGCGACGGGCGTGCCGTGCCGGGTCATTCCCATCCTGGAGCAGCGTCTGCTGCTCGAGGCGAGCCGCCTGACGCTGCATCCGGCGCAGCAGGACCTCAATGCGCTGCGCGACCAGATCATAGAGGCCTATTTCCGGCAGATGAGCCATCTGTTCCAGACCTCCGGGCTGGATGTTTCGGCCCTGCGCGAAAAATATGCAGAGCAGACGCCGGAAAAGGTCATTCTGTCGACCTGCATCACCGGCATCGGCAGCGCCCGCACCATTCAGGAGATCCTGCAGAAGCGGCTTGCCTATATCCCGCGCCTGCACGTCGTCGCGGTCAGCGCGCTCGACAGCGTGGAAAAGCTGGCCGAGCAGTACGGAAGCTCCCTGCGGCTCGTGGTCGGCACGGTGGAGCCGAACATCCCCGGCGTGCCGTTCATCACGGCGGACCGCGTGTTCAGCCGGGAGGGCATCATGGCCATCGCCTCCATCGTGGACGATTGGGGCATGGACACCAAGCAGATGCTCTCCGGGCAGGAGGAGACCTCCGGCGGCGAGACGATCAGCCTGCTGGCGCAGAGTCTGCGCTATATCGCGCCCCATGTTGAGCAGCAGCTGGCCATCGACTGCATCGAGACCATGACGCGCCAGCTCGAGACCGGCTATTACCGGCGTGCCCTGCCGCAGGATGTGCGCGTGCGGCTGTTCATGCACGCGGCGTCTATGCTGGAGCGCATCGTCAACGGCAATCCGCTCGCGATGGAGCCGGAGCACGAGGAACTCATCCGCCAGAACGCGGCATGGTTTGAGCGCCTGCAGGCCCTGATCGCGGCGTCGTTTGCGTCGTTCGGTCAGGAGATCCCGCGGGCCGAGGCATTCTATTTTATGCTGTCGCTGCCGCAGACGCTCGAATGAGCTGCGGCACGTCAAAATACGAAAATTGAAACAGGAGATATGAAACATGGTCAGTCAGAAAGTTACAGTCATGAATGCGTCGGGCCTGCATGCGCGCCCGGCAAACGCCTTTGTGAAGGAAGCGGTCCGTCACGCGGGCTGCAACATCCTCATCAAGAAGGACGGCAAGACCTACATGGGCAAGTCCATCGTTTCCGTGCTCTCCGCCTGCGTGAAGTGCGGTACGGAGATCGAGCTGGTCGCCGATGGCAACGATGAGGCACAGGCGCTGCAGGATATGGTGAGCGCCGTGAACTCCGGCCTGGGCGAATAAGACCGATTTTGTACGAATGAAACAGTGAGGTGGCAGGAACATCATGAAATGGCAAGGCAAGGGCGTGTCGGAGGGACTCGCCATGGCGCAGATCCATCTGTTTACGCCGAAGCTCCCGGAGATTTCGCGCCAGCCTGCGGCTGACGCCGAGGCGGAGGTCGCAAAGCTCGAAAAGACGCTGGCGGCTGCGGAGGAGGAGCTGCGCGGTCTCTATGAGACCGCAAAGGAGAAGATGGGCGAGCAGGAGGCGGAGATCTTCGACGCCCACCTGACGATCCTCGGCGACGAATACTCCGTCCGGGAGCCGATCATCCAGCGCATCCGCGAGCAGAAGCAGAATGCCGCCGCAGCGATCACGGACCAGTTCGACGAGCTGGCGCAGATGTTCCGCTCCCTCGGCGACGAGCTAATGGCAGAGCGCGCCGCGGACGCCGAGGACCTCAAGCAGCAGCTGCTGCGCATCTGCCTCGGCTGCGGGCGGCAGGACCTGTCCGTGCTGCCGGGCGATGTGATCGTGCTGGCGGAGGAGCTGACGCCGTCCGACACCGTGCGCATGGATACGGCCCACGTCAAGGGCATCGCCACGAGGCTCGGCGGCGCGACGGCGCACAGCGCCATCATTGCGCGCACGCTCGGCATCCCGGCTGCTGCCGGGATCGACGGCTGGCAGACAGAGGCACTGAACGGACATATGGCCATCCTCGACGGCGCGGACGGTACCCTGACCGTCGACCCGACGGATGAGGAGACGGCGTGCTATCAGAGCCGCAAGGCGCAGGCCGACTGCGAAGCACAGGCGCTCGAGGCCTTCCGCACCTGCCCCTCGCAGACGAAGGACGGCGCGGCGCTTGAGATCTGCGCGAACATCGGCACGCCGCAGGAGGCGCAGCAGGCCATGAAATACGGCGCGGACGGCGTCGGCCTGTTCCGCAGCGAGTTCCTGTTTATGGATCGCGACGCTCTGCCCACGGAGGACGAGCAGTTTGAGGCCTATCGCATGGCGGCACAGACAATGGCGGGCAAGCCGCTCATCATCCGCACGCTGGATGTCGGCGGCGACAAGAAGCTGCCGACGCTCGAGCTGCCGCATGAGGACAATCCCTTCCTCGGCTTCCGCGCCATCCGCATGACGCTCAGTCACCCCGAGATCTTCCGGCCGCAGCTGCGCGCCATTCTCCGCGCGGCTGCCTATGGCGACGTGCGCGTCATGTTCCCGATGATCGGCTCCATGGATCAGCTCCGCGAGGCAAAGGCCCTGCTGCGTGAGCAGGAGCAGACGCTGCAGGCGGAGGGCGTTCCGACCGGCCCTGTGAAGGTCGGCATGATGGTGGAGATCCCGGCAGCCGCCGTTCTGGCAGAGGAGTTTGCAAAGGAAGTTGACTTCTTCTCCATCGGCACGAACGACCTGACGCAGTATCTGCTGGCTATACGCTTGCGGTCGAGCGCGGCAACGCCGCTGTGGCACACCTCTATGCGCCGGAGCATCCGGCCGTGCTGCGGCTCATCGCCATGACGGCGCAGGCCGCTGCAGAGCGGCACATTCCCTGCGGCATGTGCGGCGAGGCGGCTGGCGACCCGAAGCTGGCCCCGGCCTTTGTCGGTATGGGCGTGAATGAGCTTTCCATGAGCCCGCGCCGCGTTCCGGCTGTCCGGAAGCTCCTGAGCTAGCTGACGATGGACGAGTGCCGTCAGGCCGCAGAAAAACTTCTGCATCCGTAAGAAAAATGTTTTTCCGGTTTTCTGACGGAAAAATGCTGAAAAATCAGCTGATTTTTGAACATTCCGACAGAAAAATTGAACCGGACCGAAAAAAGCCCACGAATTACTACCTGTAGTGGCACGGAAATTGCATATAAAATAGGGCGTAGGGGAAAGTCAGAATCGGGCGGCACAGGCCGCCTCTGAAAGTCCCAAGACTTCAGTGTGAAAGGGAAGTGCCACAATGAACTATCAGGATCAGGTGGTCGTGCTGACCGGCGCAAGCGGCGGCATCGGCTCTGCGATGGCAAAGAAATTTACAGACCTCGGCGCGAAGGTCGCGCTGCTGGATATTACGGTAGACCGCGTACAGGCTCTGGCCGACAAGCTCGGCCTCGGCAGTGACCGCGCCTTCTGCGCGGCGGTCGATGTTTCCAATGAAGAATCCGTCAAGGCGACGGTCGACGCGATCGTAAAGCACTTCGGCCGGATCGACGTTCTGGTCAATGCCGCCGGGATCCCCGGCCCGAGCGCCCGCGTGGAGGATTACTCCTTCTCCGATGCAAAGAAGGTGCTCAGCGTCAATCTGTTCGGTACCTTCCTGATGATGCATACCGTTCTGCCCGTCATGCAGGCGCAGAAGCACGGCGCGATCCTGAACTTCGGTTCCGTGTCCGGTGTCGTCGGCTATCCGTTTGAAAGCGCCTACGGCGCGAGCAAGGCGGCCATCATCCATCTGACGAAGAACGCCGCCAGCGAGAACGGCGGCAACGGTGTGCGCATCAATGCGATCTCGCCGGGCTGGGTCAAGACGAACATGATGGCGACCATTCTGGACAGCTATAAGAACGTCGGCTTCGACAATGCCGACGAGAATGTTACGCTCGGGCCGATGGGCCGTCCCGGCACGCCGGAGGAGATCGCGAACGTCGCGGCCTTCCTCTGCTCCGAGGAAGCTTCCTATGCCAATGGCTCGAACTTCCTGGTCGACGGCGGCATGACGCTGGGCTGATCGGAGGGAGATCCAATGGCAGCACTGAATGAAAAGCTCCGGGTCGTTGTGGTCGGCGGTGTGGCCGGCGGCGCATCGGCTGCGGCGCGCGTCAAGCGCCTGAACGAAAATGCGGACGTCGTGGTGTTTGAAAAGGGCAGCGACGTATCGTTTTCCAACTGCGGCCTTCCGTATTATCTGAGCGGCACGGTGGAGGACAGCGAGGACCTCATCATGATGACCCCGGCGGCCTTCCGGAAGAAGCATGACATCGATGTGCGTGTGCATTCCGAGGTCGTGTCCATCGACCGCGAGAAGAAGACCGTCACCGTGCGCAGCACGGAGACCGGCGAGACGTATGAGCAGCCCTATGACAAGCTCGTCCTGTCGCCGGGCGCAAACCCCATCGTTCCGCCTGCCCTGAAGGGCGCGGACCGTGAGAATGTGTTCACCATCCGCAATGTCCGCGACATCGTCGCGCTCAAGACATTTCTGGATAAGCCCGAGACGAAGCGTGTCTTCGTGGTCGGCGGCGGCTTCATTGGTATCGAGGCTGCGGAAAATCTGCAGCTGGCCGGGAAGGACGTCACGCTGGCGGAGCTGTCCGGTCAGATCCTGCAGCCGTTTGACGAGGATATGGTCCAGATCCTGCACAAGGAGCTTGACGGCCACGGCGTTAAGCTCCTGCTGCACACGAACGTGCAGGCGATCACGGAGCAGGGCGTGACGGTCGAGCGGAACGGCGCGCAGGAGACCTATTCTGCCGACGCGGTCGTTCTGGCCATCGGCGTCTTCCCCGAGACGAAGCTCGCGGCTGCGGCCGGGCTCGAGATCGGTAAGACCGGTGCGATCCATGTGAACGAAAATTATCAGACGAACGACCCGGATATCTACGCGGTCGGCGATGCGATCGAGGTCTATGACCCGCAGACCCATGTCTGGCGCAAGCTTGCGCTGGCCGGCCCTGCGCAGTTCGAGGCGCGCGCCGCTGCGGACCACATCTGCGGCATCACGAGTCCGAACCACGGCTTTGCGGGCGCGCTGTGTCTGCGCGTGTTTGGTCAGAACGCTGCAGCCGTCGGCATCAGCGAGGCACTTGCCGCCCGCTCCGGCCTCCACGCGGACAGCGTGCTGATCTTCCCGGGCGATAAGGTCGGCATTATGCCGGATTGGCATTATATGTCCCTGAAGCTCATCTTTGAGCGCCCAACGGGCCTGATCCTCGGCGCGCAGGCGATCGGGGAGGGCGATGTCGTCGGCCGCATGAATGTCATCGCGGCGATGATCCGCATGCATGCGACGGTCTATGACCTCAAGGACATGACGCTGTGCTATTCCCCGGTCTACAGCACGGCAAAGGACCCCGTCAATCAGGCGGCGCTCGTTGCCATCAATGTGCTCGAGGGCCAGCTCCGTCAGGTTCATGTGTCCGCGGTGCGCTCCCTTGTGGAGTCCGGCGCGTATATTGTCGATGTCCGCGAGGAGGGCGAGTACGCCGAGGGCCATCTCGTCGGCTCCCATAACATCCCGCTGACGCAGCTGCGCGCGCGGATGGAGGAAATTCCAAAGGATGTTCCCGTGTACCTGCACTGCCGCTCGAGCCAGCGGAGCTATTACGCGCTCTGCTGCCTGCGCGGCCATGGCTACCACAACCTGACGAACATCAGCGGCTCGTTCCTCGGTATCAGCCTCTATGAGTATTTCCATGATAAGTCCGAGGGCCGCAAGCCCATCGTGACCGCATACAACTTTGACTGAGCGGGAGGAACTATGGAAAATACGATGACGGAGGCGCGTGCAGACGCGCTGATGGAGGACGGCTTCCACTGCTCGCAGTGTGTGTTCCCGTATGCGGCATTCCGCCTCGGCATGGACCGCGATGAGGCGCTCCGCCTGAGCGCAGGCCTCGGCGGCGGCTGCTTCCACGGCGACTCGTGCGGTGCAGTGACCGGCGCGGCCATGGCACTCAGCATCGTGTTCGGCTTTGATCGGCCGAATGCGGAGGAAGCGGATAAGCTGCTGATCGAGAAGGTCCACGAATTCCAAAAGCGTTTTCTGGAGGAGACGGATATGTACGAGATGCCGCGCAACGCGCTCGACGTGGTGGTCAGCAAATCTTTCGGCAAGCATTGGGAGCTGAAG
>ENA-UEQE01003251-UEQE01003251.1-human-gut-metagenome-genome-assembly--contig:-NODE-3251-length-10643-cov-7.518929_pt1 | contig 10643 bp, 7 predicted proteins | sample MGYA00242934_ERZ507935 | MGnify/ENA primary metagenome ERZ507935 (study PRJEB26167, sample SAMN06115423) | human gut metagenome | host: Homo sapiens | place: China:Anhui | collected 2015-03-30 | study... | reverse complement strand
GAAGGGGGAGGGAAGCTTTTCTTCAGAAAAGTTCCCTCCCCCTTCCCCAAGTTCCCGTTACTTGCTCAACACGTTGCCGATGCCGAGGATGCCCGCCTCGTCGAAATCCCTGCCGATGAGCTGCATGCCGACGGGGAGGCCGTCCGCTTCGCCCACGGGGAACGAGAGGCCGGGGAGCCCGGCGAGGTTCAGGGACACGGTGTAGATGTCCATAAGGTACATCTTGAGCGGATCATCAATGATGGAGCCGAGTTTCCACGCCGTGACCGGAGAGACGGGGCCGAAAAGGGCGTCGCAGGAGCCGAGCGCGTTCAGGTAGTCCTGGCGGATGAGGCGGCGGACCTGCGCGGCCTTCTTGTAGTAGGCGTCGTAGTACCCGGCGGAAAGGACGTAGGTGCCGAGCAGGATGCGGCGCTGGACTTCCTGCCCGAAGCCCTCGCTGCGGGAGCGGCAGTAGAGGTCGTCGAGATTCTTGGGATCGGCGGATCGGTAGCCGTAGCGCACGCCGTCGAACCGGGAGAGGTTCGAGCTGGCTTCGGCCATCGCTACAATATAGTAGGCGGCGATGGCGTGGCGGGTCGCGTGGGGCAGGGATACGTCCACGAGTTCCGCGCCGAGGTCGCGGGCACGGTCAAGGGCGTCTTGGCACGCCTTGGCGACCGGGCCGTCCAGCCCTTCGGCCATGAATTCGCGGGGCACGCCGAGGCGCACGCCTTTGAGGTCGGCACGGGAGAAGTCGGCGTAGTTGTCTACGGGGCGCGGCGAAGAGGTGGAATCGCGTTTGTCGTGCCCGGCGATGACGGAAAGCACAAGGGCGGCGTCTTCCACGGTGCGGGTCAGCGGGCCGACCTGATCGAGCGAGGAACCGTAGGCGATGACGCCGTAGCGGGATACGCGCCCGTAGGTGGGCTTGAGGCCCACGCAGCCGCACAGGGCTGCGGGCTGGCGGATGGAGCCGCCGGTGTCCGTGCCGAGGGAGGCGTAGCACTGGTTCGCGGCGACGCTGGCGGCCGAGCCGCCGCTGGAGCCGCCGGGGACGCGTTCGGGATCGCGGGGGTTGCGGGTCGGGCCGAAGGCGGAGTTTTCCGTGGAGGAGCCCATAGCGAACTCGTCCATGTTGTTCTTGCCGACGATGACCGCCCCGGCTTCCTTCAGGCGTTCGACCACAAAGGCGTCATAAAACGGATTGAAGCCGCCGAGGATTTTGGAGCCGGCCGTGGTGCGCGTGCCCTTGGTGACGATGGCGTCCTTGACCGTGACGGGCACACCCCAGAGGGGCTTGGAGGCGTCCGGGCCCTGCGCGTCGAGGGCGCGGGCCTCTTCAAGGGCCTGTTCGCGTACGGTGATCAGGGCATGGATGGACGGTTCCGTCTCGGCGATGCGGTCGAGGCAGGCTTTGGCCACGGCTTCGGCGGAGACGTCGCCCCCGGCGAGGCGCGCCCGGATTTCAGCAAGGGAGGCTTGGATCAGATCGGACATGGGACGCTCCTAGACGATGCGGGGCACGACGAAGAACTGCCCGTCGGTTTCCGGGGCGTTGGCGAGAACGTCCGTATGCATGTTTTTCTGGATGGGCTCGTCGGCACGGTAGGGCGTGGAGTGCTCCACAGGGCTGTACAGCGGCTCGACGGCGCTGGTGTCCACTTCGGCGAGAATATCCATATAGGCAATGATGTCGGCGCATTGTTCTCCGAATTTGGCGAGCGTGCCTTCTTCGGGGGCGAGGCGGGCAAGTCTCGCAAGGTGCGCCATGCGATCCGTGGTGAGCATGAGGAGAACCTTTCGGCTAGAGGTTGGCAAAAAGAAAAAATTACCATCGGCGGTTGTGGATGGTCAAGACGCCCGTTCCGGGAGGCGTTTGTTGTTATAATGAGGGCCGTATTTTCAACTATATGAAATTCAAAACAGATTTTTTAGAAAATCATCAAAAAGGCGAATGCCCTGTTCCGGTGTGTGCGGCGGGCCAAAAAGAAAGGGGGTGCTCCCCCCTTCCCCAGAACTTTTTTCCTTGGCTCTGTCAGTATGTGGTTGCTTCATCTCCACAACACGGTGAAAATGTAGCCTTTCTCTCCAGCTTTCCCCTTGGCGGAATCCATAGCCAAGGCATTTTGCCGGTTATTCCTTTGGAACTTCAAGGAAAAAAGCATCAGCCATTTTCCAGGACACAGCCTTTTCCTTTGGCCCTGTCATAGTATGTGATTGTTTTATCTCCACAGCATGGGAAACTATCGGCTTTTTCTCTGGCTTTTCTGCCGATGGGCTCCGTGCTTGGGGTATTTTACTGGTTATTCCTTTGGAATTTCAAGAAACAAAGCCTCAGCCGTTTTCTACGGCGCAGCTTTTCCCCGGCTATTCAGCTCCGCCCCGTCCTGCGGGAGGCCTGCGCGGTGGCCTTGTCGCGGCGGATCTTCTGCTTTTTGACGGACGACGCTGTGGCCTTGCTGGATGGCTTGTATTTGGTGAGGGCGGAGGCCACGGTGATGCCTTTGGTGCGGGATTTGAAGCCGGCCTCCACAAGCCTGCGGACTTCTTGGCTGCGTATCCCGGCGGATTCGGCGCCGAGGATGACCGCGATGAGGCGGGTATTGCCGCGCCGCACGGTGGAAATGATATTGTAGCCGGAAGCCGTGACCCAGCCGGTTTTGAGGCCGTCGGCGCCGGGGCAGGCCCCAAGCAGCGGGTTTTTGTTCCTTGTGACCGCCCCCCGGTGCTTGAGCACGCGGACGCGGTGGTATTGGAGCGCGGAAGGGTTGTTTTTAAGGTAGACGTACCCAAGCCGCGCCATATCCCTGGCTGTGGTGTACTGCCCGGCGGCGGGAAGGCCGTTGGGCGTTTTGAACGTGCTGGAGGACATGCCGATCTGGCGGGCCTTCCTGTTCATCATTTTGACGAAGGCACGGCCCGAACCGCCCACGCGCTCGGCGACGGCCATCGAAGCGTCGTTTCCGGAAGAGACGGCCATCCCCATAAGCAGGCGTTTCAGGGAAACGCGCTCCCCTGCGCGCAGGCCCATGCGGGAGCCCCCCTGACGCGCGGCGTGCCGGCTGACGCGGATTGAGTCGGAGAGCTTGACCTTGCCGGAACGGATGGCGTCGAACGTCACCATCATGGACATGACTTTCGTGAGGGAGGCCGGGGGGATCCGCGCGTCGGGGTTTTGGGAATAGAGTATTTTGCCCGTGCGGGCATCCATGAGCACGGCGGAGCGGACATTGAGGAGCCGCCCGGAAGCGGCGCTTTGGGCTGTGGCGGCTTTCCGGGCGCTCCGGGCTTCCGCGGCCGGGGCAAGGATGAGGGAGGCGGCTATGAGGAGGAATCCGGCAAAAAGCGGGATTCTCAGGAAGCGGCATTTGGATCGCAGGGGGGTGGACATGCTGGATACGCTCCGGGAACCGTGTCTAGGGAAATGGGGAATCAGATAAGAACCTTATTCCAGCCGGATTGCGATGACAAGGGAAAACAGGTTGGTTTCCCGGCGAAAGGCCCCAGCGGGGCCCACTTTCTCATCAGGAACATAATTCTTTGATATTCCATATTGTTATGCCTATACCCCAACCCAGCCGCCATGAGAGTGTAAAAAAAATAGGCTCCCCCCTCTGGACGACATCGAGGAATGCTTTATTTCTTTCGCATAAAACATGACATCATCACCTCTTTACAGGGTGTGAGTCCTCGAGGAGGAACCTATTATGGGCAAAATCATCGGAATCGACCTTGGCACGACGAACAGTTGTGTCTATGTTATGGAAGGCAAAGACCCCAAATGCATCACCAACCCGAACGGCGGCCGTACGACCCCGTCCGTGGTCGCCTTCACCGACAAGGAGCGTCTGGTCGGCGACGCCGCCAAGCGTCAGGCCGTGACGAACTCCAGCCGTACCGTTTTTGCGGTCAAGCGTCTGATGGGGCGTATGGCCAATTCTCCCGAAGTCGAACATTGGAAGCAGCACGCTCCCTATAAGATTGTGGCCGGCGCCAATGGTGCCGCCGTGGTCGAAATCGACGGGCACCAGTACACCCCGCAGGAAGTCTCCGCGACCATCCTGAGCAAGCTGAAAGCCGACGCGGAAGCCTATCTCGGCGAACCCGTGACCGAAGCCGTCATCACCGTCCCGGCCTACTTTAACGACGCCCAGCGTCAGGCCACCAAGGACGCCGGGCAGATCGCCGGCCTCGACGTCAAGCGCATCATCAACGAACCCACCGCGGCCTCCCTTGCCTACGGTTTTGACAAGAAGGCCAACGAAAAGATCGTCGTGTTCGACCTCGGCGGCGGCACGTTCGACGTGTCCATCCTCGAAGTGGGCGACAACGTGGTTGAAGTGCGCGCCACCAACGGCGACACCTTCCTCGGCGGCGAAGACTTCGACCAGCGCGTCATCAACTATCTGGTGGAAGAATTTAAGAAAGAACAGGGCATCGACCTTGCCAAGGACAGCATGGCCCTCCAGCGTCTGAAAGACGCCGCCGAAGCCGCCAAGAAGGAACTGTCCACGTCGATGGAATCCGAAATCAACCTGCCGTTCATCACGGCCGACCAGACCGGCCCCAAGCACATGCTGATCAAGCTGTCCCGCGCCAAGCTGGAACAACTGGTCGCCGACCTCGTGCAGAAGACGCTGGACCCCTGCCGCAAGGCTCTGGCCGACGCCAACCTGAAGCCTTCCGACATTGACGAAGTGCTCCTCGTGGGCGGCATGACCCGTATGCCTCTGGTCCAGAAGACCGTGGCCGACTTCTTCGGCAAGGAACCCAACCGTTCCGTGAACCCCGATGAAGTGGTCGCCATGGGCGCCGCCATTCAGGGCGGCATCCTCGCCGGCGACGTGAAGGACGTACTGCTTCTCGACGTGACCCCGCTTTCCCTCGGCATCGAAACCATGGGCGGCGTGTTCACCAAGCTGATCGATCGCAATACGACCATCCCGACCCGCAAGAGCCAGACCTTTACGACCGCCGCGGACAACCAGCCCTCCGTGTCCATCCACGTGCTGCAGGGCGAACGTCCGATGGCCGCCGACAACATGACGCTGGCCCGTTTCGACCTGACCGGCATTCCGCCGGCACCGCGCGGTGTGCCGCAGATTGAAGTGGCCTTCAACATCGACGCCAACGGCATCGTGAACGTGTCCGCCAAGGATCTCGGCACGGGCAAGGAACAGTCCATCCAGATCACCGCTTCGTCCGGCCTCTCCGATGCCGACATCGAAAAGCTGGTGAAGGAAGCCGAAGCCCACGCCGCCGACGACAAGAAGAAGCAGGAGCTCATCAGCGCCCGCAATCAGGCCGACGGTCTGATCTACGGTACTGAAAAGTCCATCAAGGATCTCGGCGACAAGCTTGACGCGGCCCTCAAGAGCGACATTGAAGGCAAGATTGCCTCCCTCAAGACGCTCATGGAAGGCGAAGACGTCGAAGCCATCAAGAAGGCGACCGAAGAACTGGCTCAGGCTTCGCACAAGCTGGCCGAACAGCTTTACTCGCAGGCTCAGGGCCAGCAGCCCGGAGCTGACGCCGCCGCGGGCGCCCAGCCCGGAGCTGGCGCGGCTGGCGGCAAGAAGGCCGACGACGACGTGATCGACGCCGACTTCACCGAATCCAAGTAATAAGAGAAAGGCAGTGCCTCCGGCGGCTGGGGGGCGAGTCGCCCCCCAGACCCCGACAGTACGGCCTGAAAGCCCGAAACGCCCGGAACTTTTGTTCCGGGCGTTTCGGGCTTTCAGGCCGTTTCTGATCGCGTCGGGTGGTTGCTGTTTGAGGGAGGGGGATTTTCAAAGGCTGTGTCATAGAAAATGGTTGGTGTCTGATTTCTTGAAATTCCAAAGGAATAACTCATAAAATGCCCCAATCATAGAACCCATCAACGGAAAATGAGGTAAAAGGCATATTTTCAACATACTAGGGAAATAGAACAACCATAGGCTATGACGGAACCTTTAAAAAAGGCGGGGAATGACAGGCGGGGAGGAATAGGATAGGGGGAGAAAAACACGGAGGTTGCTTATGAAAGCGATGCGGCGCAAGGATCGGCAAGTATCCGCCGAAGAAGCGATGGAGTATTTGAAAGCCTCGGTATACGGCGTGCTGTCCACTGTCGGCCCGGACGGAGAGCCCTATGGCATACCTTTGACGTATGCGGTTGAGGAAGGCGGCAAGAGCCTCGTGTTCCACTGTGCGCGCGACGGCTACAAGTTGGATTGCTTTGCCGTGAATCCCAGGGCGCATTTTGTGGCGGTGCAGGAAACGAATGTGTTGCCCGAAGAATTTTCCATCGAGTACAAGAGCGTTATGGTGTCCGGGAACCTTGAAGAGATCGAAGATCGTGAGGAGAAAGTCCGTTGTGCGCAGATCGTCGGCGACAAGTATTCCACCATCAGTTCGGAAGGGTACGCCAACCGCGCCGTGGATAAGATCCGGGTGTTCCGCCTGAAGATAGAGCATATCTCCGGCAAGCGTCTCGTCAAGGCCGGAGAGCCCGGCATGGGCTATAAAAAAGGGTAGCAAGATGCCGAAAACGGGGAAAAGGCCAGCCTTTTCCCCGTTTTTTTGTATAGAAAGAAAACCGCCCCTTGAAGGGGCGGTCATGATTGGGAAAGTTCCATCATAGCATGTGTTTGTTTCATCTCCTCAGTACACTGAAAATACAGCCTTTTTCTCCAGTTTTCCCCTTGGCGGAACCTATGGCTAAGGCGTTTTGCTGGTTATTCCTTTGAAACTTCAAGGAAAAAAGCATCAACCATTTTCTATGACACAGCCTTGCAGATAAAGGCGCATCCCGATAAAGGCCGGGGGAAAGCGCCGCAAGCGCCCGTCACCCCGGCCCCGTTTTCCCGCCAAACGGAAGCTATTCCGCGTCGTCTTCGCTGCCGCCTTCGATGGGGCGCGTATACTTGCAGGTCTTTTCGGGGCAGGCGATGAACTTGCCCTTGGCCTTGGTATTTTTCATCACCAGCAGCGGGGAGCCGCATTCCGGGCAAGGCTCGGCGATGGGCCAGTCCCACAGGGCATAATCGCACTGGGGGTAGTTGCTGCACGAGTAGAATATCTTGCCGCGCTTGGAGCTTTTTTCCACAAGCACGCCGTTGCAGCCTTCACGGGGGCAGGGGACGCCGGTGGAGTAGGGCTCGGCGTGCTTGCAGTCCGGGTATCCTGAGCAGGCAATGAAGCGGCTGCCGGTGCGGGAACGCTTGAGCACGAGATCCTTGCCGCATTCGGGGCAGGTTCCGACTTTTTCAAACTCCGGCTTGACCTTTTCCTGAAGGTGGATCTTCCCTTGCTCGTCGCGGGTGTAGTTCGAGGTATACCGGCATGCGGGGTAGCCGGTACACGCGAGGAACTGCCCGGTTTTGCCGAACTTCACGGCCAGCGGCTTGCCGCACTCAGGGCAGGGGATATCCGTCACCGTGTCGGTTTTGGCCTTGCCCATGCTCTTGGCGGCTTCGAGCAGCGTGGGATCGAAATCGTTGTTGAAGTTGCGGAGCAGGGCCACCCAGTCCTGCCGGCCTTCGGCCACCTTGTCGAGCAGTTCTTCCATGTGCGCGGTGAAACCCACGTCCATGAGCGTCTTGAAGTGCTCGCGCAGACGGTCGCACACCACGCGGCCCAAGTCCGTGGGCGCGAAATGCTTTTCCTCCAGCGTCACGTAGTCGCGATCCTGAAGGGTGGAGATGATCGAGGCATAGGTGGAGGGGCGGCCTATGCCGAGCTCTTCCAGTTCGCGCACCAGCGAGGCTTCGGTGAAGCGCGGGGCGGGTTGGGTGAACTTCTGCTCCTTGGTCAGGCTGTTGAGCTTGAGCGTTTCGCCCTTGGTAAGGGCGGGCAGCTCCACGCCTTCCTCGTCCTTGCCGCGCGGCATGACCGCAAGGAAGCCGGGGAACAACAGGCGCTCGCCCTTGGAACGCCATTGAACCGGGCCGTTGTCGATGGTCACGGTCGTGTCGTGGAAGCGGGCCGCCGCCATCTGGGAAGCGACGAAGCGCGACCAGATGAGCCGGTAAACCTGATACTGATCCGGGGCGAGGTAGGGCTTGACGTCTTCGGGCGTGAGGGTCACATCGACGGGCCGGATGGCTTCGTGGGCGTCCTGCGCGTCGGACTTGGTCTTGAAATTCCGCTTGCCGCCGGGGGCGAGGTAGTCCTTGCCGAAGCGGTTTTCGATGAAGTCCGCCGCCGCTTTCTGCGCTTCGTCCGCGATGCGCACGGAGTCGGTACGCATATAAGTGATGAGCGCCACCGTGCCGCGATCGCCAAGTTCAAGGCCTTCATAAAGGCGCTGGGCAATGTTCATCGTGCGCTTGGCGGGATAGCTGAGGCGTTGGTTGGCGGCCTGCTGGAGCGTGGACGTGATGAACGGAGGCATGGGCGCGCGGCTGCGTTCCTTTTCCTCAATGGCGGAAACCGTGAACGGGGCTCCCTTCATCGCCTTTTCGAGCGCATCGGCGGTTTCGGCATTGGGGATGGCCGGCTTCTTGCCTTCGACTTTCCAGAGTTCGGCCTTGAACGGCGGCGGGACGCTGCCTTCAAGGATCGCCTTGAACAGCCAGTATTCTTCGGGCACGAAAGCCTGCCGCTCCTCTTCGCGCTCGACGATGAGGCGCAGGGCCACGGACTGGACGCGCCCGGCGGAGATGCCGCGTTTGACGTTTTTCCAGAGGAGCGGGGAGATCTTGTATCCCACGAGGCGGTCGAGCACGCGGCGGGCCTGCTGCGCGTCAAACAGGTTGGCGTTGAGGTCGCGCGGATGATCCAGCGCCTCATGTACGGCGCGGGAGGTGATTTCGTTGAACTGGATACGCTTGATGTTCGGATTCTTGTCCTTCAAGAGCTCGGCGACGTGCCACGCGATGGCTTCCCCTTCGCGGTCGGGGTCGGGGGCGAGGAAAACGGTGTCCACCTTGGAAGCCGCATCGCGCAGGGACTGCACGACCTTTTCCTTGCCTTGGATGATTTCGTATTCCGGGGCGAAATCGTTGGCTTCATCCACGCCGATGCTGCTTTTGGGAAGATCCCGGATATGGCCCACGCTGGCTTGCACCAGATAGCCGGGGCCCAGAAATTTTTTGATGGTCTTCACCTTGGCGGGAGATTCGACGATAATGAGACTTTTGCCCATGTGCGCATCCTTTTGACTGAATCCGCCACGGAGAATGACCCGTGGCGCAGCACAACATACGACACTGGCGCGTAACGTCAAGCCGCAAAGGGCAAAAAATCGGCTGCGGAGGACATCCGGGGGAGGAAGCTTTCTACGGAAAGCCCCTCCCCCGGATTCCGCCCGCAAACGTATCGACGGGCGGGGCGGCTGCGCGGAAGATGCCTGCTCCAGCCGGGATGAATGCCGTTTTTTTTCGGAAAGCGTGCGGGAAGGCCGGATCGCCTTGGCCCGGAAAACGCAAATGCGGCATGAATAAAAAAAACAGCTACGTAAGATAGATAGAAGCATCAGGATGCCTGTTTCCGAAGGCTGCGCCATAGGAAATGGTTGATGCCTGATTTCTTGAAGTTCCACAGGAATAACCGATAAAATACCCCAAGCATGGAGTCCACTGGCAGAAAAACTGGAGAAAATCCATTATGTTCACCATACTGTGGAGACAAAACAGCCATATGCCGTGACAGAGCCTTTCCGAAAGGCTCCCGCTTCCCGATGCGTCCTATGCTTTCTGATCGTTGAGGCGTTTCAGGGCGGCGGCACATTCGGCGCTGCCGAGATCCGCGCCCTTCTTGTACCAGACGGCGGCCTGTACCGGATCGGCCTTGACGTCCTTACCCTGTTCGTACATTTGGCCGAGGTGCAGACAAGCGTCGGCATCGCCTGCGTCAGCGGCTTTCTCATAGTAGCCGAGCGCCTTACCCTTATCTTGGCCCACGCCGTAGCCCTTGGCATACAGATCGCCGATGGCGCTGTAGGCGAGGGCATAGCCCTGATCAGCCGCTTTCTGGAACCAGCTCATGGCCGAGGCGTAATCTTTTTTGCCTTCCATATGGAGTTGCCCAAGCTTGGCTTGAGCGGCGGCATAGCCCTGATTGGCGGCTGATGTAAACAGCGCGGCGGCTTGTTCCGTATCCTTCTTTACCCCGCGGCCCAGTTCATACATCAGGCCGAGCAGGTATTCGGCGTCGGGGTGCTCCAGTTTGGCGAGCGGCTCCACGATAATGAACGCTTCTTCGTAGCTGCCGTTGTCGTAGGCTTTTTGGGCCTGCTCAACTGAGGGGGGCGGGGTTTCCTTCGCCGGATCTGCGGAAGCCGGAGCCTGTGTCTTTGCGTCGGCCTTGGCATCTTTTGGGGCGTCCGCTTTGGCTTCAGCGGGTTTGGCTGCCGCCGGCTTACCCGCCGCAGCGGTAGGCTTGGTCGCTTGCGCATGTTCTTCTATGGCGAGGGCTTCCGCCGCCGGAGCCAAGGAAAGCAGCGTAACGGCAACGATGGCGGGGACAACCTGTTTCGGATTGATCATGAGAGAACCTCCTGTCGGGGTAGAGGGCGAACGGCCGGAATCCCCGGCCTGCTGGGGCGGAGGCGTTTCGGCCCTTGGGGTATAGAAAAGCGGCTCCCATGCTAGAGGTCAATGATTTACCGTGATGATATGGCTGTAGTGGGGAAAATCGGGGGAAGGGGGAGGGAAACTTTCTGCAGAAAGTTTCCC
>ENA-UEQE01003242-UEQE01003242.1-human-gut-metagenome-genome-assembly--contig:-NODE-3242-length-10672-cov-10.812459_pt1 | contig 10672 bp, 12 predicted proteins | sample MGYA00242934_ERZ507935 | MGnify/ENA primary metagenome ERZ507935 (study PRJEB26167, sample SAMN06115423) | human gut metagenome | host: Homo sapiens | place: China:Anhui | collected 2015-03-30... | reverse complement strand
GGGGAACTCCGGCAGGCCGAACCGCAGTTTCAGCTCACTGGAAAAAATATCCCACACGCTGGTGTAGCCGCAGTCCTCCACAAACACTTTTACCTGTTCCGGGGTGTCCTCCCCTGCTGTCATCATGGTGGTGGCGGCACCCATGGAAACGCCGTGCAGCACAATTTCAGCTTCGCTGTCCTGCGCCAGCACCCAGTCGATCCATTGCAGCACATCCTTGCGGTCCAGCCAGCCCATGCCGACATAATCGCCCTCACTGTCGCCGCAGGCGCGCAGATCAGGGGTCAGCACCTGGTAGCCTGCATCGTGGTAGTGCTGGGCCAGGTTGGTCACGCCGGTATGGCTGCCGCGGTAGCCGTGCAGGGCAATCACCCACAGGTGGCTGCCCGCATTGGGGTAATACACGCCGTTCAGCCGCAGGCCGTCCGCTGCCGTGATCTGCACCGTCTGGCCGGGATTCTGCTGCAAAAATTCCTCATTGGCCTGCTTTTGTACGGCGCGGTTTTCGGCAATCAACTGTTCCACGCCATCCGTGGGGGCTTCCACATCCAGCGCCACCTCACGGTCACCGCCGTCCCCGCTGCGCCCAATGGCATAATTGACCAGGTAGCTGCTGGCAAACGCAATGACCGCCGCCACCAGCACCACCACGGCAATCAACACGCCAATGACAATCTTTCTTCTGTTCTGCTTTTTTGTTGTAACTTCCATTCTGTTTTCCTTTCCCTCTGTGCCCGTGCCATATGTTGCACGTTTCAATCCAGAATGTTCAATATTATACAACAATTGGCAAGAATGTTCAACGGCTATTTGCTGGCATACAGCGGGTTGGCCGCGCCGTTCTGCATCGCCTGGGCCAGCACATCCCCGCCCGCCAGAATACTGCCACCAAACAGCACCATCACATCGGCCTGCGGGCAGCCGTATGCCTGGCGCATTGCCGCCTGTGTCAGGGCAGGCAGGTCCCGTTTTCCACAAAAGCCGCCCAATTTGTTGATATCCTGCGCCGTCTGTTCCATCATGGTTTACGCTCCTTTTCTTATAGTTGTTTCAATGTATCGATGTTATCTGTCAAAAGCAGCAAATTTGCGGTGTTTTCTTACGGCAGCCTTTCAAACGCATCTGTAGTAGTGTATTAAGGCTAAAACTTTACCTTTTTGCTCTATCTAAAAAATTAGAGCCGCTTCGTAACAAAGCCAAATGGAGAAAGTCTCCAAATCATAAAAAGTAAAGCTTTAGAATTACCACACTAGTAGGGACCGATGTACCTTGCCACAAGTTCCACCCCATTTTTTGCCGCACACAAACAATATGCGTTTCCCCGCAGGGGCGTACAATGTGCGCCCCTCCCCCCATAATTATCTGTAACTCTAATAGTAACACATTCCTTTCGTTTTTTACCCCGCAGCATCTTTCTTTTGCCGGGTGCATACCCATGGTGCAGGGGTGAACTCATATGATCGGGATTTTATGGCTTTTTTTGCAATCGGCTGCTTCGCATCTGCTCTACCTGGCCCTCCGGCTGGAAACCGGCAGCTTTCCCAAGCCGCTTTCCGCCAAGGAGGAACAAGCCGCCTTCGCCGCCATGCGCGCCGGGGATGCCGCCGCGCGCGAAACGCTGATCTGTCACAACCTGCGGCTGGTGGCACACATTGTAAAAAAGTATTATACCGTTTCCGGCGGGCAGGATGATTTTATCAGCATTGGCACCATCGGCCTGATTAAAGCAGTAGATACCTATGACTGCACCCGCACCACCCGCTTTGCCAGTTACGCCAGTCGCTGCATTGAAAACGAGCTGCGGATGCAGCTGCGCCACACCCGGCACGAAGCAGGCACCGTTTCTTTGCAGGAGCCGCTGGAAACCGGCGCGGACAGCGGCATGCTGACCCTGGCGGATGTTCTGCCCGACCTGGCCACAATGGAAGAAGACTGCGAACTGCGGGATGCCGCCGCTCAGCTGCGCCAGCTGGTTACCGCCCTGCCGGAGCGCGAGCAGCAGATTTTGACCCTGCGGTACGGCCTGAATGGCGCCGTCCCGCAGACGCAGCAGCAGATTGCCGCACAGTTCGGCATCAGCCGCAGCTATGTATCCCGGCTGGAAAAGCACGCCCTTGCCCGCCTGCGCCGTGCGTGGAACCAACCGCACCCGCTGTAACTGCTCAAACGTTTGCATTTTATAACAGCCGTTCATCGGCGGACAACTGTTTCTGTAAAAGTCAAAAGTATGACTTTTCAAAACTACTTGCACTGTCCCCTGCTTTTCCTTTATAATAATATATATACGTGTGTTTGTGCGGCTGCGGGGGCTTCCATTAAACTTATGGGTTTGTAGGAACTGTCGGCAACCGATGCACAAATTTCAGCAATTTTTCATAGTTAAAGCAGTTGTTTCGCTGTATTCTTTGTGATAGAATAATAAAAGGGGTGTTTTCTCTTTTGTAGGGCAACACCTACAAGAGAGCGAGGACTTCCACCATATGAACGCGCAAACCATTATGATCTGCTCCGGCAAGGGCGGCACGGGCAAAAGCACCGTATCGGTCCTGCTGGGTGCCCAGCTGGGTGCCTGGGGCCGCCGCGTCCTGCTGATCGAGTTGGACTCCGGGTTGCGCAGTGTGGACATGATTGCCGGGGTATACGGCAAGACGGTTTACGATATCGAGGATGTTCTGTGCGGTCGGTGTGATGGCAGCAAAGCTATTGTGCCCAGCCCCTTGTACCCTGGGCTGTCGGTCATCAGCGCCCCCTATGAGGGCGGTGAGGTCCGCGCAGCACCGCTGGCCGGGCTGATTTTGGCCATGCGGGAATATTTTGATTATATCCTGCTGGATACTGCAGCGGGCATGGGCGCACCGTTTACCGCCGCCAACCGCTTGGCGGACCGCGCACTGGTTGTTTTAACGCCGGACCCGGTCGCCCTGCGGGATGGGCGCATTGTGGCGGATGCCCTGTTACAGAACGGCCGCCCCGCCAGCGCCGTGCGGCTGGTGATGAACCGTGTGTCCCGTTCCAGTTTTGGCAAGGATGCTGCGGTGTTTGACCTGGACGAGTGCATTGACACCGTTGGTTTGCAGCTGATTGCCGTTATCCCGGAAAGCCGCACCTTGCAGCGCGCCGGTGCCGCAGGCACCGCCCTGCCGCAGGACTGCCCCGCCGCCATTGCCGGGCACGCCCTTGCGGGCCGCATTTTAGGCGAGCGCATTCCGCTGACCTGTTTTTGACGAAAAACGCATAGCCATGCTATGCTGTAACTTATAAAAAGTGGGGGATTTCTTATGACGATTGCCCTTGTTGCACATGATACAAAGAAAGAACTGATGGTTCAGTTCTGCATTGCCTATCGGCAGATTCTGAGCGAGCACAGGCTGATCGCCACGGGTACCACGGGGCGGCTTGTGGCCGAAGCCACCGGCCTGAACGTACAGCGCTTTTTGCCGGGCGGCCACGGCGGTGACCAGCAGATCGTTGCCCGCATCGCCTGCGACGAAGTGGACATGCTGCTTTTCTTCCGTGACCCCATCAGCGCTAAGCCCTCGGAGCCCAACGAGATGAACCTGCTGCGCATCTGCGATGTGCACAATATTCCGGTTGCCACCAACATTGCCACTGCCGAGGTGTTGATCCACGGCCTGGAGCACGGCGACCTTGACTGGCGCACCATCCTGAACCCCCAGCACTAAGGGCAAAATTTGATACAGGGCGTTCACCGAAGACCAAAGAGACAAATTAAGAATCCACACGCAGGCCCCTCCGCCATCCGGCTCCGGGGCCTGCTTTCTTTTTTGTTTCCAATCCTCTCTCATTCTGTCCCATGCGGGAAAACATGAGATAATGCGTTGATTTTGCTTGGTGTGGACTTGGAATGTTCTTGGAGTTGGCTTGGAGATTAGGCGGATTGCGAGCGGAACGGAGTGGAGCGAGCTCCTATGCGCTCTCTTGATTTCCTCTGCGCCTTTCTGGATTTTTTCGGGTGCCCGCGCATATAGTACGGTCAATGCAAAATCGGAAAATGTGGAATCCTGTTTTGCCTCTTAATACGTCTTTATGCCATCACAGCGATAAACCTATGAGGCAAGCAAAAATTCAAGATTTTCCAAAAGGCACACTGAAATTCCACTTTTTCCAAATTTCGTTCTTTTCGGTTCGTTTTTTGGAAAATGTGGAACGGAAGTTTGCCCCAAAAAGGCACGGTTGATTTTCCTTTTTCTTCGGTGAACGGACGCCCCAAATTTACAACAAGGAGCGTCAAGGAAATGCGAAAACAAGTCCAAAAAGAGCGCTGTACCAAAATCATGCTCACCAAATGTAAGGCCGTCTGCTGTCTGTATGACAAAGTGCAGCTTGCCGCCGCGAAAATGCTGGATGCAGAACCGACAATTTTTCAATTGCTATGGGCAGTATTCAATCCAGAGCGAAGCTGCCGCCATGCAGAATGGTTACTCGCTGATGCACGGCAATGCCCTTGCGGCATCCGTCGGCGGCGGCAATTCTTTTTCTGTCATTGGCGTATCAGGACTTGGCAAGTCCACCGCATTGCAACGCGTATTATCATTGTTCCCGCAGGTTATCGAACACACTTCGTATCACGGGCAAAATTTTTATTGCCATCAGATTCCGTATCTAGTCGTGCAAACCCCGCACGATGCGTCCATTAAAGCACTGATTTTGGATATTTACCTGCAAATCGACAGTTTGGTTGAAACCAGCTATCAAAAAGATGCCCTATCGCGCAGATTGAGCATATTATTGCACCGCTGCACCCATTCCATTTGACGGGTACGCTTCAAGTCCTCGGTCACGCCCTCGGCAGCTTTCATCTGCTCCATGATAGTGTCTAACCGTTCCTGTGCCTGTTCGTTCAGGTCTGCAAGATATGTCCACAATTCTCCGGTCAGTATGTCGATTGCCTGATTGAAAAATTCCATATACGTTCCTCCATTTTGTTTGTTTGATGATTTTGGGTACAAAAAAAGCCGCCCACATCGGCGGCGCTTCGGGTCAACATGGCCCGAAGTTACACAAACTCGTCGCTGTCCAGATCATCGAAATTCAACAGGTCAGCTTCTTCGTCCGTGTCGGAGCCGTCCACTTCGTACACCGTGTATTCGTCCTCCGGCTTTAGTCTCAATGGCCGGTGGCGGAACAGGCTTTCCAAGCGGAAGGCGTTTTTCTTTTTATCAAATTCGGCTGTGTACTTGTAATTCGGGTGCTTTTTCAAGTCATACTTCGGGGACAGGAAGGGCGGGAGCCCCCGAAGCTGCAAGATACATTTATCCCCGGGCATGGTGGTGATCTCGCTGGTGGTCATCAGCTCCCGGCCAAGCCGCTGCATATTCTGGCTGTAACTTTCAGACTGTCCACGGCTTCGGCCCTCGGTCTGCATAGAGATGGTGGCCTTGCCCAGCCAGTTTTCCGAAATATCCTTTAGGGTGGAAGCCTCCCGGCCTCCGAGGAATACGATACTGTCCATGTTGCCCATGATGGTTTCGGAATGGTCTTTGTACAATGCCTTGCACTGGCTCATTGCCTGATAAAAAAGCGTCAGGCTGATCTCACGGGAGCGGATGACGGCCACAATCTTTTCCAGCCCCGGCACCTGCCCGGTGTTGGCAGCCTCGTCCCACAGCACCCGCACATGGTAGGGCAGACGCCCGCCATAGGTGTTATCAGCCCGTTCACACAGAAGGTTGAACATCTGCGAAAAAGCGAGGGCAACCAAAAAGTTGTAGGTGGTGTCCGTGTCGCTGATAAGAAAGAACAGCGCTGATTTTTCATCCCCCAGCTTATCCAGCTCCAGTTCGTCATAAGACATGATCTCCCGAAGTTGGGGAATATCAAAGGGAGCCAGTCTTGCACCGCAGGAAATCAAAATGCTTTTGGCTGTCTTGCCGCTGGCGAGCTTGTATTTCTTATACTGCCTCACGGCGAAGTGCTGGGGGCTGCGGCGTTCCAGCCCGTCAAACATATAGTCCACCGCGTTTTTGAAGGTTTCGTCATCCTCCCGGACTTCCATGCTGTTTATCATTTCCACCAGCGTATTCATGTTGCGTTCTTCCTCCGGCCCCTCAAAGACGATGTAGGACACAAGGGCGCAGTACAAGAGGGTTTCTGCTTTTGTCCAGAACTCGTCGCCCTCCTTGCCGTCGCCTTTGGTGTTGGCAATCAGGGCGGTAACAAATTTCAAAACATCGCTTTCTGTCTTGATATAGGCCAGCGGATTGTAGTGCATGGATTTTGAAAAATCTATGCTGTTGAATACCCGCACCTTATAGCCCTGTCTCTGTAAAAAGCGGCCGCACTGGTCGAGGGTGCCGCCTTTGGGGTCTACGCACACATACGAGGAATGGGCCTGAAGGAGCTGGGGCGTGAGCCAGAACCTTGTTTTCCCCGAACCGGACGAGCCGATCACGCAGGCGTTTAAGTTCCGGGCGTTGGCCGGATTTTTCGGTCGGGTATTCATGGTAAGAAATTCTGTCCCGGTTAAAATCACATTGTTCTGGAATTTCGGGTCAGCAAACGGCTTTATATCCTCCTTTGTTCCCCAGCGGGCGGTGCCGTACTCCGCATCCCGCCGGAATTTTTTTGCCTTTTTGATTTTGGACTGTACCAGAAGGTACATTCCCGCAGCTCCCAAAAGCCCGACCATGAAATCCAGCCCTCCAAGCCCCGGCCAGTAGTTCTCAAAGACCTTTGGAAAGGTGGAGAGCATCCCCATGAGCTTTTCTGCGAATACGCTCCCCGGGGCGGTCCGGTAAGCGGTTCCCACTTTGGAAAAGAACCAGAACACAAAGAGATACGGGAGGTTCGGGAGCAGATATTTTTTTAACTGGTCACTCAACGTCCTTCTTTCACCGCCTCTCTGGTATGTTGTTTCTCCTTTGGCTTTTTCTGTATCTGCTCCGTAAAATGGCGGAGTTGCCCGAGGATGGAAACATGGCCTTTGTTTTTGTTCAGCACCTTATCGCTGTATTTCTGAAATGCCGCTGTCACAGCGTCCGCCTGGTTTGCCTTAAAAAATAACAGGTAGTGTCCGGGACTTACTTTGTGAAACGCATAGTCCACATGGAACTCTCTGGCAATCCGGTCAAAATCCTTTGGGGCTCCCACATAGGGCATGGCGCTTTTGCCGCCATAGTGGTTCATCAGCTTTTTTACGCTCTGGCGGCCCTGCGGGGTCAGTGCTTTCTGATGGTGCTTTTTCACATCCCCCAGTACCTTTTGAAAGGCAGAAGCCAGAACCTTTCCCGACAGCTTCGCCGCCCGTATGGAGAGGGCAACGGTCTTTTGGTTTACTTCTTCCTGCATACAACCTCCTTTCCGTCAGGGCCCCCTTTCTTACGGGAGGCCCCCGCTGGTTTGTTTGAGGCAGAAAACCTCGGGCCATCATGGCCCGAGGTCTACCGCTCGACACGTTTGGCGGAGGGCTCTGTTTTTGTCGGTTCCGCCTGTATCTTTTCAGACTGTTCCCGCATAGCTTTCAGAATAGACGGCTTTTTAGGAGCCGACTGTTCCAGTCGTTCCAGTCCCGAAAGAGCCTTTTCAACGGTTCCTTTCATAGCTGTCAGACAGACCCGGTCTGCCCGGAATGGGGCGGCAATGGTTTTTGCGGCCTTTCCTATGGGCTTTGCCTCTGTTACTGCCTCCTTTCCGGCAAGCACCCGTCCGGCATTTTTCAGATGTTTTCCGGCTTCATGGTACTGTGCCGCCATGACTTCGATTTTTTCTATGGCCCGGGTATCGGTCTGAATGGCCTCCTGTATGGTGTCCCGGATCCCTTCAAAGCTCTGCCGTAGATGGAAAAAGCGGGTCAGGTTGTCAAGGGCAGAAATCCCATGCTCCCGGACTTCGGAAAGTGCCTGCCTGCATCCGGTAAGAATGGATTCCTTCAAAGCGGAAATCTGTTCTTTCAAAGAGGAGACTTTTTCTTCCAGTGTATGGATAGAGGCTTGCAGAGCTGATTTTAACGGGGACTTCTGCAAGTTCTGTACTTCCTCCTGCATGACCGATAGCTGCTTTACAGCCCCGGCAAGCTGGTTTTCCAGTTCCTCCACATGGCGGATGGCTGCTAAGAGGTCTTTGGCACTGGAATAGTTGTTTTCTTTCAGGACGGCCAGAAGCTCCCGGATCTCTTTTTGTTCTGCCAGCCGTTTTCCTTTGGATCTGCTGATGGTGTATCCCTCCTTTCAGGGCGTCGGGTCATCATGGCCCGAAGTGTCAGCGTTCCGGCTGTTTCTTTGCCGGGGCGTTTGTTTCCCGGTGGGGCTCTGTTTCATGTTCCTGCATGGCCTTCAAGATAGACGGCTTTTTCTGAAGCTGGGAGGGCTTTTCGCCGGACAGCGGTTTGATACAGTCCAGGCGGTCCGCCGCCCGGATGGCGTTGTCGGTAAGCTGTCTCTGCCATGCCCCCACACTGGGAGCCCAGCGGAAACCGTTCCCCTTTAATTCGGCCCGGGTGTCCGCATCTGGCTTTCCTTCAAAAAAGACTTGCAAGCGGTTGTCCTCCCGGTTCATTTCCACATGGCCGCCGTCAAAGTCCCAGCCGGAAAATTCCCGCTCCGCCTGTCTGGAAAGCTGTTCTATCCGTTCCTTTACCCAGCGTATCTCAGCATTATTGTTGGTAAGCTGGTAGCTTTCAAAGGGCTTCGGGTTACTTCTGTAACTGGAAGCCATGGCAGACTTCAACTGCTCAATCTGTTCCGGGGAAAGGAGAGCACAGCCGTCCAGCGTTTTGTGTTTCCGGTAGTAGGCATTGACTTCTTTCATAATGAGCTGGGAGCGTTCCAGTCCGTCCAGCTTTTTCTGCAACTTCTCAATGGCTGCCGGGTCATCGGCACTGATCCCGCCCATGCCCGTACTCTGGATTTTTTCTAAAAGCCCCTGGATATGCCGCCATTCCTCCATGTTGCTGTGCCGGGCCTGGTTCTGCTTTTCCTTTTTCCCAACCGGGAAATTTGCAGACCCCGCAATCATCACAGAAGGAACCCTTGCATCAATGGCATAGCCATGGTTCATGTTTTCGGCCAGCTTTCTGGCATAGGTATCCAGCAGACGGTCGATTTTTTCATGGTACATGGGGTCAACCCGGGCTTTCTGGCGTTCTGCCAGAGCGGCGGCCTTGTCTACCATGCCCCGATATTCTTCTGTGGCACTACCTTCTTTGTAATCGTAGAAGCTGTTCATTTCCTTTGCCTGGCGGGCGGCAGCTTCATTGATGGGATAATAGTTGATTGGCTCCACCTCCTTTGTACCTCGGGCCATGATGGCCCGAAGCATTACCGTTCCTCATGGGAAATCCCCGTCTTTTCTTTATGGAGTGCAGGCGGGGATTTCTGGAACTGTTTCAGTGTGTCAAGAATGGAAGGGACGGAACGGGCTTTTTCCGGATAGGCAAAAATCCGGTGCTCTGGTGGTATGTCGGCCGTTCCCCGGTAATACTCCCGGAAGGTGCCCAGGTCAGCCGCCACATATCCGCCGGGAGCAAACACGCCGCCCTCATTGAGCCGCATATCCCGCCCGTATGCTTCGTAATCAAAATAATTCCGTATATGTTCCGGGATTTCAATGGTATGCAGTTCCTCCGCATACATCAGCCCCAGTGCTTCATCCCCGTCAATCTCCGGGTAAAAGCGGTAAAGGTCAAGGTTCTGTGCCAGGTTTATCAGGTCTTTCACACTCCCGGTATGTTTTCCAAGAACAAGGGCGGCTTCAAAAGCCTCCAATCCGCCCTGTGCCTGTACTGCCATCAGGGTGTGTGCCAGCTCATTCAGTTCGTCAATGCTTTCATATTCATTCAGATAGTCATAGAGCCCCAGCACGTCACTGTCAAAGCTGGTAATAAAAACCTCAGTGTAGCGTTTCCCGTCAATCCCGATTTTGGCAAGGGCGTCCTGTACCTCCTGCGTGGTGGCGGGAAATTTCAGCACCGTCCCTACCTCAATCCCCATAAGCGGGTAAAGGGCTATATTCGTAAGATAGGCTTCAAACATGGGCTATCCCTCCTTTCCGGTCTGGCCTGCCAGCACTTTATAAATCCCGCCCATGATGTAATCGGCACAAGGGAGGGCGATTGCGTTTCCCAGTGCCCGGTAGCGGAACGAAGAACGGATTTCTTCGCCGTCTGCTCCGTATTTTGTCCAGCCCTCCGGCAGTCCCATCAGACGCTCGCTTTCGGTTTCCGTTAAAAACCGCACACAGCCGCCGTCCGGGTCGCCCTCATACCAGAAAGAGAATGGCGTCACATCACTGGCTAGCAGAGTGGGAAAAGGGTCAGTTGGTAATCCGAAGCTGTTTCGGAAGGCTTCTTTTTCCTGCCTTTTGGAAGCTCCCCGCATACGGAAACACTGAAAGGGGTGGATGATGGGTAATGGCCGCCCTGTTTCAAAAGGAGCTGTTCGATCTCCTTTGGAGGCGGCGTCCCAGCCCTCTCTGCAAGGCGGAGGAAGTGGGAACACTGGCCGGGGCTTAAATAATATGTCTGCGGCACGCCGGCCTCCAAAATCTGCCACGATGAAAATCCGCTGCCTTCTTGCCAGCCTGCGGGTTCCTGCCCAATACTGGGCGTCCATGAGCCGCCAGCACACGTCAGGCGTGCCCCCTCGCACCATTCCGGCTCCTGCCCATCTTCCCGTAGGAGGCATTGGAACTTCGGTGTCTGCGAAAGCGGATAGGA
>ENA-UEQE01003240-UEQE01003240.1-human-gut-metagenome-genome-assembly--contig:-NODE-3240-length-10676-cov-5.178036_pt1 | contig 10676 bp, 4 predicted proteins | sample MGYA00242934_ERZ507935 | MGnify/ENA primary metagenome ERZ507935 (study PRJEB26167, sample SAMN06115423) | human gut metagenome | host: Homo sapiens | place: China:Anhui | collected 2015-03-30 | study... | reverse complement strand
GGGTTTTCGTTTCTCCAAAAGCCGTCTGCGCTCCCTGTTTCCGCCCCTACATTGGATATAAGGGGCTCACGATAGATATTTTGATTCTGGAGGAAAAATGTATGAAGAAACGAATTCTGAGTCTGCTGCTCGTGTTTGTGATGCTGCTGAGCCTGCTGCCCGCAGGCGTTCTGGCAGCAGAGGGCGATGTCAGCGTCACACTGTCCGGTATGCACGACGCACAGGTCAAGTCCCTGAAGCTGTATACCTACATGGACGGCGTGAAGGGCGCGGACGATCTGCTGGCCGCGAAGGAAGCCGCAGACGGCGCGTATACCATCGACCTTGCGCCCGGCGCTTACTGGGCCGACGGTTACGACGCAAACGGCGACTGCAACGGCGGCGTGTCCATCAACGTCAGCAGTGAGAACAACAACTTCAAGCTGCAGCGGATGTACCAGATCTCCGTCAGCCCCAGCAAGTGGGTCAAGGACACAGACTATACCCTCTCGCTGCGCGTCACCGATGCTTCCGGTGCGGAGCGCAAGGCAGCGTTCGGCTATACCGTAAACGGTAAAGGTCAGTCTTGGGAAAGCACTTACATGAGCTGCCTGTTTGTCGTGGGCGATACGGTCAGCGTGACAGCCACGCCGAACGCGGAAACGCATCCGAACTACAACCCGGCTACCGCTTCCAAGACCCCGACGATGAACGACAGCCTCAGCCTGACCTGCAAGGAATTCGTCACGGTCACGGTCACAGCGCCGAAGGGCTCGACCATCGACGCCGGTACGCTCGCAAAATACTATGTGTTCAGCTTCCTTGAGCCGTTCGCGCGTTCCGTCGAGGACGGCACGGCCACGTTCCATCTCGACAAGAACACGGATTACTTCTACCGTGTCCGCCATCCGGAGGGCGCGACCTACTGGAACTACATCAGACTGAGCGCCGACGCAGCGTACACGGTCACGGAAGAGGATCTCGGCCTGACCGGTGATTTCAACAAGAGCACGATCTATCATTTTGAAAACAACATCTATGACCGCGCGGGCATTTACCTGAACATCAACACCAAGGGCTATAAAAACATGGCCGTTGGCGATACGTTCGAGCTCAACTCCTTCCGCAACTGGTTTGCGATCGAAAGCTTTATGAATGCCAAGGTCGCACTGCCGGAGATGCACTATCAGGTCATCGATGTGAACGGCAATGCCAGCGACGTCGTGACCATCACGCCGAACGCGCTGAACAGCAACGTCGCTGTGATGGAGGCCAAGCACGAGGGCACGGCAATCGTGCTCGTAACCTATGACGCAATGACCCATATGGTTGGCCAGACCAGCACGACCTCACATCGCTTCTCCGCCATCTGGCCGGAGTTGACGGGCGTGTTTGTCGTGAATGTCGGCGCGGACGGCAGCGCCATCCAGACCAATATGAATCTTGACCGCATGGACGCGGTCATCGAGAAGGATGAGGCGCGGCAACTCGATGCGGAGCATGACATTCTGTTCTACACTGGAACAGAGGGTGCAAGTTACAGCTTCAAGCCCGAAGCGGGCTGCACCGTGAGCGTCCTGCGCCCCACCGTGACCGCTGCGTCTATGACGTATTCCGGCGGCTTCACAAACACTGGCGTCACAACCGCTGAAGACGGCACTGTGACCGTCAGCGGTCTGATCACCGGCCGCAATATCATCAAGGTCACGAAGGGCGGCCTTTCGACCTATCAGGTCGTGACGGCACGCGGCGTGAGCTACAAGTTCGTCAACGCGGAGGGCACGGAGCTGACGCAGGAAGAGCTGGCTGCCATCAAGCCGGGCGATTCCGTCACGATCCAGTTCTCCAACCTGATCAGCCCCAAGGAAAAGCTTTCCGGCGCGTATAACTTCAACTTCTCCCTCTATATGCAGGGCCCGGACGGCACCTTCTTCAAGAGTGATCCCGGCGGAAACTTCGGCGTTTATGACTTCAGCGGCAACTCTGAGCGGCAGAAGCTGACTGTCACCATCCCGAAGTTCTGGGCTGAGGAGACCTACACGCTGAGCGGCGCGATCAAGCAGGCGGGCTGGCCCGGCGTTCCGACGCACCGCGGCATCACCTATGCTGTGGGCACGAATCCCGGCTTCGATGCGCCCAAGACGGCAGGCATTCTCAGCCGTCTGCCGGAGATCACGATCCCGGTCGTAAAGCTTGACTTCCTGACCGGCAAGCTGATTTTCCGGGATCAGAATGGCACGTCCATTGACCGCAAGAACCTGACCGTCACGCTGGCGGACAGCGCAGGCAACGGCATTGCGGTCGCGGAAGACGGCACGTTCAAGGCTTATGCCGAGGAATACTTCTACACCGTTTCCGGCGCTGGCGTTGAATACGCCACTGGCAGCGTCACCATGAAGGAGGAAGACCCCAACGAATTCATCATCACGCTGCAAGCGACCGCAGCGGGCGCATGGGACGGCAAGACGCAGACCGAACCGCAGACCGACGAAAACGGCGTTTACCAGATCAGCACCGGCGCGGAGCTGGCATGGTTCGTTGCGAAGAGCAAGGACGCGGACGTTACGGGCGTTCTAACGGCCAATATCAACCTCGGCAAATACGCATGGCTGAACATCAGCTCCAGCAAGAAGGTCACGCTTGACGGCGCAGGCTTCGAGATCACCGGCCTGAACGCCACGGCTGGCCTGTTTGCGCAGATCGGCTCGAATTCCTACATCCATGATCTGACCATCCGCGGCGCAGTTTCCGGCAAGGGCAACGCAGGCGCGATCGCCGGCTATGCCAGCGGCACTGCTCCGAAAATTGCGAACTGCTTCAACTACGCAGTCATCACCTCTACCGGCAACAACGTCGGCGGTCTTGTGGGATACACCTATCAGAACGCCGTGATCGAGAACTGCGCGAACTTCGGCGCTGTCACCGGCGGCAGCAGCGTCGGCGGCATTATCGGCGGCACAGTCGGCAACGGCTCGACCATCACCGGCTGCTATAACACCGCAGAAATTTCCGCGACCGGCAGCAAGGCCGGCGGCATTATCGGCGGTACCAGCAGCGAAATGACTGTTACAAGCTGCTACAACACCGGCAAGATCTCCGGCACGGCCTCCGGCGGCATCGCGGGCGAGGTCAAGGGCAATGTGAACTGGAGCGGCACTGTGCAGGGGAAGATCACCATCTCCAGCTGCTACTCCACCGGCGAAGCGGGCAGCGCCGTATTCGGCACGGTTGACACTGCTTCCTCCGAGATCTCCAAGTGCTATTATCTGAACACGCTGAACGCGGACGCGAACGCCGAAGCGCTGAATGAAGCTGACCTCAAGGACGCCGACCTGTCCGACGCGTTCGGCCCGGTCTGCGGCGGCTATCCCGCGCTCAGATGGCAGACCGACGCGACCTTCCACAAGGCGAACGGCGAGGGCACGGTCGTTGACCCACTTTGCACCGTGAAGGGCTATACCCGCTTCACCTGCAGCGAGTGCGGCGAAAGTTACCGTACGGCCTATGTCGCGGCGCTCGGCCACGACTTCTGCGAGGATCTGGACGGCAGCGACAACAGCTGTGTCCTGACGGCTCCCACCTGCACGCAGCCGGGCAAGATCGTCCGTACCTGCCGCAGAGACGGCTGCTCAGAAACGAAGGAAGACATCGTTCCCGCCAAGGGCCATACGCCCAAGGACGGCACCGAGCAGGTCTTCACCGGCTACAAGACCTACGAATGCGCCGTCTGCGGCGAAACCTACACGGTCTGGGACGACGACCGCCTCGGCCACGTCTCCTACCCCGAGCAGACTGTCACCTCTATCAGCGTTTCCGACAACGGCAATTACCCCTGGGTCTACAATGCCGATCTGGACCGCTTTGAGAGCAGCAACCAGGAGCAGGACAAGACAAGTTCCACGACCTCGTTCGCCTTTACGCTGAGCGCCCCCACTGTTCTGCGCTTCGGCTACGGCGTTTCCTCGGAAAACGGCTATGACAAACTGACCATCACGCTCGCAGCCGACGGCGGCAGCACGGAAACGCTGGCTGACGCTGTCAGCGGCGAGAAGAGCGGCAGCATCAAGAAGCAGCTTGCAGCAGGCAGCTACACACTGACGCTGTCCTATGTGAAGGACGATGCCTCCAAGGGCGGCTCGGATATGGCGTATGTCAGCGTTCTGACGCTGGCCGGCATGGCCCGTGTGATCGTGGAGAACACCACGTTCCCGAAGGCGGAGGGCGCTGTCTGGGAAGGCACGCTGACCGACACCTGGATTGAACTGACCGACGAATCGACCATGATGGGCTGTGTTGTCGAAGCGCTGGACGGCCACACGATCGTCGGCGCGGAAAGCAACTACATCTCCTCCATTGACAACTTGAAGGCGTTTGACGGCGGTACCATGTCCGGCTGGATGGGCACGCTCAACGACTGGTTCACAAACTTTGGCTTTGGTGAATTTACCGTTGCAAAGGGCACGCTCTGCGCGGGCGACGAGATCCGCATCATGTACACCCGTACCGTTGAGGATCTTGGCGGCAGCTGGAACAATTCCGACACCCGCCTCAAGGCGCTCACGTTCAGCGCAGGCAAGCTGACGCCCAAGTTCAGCGGCGACACCTTCACCTACACCCTGACTGTGCCGGAAGGCACGACCTCGCTGCTCGTCACGCCGACGGCGGCAAACAAGAACTATCAGGTCCGCGCCTATCTCGGCACGCAGGCTACGGGCCGCGAATATTCCCGCACGTCCCTGATCCCCATTGAAAACGGCAGCGTCATCACCGTCGTCTGTGCAGACGACAGCTGGCCCACCATGAATGAAACGAGCGACGGCAAGCGCACCTACACCATCAATGTGGTTTACGGCGAAGTCAAGTCCGACGACGCGGGCGTCACATCTGTCAAGGTTGCAGGCGTTTCTGCAGCAGCCGGTACGGCTGAAAACAGCTTCTCCGTAACGCTTCCGGCAGGCACGGAGGTCACGGCAGACAGCTTCGAGATCACACTTTCCGACAGCAAGGCCACGCTTACCGGCCCGGCCAAGGGTGAGGACGGCGTCTGGACGTTTACTGTGACCGCTGAGGACGGCACTGCCGTGACCTACTCCGTCACGGTCACGGTGAAAGAGGCCAAGACGATCCACGCGACCATTTCCATGCAGGCAGAAAATATGTTTATCATGGTTCCGACCCGCGTGGAAGTCTCCAGCGATCTCGCCGAACGCTATGGCTACGCTGATGATGTCACAGACGGCGTTTCCGCGCTGGACGTGCTCGTCAAGTACCATGAACTCACCTTCGGTGAGGACTTCACGAAGGACAGCAAGAGCGATTATCTCGTCGTCAGCAACGGCACGATCACCACGGTCAACGGAGAAAAAACCTCCGCGTTCAGTTTCGCGGTCAACGGCGAGTTCCCCTGCGACAAGAACGGCGAATACAACACGCAGTACGGCTACACCGGCTACACCATCAGCCAGGCGCCCATTGCAGAAGACAGCACCGTTGAGTTCTTCTTCTATCAGGACACCAGCATGTACATGGACTATTATACCTGGTTCACGGATGCGGATGGAAACCGGCTCAACACGCTTACAGTTCAGGCCGGAACGGACTTCACGCTCGGCATGGATGGCTATATGTACGCCTACGGCGGCAGCCTGAAGCCGGAAGACCGTGAGACGCACGGTGCAGCGCTTGATCCCGAAGATCTGCAGATCTGCACAGTCGGCGAAGATGGAACGCTCACGCCGGTCGAGGGCAAAACAATCGGTGAAGACGGTCAGGTCACGCTCTCGTTCGCAGCAGCAGGCAGCTATGTTCTGTCCGCAATCGGCGACGAGTACACCGATATTGTCTCTCCGTGGCTCCCCGTCACGGTCACAGCAGCGCCGAAGTCCAATGACGCGGGCGTCAGAAGCGTTACTGTCGCGGACATCGAAGCAGCAGCAGGCGAAAACAACACCTACACTGTCACCGTTCCCTATGGCACAGACGTTACGGCGGACAGCTTCGTGATCGTCACGAGCGACTCCGGCGCGACCGTCGGCGCTCTGACGCATGACGGAAACGTCTGGTCCTTCACCGTTACCGCTGAGGACGGCGTGACCTCCAGGACCTACACCGTCACCGTTTCGTTCACTGAAGCGCCGAAGTCCAACGACGCAGGTGTCAGAAGCATCACCGTTGCAGGCGTTAAGGCTAAGACCAGTGTGAATAACGAGTACACCGTCACCGTTCCCTACGGCACGAACGTCACAGCCAGCAGCTTCGTAATCATCACGAACCATGCTCGCGCAACCGTCGGCGCTCTGACACACATCAAAAACGTCTGGTACTTTACTGTCACAGCTGAAGACGGCGTGACCACCGCATCCTACACCGTTACGGTCACGACCGCCGCGCTTCCGACACCGATCAAGCCGGCTGTTGACAACACCAAGCCCGCTTCGGACTCCAAGCCCAAGCTTCCGTTCACCGATGTCTCCACGTCCGATTGGTTCTACAGCGACGTCATGTTCGTCTACGAGAACGGCCTGTTCTCCGGCACGGACAGCAGAAGTTTCAGCCCGAACGCATCTATGACGCGCGCAATGCTCGTCACGGTTCTCTACCGCCTCGAGGGTGAACCCGCCGGCACCGGCAGCAGCAGCTTCTCCGATGTGTCTTCCGGTTCGTATTATGAAAAGGCCGTCGCATGGGCAGCCGCCAACGGCATCGTCACCGGCACGGGCAGCACATCCTTCTCCCCCGATGCAAAGGTCACGCGTGAACAGCTTGCCGCGATCCTGTACCGCTATGCGCAGTACAAGAAGCTGGACACCGATGCAGGCGCGAAACTGGACAGCTTCTCCGACGCAGGCAATGTTTCCGGCTATGCCAGCGAGGCGCTCAGCTGGGCTGTCTCGGAGGGTCTGATCAACGGCGCTTCCGGCAGACTCATGCCGAAGGGCGACGCAACCAGAGCACAGGTCGCCGCGATTCTCCACCGGTTTGTGGAAAACGTGATGGACTGATCGCATAACCCCAATTTGCAGTACAGGACTGCCCCCCTTCGGGGGCAGCCCTGCCTGCTGCATTTTAGGGTGCATCTGAAAACCGGCCGGACGGCCGGCTTTCAGATACATCCTAGCAACACAAGACATGCGGAGTTGATTTGAATGATAATCCGGAAAACGAACAAACAGACAGCCGTTTGGGCGCTGCTTACACTGGTGCTGACAGCCGTACTTCTGACCGGGTGCGAAGCGCCGCAGGCCGGGCCGGCCTACAGCTGCACCGTCTCCATTTCCTGCGCTTCCATTCTGGAACATATGGATCTGTGCAGCCCGGATAAGGCAGATCTGGTACCAGAGGATGGCTGGCTGCTGGAGCCGGTGGAAGTCTCCTTTCAGGCAGGCCAGAGTGCCTTTGACGTTTTGCAGCAGGTCTGCCGGGATAAAAAACTCCATATGGAGTTTTCCGACACACCGGTCTATCACTCTGCTTACATAGAAGGCATCGGAAATCTCTACGAATTTGACTGCGGCGCGGAATCCGGCTGGATGTACGCGGTGAACAGCTGGTTTCCGAATTACGGGTGCAGTCAATATACGCTTCAGGATGGCGACGTGGTCGAATGGGTCTATACCTGTGAACTCGGCGCAGATGTCGGCGGCGGCGCTGCGGCAGGGGCGGAATCATGAGAAACCGCGACGCTTTTTCAGGGTATCACCCGACTGTCTGCTTTTTATATTTCACGCTTGTCCTGATGCTGTCCATGTGCCTGATGCACCCGGTTTATCTGGCGATCTCGCTGACCGGTGCGCTGGCATATGCCATCTTGCTCAAAGGCAGGAAAGCAGTTCGGTTCGCCGCCATGGGGCTTTTGCCCATGGCGGCGCTTGCCGCGCTTGTCAATCCGGCTTTCAATCACGAAGGCGCAACGATTTTGACGTATCTTCCCTCCGGAAACCCGCTGACGCTGGAGTCCATGCTCTACGGTGCGGCCGCTGCCGTGATGCTGGCATCGGTCGTGCTCTGGTTTTCCAGCTTCAACGAGGTCATAACCTCGGATAAATTTGTCTACCTGTTTGGCCGGATTCTCCCCGCCCTGTCGCTCGTTCTGTCCATGGCGCTGCGCTTTATCCCGAAATTCAAGGCACAGCTGCAAGTCGTATCAGAAGCGCAGACATGTATTGGAAGGGACACGAAAACCGGCAGCGTATTCCGCCGCGTCGGAAATGCCATTCGGATTTTTTCCATTATGGTCACATGGAGCCTGGAAAACGCGATTGAAACGGCAGATTCCATGCGTGCGCGCGGCTACGGCCTGCCGGGGCGCACCTCATTTTCGATCTACCGCTTTGACAGCCGTGACAGTTCTGCCCTTGCATGGCTGGTTTTCTGCGGCGCGTATCTGCTCTCCGGATGGATTGCCGGCGGAACAGCGTTCCGGTACTATCCCACGATCAAAGCCGCCCCGTGGACACCCTTGACCATAAGCTTTCTGCTTGTTTATCTCGCACTGGTGCTCACCCCAGTCATTCTCGACCGAAAGGAGGACAGACAATGGAACTCTTCACGCTCAACCACTTGAATTTTGCATACCCGGAGCAGGAAAAGCAGGCCGTTTCCGATCTCACGCTGTCTGTCCATGCCGGGGAATTTCTGGTACTCTGCGGCCCGTCCGGCTGCGGAAAATCGACGCTTCTGCGGCAGCTGAAGCCTGTGCTTGCCCCGCACGGGCGCAGGAGCGGCGAGATTCTGTTTGAGGGCAGACCCTTGGACAAGTTATCGCAGCGCGAACAGACAGAGAAAATCGGGTTTGTCCAGCAGAGTCCGGAAAACCAGATCGTAACCGACAAGGTCTGGCACGAACTTGCCTTTGGACTGGAGTCTCTCGGCTATGACACACCAACAATTCGCCGCAAAGTGGCAGAAATGGCAAGCTTCTTTGGGATCCAGACGTGGTTTCACCGCTCTGTTACGGAACTGTCCGGCGGGCAGAAGCAGCTTTTGAATCTTGCATCCGTGATGGTTCTGCAGCCAAAGGTTTTGATTCTCGACGAGCCGACAAGCCAGCTTGACCCCATTGCAGCTTCCGATTTTCTTGCCACACTCAGCAGGCTCAACCGGGAGTTGGGCACAACTGTCATTCTGACGGAGCACCGGCTGGAAGAGGCGTTCAGTCTCGCCTCGCGCGTGGCCGTGATGGATAAGGGCCAGCTTCTTTGCACCGGTACGCCTGCCGAAGTGGGCGCCGAGTTAAAGGCCAACGGCAGCACCATGTTTTTGGCAATGCCGGCCGCCATGCGGATTTGGAGCGCCGTGAATTCCGATACAAGCTGCCCCGTTTCCGTCTGCGACGGCCGGAACTGGCTGCTGGATTATGCAAAAACACATAAACTGTCCCCCATCCCAGAAGGAAGCAAACATGTGCCGCAGGCGGAAACTGTCGTGTCGGTACAGGGACTCTGGTTCAAATATGAAAAAGACCTGCCCGATGTGCTCAAAGGCTTGTCCCTAAAACTCCGCAAAGGCGAATTTTTGGCGCTCCTCGGCGGAAACGGCACGGGCAAGACCACCACGCTCAAGCTGCTGGCAAGCCTGAAAAAGCCGTATCGCGGAGAGTTGACTATCAGCGGCAGTGTTGGACTGCTTCCGCAGAATCCGCAGACGCTGTTTGTAAAGCCGACCGTGCGCGAGGATTTGCTGGAACTTCTGCCGAAAGCGGAACGCCGGTCTGCGCGTCTGGCGCAGATTGTTTCGCTGTGCGGTCTTGCAGACTTACTAGACCAACATCCCTATGATCTCTCCGGCGGCGAGCAGCAGCGCGCCGCGCTCGCGAAGGTGCTGCTCACCGAGCCGAAGCTCCTGCTGCTCGACGAGCCGACAAAGGGCATCGACAGCTTCTTTAAGGAGACGTTCGCCGCGATCCTCGCCGATCTGAAAAAGCAGGGCATCACCATCGTCATGGTGTCGCACGACGTGGAGTTCTGCGCCCGGTACGCCGACCGCGTGTCCATGTTCTTCGATGGGCAGATCCTCACGACCGATACGCCGCGCCGGTTCTTCGGCAACAACAGCTTCTATACGACCGCGGCGCACCGCATGAGCCGCCATGTGTTCGACATGGCCGTCACAGCGGAGGACGTCATCGACCTCTACCGGAAAAACAGGGGGAACTGATATGAAAAAATCCCACATCGCCATGCTTGCGGAGTTCTTTGCTGTGATTCCGCTGACGCTCTATTTCGGCATGCATCTACCCGGGCGAAGCTACTACATTTCTGCTGGCGTTTGAAAGCCGCAGGCCGCAGGCGCGCGAGCTTGTAGTGATCGCGGTGCTCTCCGCGCTGGCCGTAGCCGCGCGCGTGGTGATCCCGCTGCCGCACTTCAAGGCGATCTTCGCCGTTATCATGCTCTCCGGCATCGCGTTTGGGCCGGAGGCGGGCTTTATGGTGGGCGCGGTCAGCGCGCTTGCAAGCAACTTTTTCTATGGGCAGGGCGCGTATACGCCGTGGCAGATGTTTGCCTTTGGCATGATCGGATTTCTGGCAGGGATCCTGTACCAGAAGGGGATTTTAAAAGCCAGGAAGTTCGATCTTTGTATCTACGGATTTTTAAGTGTCTTTTTAATTTATGGAGGCATTATGAATCCTGCCAGCATCCTGATGTCCTACGGATATATTACAAAAAGCAGCCTGATCGCCTACTACATTTCAGGCGCC
>ENA-UEQE01003225-UEQE01003225.1-human-gut-metagenome-genome-assembly--contig:-NODE-3225-length-10701-cov-4.505459_pt1 | contig 10701 bp, 8 predicted proteins | sample MGYA00242934_ERZ507935 | MGnify/ENA primary metagenome ERZ507935 (study PRJEB26167, sample SAMN06115423) | human gut metagenome | host: Homo sapiens | place: China:Anhui | collected 2015-03-30 | study... | reverse complement strand
CAACTGGCGGCGCATCCCCAAAATGCTGGAGCTGAAAGAGCTGCTGTTGTCTGCCATCAGCGAAGCCCCGGACATGGACCGGTCAGAGCGGGGAAACCTGCTGGGGGAGTGCGACCTTATCATGAGCTTTTTGATGTACAACGACATCAGCGCCATGAGCCGCCTGCACCGCAGCGCCAGCACCCAGATGTCCCGCCCGGCCATCAGCATCCAGAACAGCGGCGGCTGGACCTTTGGCTCCCCCTCGGTGCTGATGATGTTCCACCGCCAGAACGGAGCCCTGGACCGGGAGCTGGCCGAGATGGACGAATGTATGCCCCACTACTATAAGATCACCCAGGGCCACGGCCAGGGGGCGGAGACCATCATGGCCGGAGAGGCCGCCCTGATGCAGGGCCGCTTTTCCGATGCCCACATCCATTTAGAACGGGCCTATGCCCAGATCGAAGGCAACGGCCAGGAGAACATGGCCCTGTGCGCCGACTTTTTGGCCCTGCGCCTGTCCCTGTGCGCCGACACCCCCCTGCGGTACACCCCGGAGCAGCGCCGCGCCGCCCTGCTGGGCCAGCACAATGCCTCCTGGGTGAACATCTTCACCGCCGCCTGCGCCTATTACTATGCGCTCTTAGAGGACACGGACCGGATACCGGCGCTCTTCGCCGGGCACCGGCTGTCCTCGGTGAACTTTCTGGCCCCGGGGCGGCCCATGATGGACCTCATGGAAAACCAGGTCTATCTGGCCCAGGGGGCCTGGGCCAAGGTCATCGGGCGCGCCCCCGGCCTGCTGGCGGCCTGCGGCGGGCTGCACTATGCTCTGGTGGCCCTCCATATCCATTTGCAGACGGCGGCAGCCTATGCCATGCTGGGCAAGGAGCGGGATGCCCTGGCTCTGCTGCACACCGCCCTGGCCGAGGCCCAGCCAGACGGGCTGATCCTTCCCTTTGTGGAAAACCTCCGCTATCTGAAAGACCTGCTGCCCCTGTGCCCCGTCTCCCCGCTCACGGAACAGATCGCCGATGCAGGCTCCCGTTGGCTGGTCCGGTGCCGCCGCCTGACGGAGCGGGATGCCTGCCCCGCCGCCTTCGCCTCCCTCACCCAGCGGGAGCAGGAGGTGGCCGCCCTGGCCGTCCAGCGCCTGAGCAACCGGGAGATCGCCCAGCAGCTGTTCCTCTCCGAAGGCAGCGTGAAGCAGTATATCAATCAGATCTACTCCAAGCTGCACATCGAAGGGGATGCCCGCACCAAGCGGGCGCAGCTCATCCAGCTGGCAAATTCCTAACCATTGGTTAATACCCTAAAATCAGCATCCACCGTACAATAAAGCTGTACGGTGGATGTTTTATTTTTCGGGAAAGGAGGAGGGCGCTTGTACCGGAAGTATATCTCGTCAGTCGCGCCCCTGGCCGACTATATCCTTCAGGTGGACTTTGTCTCCGGCAGCCGTCTGCTGCTGGACATGAAGCCCTATCGGGACAAATTCCGCTTTCAGTCCATCTTTCAGCCCCAGGTTTGGAACAGCGCCGTGACCAACGGCATCTTTGTCCGCTTCGGCGGCGTGGAGCTCAGCCACGACGAGATTTTAGCCATGGCAGAGCGGGAGCACTGACACGATGCAAGGAGGAATACACATGAAACGACTCAGCCGATCCCTGGCGGCGGCCCTGGTGCTTGCCCTGCTGGCCGGATGCGGCCAGGCCCAGCCCGGCACAGACGTGAACGGCAGCAGTTCGTCTGTCGGTCAGCCCAACCCGTCTGTGTCCGGCAGCAGCGACGGCAGCACAGGCGGCCAGACCGTCCCCGTGCTCATGGGCGGTGCCCTGCCCTTTACGGGGATGGAATCCGTTACCGCGGAGAACTATCCCGACGGCACCTACTTCTATCAGGATGTGACCCAGGACGGGCAGACGGATGTCTTCAACGTCTGCCAACCCAACCGCATCACCGACGGGGTGGACGAGGACGACTATCTCTGTGCCGCCGCCCGGGCCCTGGACCCGGAATCGTCCACTGTCTATCAGTTGGGCGATGTGGTGCAGGACCCGGACGATTCCCAGGCCCTCTCCTACCCCGTGTACCGCATCACCTTCACCACCGGAGCGAATGAGGACCAGCGGGACTGGACCGTGTTTGCCCTGAACACCGACAGCCACACCTACTTCTATGCTTTCCGCGCCACGCCCCAGGCTGCGGAGGACCTGTCCGATCTCTATACCGACATATTTTCCCAGCTTACGCTTGCCGACCCCGCCCAATCAGGCAACAACGCCATCAGGAGGAATCAAACATGAAAAAACAGAACTATCTTGCCCCCGCTCTGGGCCTGGCCCTGGCCCTGACCCTGCTGTGCTCCGGCTGCGGCAGCAGCGACACCGCAGACGGAAGCCCGGACCTCACGCCCCCGGATTCCATGTCCATGGTCAAGGACTATGACATCCAGACGGATGCCGACGCCTTTGTGGGCACCTGGCTCCCCGAGGGGGACAGCGCCTATGCCTATCTGGAGATCACCTCCGGCGACGGCGAATATCTGTGGGGCCTGTACAGCCAGGAGGACCTGGCGGCCAGCGGCTATCTCCAGTATGAGGCGGACTATGACTGCATCTATGCCCACAACGACCACGACGGCGTGGGCCACCCCATCACCCTGAACGACGACGGCAGCCTGACCCTGGCCACCTTCGGCACCTTTGTCCCCGGCCATATCGACTTTGGAGACGACAGCGGCGACGGCAGCTGGATCTACATCAGCGGCACTGACCCCACAGACAGCGACACCAGCACCAACTACGACACGAATGAGAGCGGCTGGTCTGCCGCCGAGGCCGACCCCACCGCCTTCGCCGGCATCTGGTACCGCAGCGGCGATTTAGACGCGGACAGCTTTATCGTCATCGACTCCGACGGCAGCTGGCACCTCTACCAGCGGGCCCCCGGAGCGGAGAATGCCGAGATGGACTACGGCTCCATCATCCCCTCTGACACCGAGCCCTACACCTATTACGCCGTTTCCGACCCCTACGGCCTGTCCTATCGCATATTCGACTATGACACCGACGAGATCACCTGGGGCGAGGACAACGAGTACTACGACCGCCTGGAGTGACCGTCTTTCAGAAAGGAGTAGTGACATGAACATCCGCATTAAATTCTTTGCCCTGATCCTGTGCGCGGGAACGGTCCTCTCCCTGGCCGCCTGCGGCGGAGATGGGGATGTGGCCGGGGACGATTGGCGCACCACCGGCCTTGTGGCAGCCAGCGGTACCATTACCCACGACGGACAGAGCGTGGACGTGGTGGTCACGGTGGACGAGGAGAGCGCCGCTTTCTATTGGGACCGGCCGGAGCAGCTGCTGTATGACAGCGTGAAATTTCCCATGACCGTACCCAACGCCCGGGACAACTTTGACAGTATCTCCTTCGACGATCTCAACGGCGACGGGGAGACCGACGTGACCGTGGACTTCTCCACCGCCGACGGGGGCGAGACCCATCTGGTCTGGCTGTGGGAGCCTGAGACGCGCTATGTGTTCCAGCCTGACCAGTCCTATGACACCATTGGCGGGGACGAGGACCCGGTGGCCGCCTATGTGGACTTGTGGGAATATCAGGACGAAAACCTGTGGCTGCGCATCCACGAGGATGCCTCCTGGGCGTTTGTCAACTCGGCGGACGAGGTACTCTATGACGGCGTGGTCCTGGCTGACAGCTCCGGGGTGGAGCTCCACTTCGACGGCAACGGGGATACCCTGCGCCTGGACGCTTCCCCCGACGGGACCCTGCTGGACAACGTGAACGGCGGGGTGCTGGTGCCCACGGATACCATCCAGTCCTCCGTCCCCTTCTTTGAACAGAAGGGGCTGGAGCTCACCGCCCAGACCGACGGCGGCAGCTATCTGCTGAAAAACGGCCTGGCCTGCTACACCGCCGGCGGGAATGACTACACCCTGCGGGACTGCTATTGGTCGGTGGACATCATCCGGGACCAAACCAGCGGCGGCCAGCGGCAGCTGGAATTCAACGCCGTCTGCTATCTGCCCGACCTGCCCATCTTCAACAGCACATTTGCCACCACCGTGACCAGCGGCCTGTACGACTATAACACCGGCACCTGGCTCACCGACACCGCCTCCTACACCCCCACCGCCTCCGGCGGCGCGCCGGATACCCAGACCATCCAGTGGCGGGGCAGCAGCTATGACATCGAATTTCGCACCACGGTGAATTGGTCGGGTACCACCGGGGATGTCTACGACGTGATGACCAAGACCTATGTGGTCACCATGCCGGAGGACTATCACGGTCTGGTCCTGGCGGTGGAGGCCCAGCCTGGTACCTATGCCGAACTGAGCAAGCGGGAAAATCTGGACAGTATCTGCCCCGGGGGCAACATCATGGACATGCCCACCATCGACCCTTACACCAGCCTGTATTTTGACCTGGGCTGACATCGAAAGGGGGCCGACGAGATGAAACGCGCCAACCTGTTCCCCCTGCTGGGGCTGTCCGCTTTGCTTCTGGGCCTGACCGCCTGCGGCGGCGAGACAGAGCCAACTCCTCCCCCGTCCATGACGGCAGAGGAGCTGGCCGGGGTGTGGACCGACGGGCTGCAGAACTTCCTTCTGCTGGACCCGGACAACAGCCGCTATCTCTACCTCACCTACTATGGCCGCCTGGGCTCCGGGGACATGGATTTAGAGGACCGGCCCATGCTGTCCTATGACAACTTTCTCTATGACTTTCTGCCCCAGGGAGAGGGCTTCGTCCTGGACCAGAACGGCTCCTCTGACCGGGAGAATATAGACGGCATGGTCTTCACCCGCTTTGACCAGGAGGAGACCATGTGGGACCAGCTCCTCCAGGCCGACGAGGGACAGCTTGCCGCCCTGGACGGCGTGTGGCAGGACCCCCTGGACGAGCTGCTGGTCATCGACACGGACCGGATGGAGTACATGGCCTACAGCAGCCAGTCCAGGGGCGTGGCCAGCGGCACCCTGGCCGATGCCCACGATGGACGGGGGCCCTATCTGTTCCTCAACGGCAGGGCATACCCCAAGTTCAGCCTGGGGAACGACATTCTGATGCTCTATTTCTCCCCCAGCGAGACCCAGGAGCCGGACGGCACCTTCTCCGGTATCTTTTATCAGCAGGGCACGGCCCAGGAGATCGCCCTGTACCACCTGGATCAGGCCAAGTTCACCTATTTCGAGGGGCGCCTGGTCTATTTCGACGGGCTGAGAATGTTCTATATGCCCGAAAACTATTCCGTCGGTGAGGACGGCCTGGCCTATGACCAGGACGGGAATCTCTTCGCCGCGGGCTTTGACTTTACGCCCCTGGACCCCGCCGAACTCTGGGGCCCGGACTGGGCGGACAACTGGGGGTAACACCATGAACGAAAAATTAAGTGAGGGGCTCCTCTCCCAAAAGCTGATGAAGCTCCAGCGAAACAGCCGCCGGGGCCTGCTCCTATTCCTGCTGGGTTTTATCGGGGTGGTCTGCACACTGGTAGGCTGGCTCTTCGGCCAGGGGGAGGAAAACAAGCTGCCCATCCTCCTCTTCACCGCGGTCCTGCTGGCGGGCATCGCCACCATCCTGCTCTGCGACAAAAAGCGCAATGCCCTCATCCAGTCCCAGCTTGGGGATGAGCTCCGTGCCATCACGGAGGGGGCCTTCGGCCCCGACTCCCCCCGCCCCGGCCTGACGCTGGAGGAGAGCTTGCTCCGCCAGGTGTGGCCCCAGGGGCAAAACTGGGAGCGCTGCAAACTGGAGCAGACCCATACCGGACGCTGGCGGGAGGTGCGCTTTTCGGCGGCCAACGGGACCCTGGAGCACGTGTACCAGGTCAAGCGGGACCAGACTTATTCCGACGCGACGGAGGAGGTCTTCGCTGGTCTGTTCCTCACCGTCCAGATCAAAAACGCCCCGGCGGCCCTCTCCCAGCGCACTGAGGAGGCCCTCACCCGGGCCGCCGGGACCCTGCCCGAGGTGGTCCATCTGGAGCCAGGGCGGCTCTTCCTGGCCATCCACACCCCGGTGCGCTTTGCCCAGGTGCCCTTCGACGCTGACCCCCGGAACATCGACAACCTGCGCTGGGGCTTTCAGCGCTCCTTGGAATATGTCCAGGGCATTCTGGACGTGCTCCTTCAGGACCGGGACCTGTTCCCCGCCGGGAAAGGCGGGCAAGCATGACCCTGGGTGGGGCGGCGGGGCTGCTCCTGCTCTTTGCCGCCGGGGTCCCCCTCTCCCAGAAGCTGCTCCGGGGCCGGCCCCGTCTGCGCCGGTTCTGCACACTTCTCTGTGTCCTGGCCGCTCTGGCCTGTGGGGTCTATCTGGGGGCGGGACTGCTCCTGCTCTCCGCCATTCAAAGTCAGTCCCCTGCCCCATAAGAACTAAAAAACTGCCGCGCTTCCGTTTGGTCGGAAGTGCGGCAGTTTTTATGGTTGATTGCAGCAGGAACGTCAGGCATCAGGCCTGGGGCTGGTCGCTCTCAGTGGGCTTCTCCAGCTCCATAGCGCCGACCTCGAAGAACAGATCGTCGTCCTTGTCAGCGCCGTCAGCATCCTCCTGGGTAGGCTCTGCCAGGGGTTCGGCCACCACAGAAGGGGAGGTGACGTTCATCCCGGGCAGGTTGCCCTCGTCGTCGATGGGGTCGTCCTTGCGGTACTGAGCCAGGCCGGAACCGGCGGGGATCAGCTTACCGATGATGACGTTCTCCTTCAGGCCCAGCAGGTGGTCCACCTTGCCCTTGATGGCGGCCTCGGTGAGGACCTTGGTGGTCTCCTGGAAGGAGGCGGCGGACAGGAAGGACTCGGTGGCCAGAGAGGCCTTGGTGATACCCATGAGCAGGCGGGTACAGGTGGGCAGACGCAGCTCCTCGCCCATCTCGTTCTTCTCCCCGGCGGCGATGCGGGCCTTCACGGCCTCTTCGGCATCCCGGAACTCGGTGATCTCGATGGTGGAGCCGGACAGCAGATCGGAATCGCCGGCCTCCTCCACGCGCACCTTACGCATCATCTGGCGGACAATAACCTCAATGTGCTTGTCGTTGGTGTCAACGCCCTGCTGACGGTACACCTTCTGCACCTCGCGGATCAGATAGTTGTGGCAGTCAGACAGGCCGCGGATACGCAGCACCTCGTGGGGGGACAGAGCGCCCTCAGTGAGCTCCAGGCCCTTGGGCACCGTGTCGCCGTCCTTCACCTTGATGCCGGCGGAGTAAGGCAGGGCGTAGGTCACCACCTCGCCGTCGTCGGCGGTGATGGTCAGGTTGCACATGACGTTGCGCTTGGTCTCCTCGATGGAAACCTTGCCGCTGATCTCGGCCAGCTGGGCCATCTTCTTGGGCTTGCGGGCCTCGAACAGCTCCTCCACTCGGGGCAGACCCTGGGTGATATCGCCGCCGGCCACACCGCCGGTGTGGAAGGTACGCATGGTCAGCTGGGTGCCGGGCTCACCGATGGACTGGGCGGCGATGATACCCACCGCCTCGCCAGCGCCCACAGGCTCACCAATGGCCAGGTTGATGCCGTAGCACTTGGCGCACACGCCGCTGCGGGCCCGGCAGGTAAGGACAGAGCGGATCTTCACTTCATGGATACCGTGTTTTTCCAGAGTCTTGGCGTCCTCGTTGAGAAGCATGGTATCTCGAGTGAAGAGCACCTCGCCAGTGGCGGGGTCCACGATGTCCTCCGCGGGATAGCGGCCGTGGACGCGCTCGGCAAAGGTCTCGATGACCTGGCCGTGCTCCTCGATCTCGCTGACCAGGATTCCGTCGGAGGTGCCGCAGTCCTCCTCCCGGATAATGACCTCCTGGGACACGTCCACCAGGCGGCGGGTCAGGTAGCCCGAGTCGGCGGTACGCAGAGCGGTATCGGCCATACCCTTCCGGGCGCCCCTGGAGGAGATGAAGTATTCCAATACAGACAGCCCCTCACGGAAGTTGGCCTTGATGGGGATCTCGATGGTACGGCCGGCGGTATCGGCCATCAGGCCGCGCATACCGGCCAGCTGACGGATCTGAGCCATAGAACCACGGGCGCCGGAGTCGGCCATCATCCAGATGGGGTTGTACCGGTCCATGGACTCCTGCAGGGCGGCGGTCACGTCGGCGGTGGTCTGTTCCCAAGCTTCCACAGACTTGCGGTACCGCTCCTCGTTTGTCAGCATACCCCGGCGGTATAGGCGGTCAATCTTGATGATCTCCTTCTCAGTCTCGGCGATCAGCTCGTACTTCTTGGCCGGGACCGTCATGTCGGCGATGGCCACGGTCAGGGAGCCCCGGGTGGAGTAATGGTAGCCCAAGTCTTTGATGGCGTCCAGCACTCCGGCGGACACGGTAAAGCCATGCTTGGAGATGCACTTGTCGATGATTTTGCCCAGTTGCTTTTTGCCCACCACGAAGTTAATCTCTGGGTCGAACATGGTCTCAGGGTCGTCGCGGTCCACAAAGCCCAAGTCCTGGGGGATGGCCTCATTATAGATCAGGCGGCCCACCGTGGTCTCCACCAGCTTGTGGCGCATCTCACCATCTACTTCCCGGTACATACGGACCTTGATGGGAGAGTGAAGGGTGACTACCCCGGCGTCATAGGCCAGCATAGCCTCGTCCTTGTCGGCAAAACAGTGGCCAGTGCCAGCCTCGTCCCGGGTGAAGGTCAGGTAGTAGGCACCCAGGATCATATCCTGGGAGGGGATGGTAACCGGGCCGCCGTCCTGGGGACGGAGCAGGTTATTGGCAGACAGCATCAGCACCCGCGCCTCGGTCTGGGCCTCGGCAGACAGGGGGACGTGGACAGCCATCTGGTCGCCGTCGAAGTCGGCGTTGAAGGCGGTACACACCAGGGGGTGCAGCTTGATGGCCCGGCCTTCCACCAGAACAGGCTCAAATGCCTGGATGCCCAGGCGGTGCAGGGTGGGGGCGCGGTTGAGCATGACGGGGTGGTCTTTGATGACAAATTCCAGGGCGTCCCACACGGCAGCCTCGCCCTTCTCCACCATCTTCTTGGCCTGCTTGATGTTGTGGGCGGCGCCGTCGTCCACCAGCTTCTTCATCACGAAGGGGCGGAACAGCTCAATGGCCATCTCTTTGGGCAGGCCGCACTGATATATCTTCAGGCTGGGGCCCACCACGATGACGGAACGGCCGGAGTAGTCCACACGCTTGCCCAGCAGGTTCTGACGGAAGCGGCCCTGCTTGCCCTTGAGCATGTCGGACAGGGATTTGAGGGCCCGGTTGTTGGCGCCGGTGACGGCCCGGCCCCGGCGGCCGTTGTCGATGAGGGCGTCCACAGCCTCCTGGAGCATCCGCTTCTCGTTGCGCACGATGATGTCCGGTGCGTTGAGCTGGATGAGCCGCTTCAGGCGGTTATTGCGGTTGATGACCCGGCGGTACAGATCATTCAGGTCAGAGGAGGCGTACCGCCCGCCGTCCAGGGGGACCATTGGCCGGATCTCCGGAGGGATAACAGGCAATACGTCAATGATCATCCACTCGGGCTTGTTGCCAGAGACGCGGAAGGCGTCTACCACCTCCAGACGCTTAACAATGCGGGCCTTCTTCTGACCGGAGGCGTCTTTCAGTTCGGCACGCAGCTGGGCAGACAGCTCCTCCAAATCAATCTGCTGGAGCAGCTTCTTGACAGCCTCGGCGCCCATACCGGCGTCAAAGTCGTCCTCGTACTTCTCCCGCATATCCCGATATTCCTTCTCGGACAGGATCTGGTTTTTGGAGAGGGGGGAGAAGCCGGGGTCGATGACAATATAGGCGGCAAAGTACAGAACCTTCTCCAGGATCCGGGGGCTGATATCCAGCAGCAATCCCATCCGGGAGGGGATTCCCTTAAAGTACCAGATATGGGACACGGGGGCGGCCAGCTCGATGTGGCCCATCCGCTCCCGGCGGACTTTGGCCTTGGTGATTTCCACGCCGCAGCGGTCGCACACCTTGCCCTTGTAGCGGATCTTCTTATACTTGCCGCAGTTGCACTCCCAGTCCTTGGTGGGGCCAAAGATCTTTTCACAGAACAGGCCGTCCTTCTCCGGCTTCAGAGTGCGGTAGTTGATGGTCTCAGGGCGCTTGACCTCGCCGTAGGACCACTCACGGATCTGTTCGGGGGAGGCGATCCCGATCTGGATGGCGTCAAATTCAGCGTAACTCATGTTTCAAATCTCCTCCCGTACTCAAAAGTCCTCGTCAGAGAACAGCCCGTCCTCCGAGCTCTCCTCATCGGTCACATCCAAGGTGAGGTCGTCGTCATCGCTCTCTCCCTTGAAGGTGAAGCCTCCAGCGGAGGCGAAGTCGGCGTCCTTCTCATAGCCGAAGTCATCGTCCCGGTCATAGAAATCGTCCCGGACGGGCTGGTAGTTGTCCTCGTCGTCATCCTTCAGCTCGATCTCCTGCCCTTGGTCGTCCAGCACCTTGATGTCCAGACACAGGGACTGGAGCTCTTTAATCAGTACCTTGAAGGACTCGGGCACGCCGGGCTTGGGCACATTCAGACCCTTGACGATGGCCTCGTAGGTCTTGACACGGCCGGTCACGTCGTCCGACTTGACTGTCAGGATCTCCTGTAGGGTGTAGGCGGCGCCGTAGGCCTCCAGGGCCCACACCTCCATCTCGCCAAACCGCTGGCCGCCGAACTGGGCCTTGCCGCCCAGAGGCTGCTGGGTGACCAGGGAGTAGGGGCCGGTGGCGCGGGCGTG
>ENA-UEQE01003222-UEQE01003222.1-human-gut-metagenome-genome-assembly--contig:-NODE-3222-length-10704-cov-5.568458_pt1 | contig 10704 bp, 3 predicted proteins | sample MGYA00242934_ERZ507935 | MGnify/ENA primary metagenome ERZ507935 (study PRJEB26167, sample SAMN06115423) | human gut metagenome | host: Homo sapiens | place: China:Anhui | collected 2015-03-30 | study... | reverse complement strand
TCTCTCTCTCTCTCTCTCTCTCTCTCTCTCTCTCTCTCTCTCTCTCTCTCTCTCTTTAGCTCTGTGTCCGACTCTATTTGGTGAAAAGCCCGTGCCTCTTGGCGTGGGCTCTTTTCATTGAGGAACAAGCAATCACCTCTAACGCGGTAAAGAGTAAATCCATCCTGAGGAGGATGTAATCATGACCTTATCAAGAGGAGCCATCGGGAACCTAGCCAGCAGGTACCGTGCCGTCCTGCGGAAGTGTCGCGTGATGAACGTATTCGGGTCATTAGCGGTGGCCGGCATGCTTGTCGCGGGAAACGCGGGGGGTGCCGGCGCGGAGGACGTATCTGGCGACATTTCCCCGATAGCCTTATCGGGGGATGCCCGGCATATTGTTGGCGGTGGGGATATACGCCTCCGGTCGGCCGATCCTGCACTGCGGCATCTCATCAATGTGTCGGGGCAAGGGCAACTTGACGTTTCCATCCCCGACGGCAGTTCGATGGCTGTTGGAAATGCTGGCGGGATCTATCTAAGGGATTATTCTGACTATGATCAATACGCATCGGCTTTCCATGTGGCAGGTTCGGGAAGTTCCGGTTCTTTTGCGGGGACGGGAACCTTCTCGATGGTGGGCGGCGGAAAGCTGTTGGGCGTATGTGCTTTTTTGAGTGAAGGCAAAGGGACGTTGGCTCTTTCAGGGGATATTGCGGGTGAAGCCGAAGCCGTAATGAATGGCTCCAATGGGTATGCTTCCTTTGCTGCTGCGGCGTCAGGAGGAAATCTGTTTTTTGGAGGGGACAGGACGATATTGCGGGCGAAAGCGTCTACGGGGAACAATGCGAATGGGGCCTTCGTCAAGTATGGGGGGATGATTGGTTTCTCTAGTAAGTCTGTATTGATTGAGTCAAGGAATACGGATTCCAACAGCGTGGGCATCAATTGTGCTGATGGTACGGTCAAAACAAGTGCCGATACGGATCTGGATATTGTAGTGGAGGGAAACAAGGCTATAACGGGTATCCAGCTTACGGCGAGCTCCTCCGATGTGCAGCTTGCCGGAAATCTTAATCTGACGGCAACGCAGACAGGGCAGGGTTCTTTCGCCTCCGTACTTGGCATCTCAAATGACTCAGGCAAAATGGCCGTTTCTGGCCCTGTCTCGTTGCGCTTGGCTGCCAATGCCCCCTTTGAGGCAAAGGGGATCGCCGCTTCCGGCAAAGCTGAGATGGGCTTTCTTGGGGATGTCGAGGTTGTGGTTGCGGGGAGCGCATCCGGCAGCGCCCTTTATACGACATACCGTTATGATTATCCGACCCAAGCCGGTATCTGCCCGGTTCTTTCCCTCGGCGCCGAGGGAAAGACCGTAACGCTGGATTCTTCGGGCTATGGCATCAATAATCAGGGGGGAACCGTTTCCCTCACGGGACGGCGGATCAATATAACGGGAGGCACGGGCGTCTTTGCTGAGGGGGGAGGCAATGAGGATGTTTTTGCAGACGTCCGCTTTGATGGGCCTGTTGCCATAAATGCGGATAGGGCGATCGTCATGGGGATCGGGGCTGGGGAGAAGGTCGGCGCTTCCGTGACCTTTGCCTATAACCCTACGCCGATCAATGTCCCCGCCACGAAGGAAAACGCGGATTCGCAGGTGAGGGGGAGCGTTGCCGGGGCCTCCGGCACGATCAATAAGGAGAATGCAGGCTCCCTCGCATTCTATGGCGATATTTCCAATTTTAGAGGAATGTTCAATCAAAAGGGCGGAACGACGTTCTTGAGCGAAGGGATGGCCGGGTATTTTGGCGGGGCGCAGGTAGCCGTGATGGGTGGCGTACTTGCCGCTCCTGCCTTGTCCTTCCTGAAGACGGGGAAGCTTACCCTTGCGGGCGGTACGCTGAAAACGGGAACGGGGCAGGTCTTCACAAACGCCCTGAATGCGGACGGGGGGGTGAAGGAACCCGGCGCGGTGAAGCTGAGTGACCGCAATTGGGAATTCGATTCAGGAGTGATCGCGTTTGATGACGCCAAGTACAACATGGCGTACGCTCAGGCGGCAGCCGACCTGCTGGGGGCCGGCAATGCCGCGGCGGACAACGTATTCGATTCGGGTTCCTCCAGAGAGATCACATTCACTGGAACGCTTGTCGAATGGCCCCTTGGGGCTCCTGACAGCTTTGAAACGCTGCAAAAGGCCGTTCTGGATACCGGCATCGACAGCATCAAGCTGGGAAGCGACATCGTTTTATCCAAGCGCTTACAGGGAACCACACCTATAGGGCGCTCGCTGCTCATCGACGGCAGCGGGCATACGGTAAGCGGAGCCTACCCCGGCCTGTGGTTCAAGGGGATGGATTCCGGGACTGTTTCCATCAGGAATATTGCCTTTGACGGCTTGAGGACATCTTCGGGCGACAGATACGAAGGCCCCGTTTCCTTTGGCCCGGCTATTTTCTTCGATATGGGGTATTTTGCCGATAACTGGAAGAGTTCCGCAAAGTTGAGCATCGGTGACGGCGTACGGTTCAGGAATACGGAAAGTGCAGGCGACGGTGCCGGCGGTGCCGTCAGAACCGCGCACGGCATTGTGGAAATAGGAAACAACGTCAGTTTCATCAACTGTACGGGAGGATCCGGCGGCGGCCTTTACAGCGAGTCGTTTACCACGATCGGTGACAATGTTGTCTTTGAGGGCAACAAGGGGCGCAGGGGCGGCGCGCTGAATGTGGTTGACGATTATGACGGTTACCTCACGGATCCCGACTATGCGTCCGGCGCACGCCGCGTGAAGTATGTGTACATCGGGAAGAACGCCCTTTTCAAGGGCAACAGCGTTGAACTGCTGGGTTCCGGTGGGAACGGCGGGGCCATCGAAGTGCAGTCGGGGGAGCTGAGTATTGATGACGGTGCTGTGTTTACGGGAAATGCCTCCAAGTCCACGGGCGGTGCCATAGCCGTATGCGACTGGAGCCCTCAGTTGCCTGCCAAGGCGGCATTGGGAGCGGCGACGTTCACTCAAAACAGCGCGGGAAGCCACGGTGGGGCGCTCATCAACGAAGGCGACGTCTCCTTCAGCGGGCCGGCCATTTTTGCCGAAAACACGGCCGGCAAGTTCGGGGGTGCCGTTTGCAACCTGAATACGTTGAATATGGCGGCGAAATCCACGTTTTCCAAAAATACGGCTGGAGTTGGCGGAGGGCTTTATAATGAAGGGACAGCTTCTTTGGGCAAGGCTTCCTTTATTGAAAACGCCGCCGACAGCGGCGGGGCCGTATTCAACGTGCACCACCTGACGTTTGCCGACGGAGCCGTTTTTTCTGGGAACAGGGCGGAGGACGGCGGCGCCGTTTATAACGGTTTTTCCGTGGATAAGGACGGCAACGCCGCGAGTGCGGGGGCCCTTGTCTTCAACGGAGGGGCTCGTTTCACCGGAAATACGGCCAGCGGGCTTGGCGGGGCCATTTACAACACCTGTGCCGTCACCCTCAACCCCGGTGCGGGGCAGGAGATCCTGTTCAGCGGGAATACGGATTCCACGGGCTCAAGCGCGATCTTCATGGGTGACGGTTCCAGCCTGGACATCACAGGAGAGGGCCGGGCCGTCTTTGATGACGCGCTGTTGTCCCAAACGGCTACGCCATCTCTGAAGAAGGCGGGCGGCGGTACATTGCTGTTCAGGGCCTCGATGGATGGTTTTCTGGGAACGGCTGTTTTTGCGGGCGGGTGCACGGAAGTTGCCCGGAGATGGCTTATCAAGAATACGGTGACTGTTACGGGCGGCAGATTGAAAATGCCGGAGTTTTCCTTTGCTGCCCAAGGCGAAGGGGGCAGCGCCGCTGGCGGTAGGCTGATCCTTGCGGGCGGCACCTTGGAAACCGGAACGGGACAGATTTTCACAAACGGCTTGAATGCGGAAGGCGATAACAGGGATCCCGGCTCCGTGAAGCTGAGCGACGGCAACTGGAGTTTTGAATCCGGGTTGATAGCGTTCAATGACGCTTTGTACAACCTGACGTACGCTCAGGCGGCTGCTGACTCGCTGGGTGCCAATGCCGTGGACGCGGGTGAGGGGGCCGGTTCCGCCTTTGCGAAGGAGATCACATTTATCGGGGCAGGGTATGTGGAGCCTGACCCGGATCCGGTTCCCCCCGCCCCTGAACCGAAGCCAGATGAAGAGCATACGGGAAGGGTTTCCGTTGACGAATTGAACAAAAATCACGCCAACAACATTGTTCTTGGCAATGTGACCATCGTTACCGGTACAGGTTCGGGCAAGGATTTTATTGTCGGCGCGGGTGCGGAGGACGGCAAGGCGGATTCGCTAATCGGCAGCATTGGCGGGAAGAATATAGATCTTGGTTCCTCCGGCCGGAATATTTCCGTGGTGGGCGGCCGTTATCTGACGCTGGTCGGGGGGGCCTCCGACACGCCCTTGGTCACGGCGGGGGGGAATCCCGTCAATATCCGTGTGGGAGGTACGGGCGAAGGGGCATCCGGTGTGCTGAACCTCGGCACGCCGGTCATGGATTCCGGCGGCACGCTGTCGGGAAACATACAAATAGCCGCGGCGGGCACCGTCAATGTCCGTGCGGGAATGCACGTCATCACGGGTGAGGCCAATGAAGCCACCGGCACATGGGATGTCGCCGGGGTGAACAACAACGGCGGCACGATCAACATTGCCGAGGGGGCGCATCTCCAATCGACGGTACGTCAGGCCGATGGGCGGACGAATGTTTCCGGCAGGCTGACTTCCTCTTCCGTCGAGCTTTTCGGAGGCGCCCTGAATGTCTCCGGCACGGTGGATTCTTCGTCCGTCACGGCCTCCAAGGGAGATATTAACATTGTGGGAACGCTGGCGGCGGACGTTTTGACCACATCCTCCGATGTGCAGATCAATATCGGCAATCAAGGGAATGCCGGTAGAGTGGCCGCACGTCAGGTTCAGTTGCGGGGAGGCAGGGTATTTCTCGATCCCGCGTGGAAGGGCAACGATACGTTGGCCGATGCGTCGTACGGCGTCTTCACCTTCGTAAACAATGAGATAGACGGCTTGCTCACGGCGGGGCAGAATTCCCTGCTCGTGCTGGGCGACACGGATAACGGTTGGACGCGGGACGCTTTCGGCAGATCCGGCCTCAAGTGGGGGCAGGGCGGCATAACCGCTGCGTTGGCCATTCGGAAGCCGCAGGCGTTGAACGGCGCATTGGGTGCGGTGATGGTGGACGGAACCAAGACCAGCGCTCCGGTATTGACCCCGAATACGGCGACGTTCGCGGACGGCTCCTTGCTGTTCGTTGACGGAAGGGGGCTCAATGGCGCTGCGGCGTTGACTGCTCAAGGCGGGACGCTGAACGTGGATGCGGGCGCCAAGCTGCTCATGGAGCATATTACGCAGGGCGAATATACAATCACATCCGGCTTCTCGGTCAATAATGTGCAGGGGTGGAGCGGGGACAACCTGTACACGCCGGACAATCTCCTTGGGCTCGTGCTGGGCAAGGCGGACGACGGTTCGATGAAGGTACGGGCCACAGCCCGGCGCTCGTCCGATGTTTTCAGGGGGCTTTCCCTCGTCAATACGATGGATGCCATCTGGGGCAAGGGCCTGAACGACGCCGAAAGCGGCAATATGGGCATCCGGTTCCTCTCGCGGGCGGTCAACGAAAACGCTCTGTCCAAGGCGGACACGGTACGTACCGTTGACGGTGCGGCGCAGATCGCCGTGGCCGGAGGCGTGCGGGGGATGGCTCTCGCGGCGGCGGATGCTCCCATCCGGGCGGTTCAGGATCACGCGTCGCTCGCGCATATGACCGCCACGCGTGAAGGGGCCATCCGTAAGGACGGGCTGAACCTCTGGATCAATGCCCTGTATGGGGCGGAACACGTGCGCAATTTTGGCGCAGGAGCTCTTGATGGCGGCTACAATGCCGACTTCGGCGGCATCGTCTTCGGTGGCGACTGCTCTCTGGGCGATTTCCGGGTCGGCTTGGCCCTGAACGCCGGAAGCGGCACGGCCCGTTCCCGTGGGGACTTCAACGCGACCAAGAATGATTTTGATTTCTGGGGCGTGAATCTGTACGGAAGCTGGTCGCGGGAGCGGTTCAATATTGTTGGCGATCTCGGTTATTCCGCCAACAGGAACGAGGTGAAGCAGGATCTGCCCACAACCATGCGGCTCGGCCAGCTCAGGGCCGATGTGGGTACGGGCGTGCTGACGGCGGGCCTGCGCGGCGAATGCCGGTTTGAAACGGATTGGGCCGACGTGACGCCGCATGTCGGGGTACGCTACTACAATCTGCGCACGGGCGGATTTACGTCTCGGATCGACGATCATGACGTGTTCCGTGTGGGACGCGATACGCAGGAGTTCTGGGCATTCCCGATCGGCGTGAGCTTCGGCCGCGGCTTTGAAACATCATTCGGCTGGACGGTGAAGCCGAGGGCCGACCTTTCCGCAGTGCCCGCTGTGGGCGGGCTCAAGGCGAAGACCAAGGCCCGCGTGCCGGGCGTTGCGGCTTCCGATGCGATCAAGTCCCGGATGGTGGACAGCGTCGCCTTTGATGGTACGTTCGGGCTCGAAATGCAAAAGGATGACGTATCGTTGGGCCTTGATTACGGCCTCCGCGCTTCGGAGCATAAGACGGGGCATGGCGTGAATGTGAGCTTCACCTGCAAGTTCTAGGTCGTGTCGTCATTTTACATGCAACTATTTAAAACTATTGAAACAATCTTTTTGTAAACTGAAAAAATAGTTAAGTAATTTCTATAGATTATATCTAATTGAGACATGGCCTAGAGTGCTCATTGATGCCAATCATCCGGTAGGGAAGCCTCCTCCGCAGCGGACTGCGGCGCGGCTCCTCACGAGGGAAGTTGTCAGGGCTCGTGGGTGATGCTTCCGGTTATGCTGGAAAGAGCCGCTGTGAGCCGGGAAAGGGGGCCTTGGAAGCCTGCGGCAGCAAGCCCTCAGGCGAGCCTTTCGTTTGCCAAGGCTTCCTCTCCTCCGGGGAGGAGTTTGAGCCACGCCTGCGCAGCGGAAGACAGGACGGCCCCGCGCCTCCAGACGAAGGCGGCGCGCCAACGGAGTTCCTCCTCATCAAGAAGGGCGATGTGGATGTTGGGGAGTTCCCGCCGTTCGAGCTCAAGGCGGGGGAGGAGGGCGACGCCGATGCCCGTCGCCACGAGGGTCATGATGAAATCAAGCTGGCCGCTGCGCAGGCACTCGTTGAGCTTCAGCCCGCGCTGGCGGCAGACGGCCTCGATGCGGTCGTTGAGCAGGAAGCCCTGCTCGAAGCCGATGAAGGCGTTGTCGGCCAGCTCATCCATTTTGAGGCGTTTGCGATCCGCGAGGGGATGATCCGGGGGCATGATGACCATAAGCGGTTCGTCCCGGATCTGGAGCCACGAAAAATTCGGCGGGACGGGGAGGAGGGTGACGGCAATATCGAGATCCCCTGAAAGCACCATCGGTTCCAGCGAGGCGCAGCCCTGTTCCTGAAGCGAGATGTTGATGCCGGGGTAAAGCTGCCGATATTTGGAAAGCAGATCCGCGAACAGGATGCCGCTGGCGACCGGGGGGAAGCCGATGCGGAGCACGCCTTTTTCGAGTTTGTGCAGGGCGGCGACGTCGGCTTCGAGCGCCTCAAATTCCTGAAGGATGTTGAGGGCCCGCCGGTAGACGATTTCCCCCTCGACGGTCAGCCTGACGCCGTTGCTGGCCCGCTCGAAGATGCGGACGCCAAGGCGATCCTCCACGGCTTGGACGGCTTTGCTCACCGTGGGCTGTACCGCGTGCACAGTCTGGGCGGCACGGGAAAAGCCTCCCTGCCGGGCCACTTCCACCAGTATTTGCAACGTGCGGATATTCAGCATCTATTCTTTCCGTGCATAGTGTTGATGAGCGTTTTTCATTTCACAGGAAAAACCTTTTGGCCTAATATCATGCCTCATGGGTTTCCGGCATTCCAATCCATTCTTTTTTATGGGATTTTGCTGTACGCCTTCCTTATGGCCCGGCGTCCGGCAAGCGGGTTTTGTGCGCCTGCGGACGCATGGGGAAGCTTTTCCATGCTGGCCGCCCAACAGCGTTTTCATGTCCGGCACCGAGACAAATCCGGCGAAGCTCCGCATGGGGTTGTAGCCGGATCGGAGTACATCGGGCTCCCTGCTTTTCAGGGATTCCTTTACCTTGGGCGGCCATGCCGCCCTTTTGCTTTTGGGGCCGGGCGGAAAGACGTCCATGCGGCCTGCCCGCGTGCCGCAACTGCTCCCTATTCCTTTCCTTCATGGCATTCTTTCCAGCGTTGCGTGAGCAGGCCGGCGATTTCCGCCTGCGCTTGCGGGGCGCGCATGCCGTGCATGGCGAAGACGCCCCACGGGAGCGACGCGCAGTCTCCAGCCGCCGCGTCTGCGATCTTCCGCATCAGCCCATCCCGGACACCGTCGTCCCGGATAAGCACGGCTGCGGTGCATGAAGCGTCGAACCGTTTGTTTTCAGCGGTAGTTAGGACGATTTCCCCAAGCCGCCCGTCCTTATCCGCCTGCGTGGAAAACCCGCTTGCGGCGGAGGCGATGCGCACTTTCCATGATCGCCCTTCGGTGTCGGACTCCAGATCAATCCTGATGCCCTTGGCTTTTTGCAGCAATGCTCCGGGGATGGCGGGCGGCTCCGGCGCCTGTGGCCGGAACAGTGCCGCCACGGCGACGATGGAGATGATAACCCCGCAAAACAGTAATGGTATTTTCCAGCCTGTGGCCCGGTTGTCGGTCACGTTGTCTTCCTCGCATGGGTCGTCCGGGGTGGGGGCCTGAAAGCCAACCCACGCCTTTTGATGGTTTTTTGCCCCCTTTCACCTTTGTGGGCAAGCGGATGCGAAAACGTTTTACTCCATGAAAAGGGTGGTAATCAAGCAGGATAAAATCATTATTCCATTTTGGAATGATATTGATGGAAAATATTCATTTCTCGAACGCCCCCCGTTCAGCGTAGAAAACAACACGTCAACAGGAGCCGCACGCCCCACAACAGCCGGGCATTGCAGGAAAATGCCGTCAATCAGGCATGGGGGCGCGCTCCGTAAGCCTTACAGGGGGAACATATGCCTTGGGTTCAACAGTACGCGCCGGTGGGCGGCGTGGTCGCTTCGGCATGCCTCGCGGCGATTCCGCTCATCATCCTTTTTTACATGCTGGCCGTCAGGAAGGCCAAAGGCCACGTCGCGGCGGCGGCAGGCCTCATCGGTGCGTTGATCGTCGCGGTGGCGGTGTGGGATATGCCGGTTTCCTTGGCGATCAGTTCCACGCTCAACGGCGCCGCCTTCGGGCTGTTCCCCATCGTCTGGATCGTGATTACGGCGGTGTGGGTGTACAACATGACCGTGGAGTCCGGCGAATTCGAGATCATCAAGGACTCGCTGGCCCGGCTCACCGATGACCGCCGCCTGCAGGCGCTGTTCATCGCTTATGCCTTCAGTTGCTTCATCGAAGGGACGGCGGGCTTCGGCACGCCGGTGGCCATTGCCGCCGCCATGCTGGTGGGGCTCGGCTTCACCCCGCTGTGGGGCGCGGGCATCGCGCTCATCGCCAATACCGCGCCCGTCGCCTTCGGCGCCATCGGCGTGCCGCTCATCGTGGCGGCCTCCGTATCCGGCCTTGATCAGATGACCGTGAGCGCCATCGCGGGCCGCCAGCTCCCCATCCTCGCCCTCATCGTGCCCCTCTGGGTCTGCGTGACCATGTGCGGCTTCAAGCGCAGCATGGAAGTGCTGCCCGCCATCATCGTGGGCGGCGTGTGCTTCGCCGGGGCGCAGTTCCTGCTCGCCAACTACCACGGCCCGACCCTGCCCGACATCGGCTCGGCCATCGCCACCATCGTGGGCCTCGTGCTGCTGCTCAAGGTCTGGAAGCCCTCGCGCACGTTCCGGTTCGAGGGCGAGCCCGAATCCAACCTCAGCGGATCCGGCTATCCCGCTTCGGTCGTGCTCCGTGCGTGGGGTCCCTACATCGTGCTGGCGGTCTTCGTGTTCTTCTGGGGCCTGCCGCAGTTCAAGAACATTCTGAACGCCGTCCCCGGCGCGAACCTCAGCTTCGGCTGGCCCGGACTGCACGGCGAAGTGATGAAGACCGCGCCCATCGTGGCGCAGGACAGCGTTTACGGCGCGATGTTCGCGTTTAACTGGCTGTCCGCTGGCGGCACCGCCATCCTGCTTTCCGGCCTCGTCTCTGTGCCCATGATGCCGAACTACGGTTTCGGCAAGGCCATCGCCTGCTTCATGCGCACGCTGCGCCAGCTGACCTTCCCGATCGTGACCATCGCCATGATCCTCGGCCTCGCCTACCTGATGAACTATTCCGGCATGAGCTCCACGCTTGGCCTGGCCTTCACGCACACGGGCAGCCTGTTCCCGTTCTTCTCGCCGTTGCTCGGTTGGCTCGGCGTGTTCCTGACCGGTTCGGACACCTCCTCCTGCGCCCTGTTCGGCGGCATGCAGAAGGATACCGCCACGGCGGTGGGCATGTCCCCCGAACTTGCCGTAGCCGCCAACGCTTCCGGCGGCGTCACCGCGAAGATGATTTCGCCGCAGTCCCTGTCCGTCGCCACCGCCGCGACCAACATGGTCGGGCAGGAAGGCAACCTGTTCCGCTTCACGCCAGCTGCATCGGCTGCAGGGTCCGGACGGTCCAGAGCCAGATGGAAGTGGAAGTTCGGGAAGTCTTTTT
>ENA-UEQE01003213-UEQE01003213.1-human-gut-metagenome-genome-assembly--contig:-NODE-3213-length-10742-cov-4.062260_pt1 | contig 10742 bp, 8 predicted proteins | sample MGYA00242934_ERZ507935 | MGnify/ENA primary metagenome ERZ507935 (study PRJEB26167, sample SAMN06115423) | human gut metagenome | host: Homo sapiens | place: China:Anhui | collected 2015-03-30 | study... | reverse complement strand
CGACTTCCTGGTCTCCTTCTCGGGTGTGCAGTTCCCCTGCGTGGACCGCGGCTTTGCCCGGGAACAGAGCGTACAGGTGGTGGTCCGCCCCGAGGACATTGAAGTGGTCAGCCCCGTGGAGGGTCAGCTGGTGGGCGTAGTCAATGATGTCATCTTCAAGGGCGTTCACTTTGAGATGCACGTTGAGTGCGAGGGCCGTGAGTGGCTGATCCACTCCACCCGCGCCCTGGTGCTGGACCGGCACAAGGCCGAGGACATCACCCAGAAGGGCCGGTCTGATTTTGCCACCGCCGTGGACTATGAGGTCCAGACCTATATGCAGACCAAGCTCCACGAGCTGTATCCCGACGTCCAGTTCTTTGCCGAGGAGAACCACATGCAGCACGTGGACCCCGCCCGGCCCTATTGGATCTTAGACCCCATCGACGGCACCACCAACCTGATCCACGACTGCCACCAGAGCTGCGTAGCCCTGGCCCTGTGGGACGGGGAGAAGCTGGTGTTCGGCTGCTGCTATAACCCCTTCCGGGAGGAGACCTTCGTGGCCGAGCTGGGCAAGGGGGCCTATCTCAACGGCCAGCCCATCCACGTCAGCGACATGAGCGAGATGGAAAAGGCCCTGGTCATCGTGGGCACCTCCCCCTATGAGCGGGAGAAAACGGACCGGGTGTTCGACATGGTCAAGCGCATCTTCCAGCGCAGCGCCGACATCCGCCGCCTGGGCAGCGCAGAGCTGGACCTGTGCTGGGTGGCCTGCGGCCGGGCGGACTGCTATGTGGAGTATAATCTCAAGCCCTGGGACTATGCCGCCGGGAGCGTCATCCTGCACGAGGCCGGGGGCAAGCTGTCCGACTGCGCCGGGCAGGAGCCCAAGCTGCCCTTCAACAGCGACATCTGCTGTTCCAACGGCCTGCTCCAGGCGGAGTTTTTGGACATCGTCCAAGGCCGGACTTAAAATTCCCCAATAAGGGAGGAAACGACTGTGAAAAAGTATTTAGGCGTGGAGCTGGGCTCCACCCGTATCAAAGGCGTGGTCATCGACCAGCGCTTTGTCCCCGTGGAGTCCGGGGACTTTGAGTGGGAGAGCACCTATGATAACGGCATCTGGACCTATGACCTGGCCAACGCCCGGGAGGGCCTGTGTCAGGTACTCTCCCAGCTGAAGGACCGGGAGGGCCTGTCCGCCGCCGGTATCTCCGGCATGATGCACGGCTATCTGGCCTTTGATAAGGACTGGAACCTGCTGGTGCCCTTCCGCACCTGGCAGAACACCATCACCGCCGACGCGGCGGAGCGGCTCACAGAGCTCTTTCAGTTCAATGTGCCCCAGCGGTGGAGCATCGCCCACCTGTATCAGGCCATCCTGAACGGCGAGGCCCATGTCAGCCAGATCGCCCACATCACCACCCTGTCCTCCTATGTCCACTATATGCTCACCGGAGAAAACGTGGTGGGCGTGGGCGAGGCCTCCGGTATGTTCCCCATCGACAGCGCCACCGGCAACTGGAATGAGGAGATGCTGAAAAAGTTCGAGCAGCTCACCCAGGACCAGCCCTGGAACATCCGGGACGTGCTGCCCCGGGTACTGCTGGCCGGGCAGGACGCGGGACGGCTGACGGCGGAGGGCTCTGCCTGGATAAAGGGCCTGTTGCCTGTGGGCCTGCCCTTCGCCCCCCCGGAGGGCGACGCGGGCACCGGCATGGTGGCCACCAACGCCGTGGCCCCCCGCACCGGCAATGTATCCGCCGGTACCTCTATTTTTGCCATGGTGGTACTGGAAAAACCTTTGAGCAAGGTCTATACTGAGATCGACGTGGTCACCACCCCCTCGGGCAAGGACGTGGCCATGGTCCACTGCAACAACTGCACCTCCGACATCAACGCCTGGATCGGCCTGCTGCGGGAGACTTTGGGCCTGTTCGGCTGCGACGTGTCCGCCGGCGAGGTCTTCACCAAGCTCTATCAGAAGAGCCTGGAGGGGGAGGCCGACTGCGGCGGCGTGTTGGTGTATAACTACATGGCCGGCGAGGGCATCACCCACCTGGATGCGGGCCGCCCTCTGGTAGTCCGCCGGCCGGACAGCCGCTTCACCCTGGCCAACTTTATGCGCAGCAGCATCTATGCCGAGATCGCCACCATGCGCCTTGGCATGGACATCCTGGCCGAGGAGCAGGTGAAGATCGACAGCATGACCGGCCACGGCGGCATTTTCAAGACCCCGGGCGTGGCCCAGCGCTATCTGGCCGCCGCCTGCAACGCCTCCATCACCTGTATGGAGACCGCCGGAGAGGGCGGCCCCTATGGCATCGCCCTGCTGGCCGCCTTTATGGACGAGCATCAGCTGCCTCTGGAGGAGTTCCTGCGCCAGCGGGTCTTTGTCAGCGCCAAGATCACCACAGCTCAGCCCGACCCCGCCGAAGTGGGGGGCTTTGCCCGCTATCTGGCCGCCTATGACAAGGGGCTGGACGTGGAGCGCACCGCAGTGGAAAAAATCTGACAGGGAGAGATCACCTTGGGAAACAAGAACTATCACATCGGCCTGTATGAAAAGGCCATGCCCTCCTCCTTGAACTGGGAGGAGAAGCTCAAGTGTGCCAAAGACTGCGGCTATGACTTTGTGGAGATCAGCATCGACGAGACCGACACCCGCCTGGCCCGGCTGGAGTGGACCGCCCAGGAGCGCGCCCAGCTGCGGGAGACCATGCAGAAGATCGGCGTGCCCATCCGCAGCATGTGCCTGTCCGGCCACCGGAAATATCCCTTCGGAGCCAGCGACCCCGCCGTGCGCCGGCGCAGCCTGGAGATCATGGAGAAGGCCATTCAGCTCTCCGACGACCTGGGCATCCGGGTCATCCAGCTGGCTGGCTATGACGTGTACTACGAGGAGGGGTCTGAGCAGACCCGGAAGGACTTTGCCGACAACCTGAAAAAGGCGGTGGAGATGGCCGCCGTCCACGGGGTGGTCCTGGGCTTTGAGACCATGGAGACCGAGTTTATGAACACCGTGGCCAAAAGCATGAAATATGTCGACCTCATCGACAATCCCTATCTGGGCGTCTATCCCGACGTGGGCAACCTGACCAACGCCGCTAAGACATACGGCACCAGCGTGCTGGACGACCTGGAGACGGGTCGGGGCCATCTGGTGGCCATCCACCTGAAGGAGACCGTCCCCGGAAAGTTCCGGGAGATCCCCTTCCTCACCGGCCATGTGGACTTCCCCGCCGTCATCCGCAAGGGCTGGCAGCTGGGGGTGCGCCGTTTCGTCACCGAGATGTGGGACACCGGCAAGCCGGAGTGGAAAGCGGACATCTGCTTCGCCCATGACAAGATGAGCGAGATTTTGGATACGATGGAGTGAGCGCTATGCTGGAAGAACTGAAAGAAAAAGTATGCCAGGCCAACCTGCTGCTGCCCAAGTATGACCTGGTCACCTTCACCTGGGGCAACGTCTCCGGCATCGACCGGGAGAAGGGTCTGGTGGTCATCAAGCCCTCCGGCGTGGAGTATGACACCATGACCGCCGAGGACATGGTGGTGCTGGACCTGAAGACCGGCGAGCGGGTGGAGGGCCGCTATAAGCCCTCCTCCGACACCCCCACCCACCTGGCCCTGTACCGGGCCTTCCCCGATCTGGGTGGCGTGGTCCACACCCACAGCCGCTGGGCCACCAGCTTCGCCCAGGCGGGCGTGGGCATTGCGGCCATGGGCACCACCCACGGGGACTATTTCTACGGCGAGATCCCCTGCACCCGGAAGATGACCGAGGAGGAGATCCACGGGGAGTATGAGCTGGAGACGGGCAACGTGATCATCGAGACCTTCCAGGGCAAGGACCCCATGGCCATCCCCGGCGTGCTGGTCCACAGCCACGGCGTGTTCTCCTGGGGTACTGACCCGGAGAACGCCGTCCACAATGCGGTGGTCATGGAGGAGGTCGCCTTTATGAACTACCACGCCCTGATGCTCAACCCCGGCCACGGCCCCATGCAGCAGGTCCTGCTGGACAAGCACTATCTGCGCAAGCACGGCAAAAATGCCTATTACGGCCAGGGCTGAACTCTATAAAATTTGAAATGGCAGACACCGTGGCGCTCATGTCATAAAGGCTGACCAGTTCTGTCATTCCGAGGAGCGAAGCGACGTGGGAATCCGTTCTCTTCTGGACGAAAGGACGGATTGCCACGTCGGGCGTTGCCCTCCTCGCAATGACAGTGACCTGGACCCAGTGGCATTGGTTGCGGTGTCTGTTTCTACTTTCACACCAAAGGAGCCTGCCCCTCATGTTTCAGTTGAAAAAGGTCTATCTGGAGATCACCAACGTGTGCAACCTGCGCTGCGACTTCTGCCCCGGTACACGCCGCCCCCAGGGCTTTCTGTCCCCGGAGGACTTTTCTGTTCTGGCCCAAAAGCTGCGGCCCCACACGGAATATCTCTACCTCCATCTCATGGGGGAACCCCTGCTCCACCCCCAGCTGCCCCGGCTGTTGGACCTGGCCGCCGGACTGGGCTTTCAGGTGAATCTCACCACCAACGGCACCCTGCTCCCCCAGCGGGCCGGCCTGCTGTGCCAAAGCCCCGCAGTGCGGAAGGTCAGCATCTCCCTCCACTCCTTCGAGGGGAACGAGGGTCAGGGGCAGCTGCTGCCCTATCTGGACAGCTGCATCGCCTTTGCCCGGCGGGCCGCCCAGGCGGGCAAGCGGTGCGCCCTGCGCCTGTGGAATCTGGACGGTGAACACACCCAGGGGGCCAACTCCTGCAACGAACAGATCCTCCGCCGACTGGAGGAGGTCTTCCCCCGGCCCTGGAAGGAGGGCTGGCAGGGCACCACCCTGGCCCCCCGGGTCTATCTGGAGTGGGGTGAGCGGTTTGAATGGCCCGATCTGAACGCCGACGACCAGGGGCAGTCCGGCTTCTGTCAGGGGCTGCGGGACCACATCGGCGTGCTGTGGGACGGTACGGTGGTCCCCTGCTGCCTGGACCACGAGGGGAACATCCCTCTGGGCAGCCTGTATGAAAGCAGCCTGGAGGACATCCTGTCCTCCCCCCGGGCCCGGGCCATTTACAACGGCTTCTCCCAGGGCCGGACCGCCGAGGAGCTGTGCCGCCGGTGCGGCTATCGCCGACGCTTCTCCAAATGACTACGGACCTTTGGAAAAGCAGGATTTTCTACGTTTTTTCTATGGGCTGTCCCCTTGTCAGCCCAGGAAAAAGGCAGTATAATATATGCGTTGCGTTATGCGCCGGATAAGGCAAATCCGCTCAGGCGGTTGCGAATCCCGGCCTACGGAGGTAACATATGGTAAAAGCTATCGTGGGCGCCAACTGGGGCGACGAGGGCAAGGGCAAGATCACCGATATGCTGGCCGAGCAGTCCGACGTGGTCATCCGCTTTCAGGGCGGAGCCAACGCGGGCCACACCATCATCAATGATTATGGCCGCTTTGCTCTGCACATCCTCCCCTCCGGCACTTTTTATCCCCACATCACCAACATCATCGGCAACGGCGTGGCCCTGGATGCCGCCAAGCTGGTGGCCGAACTGAAGTCCATCACCGACCAGGGCGTACCCGCCCCCAACCTGATCGTGTCCGAGCGGGCTCAGCTGCTGATGCCCTATCACGTCCTGCAGGACGGCTATGAGGAGGAGCGCCTGGCCGGCAAGGCCTTCGGCTCCACCAAAAGCGGCATCGCCCCCTTCTATTCCGACAAATATGCCAAGATCGGCATCCAGGTGTGCGACCTGTTCCACGAGGACCGGCTGCGGGAGCGTCTCACCGCCGCCGTCACCCTGAAGAACGTGCTGTTCGAGCACCTGTACCACAAGCCCGCCCTGGATGTGGACCAGCTGATGGAGCAGCTGCTGGCTCTGCGGGAGCAGCTGCGCCCCTATGTGGGCGACGTGGTCAGCTTTATCCACGAGGCCCTGGCCCAGAACAAGACCATCCTGCTGGAGGGCCAGCTGGGCTCTATGAAGGACCCCGACCTGGGCATCTTCCCCATGACCACCTCCTCCCACACCCTGGCCGGCTTCGGCTGCGTGGGCGCTCCCGTGCCCCCCACCGCCATGGAGGACGTGATCTGCGTCACCAAGGCCTATTCCTCCTCTGTGGGCTCCCACACCGAGCCCTTCGTCAGCGAGGTCCTGGGCGATGCCGGGGACGAGCTGCGCCGCCGGGGCGGCGACAAGGGCGAGTTCGGTGCCACCACCGGCCGTCCCCGCCGTGTGGGCTGGTTCGACACTGTGGCCACCAAGTACGGCTGCATGGTCCAGGGTGCCACTCAGGTGGCCCTGACCTGTCTGGACGTGCTGGGCTATCTGGACGAGATTCCCGTGTGCGTGGGCTATGACATCGACGGCCAGATCACCGACAAGTTCCCCACCACCCCCGACCTGATGCGGGCCAAGCCTGTGTTTGAAAAGCTGCCCGGCTGGAACTGTGACATCCGGGGCTGCACCGACTATGATGCTCTGCCCGAGAACGCCAAGCGCTATGTGGACTTTTTGGAGGCCCACATCGGCCACCCCATCACCCTGGTCTCCACCGGCCCCAAGCGCCACGAGATCACCCACCGCACCACCAAGCTGTAATCATGTTTCACACGCCGGGTGCCGTTTCGGCATCCGGCGTGTGTCCATAAGGAGAACGCCATGAAACGTAAACTTCTGTCCGCTCTGCTGGCTCTCAGCCTCACCTTCTCCCTGTCCGCCGCTCCCGCCGCCGCCCTCACCCTGGACGAGGCCCGGCAGCTGCTGCGGGACCACTATGTGGACCAGATCCCCGAGAGCGTCCTGTCCCTGGACTCCCTGGATGAGATACTGGCTGCCCTGGGCGACCCCTACACCTATTACATGACCGCCGAGCAGTATGAGCAGTTCACCCAATCTGTCAACGGCGAGACCCTGGTGGGCGTGGGAATCACGGTGCAGACCGCCTACGACGACGGCTTTTTGGTCTTATCTATTCTGCCCAACTCCCCCGCCAAGGAGGCCGGACTCCAGGCCGGAGACCGGATCATCGCCGTGGACGGCGTGGCCATGACTGCCACCAGCGACGTGCGCAGCACCGTCACCGGCAAGGAGGGCTCCACCGTCACCCTGACCATCCGCCGCTCCGACGGCCAGGTGAAAGAGTTCACCATGCAGCGCCGGACGGTGGTCGTCCCCATCGTCACCTATGACAAGCAGGGCAGCGCCGGGGTCATCGAGTGTATCAGCTTTGGCGACTCCACCGGGGACACCATCGAAGAGGCCCTCACCAAGCTGGAGCCGGAGGTGTCCGCCTGGATCATGGACCTGCGCAGCAATCCCGGCGGTGACAGCGATGCCGCCGCTGTGTCCGCCGGACTGTTTGTGGGCAGCGACATCATGGTCTATTTCCGGGACGCCAACGGCAACTATCGCTTTGTGGGCACCACCCAGTATTGCCCCGACCTGACGGACAAGCCCCTCATCATCCTCACCAGCGACTACTCCGCCAGCGGGGCCGAGCTGTTCTCTGCCGATGCCCGGGACCTGGGCTTTGGCATCGCCATCGGCCAGACCACCTTTGGCAAGGGCATCGCCCAGATGATCTACAACAGCTCCAACACCGAAAAGCTGTTTGACGACGGGGATGCCATGAAGATCACCGTCTATCGCTTCTACTCCCCCGACGGCGCCACCAACCAGTGGATGGGCGTGATCCCCACTCTGGTGATGTCCAAGGAGAATACGAAAACCGCCGCCATGCTCCTCACCCAGCCGGAGCCCAGCCGCAATGCGGGCTATTATAAACTGGAGCTGGCGGGCTGGACCTTCTATATCAGCCGGGACGAGGCCCTGTCCGGGGACAACCGGGCCGCCTTTACCGAGTTGCTGGAGGCCCTGCCCCCCTCCGCCGCCCTGTACGAGGGGGAGCGCAACAGCGGCTGGAACGCCGTGGCCCCCGCCAAGCTGGCCGACGAGCTGGGCCTCAGTTTCCACGCCCGCACCTTTGCCGATGCGGCAGACAGCCCCTTTGCCGCCGAGATCGATACCCTGAGCACCTTCGGCCTGCTGGAGGGCTATGAGGATGGCACCTTCCGCCCCGAAGCGCCCATCACCCGGGCCGAGTTCTGCGCCATGCTGGCCAATGTGCTGGGCCTGCCCCAGGGACAGAACCTGTCCTTCTCCGACGTGGCCGACGACACCTGGTATGCCAAGGCCGTGTCCGCCATGGCCGCCCGGGGCTTTGTCTCCGGCATGGGGGACGGGACCTTCCGCCCGGACGACACCATCACCTATGAGCAGATGACCGCCATCCTGTCCTCGGTGGCCGTGTGGGCCAGCATGAAGGCCGAGGAGCTAAACAGCCAGACGGACATCTCTCTGGCCGACGTTCAGGAGTTCTCCCCCTGGGCCCAAAAGCCCGCCTGGATCATGGACCAACTGGGCGCTTTAGTTGGCGACCTCCGGCCCCAGGACCTGGCCACCCGGGAGACTGCCGCCGGGATGCTGTACGCCGTGATGAACAGCCTGCACATGCTGTGGCAGTGAGTACTTCTCTTATTTGACCCCTCCGGTCCCCCCACCGTGGGTGCGGGCCGTGTGATTTCAGAAAGGATATGACAACTATGACCAAGATCGACATTATCTCCGGCTTCTTGGGGGCCGGCAAGACCACCCTCATTAAAAAGCTGCTGGACCAGGCCTTCCGGGGCGAGAAAGTGGTCCTCATCGAGAACGAGTTCGGCGAGATCGGCATCGACGGCGGCTTTTTGAAGGACGCCGGGGTGGAGATCACCGAGATGAACTCCGGCTGCATCTGCTGCTCTCTGGTGGGCGACTTCGGCGCAGCCCTGAAGAAGGTGCTGGACGACTATGCCCCTGACCGCATCATCATCGAGCCCTCCGGCGTGGGCAAGCTGTCCGACGTGATCGCCGCCGTGGAGGGCGTGCAGAAGACCACCCCCGCCCTGTACCTGCACAGCTTTGTCACCGTGGTGGATGCCACCAAGGCCAAGGTGTATATGAAGAACTTCGGCGAGTTCTTCAACAACCAGGTGGAGCACGCCTCCGCCATCCTCCTCTCCCGCACCCAGAACATGGACCAGGCCAAGCTGGACGCCGCCGTCCGCCTGCTGCGGGAAAAGAACCCCAAGGCCGCCATCCTCACCACCCCCTGGGACCAGCTGAGCGGCGAGCAGATCGTCTCCGCCATGGAGGGCGGTCACTCCCTGGCTGAGGAGCTGATGGAGGAGATCGCCCATGAGCACCACGACCATGAGCATCACCACCACCATGACCATGACCACGACGACCATGACCACGACCACGACCATGAGTGCCACGACGAGCATCATCACGACCACGACGAGCATGATCACGAGCATGAACATCACCACGACCACGGGGACGGCTGCACCTGCGACTGCTGCTGCGGCCACGACCACCACCACCACCACGACCATGATGCCGACGAGGTGTTCACCTCCTGGGGCCGGGAGACCGCCCGTAAGTACAGCCGCGAGGAGCTGCAGGAGGCCCTGTCTGCCCTGGCTATGACGGAGGACTATGGCTATATCCTCCGCGCCAAGGGCATGGTGCCCTGCGACGACGGCCAGACCTGGCTGCACTTCGACCTGGTGCCCGAGGAGTTCCAGATCCGGGAGGGCGCTGCCGACTACACTGGCCGTCTGTGCGTCATTGGCTCTGACCTGAAGGAGGACCAGCTGGAGAAGCTGTTCCTGCTGGCCTGAGGTGACGCGCCATGAATAACGATCCCCGTATCCCCCTATATCTCATCACCGGGTTTTTGGACAGCGGCAAGACCACCCTGCTTATCGACACCCTGGAGATGGACTATTTCAACGACGGCCAGCGCACCGTTCTGCTGATGTGTGAGGACGGCGAGGTGGAGTATAACGCCCAGTATCTGGCCGAGCGCAACTGCCGTCTGATCCCCATCGAGGACCAGAGCCAGCTGAACACCGCCTTTCTGGAGGAGATCGACCGCCGCTATCAGCCCGAGCGGGTGCTGCTGGAGTATAACGGCATGTGGCCCATCCAGCTTCTGCGGGATCTGAAGCTGCCCAAGAACTGGGGGCTTTACCAGGCCATCGACGTCATCGACGGCACCACCTTCGAGATGTACCGCAGCAACATGCAGTCCATGATCATCGACATGGTGACCGAAGCGGACATGGTCCTCTTCAACCGCTGTAAAGAGGACATGCCCCTGTCCGGCTGGAAGCGCTCCATCCGGGCGGTGAACCGCATGTGTCAGATGGCCTTTGAGGACGAGAACGGCGACGAGCTGGAGGTGGAGGACATCCTCCCCTATGACCTGGAGCGTGACCACATCGACCTGGAGGACCCGGACTACGGCATCTGGTATCTGGATATCCAGGAACACCCGGAGCGTTATGTGGGCAAAACGGTCACCTTCACCGCCCAGGCCATGGTGGGCGGCCGGGTGCCCAAGGGCTGCTTTGTCCCCGGGCGCAACGCCATGACCTGCTGCGCCGAGGACATCCGCTTCTTCGGCTTCCTGTGCAAGTATGACAAGGCCAAGAGCCTGAAAAAGGGCGAGTGGGTCAAGGTCACCGCCGAAGTCCGCTGGGAGCAGGCCGCCGTGTACGACGGCGAGGGCGTGGTCCTCTATGCTCAGTCTGTCGAGCCCGGCCAGCGCCCCGAGGACCCCCTGGTATATTTCGTATAATCTTTCCACAAACGTTCGGAATATGTGCAAAAATCCCGCCGGTTCAGCTGAACCGACGGG
>ENA-UEQE01003209-UEQE01003209.1-human-gut-metagenome-genome-assembly--contig:-NODE-3209-length-10748-cov-3.115172_pt1 | contig 10748 bp, 10 predicted proteins | sample MGYA00242934_ERZ507935 | MGnify/ENA primary metagenome ERZ507935 (study PRJEB26167, sample SAMN06115423) | human gut metagenome | host: Homo sapiens | place: China:Anhui | collected 2015-03-30... | reverse complement strand
AATACGGGGTGGATATCAAGAACGTCCTGTCCCTGTTCGATACCAAGCCGGGGGACATCAAGGGCTGCATCATCTCCTCGGTGGTGCCCCCGGTGTTCAACTCGGTGCAGACCGGGGTGCGCAAGGTCATCGGAAAGCCCCCCATGGTGGTGGGCCCGGGGATCAAGACGGGGCTGAATATCCAGATGGACACCCCATCCCAGGTGGGCAGCGACCGCATTGTGGTAGCTGTGGCCGCCCTGGCCGAGTATGAGCCGCCCCTTACCCTGCTGGATATGGGCACCGCCACCACCATCGAGGTGGTGGGCAAGGGCAACACCTACCTGGGCGGCTGCATCATCCCCGGTGTGCGCATCTCGATGGAGGCCCTCACCTCCCGCACGGCACAGCTGCCTGGTATTCGACTGGACCGGCCCCGGCAGGTCATCGGCAAGAACACCGTGGACTGTATGCGCAGCGGCATCATGTTCGGTGCCGCCGCTATGATCGACGGGATGCTGGACCGGGTGGAGGAGGAGCTGGGCTACCCCACCACTGTGGTGGCCACGGGCGGTATGTCCCAGTTTGTAGTGCCCCTGTGCCGCCGGAAGATCACCCTGGATAAGGATCTGCTGCTGAAGGGGCTGAACATTCTGTATAAGAAAAATACTCGCTGAGATGAAGTGAAAGTATTTTCTTGACAGAAGCGGGGAGATTTCATATAATATTCCCTGCAACAGGAAACAGCAATGCGAAAGAGGAGTATCCCCGGGTCAGGCAGCCGTACAGAGAGGGAACGGACGGTGCAAGTTCCCGCCGGCGGGGGAGAAGGTGGCTTTTGCGCTCCGGCCCTGAAAGAGACAGTAAGGGACGGCGGGACCCCCCGTTACCGGGGACACAAGTGTGGACGGTCTGTCCAAACTCAGGTGGTACCACGGACTTTGCTTTCAGTTCGCCCTGAGCCCATTGCGGCTCGGGGCGTTTTTCTATGGACAAACGGGAGAAAAAAGGAGGAGACGCCATGAGCGTGACCATGAAGACCCACACCGACTATGACCAGCCCCATCTGGAGGAACTCCAGCGGGTGGCGGGGCATACCTTTGCCAAAAAGCAGACTATATTCAAGCGGGGCTTTGCTTTGGTATCCGGTCTGTTCTGCTTGGGCAGCGGTCTGGGGATGGCGCTGCAGAAAAACAGCGTGTTCCTATGTCTGCTGTGCTGCGCCATGGGGCTGCTGCTGGTGATCTGGAGCGTGTTTTTCTATGCTCTGGCGGCCTGGGGTTCCGGCCGTGCCATGGTGAAGAGCCAGTCGGGCACCGACTTTCACTTTGAGCGGGATGCCGTGGTGGGAACCCAGGACAAGGACAGCGCCCGCTATCCCTATGATGTCTGCGCCGCCCTGTATGAGACGGCGGGGAATTTTTATTTCCTGATGCACAACGGCCAGGGCCTGATCCTGGACAAGGCCAATCTGCGGGGCGGCTCTGCCGACCAGCTGCGGGTCCTGCTGGAGGAGAAGACCGGTCAGACCTGCCAGTGGGTGGGTAAACGGCCCTGAGCGCTTTATCATGTTAATTACGCCATATTTTTGGAAGGAGAATCCGAAATGAGCATTGAACTGCCCAAGGTATACGAGCCCCAGGAGGCTGAGGCCCGTATCTATGAGAAGTGGGAGAAGGCCGGCTGCTTCCGCGGCCAGCGGGACCCCAAGAAGAAGCCCTTTACCATCGTCATGCCCCCGCCCAACGTCACCGGTCAGCTGCACATGGGCCACGCCATGGACTGCGCCCTGCAGGACATCCTGATCCGCTTTAAGCGGATGGAGGGCTACGCCGCCCTGTGGGTCCCCGGCATCGACCACGCCGGCATCGCCACCCAGATCAAGGTGGAGGAGGAGCTGCGCACCAAGGAGGGCCTGACCCGCTATGACCTGGGCCGGGAGAAGTTCCTCCAGCGGGTGTGGAAGTGGAAGGAGGAGTATGGCAACCGCATCGTGGAGCAGCAGAAGAAGATGGGCGTCTCCTGCGACTGGAGCCGCTCCCGCTTCACCATGGATGAGGGCTGCTCCAAGGCTGTGCGGGAGACCTTCTGTGAGCTGTATGACAAGGGCCTGATCTACAAGGGAAGCCGCATCATCAACTGGTGCCCCCACTGCATCACCGCCCTGTCCGACGCCGAGGTGGAGTATGTGGACAAGCCCGGCCACCTGTGGTATATCCGCTATCCTTTGGCAGACGGCTCCGGCGACATTGTGGTGGCTACTACCCGTCCCGAGACCATGATGGGCGATACCGGCGTGGCTGTGAACCCCAATGACGAGAAGTTCAAGCACCTCATCGGCAAAAAGTGCATTCTGCCCATCATGAACCGGGAGATTCCCATTGTGGGCGATGAATACTGCGAGATCGGCTTTGGCACCGGCGCCGTGAAGATGACCCCTGCCCATGACCCCAATGACTTTGAGGTGGGCCTGCGGCACAATCTGGAGGTCATCCGGGTCATTGCCGACGATGGTAGAATCAACGAAAACGGCGGCCCCTACAACGGGATGGACCGCTACGAGTGCCGCAAGGCCATCGTGAAGGATCTGGAGGAGCAGGGCTATCTGGTGAAGGTGGAGCCTTACAACCACAACGTGGGCACCTGCTACCGCTGCCACAATGACGTGGAGCCTCTGATCTCCGCCCAGTGGTTCGTGAAGATGGAGCCTTTGGCCAAGGAGGCCCTGCGGGTGGTGAACGAGGGCGAGGTAAAGTTTGTCCCCGAGCGCTTCTCCAAGACCTACACCAACTGGATGGAAAACTGCCATGACTGGTGCATTTCCCGCCAGCTCTGGTGGGGCCACCAGATTCCCGCGTGGACCTGTGATGACTGCGGCCACATCAACGTGAAGCGGGAGGACCCCACGGTCTGTGAAAAGTGCGGCAGCACCCATCTGACCCGTGAGGAGGATGTGCTGGATACGTGGTTCTCCTCCGCCCTATGGCCTTTCTCCACGCTGGGCTGGCCGGAGCAGACCGCTGACCTGAACTACTGGTATCCCACCAGCGTCATGGTCACCGGCTACGACATCATTTTCTTCTGGGTGGCCCGGATGATCTTCTCCGGCTGCGAGCAGATGAAGAAAATTCCCTTCTACACCGTTTTGATTCACGGCCTTGTCCGGGATGATAAGGGCCGCAAGATGTCCAAGTCCCTCGGCAACGGCATCGACCCGCTGGAAATGGCGGAGAAATACGGCGCGGACGCTCTGCGCTTCAACCTCATCACCGGCAACTCCCCCGGCAATGATACCCGGTTCTACACCGAAAAGTGCGAGGCCATGCGGAATTTCGCCAATAAAATCTGGAACGCCAGCCGCTTCGTGATGATGAACCTGACCATCGACCATTACGCCCTGCCCGATGCCGACAAGCTGGAGCGGGAGGACAAGTGGGTGCTCAGCAAGCTGAACCGGCTTGTGAAGGAGGTCACCGAAAATCTGGACAGCTACGAGATCGGCGTGGCCTCCGCCAAGGTCTATGACTTCATCTGGGACACCTACTGCGACTGGTATATCGAGCTGACCAAGACCCGCCTGAACGGCACGGACGAGGCCGCCAAGCTCACAGCGCAGAATGTGCTGTGCTATGTGCTGGTGACGCTTTTGAAGCTGCTGCACCCCTTCATGCCCTTCATCACGGAGGAGATCTATCAGGCGCTTCCCAAGTGTGACGGTGCCTCTGACATTCTGATGATGGCCCAGTGGCCGGAGTATACCGAGGCGCTGAATTTCCCGACGGAGGAAAACGCCATGGAGGCCGTCATGGACCTGATCCGGGCTATTCGCGCCCGTCGGGCCGAGATGAACGTGCCCCCCTCCAAGAAGGCGGAGCTGCGAATCGTCACCGGCCAGCCGGAGGCGTACCGGCAGGGCCTCCATTTTATCCAGCGCCTTGCCTATGCCAGCGAGGTGGCGTTCCCGGAGTCCGCGCCGGCGGATGTCACCGGCCTTGTCAGCATCGTCACACACGATGCCACGGCCTATCTGCCCCTCAGTGAGCTGGTGGACCTTGCGGCGGAGCGGGAGCGCATTGCCAAGGAGCTTGAAAAGGCGAAAAACGGCCTGCGTATCACAGAGGGCAAGCTCTCCAACGAGAAGTTTGTGGCCCACGCCCCCGAAAACGTGGTAAACGCGGAGCGGGAGAAGGTCACTAAGTACAAGGAGCTCATTGCCAAGCTGGAGGAATCTGCCAAGGCCATGGCATAATTCCAGAAAAAGCAATCAAATCCCCCGGCGCTTTTGGCGTCCGGGGGATTTTTCTGCCCTTGACGGATGAATGTCCGGGGTATAAAATCAAACCAAATCAAAAAGGGAGGTGCCGGAATGGAATATCAGGCGGCAGTTATCACCGTCAGCGACGGGTGCAGCGCCGGGACACGGACGGACACCAGCGGCCCTGCGGTGCGGGCCATGCTGGAGGGGGCCGGGTATCGGGTTCTCCACACGGCCGCTGCGCCGATGAGCTGGGATGCGATTTGGTGCTTACCACCGGCGGCACCGGCCTTTCGTCCCGGGATGTGACCCCGGAGGCCACCCGGGCGGTGGTGCACCGGGAAATTCCGGCCATCCCGCAGACCATGCTGTATGCAAGCCTTGCCATCACGCCCCGGGCCATGCTGTCCCGGGCCGCGGCGGGGACGCGGGGGAGCTGCCTCATCATCAATCTGCCGGGGTCGGAAAAGGCAGCAAGGGAAAATTTAGCGGCGGTGCTGGACACGCTGGGCCACGCGCTGGAGATGCTGCGCGGCGGCGGACACTGAGCCGCGCCAAATACGAAAAGAGGAAAATGTAATGCGAATCGTAGTCAAGGTCGGCACCTCCACGCTGGCCCACCCCACGGGGCGGCAGAACATTCAGCGGATGGAGCGGCTGTGCAAGGTTTTAAGCGATCTGAAAAACGCGGGCCATGAGGTGATTTTAGTTTCCTCCGGCGCTATTGCCATGGGCGTCGGCAAGCTGAACCTGCCGGGGCGTCCGGCGGATATGCCTACGAAGCAGGCGGCGGCTGCCATCGGCCAGTGCGAGCTGATGTATTTCTATGACAAGCTGTTCACCGAATACAATCATACGGTGGCCCAGTTGCTCATCACCGCGCCGGACATCGCCGAGGGCGGTGTCCGCAAGGAAAATTTCCATAATACACTGGAACGGCTGCTGGATTTGGGGGCGCTGCCGGTCATCAATGAAAACGATACCATCTCCACGGATGAAATCGTCATCGGGGACAACGATACCCTCTCCGCCACGGTGGCGGCCACTGTCCGGGCGGAGCTGCTGATTCTGCTGTCGGACATTGACGGACTGTATGACAGCGACCCCCATAAAAACCCGGACGCCAAGCTCATTTCCGTGGTGCCGGAGCTGACGGAGGATATTCTGCGCCTTGGCGGCGGGGCCGGCTCCGCGCTGGGGACCGGCGGCATGGCCACCAAGCTCCACGCGGCGCAGATTGCCACGGCGGCGGGCTGTGAAATGGTCATCGCCAACGGGCAGGCCCCGGAGCTGCTGTACGATATTGCGGCGGGTAAGCCGGTAGGCACCCGCTTTTTGACAGGGAGGGCAAATACATGACAACGCTGGAGCTGATTGAAAAAACAAAGGCGGCGTGGGGAAGCCTCCGGGATACGGACACAGACGCCCGGAACCGAATCCTCACCGAAATGGCGGCGTGCCTTGAGGCGGACAGCGCTGCGATCTTAGAGCAGAATCGGGCGGACATGGCGAACGCCCGGGGACATATTTCCGATGTGATGCTGGACCGTCTGCGGCTGGACGAGGGCCGCATTGCCGCCATGGCGGCGGGCATCCGGGCGGCAGCCGCGCTGCCGGACCATGTGGGGCGCATCCTGTCGGAATTTCACCATGCCAACGGCATGACCATTTACAAAAAGCAGGTGCCGCTGGGGCTGGTGGCCATTATTTACGAGAGCCGCCCCAACGTGACCTCCGATGCGGCGGCGCTGTGCGTCAAAAGTGGCAATGTCTGCGTGCTCCGCAGTGGGCGGGAGGCCATCCGAACCTCCACGGCCATTGTGGCGGCCCTGAAGCGGGGCATCCGGCAGGCTGGTGCGAACCCGGATATCGTGAATATTTTAGAGGACACCAGCCATGAAAGTGCCAACGTCCTCATGACAGCGGACGGTCTGGTGGATCTGCTGATTCCCCGTGGCGGCGCGGGGCTGATTCGGGCCTGCGTGGAGCACGCCACGGTGCCCTGCATCCAGACTGGTACCGGTATCTGCCATGTATATGTGGACGAATACGCCGATTTGGACATGGCCTTGAAGATCATTGTCAATGCCAAGACCAGCCGCCCCTCCGTGTGCAACGCCGAGGAGGTGTGTCTGGTGCACAGTGCCGTGGCGGAACGGTTTTTGCCGATGCTGCACGCGGCTCTGACAGAATGTATACAGGTGTCCGGACAGGTGTCAAGCCCTGCGCCGGTGGAGCTGCGGCTGGATGAACGGGCGGCGGCCATCATCCCCGGAACGCCGGCGGGGCCCATGGATTTCGACACGGAATTTCTGGACTACATTTTAGCGGTGAAGGTGGTGGACAGCGTGGACGAGGCGGTGGCCCACATCCTGAAGCACTCCACCCACCACAGCGAGGCCATCATTACGGAAAACGAGGAAAACGCGGAACGCTTTGTCAACGGGACGGACAGCGCGGCGGTATATGTCAACGCCTCCACCCGCTTTACAGACGGAGGGGAGTTTGGTCTCGGCTGCGAGATGGGGATTTCCACACAGAAGCTCCACGCCCGGGGCCCTATGGGGCTGGATGAGCTGAGTACCTATAAGTATATTATCCGCGGCAGCGGACAGATCAGATAAGGAGAGAGCAACATGGCAAGCTATGAGGCCGGTTTTATCGGCGCAGGCAATATGGGCGGCGCACTGGCGGTGGCCGCTGTTAAGCAGGTGGGCGGAGCGCGGGTCGCCGTGACCTGTTCCACTCCGGAGCACACTGCAAGCACGGCGGCTCGGCTGGACTGCCGCCCGGAAACGGCGGAAAAGATTCTGGCAAACAGCCGGTTCGTTTTCCTCGGCGTAAAGCCGCAGGCGGTGAGCGGTGTTTTGGCGGGGCTGACGGAGGCGGTGGCGTCCTCAGAGGCGGTGCTTGTCTCCATGCTGGCGGGGGTCACGCTGGAAAGACTGGCAGACCTTCTGGGTGCGGACAAGAAAATCATCCGCATCATGCCCAACACCCCCTGTACCGTGGAGGAGGGACTGATTCTCTACGCCGCCAATGACCGCGTAAGCGGGGAGGAGCTGGACGCCTTCCGGGGACTGATGCGCGCGGCGGGCGTGCTGGACGAGCTGCCGGAGCACCTCATTGATGCGGCCAGCGCCGTGTCCGGCTGCGGGCCGGCCTATGCGTATCTCTTTATCGAGGCGCTGGCGGACGGAGGCGTGAAGTGCGGCCTGCCCCGGAGCAAGGCTATCCGCTACGCCGCGCAGATGCTTCGCGGCAGCGCGGCGCTGGTGCTCCAGTCCGGCAAGCACCCGGAGCTTTTGAAGGACGAGGTGTGCAGCCCCGGCGGCAGCACCATTGCCGGTGTGGCGGCACTGGAGGACCGTGGTTTCCGGGGGGCCTGCATCGCCGCCGTGGAGGCGGCCTGCAAGCGCACGAAGGAACTTGGCTGAAAAACGGGAGCAACAAAAATCGCGGCGCCGGAAATCTCCGGTGCCGCGATTTTTTGTGTACTTTTATACGGTACGAGCCTCCGGCCTCCACAGGAGCTCTTCAAAGCCGGTGATATAGACATCACAGAAGGCGCGCATTTCCTTTTCGTCTCCGGCGAAAAAGTCATCGTAAACGCCCACCACCCGCATTTTTGCGCTGCGGGCGCCCCGGCAGGCGGCAAGGCTGTCATCAAACAGCGTGCAGCTTTCCGGCTCCACACCAAGTTGCCGGGCCACGGTGAGCCAGAGCTGCTTGTCCTTTTTTTCGAGGCCAAGCTCCTGCGCGAAGGTGACGGACTCGAAATATTTCATCAGCCCCAGCTTTTCCATGGCGGTGCGGCAGTGCACCGGCACGCTGGAGGTCACCAGCGCCATCCGGCGGTTTTCCATGCGGCACTGCTTCAAAAATGCCCGAACACCGGGCTTTACCGTCACATGGGCGTAGGCGTCCTTGGCAAGCTCCATCCACTCCGCCATGATGGCCTCCTCGCTTTCCGGGAGATGGCAGAATTCCTTGGTGAACTTGGCGGCAAGGGGGAAAATGGTGTGGGCCACGCCCTCGTAGTAGGCGCGGGTATAGGGCAGACCCCGGCGGGCTAAAAATTCCCGGTCCACGTCCTTCCATACGCCGTTGGAGTCGATCAGCGTACCGTCCATATCGAATAAATACATATCATTGCTCCTTTTCAAGCCAGAACCGCCACGGGAAATCCTTTGCCTCCTCCGCGTAGTCCACACCGATGCGCGGCCCGGTGCAAAGCCGCTCCGGTTCGTGGGGCGGCTCCGCAAGGCCGATGTCTGCAAGGGAATCGCAGAGGAATAGCGTGTCCCCCGTCAGGTCCAGCCGGTTCTGCGCCGTGGTGAGGTCCAGCGCTTTGCAGACCTTGCCGGGGCCGTTGAGAAAGTTTTTCCGGCGGTAAGCATTCATGGGGGCGTCCCCATAGCGCAGACGCCGCATGACGTCAACCCCTGCCGCGCCCTCCAGCGCCCGCAGCAAAACGGCGGCAGGCTCGCCCTCCGGCTCCGTGACGAAGTTCAGGCAGTGGTACATCCCGTAGATGAAATAGATATAGGCGTGGCCGGGGGCCATAAACAGCGTTTCCGTCCGGGCGGTGCGGCGGTAATTGTAGGCGTGGCACGCCTTGTCGCACCGACCGATGTACGCCTCCGTCTCCGTGATGCGGCCCGCCAGCAGTGTGCCGCCATAGCTTCGTACCAGATATTTTCCCAGCAGAGCAGGGGCCACCGTCAGGGTGTCCCGGTCAAAAAAATCGCGGGTCAGCTTTGCCATAGCGCACCTCCCGATAAAAAGCGGCAAAAATGTTGTAAAAATCCACAAAAGCGGCGGAAAATCCCCGGCGGCTTTTGCAGTCCGCAGAAAAGTGAGGACAGCCCCCTTGTGGAGCGGGCCGATTTTTACTATAATCGAACAATGAAATTATTTTTTCATTCTATCATATCTTTTGAAGGGGAGCAAGTTTTATGAAGCACAATTCCCTGCGGCAGTCCTCCTACGCCGTTTTGGCGGCGCTGATCTGGGGAACGGCCTTTGTGGCGCAGAGTATGGCAGCGGGGGCCGTGCCCTCCTTTGCGTTCAACGCGTCCCGGGCGGTCATTGCCTTTGCCTTTTTGCTGGTGCTGTGCGTGGTTCTGCAGGCAGTCCGCAGGCGGCAGGGCAAGCCCGTCAGCACCACCCGGTCGAAAAAGGACCTGCTGCTGGGAGGCCTTTGCTGCGGCGTTGCCATGGGCCTTGCCACCTATCTTCAGCAAAAGGGCTTGGAGAGCACTACCTCCGGCAAGGCGAGCTTTATTACCACGCTTTACATTGTGCTGATACCCATTGCCGGCCTTTTTATGAAAAAGCGGGTGCCCCGCACCATCTGGCTCAGCGTGGCGCTGGCGGTGGTGGGCTTGTACTGCCTGTGCGTTACGGAGAGCTTTACCATTTCCTCCGGCGATCTCTGCGTGCTGCTGTGCGCCTTTGTGTTCACGGGACAGATTCTCTTTGTGGATCACTTTGCAAAATATGTGGACGGAGTGGAGCTCTCCTGCGCCCAGTTTTTCTTTATGACCATTTTTTCGCTGGCAGGGACGCTGCTCTTTGAGACGCCCACATGGGCGGGGATTCAGGGCGCCATGGGGCAGATTTTGTATGTGGGAATTTTGTCCAGCGGCGTTGCCTACACGCTTCAAATCATGGCGCAGAAGGATTCCGACCCTGCGGTCATCTCGCTGCTGCTGAGCCTTGAATCCGTGTTTGCCACCATCTCCGGCGCCGTGATTTTGGGGGACCGCCTCAGCGGCCGGGAGTATTTCGGCTGTGCGGTAATGCTGGCGGCAGTGGTGCTGGCTCAGCTCCCGGAAAAGAAAAAGGCGGCGGTGTGACCGCAAAGGACCATTTTAGACAGCGAAGCCGAAGGGCTTCGCTGTTTTTCTGCGCGGAGAGGGGCTGTCCTCTTGAAAAACGGTGGGGCGGTGTGGTATACTTTATCCTGTATTACTATGGTACTGGCTGCCATTCGGGAGTACGGTATCATCTGTTGACAGGTGCATAGACACCTGTCAATGGACGGCATGAAAGGTGGAGCGTATGCGAATCAACGTATTGGGCGTTGGCTTTGATAATTTGACGCTGCGGGAGGCCATTGACCGGGGCGCGGCGCTGCTGGACGAGGCGGGCTGTCACTATGTGGTGACGCCCAACCCGGAGATCGTGGAGGTCTGCCGGGAAAACCCGGAGGCCATGCGGGCGGTCAACGGCGCGGCGCTGGTGCTGCCGGACGGAATCGGCGTCATCAAGGGCGCGGCCATGCTGGGAACGCCCCTGAAGGAAAAGACCCCCGGCATTGAATTTGCCATGGGCCTCATGGGTAAAATGGCGGAGCGGGGGAAATCCCTTTATCTGCTGGGAGCAAAGCCCGGCGTGGCGGAGCAGGCGGCAGCGCGTCTGAAGGCCCAATATTCCGGAATAGTAGAGGAAATCCTGATAGAATGTACCGAAACCCGTGACCAGCCGAAGAATAAAGAACGAGCCCTTT
>ENA-UEQE01003204-UEQE01003204.1-human-gut-metagenome-genome-assembly--contig:-NODE-3204-length-10753-cov-4.158767_pt1 | contig 10753 bp, 11 predicted proteins | sample MGYA00242934_ERZ507935 | MGnify/ENA primary metagenome ERZ507935 (study PRJEB26167, sample SAMN06115423) | human gut metagenome | host: Homo sapiens | place: China:Anhui | collected 2015-03-30... | reverse complement strand
CCGCCGTGGGCGGATCGACCACACCGCAGCCGGGCGGAACGTGTTCCAGATCAATGTGCGGGAGGCGGGGGAGACCGTGTCGTAAGAGCAAGTGGTCGATCTCGATCCCAAGGTTTTGCCAGCGGCAAAACCTTGCCGGAGGACGGGCTTTGCCCGTCCGAGGATTTTAAGCTGCCCGGGTCCCCGCGGCGGTTGTCCGCCGTGGGCGGATCGACCACACCGCAGCCGGGCGGAACGTGTTCCAGATCAATGTGCGGGAGGCGGGGGAGACCGTGTCGTAAGAGCAAGTGGTCGATCTCGATCCCAAGGTTTTGCCAGCGGCAAAACCTTGCCGGAGGACGGGCTTTGCCCGTCCGAGGATTTTAAGCTGCCCGGGTCCCCGCGGCGGTTGTCCGCCGTGGGCGGATCGACCACACCGCAGCCGGGCGGAACGTGTTCCAGATCAATGTGCGGGAGGCGGGGGAGACCGCGTCATAAAAGGACGGCGGTTCCATCCGCAAGTGTATTCAAGTTCTTTTTAGCCCTTGTTCCGATTGGGACAAGGACGGAGAAAGGTGTGTAGAGAGATTATGTCGAATAAGATCCAGGAGGCCCGCGCCCAGGTCGCGGAGCTGACGCAGGCGGCCTATCTGCGGGCTGTGGAGGCGGGCAAGCTGCCCGCCGGCGCGGAGGTGAAGGCCACCATTGAGATTCCCAAGGATACCTCCCACGGGGACTACGCCTCCTCCTATGCCATGGCGGGGGCCAGAGCGCTGCACCAGGCCCCCCGGGCCATCGCACAGACCATTGTGGACCACCTTGACCTGGAGGGGAGCTACTTCCAGAAGGTGGAGATCGCCGGGCCCGGCTTTCTGAATTTCACCCTGGGCCCCAAGTGGTATCAGGCGGTCCTGGCGGACGTGGAGCGGGAGGGGACCGGATACGGCTCCAACTCTGAGGGCGGCGGCGAGAAGGTCATGGTGGAGTTTGTCTCCGCCAACCCCACCGGCCCCATGCACATGGGCAACGCCCGCGGCGGCGTGCTGGGGGACACCCTGGCCAACGTGCTGAAGCGGGACGGCTGCGACACCTGGAAGGAGTTCTATGTCAACGACGCCGGCAACCAGATCCACAAGTTTGCCGTGTCCATCAACGCCCGGTATATGCAGCTGATCCTGGGGGAGGAGAATTTCCCCTTCCCGGAGGAGGGCTATCACGGCGAGGACATCAAGGAGCTGGCCCGCGCCATCCATGACGCCCACGGGGACAGCTGGAAGGAGCTGTCCGAGGAGGAGCGCCTGGACAAGATGGCGGAGTACGGCCTGTCTGTCAATATCCCCAAGATGCAGGAGGATTTGAAAAAGTACGGCATCGTGTACGACCAGTGGTTCTTTGAGTCCTCCCTCCATGAGAGCGGCTATGTGGCCGAGACGGTGCAGATGCTCACCGAGAAGGGCTGGACCTATGAGAAGGACGGCGCCCTGTGGCTGAACACCACCCAGCTGCTGAAGGAGAAATTCATGCGGGAGGGCAAGACCCAGGAGCAGGTGGACAAGCTGGACCTGAAGGACGACGTGCTCCGCCGGGCCAACGGTTTCTACACCTACTTTGCCGCCGACATCGCCTACCACCGCAACAAGCTGGCGGTCCGGGGCTTTGACAAGGCCATCAACATCTGGGGTGCGGATCACCACGGCCATGTGGCGCGGCTCCAGGCGGCTCTGGACGGACTGGGACTGGACGGCTCCCACCGGCTGGTCATCGTGCTGATGCAGCTGGTCAACCTGATGCAGGACGGCAAGCCGGTGCGGATGTCCAAGCGCTCCGGCAAGGCCATCGCCCTCCACGACCTGCTGGATGAGATCAGTGTGGACGCCGCCCGGTACTTCTTCAACTCCCGGGCCTCCACCAGCCCCCTGGACTTCGATCTGGATCTGGCCGTCCGGGAGGACAGTGAGAACCCGGTGTACTATGTGCAGTATGCCCACGCCCGGATCTGCTCCCTCCTGTCCCGCCTGGCAGAGGAGGGGGAGAAGGTCCCCGCCGCCGAAGCGGTGGACGCCGGCGTGATGACCACCCCGGAGGAGCTGGCTCTGATCAAGGCCCTGGCCCAGTATCCGGAGGAGATCCATCTGGCCGCCCGGGACTACGATCCCAGCCGGATCAACCGCTATCTGGTGGCCCTGGCAGGGGACTTCCACCGGTTCTACAACGCCTGCCGAATCAAGGGGGAGGAGCCCACGGTGCTCTCCGCCCGGCTGAAGCTGGCGGACACCGTCCGCGCGGTCCTGGCCAACGGCATGGGGCTGCTGGGCGTATCGGCTCCGGAAAAGATGTGAGGAAACGCCAAAAAACACGCCTCAGGGCGTGTTTTTTGGCAGAGTCCCGGTCACGCTGCGGGATTCCGCCCCAATGTGCCCCATGGGATCGGGAAGTGGCAGAAAGGAATGTGAAGGACGATGGCACAGGAGAAGAAGGGCCTCTTCCAGCGCTGGGGGGAGTCCTTGAAGAAGAAACGCAGCTGGATCCTGTACGGAACAGCGGTGGCGACGCTGTTCCTTACGGCGGCGTGCTGGACCCTGCTCCCGGCGCAGGTGGTCATGCAGGCAGCCGCGGTGGGACAGGCGGTGAACGCCGTGGCCAAGGAGTCGGCCATTCTGGCCAACTTGGGCCTGACCGGGCTGTTCGCTCTGCTGTTTGCGTGGCGGCCGAAGGAGGTCGTCTACTTTGTGGCGCTGTGTCTGGCGGTCCTGCTGCAGCTCTCCCTGCTGCTGGTCAATCTGATGGTGTGATATGGATTTGGAAAAGCTGAAGCGGAGCCTGCTGGGCCGGACGCCCGGTTTGATGGACGCCACCGGCCAGTACAGCGTGCTGGTCCCCCTGGTGGAGAGGGAGGGCGGCTTGTCCCTTTTGTATGAGGTGCGGGCGGGAAGCCTGCGCCGCCAGCCGGGGGAGGTGTGCTTCCCTGGAGGAAGGCTGGAGGGTGCGGAATCGCCGGAGGAATGCGCCCTGCGGGAGACCTGGGAGGAGCTGGGGATCCCCCGGGAGAAGATCCGCATCCTGGGCCGGCTGGACTTTGTTGCCCACCGGGCCAATTTTATCCTCCATCCGGTGCTGGCCCTGGTGGAGGAGGAGGCGGTGGACGGTCTGCACCTCAATCCGGATGAGGTGGCGGAGGTGTTCCAGGTCCCACTGGAGCACCTGAGGAACGAACCGCCTCTGGAGTACCACTATGACCTGATCCCCAGACCGGATGAGAATTTCCCCTATGAGCTGATCGGCATCCCGCGGGACTATCGGTGGCAGATTGGCGGTGAGGATGTGCCAATCTATCTCTGGAAGGGTCATATCATCTGGGGGCTGACCGGGCGGATCACCCGGCATTTGACCGCCCTTTTGGGGGAAGCCGGAGTATGAGTGCGGAGCGGTTGGGCCCATTTTTCCTGCGTCAGCCGCCGGGGGTTTTTCCTCTGGGGGAGGACGCCCTGCGGCTGGCCGCCTTTGCCACGGTGCGCCGGAGCTGGAAGGTGTGCGACCTGGGGACCGGAAGCGGCTGCCTGCTCCTGCTGCTGTCCGGCCGGGCCACCGGATTGGATCTGTATGGTGTGGAGCTGGATCCCACGGCCGCCCGGGCCGCCCGGGATAATTTGATGGAGAACGGTCTGGGCGGGACGGTCTGGACGGGGGACTGGAACGCACTGCCCGGCGGGACAGGTCCCTTTGACCTGGTGGTCTCCAATCCGCCCTACTTTGCCCAGGGCAGCGGGGCCTCCGGCGGCCCGGCCCGGATGGAGGGGCGGGACGGCCTGGAGAGTCTCTGCCGCACAGCCGCCCGCCTGACCCGGAACGGCGGCAGGTTTGCCCTGTGCCACCGGCCTGAACGGCTAACGGATGTGGTGTGCACCCTCCGGGCCAGCGGGCTGGAGCCTAAGCGGCTCAAGCTGGTGTCCCACGGGCCGGGCCATCCGCCCGCCCTCCTGTTGGTGGAGGGGGTGCGGCAGGGGAGGCCGGGGCTGACCATCGAAGAATAAAACAGCGCCGGGACCATCCACAGACGGTCCCGGCGTTATTTTATGGTGCGGGGGAGGGGGTCACCGGCGCTCCCGGACATCCGAGCGGCCCACCAGATAGTCCAGACTGACATCGAAGAAGTCAGCGATGGCGATCAGGCCGTGGAAGTCAGGAAAGCGCTGATTCAGTTCATAGCATTGATAGGCCCGATACCCAATATGCAGAGCAGCGGCCACCTCTTTCTGGGTCATTTTCTTTTCTTTTCTGAGCAGTCGGATTCGTTCAAAAAATTCCATAACTGTTCTCTAATCCTCTTGACATGCGCTTATTGCGCATATATAATGAATATGCGCTGAAAGCGAATATATTATATGTGGGGTGAATTAGAAATGCAACAACTTTTAGCCCAGCTCTTTTGGCTCAACGGGGAAGTGCCCGAGGCGGTGGAGCGCTTTCTGGACACGGTGCCCTCCTATCAGGCCGCCAAACGGGAGTATGAGCAGGCGGCCCGGCAGATCGAGGCGGCGGTGGGGCTCCCGGCGTACGAGGACTATTTCGCCAAGCTGGCCGACTTTGGCAGCTACCTCCAGGGGGGCTACTACGCCTTCGGACTGGGCCTCCGGCAGGAGCTGATCCGCCAGATGCTGGGGTGAGGGGGGCCCTACCGCTGGTAGCCGATGTACTTCTCCATGATGTCCAGGGGGACCCGGCTCCCCGTTTCCTCCCCAATCTTGACAAAGCCGTGCTTGCGGTAAAAATGCTGGGCCCGGTCGTTGTAGGGGGCACAGCGTAGCCGGAGCCTGTCCCGTCCCAGGGGGCGGAAGTAGGAAACGGCCTGCCCCACCAACTGGACGCCTAAGTTTTGCTCCCTCCGCTGAGGGTTCATGTAGCAGAAGGGGATGTACCCGGCGTTGTCGGTACTGTACCGCTCCTGGTCCAACTGGAGCAGGCCGACCGGCTCCTCCCCGGCCATGGCCACCGTCACCCCCCAGGGGGACTGGTCCAGGTGCTTTTGGGCGTCCCGGAGGAAGCCCGCGCCATCAAAGGGGATCTCCAGACCGTGGGTGGACTCCCAGGCATCCCGCCGAGCGCCCAGATACAGCTCCCGCTCGGTATCCCACCGGATGGGGCGGAACCACAGGTTCACGTCCTCCGCTTTCTGCTTGTCCTTCCGCCACCAGGCTTGCTTACCCAGGGTGGCCAGCTCCGGCGGCAGATGGGAGGCGTCGCTGTCAAAGACTACCTGGAACCGCTCTCCGTCAAAGGTAAGGCAGTTGACGGCGGTGTTCTCGCTGTGGCTGAGGGTGTGCCAGTCCTCTGGGGAGATGCCTTTCACATTGGCGAGAAATTGGCGGATAGCCGTGCCATGGCTGAATACGGCGACGGTCTGGCCGGGGTGCTGCCGTGCCAGGGAGGTCAAGGCCCGCTCCAGCCGATCCCCCGCCTCGGCCAGACTCTCGCCGCCAGGGGCCCGCCAGGCAGGGTCGCTACGGTTGAAGGCCGCCATCCCCGCCGGATCAAAGTGCCGCACCTGCCCCCAAGTCTGGTCCTCCCAGTCCCCCAGATTGATTTCCCGGAGCTGGGGGTCAGTGTGGAGGGGCAGACCCTTGGGCACATAGATGGCCCGGGCGGTGGTACATGTGCGGTACAGGTCGCTGGACCAGACCGCGTCGATGTGGATATCCCGAAAGCGATCCTCCAGAGCCTTGATCTGGGCAAAGCCATTTTCTGTAATCAAGGCGTCATACCAGCCGTGGATGCGCCGGTGGAGGTTGCCCTCGGCCTCGGCGTGGCGGATGAGATAGATGGTGGTCATAGGCTACATTCCTTTATGTACGGCGGGGGGGTGCATTCACCCCCCGCCTCTCATTTCAAAATGGATGAGCAGGGACAGCAGGGCCCGGAGCAGGATGACCGCCCCCAGCACCAGAAGCTCGTTCAGGTCCCGGACCAGCACGGTTTTGAGGATCTCGGCGGCCATCTTGAACTCCAAGCTGGTAGCCAACCCATTGGCCAGGTCGGCCTTGATGTTGACCGCCCGGTGGGTGATCAGTCCCCGGCAGTACCGGAAAAAGCCCCCCAGGGCGGACACGGCCACCACGAAAATGCCCATCAACTCACACAGGGAGATGACTGTGGGCAGGGTGCGCTCAATGACCAGATGGAGCACAGGCTCATCCTCCCATCTTCACAGAGATGGGATAGTATATGCAGGTTTCCAGGAGATCAACCCGACCGACTTACCAGGGGAGGACTTTTCCCGTCAGCTCCCGGACCGCCGCAAGGCCCTGCCCGGCGGCGAGGACGGCCAGCCCGTCCCGGACCTTTAAGGGGGTATAGGGATCGGCAAACAGGGCGGTGCCCACCGCCACAGCACTGGCCCCCGCCAGCATCAGCTGGGCCGCGTCCTCCCCCTTGGACACGCCGCCCATGCCCAGGATGGGCACCTTGACAGCCTGGGCCACCTCCCACACCATCCGCACCGCCACGGGCAGCACAGCGGGGCCGGACAGGCCGCCGGTATTCATCTTTAAAATGGGGCGGCGGGTGTTCACGTCGATCCGCATCCCCCGGATGGTGTTGATGAGGGAAATGGCGTCCGCCCCGGCGCCCTCCACTGCCCTGGCGATCTCGGTGATGTCAGTGACATTGGGGGACAGCTTGACCATCACAGGGACCTGCCCCGCGTGGGCCTTGGCCACATGGGTGACCTCAGCGGCCAGCTCCGGCCGGGTGCCGTAGGCCAGCCCTCCAGCCTTCACGTTGGGGCAGGAGATGTTCACCTCTATCATGTCCACTCCGGCCCCAGCCAGCTTTTCGCACATAATGCCGTATTCCTCCGGGGTGTTGCCCGAGATGTTGGCGATCACCTTTGTGTCGTACTGCCGCAGGAAGGGCAGCTCCTCAGTGATAAAGGCGTCCACGCCGGGGTTTTGCAGGCCCACGGAGTTGAGGATACCCATAGGGGTTTCCGCGATGCGAGGAGCGGGATTGCCCTCCCGTGGGAGCAGAGTCAGGCCCTTGGCACAGATGCCTCCCAGCTCCGACAGGTCAAAAAACTGGCTGTACTCCCGGCCGAATCCAAAGGTACCAGAGGCCACCACCACCGGATTTTTCATGGTCATCCCCGCCAGCGTGACGGACAAATTCACATCAGGCATCCCAGTCTACCTCCCTGGAATCAAATACCGGGCCGTCCTTGCATACATGCTTCCGGCTGCCGTCGGCCATGTCGCAGGCGCACACCAGACAGGCCCCCACGCCGCAGCCCATCCGCTCCTCCATAGACACCTGGCAGGGGATGCCAAACTCCTCCGCTACCTTCGCCACGTTCCGCAGCATGGGCTTGGGGCCGCAGGCCAGCACTCCGTCATAGCCCCTGTCCTCAGACAGCTCCCGGCGGACCAGGGCGTCCACAAAGCCGTGATGTCCCAGAGAGCCGTCATCAGTGGCGCACAGAACCTTGGCGCAGTCCTCCCGGAAGAAATCCTCTAAAATAATCTTGTCCCGGGAGCGGCCTCCCAGGATGGCGGTGGCCCTTCCCCCGGTGTACTGGGCGCAGCCCAGCATGGGCGGGATGCCGATGCCGCCACCCACCAGGAGGTAGCGGCCCTCCGGCTTCAGATCAAAGCCGTTGCCCGCCAGACCCAGCACATCCAGACTGTCCCCCAGCTCCCGGCCGGCCAGCCACCGGGTCCCCTCTCCACGGACCTCAAAGACGATGGACAACAGGTCGTCGGGCTCGTCCTCCATACAGGAGCACACCGAGATGGGCCGCCGCAGCAGCAGCCCCTCCCCACACCGGATATGGACGAACTGACCGGGTGCCCGGAAGGAGGCGCGGATCATGTCTCCCACCTCCAGTGTCATATAGACGGCGTCGCCCACCTGCTCCTTGGACACAATCTTACATTCTCGTTCTACTTTCATAGACATCTCTGCTTTCTATACTGTGTTGAACCGGGAAAAGGGATAGTCACTTCTCCCAGGGGACCTTTTTGGACCTCTTGCTGGTAGACTGCTTCTCCTCCTGGGGGAAAGTCCGGCCCAATCCAGCCTGACGCACAGCGCAGCTGGGACAGCCAATCAGGGGGCTGTGGCGGGTCCCGCAGTCGGGGCAGGTGACCTGCTCCGCTTCCGGCTGGTCGGTCAGCGCGGCCCAGGCGCCAGGGGCGGCGGTGTACAGCTCCACCTTGCCGCACTGGGGGCAGGCGTACAGGTCCACCTCATAGCTGGGCAGACCCAAAGAGGAGAGCCCGCCGTACCCGTCGGAGCCGATGGAGAAATTCCGCAGTTTCCGGTGGAGGATGGCGCCGCAGGCAGGGCAGGGCTTGCCAGTGTTGATGTCGGCGCGGATGTCCTCCCCGTTTTCCAAATAGGGGGAATCCAAAATTTGGCGGAACAGCTCCGCCCGTTCCGGCCCCACGGTATTGTCCAGCCGATTGGCACAGTCCGAGCACACAGACTGCTTGGTGTTATGAAAGTCTATCTTTACCTTGTCGAACATACCCAGCTTCTGGCCGCATAGGACACAATTTGCCATGATACCGCCTCCTTGTTCCCGCACCGGGGCGGGGTCCTCCGTCTCTCCCGTTAAACGATGGTCACAAACTGCTTGATATCATCCCGCATGGCGATGGCGGCGTTTCTGGCGGCCTCCTGGAAATCATGGCCGTCCCCACCAGTCTTTTGCCAGGCACACATAATGCCACGGGAGGAGTTGACAATGGCCCCGTGGCCATATTTGTCAAAGGCGTACCGCACGTCGTCAGCGGTGCCCCCTTGAGCGCCGTAACCGGGGACCAGGAAGAAGGTATGCTCCAGCCGCTTCCGCAGGGCCCGGATGTCAGAGGGGTAGGTGGCTCCGGTGACGGCCCCAGCCATCGTATAGCCGTATTTGCCCTCGGTGCCGGCGGCGATGCGCTCGTTGAGGTCGCCCATTACCTGGTAGACCAGCCGGTCCCCGGCCACGATGTCCTGAAGCTCGCCGGAGCCGGGGTTGGAGGTCTTGACCAGGACAAAAACACACTTGTCCTCCTCCTTGGCGGCCTTCAGGAAGGGATTGATGGAGTCAGAGCCCATATATCCGTTCAGGGTGACGCAGTCGGCGTCAAAGGACTTGAACTGCTGGCCCTCGATGCTGGCCCCGGACAGCCAGCCCTCGGCGTAGGCGGCGGCGGTGGAGCCGATGTCCCCCCGCTTGATGTCAGCGATGACGAACAGTCCCTTGCTCTTGGCGTAGCGGATGGTCCGCTCCAGCATCTCCATGCCCTGCCAGCCCAGATTCTCGTAGTAGGCAGACTGGGGCTTCACCGCCGGAACGACGTCGCACAGGGCGTCAATCAGGCCCGCGTTGAACTGGTAGATGGCCTCGGCGGCCCCCTTCAGCCCCACGCCGTGCTCCTCAAAAGCGGCCCGGCGGATGTGTTCGGGAACATACTCAATCCGGGCGTCCAGCCCGGCTACGGTGGGGTTTTTCATGGCGCGTATCTTATCCTGTAATACGTCAAAAGACATAGCGTCCTTCCTCCTCTGTTTATGTGATGTCTCAGGCCTGGCGGTAGATGACCCGGCCCTTGACAATGGTATATTTCACCCGGCCCTTGACCTTCCAGCCGCCGAAGGGGGTATTCCGGGCCTTGGAAGCGAACCGCTCCGGATCAACGGTCCACTCCTCGTTGGGGTCGAAGATGGTTAGGTCCCCGTCCACCCCAAGGGACATCCGACCTTTTGGCAGGTGGAGGATGTCAGAGGGGTTGGTACTCATGCGGCGGATGATCTCAGGCAGCTCCATTTTGCCCGTGTGGTACAACTGGGTCAGCGTGATGGCCAGACTGGTCTCCAGCCCGATCATGCCGCTGGGCGCCCGGACAAGGGGGCGGGCCTTCTCCTCGGCGGAGTGGGGGGCGTGGTCAGTGGCGATGGCGTCTATGGTGCCATCCTTCAGGCCGGCGATGATGCCCTTGACATCCTGGGCGGTGCGCAGGGGCGGGTTGACCCGTGCCAGGGAACCCTGGACCAGCACCTCGTCCTCGGTGAGGGTGAAGTATTGGGGGCAGGTCTCACAGGTGATGTGGATGCCCTTCTTTTTCATCTTTCGGATGATCTCCACGCTGCGGGCGGTGGACACATGGCAGATATGGACGTGGGCCCCGGTCTCCTCGGCCAGCATGGCGTCCCGCATGACCACCAGTTCCTCGGCGATGGCGGGCCGTCCCTCCAGCCAAAGCTGTCGGGATACGCTGCCCTCATTCACCGCCCGCCCCTCCACCATGGAGGTGTCCTCGCAGTGGCACAGGACCGGAATGTCCAACTGACCGGCTTGGATCAATACATCCCGCATGAGATTTGCGTTGTCCACATTGTTCCCGTCATCCGACAGAGCTATGGCTCCCGCCTTTTTCAGCGCGTCGGCATCGGTGGGCTCCTCCCCGCGGAGCCCTTTGGACAGGGCGGCGATGGGGAAGATCTGGACCCCGGAGCCCTGGTTGGCCCGGTCCAGCACATACTGGACCTGCTCGGGGCAGTCCACTGTGGGGCTGGTGTTGGCCATGCAGGCCATGGCGGTGATGCCGCCACGGGCGGCCGCGTTGGAGCCGGTGATGATATCCTCCTTATAGGTGAGGCCGGGGTCCCGGAGGTGGACATGCATATCCACCAGGCCAGGGGAGACGGCCAGACCGGAGGCGTCGATGACCTGGTCAACCTCTGCCTCCAGGCCGCGCTCAATCAGGACGATCTTTCCGTCCTCAATCAGGATATC